>Ga0066710_100006902_pt1 | contig 10730 bp, 7 predicted proteins | sample GraSoiAngelo_159_FD_79666 | JGI IMG/M metagenome (GOLD analysis project Ga0066710, IMG submission 79666) | Grasslands soil microbial communities from the Angelo Coastal Reserve, California, USA - 14_1009_16_40cm | ecosystem: Environmental > Terrestrial > Soil > Grasslands | place: USA...
CCCATGAAGATCAACGGCAGACCGGGCGCGGCGAACATCAAGCCGGCGGCGAGCTTCAACGCCTCGAACGGCGCGATCGACCCCAGCCGGTCGCCCTGGGCTCGGTTGCCGACCTGATCGTGGTTCTGCAGTGAGATCACGAAGTGCTCGCCCTCGACGTCGGCCGACGCCGTTCCGCGCGGCCCGCCGAAGTACTCGGAGTGTTGGCCCTGGAACGCGAACCCCTCGGCCACGGCGCGAGGCAACAGGCCCCGATCGGCGAAGTCCACGTAGTACCCGCCGCGCTCGCCGGTCAGGCGAACGTGGACGGCGTGATGGAAATCGTCCGACCACACCGCATCGAGGCCGAGCCCGCCGTCCGTCACCGGCTGCACGATGCGACGGTCGTTGTCGTGCGACTCGGCCACGATGTGTACCGGCCGCCCGAGCCGCCGCGCCTCCTCGCGCGCGGTCTCGGCCATCTCGCTGAGGATGTGCGAGGGGCTCGCGTCGAAGATGGAGTGGATGGCGTCCAGGCGCAGGCCATCGACGTGGAAGTCGCGCACCCACGACCGCACGTTCTCGATGAAGTGCCGGCGGACTCCGGCGGCATCGGGGCCGTCGAAGTTGAGGGCCTGCCCCCAGGGCGTCTTGTAGCGGTCCGTGAAGAACGGCCCGAACTCGGCCAGGTAGTTTCCTTCCGGCCCCAGGTGGTTGTAGACGACGTCCAGGATGACACTCAGGTTGCGCGCATGACACGCGTCCACCAGGCGCCGGAGCCCGCGGGGTCCGCCGTACGTCGACTGGGGCGCATAGAGATGGACGCCGTCGTAGCCCCAGTTGCGCGAGCCGGGGAACTCGGCCACGGGCATGATCTCGATGGCCGTCACGCCGAGGTCGGCCAGCGCCTCGAGGTGGCCGATGACGGCCTCGAAGGTGCCGGCGGGAGTGAACGTTCCGACGTGCAATTCGTAGAATGCGAGATCGGCCAGATCATGACCACGGAAGCCGGTGTCGGTCCACCCAAAGACGCTCGGGTCCACGATCGCTGACGGGCCGTGGACGCCGTCGGGCTGCCAGCGCGACACCGGGTCAGGGCGATGCCGTTCCCCGTCCAGCCGATACTGATACCGAGCGCCGGCCCCGACCCGGGGGATGGTCATCTCGAAGAACCCGTCGTCCGCCTCCGACATCCGGAGTGGCGCTCGGCCTTCGAGCACGACATCGAGGGCGCGGCAGCGCGGGGCCCACACCCGGAAAGTGGCCCCGTCCTCATGGAGGCTTGCGCCCAGTACGTTCCTACGGTCCAATGTGGTCACGTCTTGCCCTGATCTTGCTGAAAGGTACACGCTGATGGGCTATCCGTTTGCACTCGTCCTCCATACCCATCTTCCGATGGTGGTCAACCATGGGCGTTGGCCCCACGGGAGCGACTGGCTGTGCGAGGCCGCCTTCGAGTGTTATCTACCGTTGCTCGAAGCGATCCATCGTCTCGTCGCCGACGGAATCTCACCGAAGTGGAGCCTCAACGTCTCGCCGATCCTGGCCGAGCAACTCGCGTCACCCGAGTTCCAGAAGGAGCTCGCGTTCTATCGTGAGAACGTCCAGCGTGCGTGCGAAGAAAGCCGCGAGCACTTCACGCGCGAGGGGAATCACGAGATCGTCAAGCTCACGCACTTCTGGGAAGAATTTTACGAGAGGATGTGGGAGCTGCACCGCCGAATCGGCGGTGACGTGCCCGGCACGCTCGGCGATCTCCAGCGCCAGGGCCACCTCGAGATCCTCACCTGCGCGGCGACCCACGGCTATCTGCCGCTGCTCTCCCGCGACGAGTCGATCCACCTCCAGCTCCGCACCGCGGTCGAGACGCACAAGCGGCACTTCGGCGTGGCCCCGCGTGGGATCTGGCTGCCCGAATGCGCGTACCGGCCGCGTTACGAGTGGACGCCGCCCACCGGACACGAGCACGGCCACAGCCGGAGAATGCGGCCGGGCATCGAGGAGATGCTCGAGGCGCACGGCCTCGAGTACTTCGTGGCCGACTCGCACCTGATCGCCGCGGCCGCGCCGGTCTTCCTCTACCGCGACTACGTGCCGCGGGCTGCGACGACGACTCCGGTCTCGGCCACGCCGGAAGTCCGCGCGCCGCGGCGCTCGCCCTATCACGCCTATCGCGTCGCCTCGCGCGGCGGCACCGGTCACGCCGTCGCGTTCTTCCGCGACCCGCGGACGACGCTGCAGGTGTGGAGCCGCGAGCACGGCTATCCCGGCGACTACGCCTATCTCGAGTTCCACAAGAAGCATCACCCCGGCGGACTGCGCTTCTGGCGCATCACCGACGCCGCCGGCAACCTCGGGACCAAGCAGCCGTACGATCCCGCCGAGGGTGCGCGCATGACCGGCATGCAGGCGCGTCACTTCGTCGAGCTGGTGCGCGATACGGCGAGCAAGGCCGGCCAGGGTGCCGTCGTCTGTTCTCCGTACGACGCGGAGCTGTTCGGCCACTGGTGGTTCGAGGGCCCGCCCTGGCTGGAGCAGATGGCGCGCGGATTCCCCGCCGCCGGCGTCACGCCGGTGACGCTCGGCGAGGCGCTGGACACGATGCCACCGCGTGGGACGGTATCGCTCCCCGAAGGATCGTGGGGCGAGGGCGGCGATCACCGCGTGTGGCTCAACCCGAATACCGAGTGGACGTGGGACCGCGTGTACAGCGCCGAGGCGGAGTGGGTCGAGCTGCTCGCACTCGCCGGTGAGGCCAAACCGGACCTGCGTCGCGTCATCAGTCAGGCCACCCGCGAGCTGCTGCTGCTGGAGGCGTCCGACTGGCAGTTCCTCATCACCACCTGGTCCGCGCGCGACTACGCCGAGCGGCGGGTGGCCGAGCATTACGCCGAATTCAAGCGGCTGGCCGAGATCGCGCGCACGCTGGCCGCGGGCGCGCCGCTCACGCTGGAAGCCGCCGAGACGCTGCGCCGGCTCGAGCGCGAGGACTTCTGCTTCCCTGACCTCGATCCCGTCTGGGCCAGGCCTCCGGCCGCGCGCTGACGACATGCCCCGGCGGCCTCGCGTCCTCGCGATGATCATGGCGGGTGGGCGCGGCGAGCGCCTGCATCCACTCACGCGCGAGCGCTCCAAACCGGCGGTGCCCTTCGGCGGGCGCTACCGCATCATCGACTTCGTGCTCTCGAACTTCGTCAACTCCGACCTGCTCTCGCTCTACATCCTGGTGCAGTACAAGTCGCAGTCGCTCATCGAGCACGTGCGGCTGGCCTGGCGCACCACCGGCATCGTCGGCGATTACTTCGTCACGGTGGTACCGCCCCAGATGCGCACGGGGGCCGCCTGGTACCGCGGCACCGCCGACGCCGTGCTGCAGAACCTGAACCTGATCGACGACTTCAATCCCGACGTGATCGCGATCTTCGGCGCCGATCACATCTACCGGATGGACGTGGCCCAGATGCTGATGTTCCATCGCGAGTCGGGGGCCGAGGTCACGGTGGCCGCGCGGCCGGTCCCGCTGGCGGAAGCGTCCCAGTTCGGCGTGCTCGCCGTCGATCGCAGCGGGCGCGTCGTCGAGTTCCAGGAAAAACCGGAGCAGCCCAAGCCCCTGCCGGACAACCCCGAGCGCGCGCTCGTCTCCATGGGCAACTATCTCTTCAGCCGCCAGGCGCTGGTGGACGCGCTGGTGGACGACGCCCGGCGCTCCACCGATCACGACTTCGGACGATCGATCATCCCCGAGCTGGTGCCGGGCGGACGCGTCTACGGATACGACTTCCAGACGAACGAGGTGCCGGGGGTCAAGCCCTACGAGGAGCCGGGGTACTGGCGCGACGTGGGGACGATCGAGACGTACTGGCAGGCCCACATGGACCTGCTCGGCGAGTCGCCGCGGCTCGATCTGGACAACCGCGACTGGCCGATTCGCACCGGCGCCTATCCGGGCCCGCCCGCGCGCTTCCTCGGCTCCGACGTCGACAACGCCCACATCGCCGAAGGCTCGCTCGTCAAGCGCGCGACGATTCGCAACGCGATCCTCGGGCGCAGCGTGTGGGTCAACGAGGGCGCCGTCATCGAAGACTCGATCATCATGGACCACACCACGGTCGGCAAGGGTGCCCACATCCGGCGCGCCGTGGTCGACCGCTTCAATATCGTGGCGGCCGGCAGCGAGATCGGCCTCGATCCCGACGCCGACCGGCGGCGCTGGCACGTGGATGGGTCCGGCATCGTCGTGATGCCGCGCGGCGGGCGCCGCGAGTTCCTCCTCGGCCTCGACGAGACCTGATGCCTGATCGCTCCGTCGTCATCCACGGGCACTTCTACCAGCCGCCCCGCGAGAACCCGTGGCTGGAAGCGGTCGAGGTCCAGGACTCGGCCGCGCCCTACCACGACTGGAACGAACGGGTGACGGCCGAGTGCTACGCCCCCAACACCGCCGCCCGTCGCGTCGACAGCGCCGACCGCATCCTCGACATCGTGAACAATTTCGAGAAGATCTCCTTCAACGTGGGGCCGACGCTCATGACGTGGCTGGAGCGCCACGCGCCCGACGTGTACGCGCGGGTGCTCGACGCCGATCGCCTCTCGGCCCAGGCCCGCCACGGCCACGGCAACGCCATCGCCCAGATCTACAACCACATGATCCTGCCGCTCAGCACCCGCCGCGACAAGGTCACCCAGGTCCGCTGGGGCCTCGCCGACTTCCGCCACCGGTTCGGCCGCGACCCGGAAGGGATGTGGCTGCCCGAGACGGCCGTCGACGACGAATCGCTGGAGACGCTGGCCGAGGCCGGCATCACGTTCACGATCCTGGCGCCCCATCAGGCCTGGCGCATCCGTCCGCTCGGTGCCGACGCGTGGGAAGAGGTGAACGATCGCATCGACCCCAGTCGCGCCTACCTCTGGCGCGGCCCGCGCAATCTCAGCCTGGTGCTCTTCTTCTACGACGGCCCGATCTCGCGCGCGATCGCCTTCGAGAGCGCGCTCGAGCGGGGAGAGGGCCTGGTGGAGCGGCTCCGCAGCGGCTTCTCGCTGGCGCGTGACTGGCCGCAGCTCGTGCACTGCGCGACGGACGGCGAGTCGTACGGGCACCACAAGCGCTTCGGCGACATGGCGCTGGCCGCCGCCGTCCAACAGATCGAGGCGCAGCAGTTCGCGACCCTCACGAACTACGGTGCGTTCCTGGCCGCCCACCCGCCCTTGCACGAGATCCAGATCCGCCAGGCCACCTCGTGGAGCTGCGCCCACGGCGTCGAGCGCTGGCGCGGCGACTGCGGCTGCCGCGTGCGCAGCGACTGGCACCAGCGCTGGCGCGCGCCGCTGCGCGGGGCGCTCGACTGGCTGCGTGACCAGATCGATCTCTTCTACGAGGCGCGCGCGTCGGCCTGGTTGAAGGATCCGTGGGAGGCGCGCGACGGCTACGTCGACGTCGTGCTCGACCGGTCGCCCCACCGGTTACACGCGTGGCTGGCCCGTCACCAGCGCGCGGCGCTCGACGACGCCGCCCACGTCGAGGTGCGGCGCCTGCTCGAGATGCAGCGCAACCGCATGCTCATGTACACCTCGTGCGGCTGGTTCTTCGACGAGCTGTCCGCGCTCGAGCCCGTGCAGATCCTCAAGTACGCGGCGATGGCCATCCAGTACCTGCGCGACCTCGGCGGCGGCTCCCTGGAGTCGGATTTCGTCCGCCACCTGACGGCCGCGCCCAGCAACGTGCGTGAGTACGGCGACGGCGGTGAAGTCTACCGAAGGCTCATCCGGCCGGCGGTGGTGGACTGGCGCCGGGTGATCGCCCACGACGCGATCACCGGCCTGCTCGCGGAGCAGCCCGACGAGGGACGGGTCTACGCGTGGCGAGTGGACCGGCTCGACGAAACTCGCGAGGCGTACTACGGCACCGCCATGCGCATCGGCCACGTGCGGACGACGTCGGAGATGACCGGCGATACGCGCGAGGCGATGTACGCCGTCGTCCACTTCGGTGGCCACGACTTCTCCTGCGGCATCCGGGTCTGGGAGGACCAGGCCGCCTATCGGATGATGCGGGCCGACCTTCTTCGCCGTTATGCCCAGCACAGCATGGCCGACATGGTGCGCGGTCTCGACGAGTACTTCCCGCGCGAGATCTACGGCCTGCCTCATCTCTTCATCGAGCAGCGTCGCCGGGTGCTCGGCCAGGTCATCCAGGCCGTCCAGGCCCGGCACGACGAGACGTACCAGCGCATCTGGGAGGAGAGTCGCAAGCTCATGCGCTATCTCCGTCAGGCCGAGGCGCCGATTCCCGAGGTGTTTCGGCTGACGGCCAAGCACGTGATCGAGGCAATGGTCATCGGCGACCTCCAGCGCGTCGTCGAGACGGGGACGCTCCCCGACCGCCCGTTCGAGCTGGCCGACGAAGCGCAAATGCTGGAGATCACGCTCGACCTGGCGCCGGTGCGCTTCGCCATGCGGGGCGCGACGGCGCGCGCGCTGCAGAACCTGGGCGCGGCGCCGACGGTCGAACGCGTGGCCGCCACCATCGCGCTCATCAACGGGCTCCGCCGGCTCGGCGTGCGTTTTGGGCTCTGGCGAACGCAGAACGAGTTCTTCGAGCTGTGGCAGGAGCGGCCCCACGCGCGCGCTCTCTTGCGCCCGCTGGCCGAGGCGCTCGGCTTCGAGCTGTCGGAGAAGGCCCCGGAGTGAGTCTCCCGCTGTCGACGTACCGGTTACAGCTCGGGCCCCACCTGAGCTCGTGAAGATCACGGCGCCGGGCGTGATCCGCGAAGCGCTCGCGGCCCGGCGTGCCCACGCCGCCCTCTTCCAGCAGGGCGACTACGCACCTCTCGACGCGTCCGGTGGGCTGGCCGAGCACGTGTGCGCCTTCGCCCGCATGACGCCGGACGACGCAGCCGTCGTGGTCGTGCCGCGATTCCTGGCCCGTCGCGGCGTGGAGACGTCTCCCGTCGGGCTCGCGTACTGGGACGACACGCGGATGACTGCGGGAGCCGGTGTGAGCGGCCGGTTCACGAACGTCTTGACCGGAGCGACTAGCGTGGACGACGGCACGCTGCCAGTGTCCGACGCTCTGGCGGATTTCCCGGTGGCGCTGTTGACGCGGGCCGCCTGATGGCCGCCGCGACCCATCCCTTCGTGTTCATGGGCTGCGTCGAGCTGCGACAGGCGCTCGATCGGCACGCGTCAGACGAGCGCGAGCTGATGGACCGCCTGGAGGAAGTGCCGGCCGGCTCGATCTTCTATCACACGCACGGCTACTTTCTTCGCCATCGCCCGCTGACCACCGCCTACGGCAACGACTTCGCGCGATGGGCCGCCGTCGAAGTGCGCGATCAGACGTTGGCCGAGCGGCTGGCCGTCGTCGATCCATTCGAGTGCGCCGATCTCGAAAGCCTGCGCCAGGAGTTGGTGACGATCGTCCATGATCACCTGCGCGGGCTGGCGGCGGTGCCCCGTGCCGAGCCGACGGGTACGTTCCACTTCCAGCAGTCGCACATCGTCACGGTCGAGCTGGGACCGCGGGCCACCACGCTGGCCGAGTTCCGCGACGGATTGGCGGGCGTGGACGCCAGCGCGATCTACGTCCACATGGTGGAGGCGCGCGCCCGGCTCGGCCGCCCGTCGGGCGACTTCGCCGAATGGATGCGCGCGTCGCTCGGCCTCACCGCCCTGGCCGAGCGCATCGAGCGCATCGACTCCTTCATGACCAACCTCGAGCGCGTGCGCGCCCGCGTCCTGGGTCTGGTCGATCACGCGCTCGACACACCGAGCGGATGAGTCGGCCGGCGAATCACTCGTTGCGATGATCCGGCTCGACGATTATCGGCACGTGGCGCCGCCGGGGGTGGTGGACATCATCCTGCGGCTGACCGAACGCCTGCGCGGCCGGCGCGTGCTGCACCTCTCGGGTGGTCGCTTCGGCGAGGGCGCGGCCGAGATGCTGAGCACGACCGTGCCGCTGCTCAACGACCTCGGCCTCGACACCCGCTGGGAGATCACCGGCGGCGATGCGGCGTTCTACGCCACCACCTCGGCGCTGCGCGCGGTCCTGGAGGGCACCGAGCGCGTGCTGGCCGACGACGCGCTGGCCCACTACGCCGAGATGAATCGGATCAACGCCAAGAAGCTGCGCCTCGACGCCGACGTGATCGCCATCCACGACGTCGAGCCGGCGCCCCTGATCGCGCATCGCGGCGACGGCCGTTGGGTCTGGCGCTGCCACTTCGATGCCTCGCGCGGGCAGAGCCGGGTGTGGTCGTTCTTCGGCCAGATCATCAACCAGTACGACGCCGCCGTCTTCTCGCTGCCGGAGTTCGGCCGCCGGCTCAGCGTGCCGCAGTACGTGATCCATCCGGCCATCGACCCACTCTCCGAGAAGAACCGCGAGCTCTCGCCGCGGGACATCACGACGATCCTCGGGGCGCTCCGAGTGGGTCAGGACAAGGCGCTGCTCCTCCAGGTCGGCGCCTTCAGCCCCGCCAACGATCCGCTCGGCGTGGTCAACGCGTACCGTCTCGTCAAGAAGCATTATGACGTGCGCCTGGTGCTGGCCGGCACCGCCGGCGGCGACCGCGAAAGCCTGGACGTGCTGGCCGATCTCCGCCAGGCCGCGCATCATGATCCCGACGTCGTCGTCCTCGAGTTGCCTCCGGAGGCCCACCGGCAGATCAATGCGCTCCAGCGGGGGGCCACGATCGTGCTTCAGAAATCGGTCCAGGCGGGGTTCCCCCTGTCTGCGGCCGAGGCGATGTGGAAGGGCAAGCCCGTCATCTCCGGTGTCGGCGCCGGCCTCAGCCAGCAGGTGATCAACGACGTCACCGGCTACGTCGTCCACTCGGTCGAAGGCGCGGCGTTCCGCATCCGCCACCTGCTCAACAACCCCGAGCTCATCGCGCGCATGGGCGCCGCCGGCCGCGAGCACGTGCGCCGAGGCTTTCTCGTCACCCGTCACCTCCTGGAGTCGGTCGCGCTCCTCGCCCATCTCACCGAATGAAGCTCCGGCCTCTCCAACGATGAGCGAGGCGACGATCCACGCTGAGCCCGGAGCCGGCTCCACCCGCATGGATGCCGACGTCCAGAAACTCGGATCTCGCCCCATCGTCCTCGGCCTGCTGACGTACAACAACGCGGCCACCGTGACGTCCGTCGCTCGGACGGGATATCGAGGGCTGAGCCGTTCGTTCCCCAACGTCCCGATGGCTATCGTGAACGTCGACGCCGGATCCACCGATGGAACCACCGAAAGCCTGGCCGCGCTCGGTCTGCCCACCGCCCTCACCCGTCATGAGTCGCCGTTGACCGAGCGCACCATGGTTCCCTTTCACGGCGTCCCGGGGCGGGGGCTCGCCCTCCAGACCATCCTTCAGGTGACGCGCCGACTCGACGCGCGTGCAATCGTCCTCGTCGAGGCTGACGTGACGTCGGTCACGGAAGAGTGGGTCGAGCGACTCGCGCGGCCCGTGTGGGAGGACACGGCCGATCTCGTGCTGCCCGCCTACGTGCGGCATCGCTACGACGGCACCATCACCAACCTTCTCCTCGCGCCGCTCGTCCGTGCTCTCTACGGCCGGCGTCTGCGCCAACCGTTGGCCGGTTCGCTCGCCATGTCGGGACGGCTCGCCGAGCATCTCCTCCTTCATCCCGGTTGGAGGTGGACGGGCCGTGATCTCGCCGATCTGTGGATCATCGGCAGCGCCATCGCCGACGGGTTTGCGGTGTGGGAAGCGTGGCTCGGGCCGCGGCGCGTGCAGTCACGAATGCGAACGACGGACCTGCCCACGATGGTCGCCCGGACGCTGGGAAGCGTCTTCGCACTCATGGACCGGCACGCCGATCTCTGGCGCCAGGTGCGGGGTAGCGAGCCGGTGCCGGCTACCGGCACACCCGCGCTGCCGTCGATCGAACCGCTCGACGTCGACGTCGATCGCCTGGTGGGCGCGTTCCGTCTCGGCGTCCGCGATCTCGCCGGGATCTGGGAACACATCCTGGCGCCGGAGACGCTGGGAGACGTCCTCAGTCTGGACATCGGCGAGCCCGCCCGCTTTCGATTCCCCGACGAGCTCTGGGCGCGTGCGGTGTACGATTTCGCGCTGGGCTATCGCTACGGCGTCGTCCACCGCGAGCATCTGCTGCGCTCGCTGGTGCCGCTCTACCTGGGACGCACCGCGGCGTTCGTGGGCGCGACGCGCCAAGCTGACGCCGCGGCCACCGAGATCGCGCTCGAGGCGGTCGGGGCCGCCTTCGAGCGCGAGAAGCCATATCTCGTCGAGCGATGGTAGTGCGAGCCGAGCAGCGCCGGAGCTGCCGGGCACGATCGCTGCGAGGCAAGCGCTGAAATGGTTCGGGAGTCGTGCGAGCCGAGCAGCGCCGTGGCAGTGCGAGGTGAGCCGCGCGGGGCGCGGCGAGCCGCAGCGGTGAAATGATCGAAGATTGCCGCAGGCACGAGGCGAGCGCTGAAATGACCGGGAAGGACATGTGAATGGGCAGCGATCTTCGGCGCACTGTCGTCATCGAGAACGTCTCGCCGACCGTCGACGGCGGTCGTTACGCCGTCAAGCGCGAAGTCGGTGCCGTCGTGGACGTCACTGCCGACATCTTCAAGGAAGGTCACGACGTCATCGTCGCGTTCCTGAAATACCGGCGCGCCCGCGACACCGCCTGGCGAGAAGCGTCGATGAGCTTCGTGGACAACGACCGCTGGATGGGCCGGTTCACGCTCGACGCGGTCGACCGCTGGCAATTCACCCTCGAGG
>Ga0066710_100006903_pt1 | contig 10728 bp, 4 predicted proteins | sample GraSoiAngelo_159_FD_79666 | JGI IMG/M metagenome (GOLD analysis project Ga0066710, IMG submission 79666) | Grasslands soil microbial communities from the Angelo Coastal Reserve, California, USA - 14_1009_16_40cm | ecosystem: Environmental > Terrestrial > Soil > Grasslands | place: USA...
GCCCGGGCCCTCCGGGCCTTCCTGATCGGAGAGCGGGTGGGCGCCATCGTGGTCGCGGACCATACAGCCGGACCGTGGGGGCGCCTGTTCGGGTCGCTCGGCGTGCGGCCCATCCACGTGGGCGGCGTGACCCTGTACCGGGCGCCCCCCGGTGGATGGTGGCCGACGATCGAACAGCCGGCCGCGGGGGGCGGCTAGTCGGCCCCGGCCCTCCGGCGGCGGCGCCCGAGCAAGAGCGCGGCCAGACCGAGCGCGGCCAGGGCGATGGTCGACCCGGCCAGTCCGTAGCCGATCGAGGGGTCGTCGTAGGAGAGGTCCACGGTGTGTCTCCCGGCCTCCAGGGGTACTCCCTGAACCAGATAGTCCGCCGGCAGCAGCGGTGCCGGGTGCCCGTCCACGCGGGCGTGCCAGTTGGGGTCGTACACGTTTCGCACCAACAGGATGGAGGGCACGTTCGCCTCGACGGTGATCCGTGACGACTGTAGACCGATCCCCGAGTAGCTCGCCCTCCCGCCGGTGCCCGGGGAACCTCCGGAGGGCCCGGGCAGCCCCGGGTCCCGCTCCAGGACGACCGCGCCGGATGGATCGAAATCGGGCCTCGTCACCGTGCTCAGAGACCGGTCCGGGGTCATCACCGACCACGCGGTGACGAGCGAGGCGCGGTCGTGTTGGCCGGGGAGCCGGTACGCCGTCCATCCGCCCTCGCGGGCGACGAGAGCAGCGCCGAAGGGGGGCAGTCCGGGGCGGGCCACGATCCACCCCAGGTCCAGCAGATCCATCGCCCCGGGCGTGGGGTGGAGGAACAGGCCGACGTTGTAGCTGAGCTCCAGCGGAGACTCCGCCCGCACGAAACGCCAGTACCGGATGAGCTGGAACGGGTTGTAGCCCTGGGCATCCTCCGAGCGGAACAGGATCGACCGCTGGTTCGCCATGAGCGGCCAGTCCGAAGGCTGCTGGGCGAGGAGATACCCCCGCGAGGAAGCGAGCCCGGGATCGAAGCTGATGAACCGGGCATCCCCCCTCGACAGCACTCGCCCGATGGGGCCGAGACGTACGTAGACCTTCGGGTCGATCCTGGGACGGAGGAGCGGGTCGAACCATCCGGCGGACGCGCCGGGCCCGCTCGCAAGCGTCCCGCCTCCGTGCCCCAGCGGCCGCTGGCCAAGGACGGCGTTGGCGCCAAGCACGACGGCCACGACCGCCGCCAGCGCCCAGGCAAGCTTGGGGTTCGTCCCTGTCAGCCAGAGCGCCCCCGCCCCGACCACCGCACCGACGATGGCCAGTCTCAGGTACGCCTGCGGCGTCCCGAAGATGGGCGGCAGGAGAACCCACACGACGAGGCCGGGGGCGACCATCAGTAGTCGGCGGCGGGCCGATGGAGCGTCCATCCAGGCCTGGAGGCCGAGGCCCGCCAGGATCGGCAGCGCCAGGAGCACCGCCAGGATGAACCGGTTCGGATAGTGACGGTAGAAGTCGAGCAGCGGCACGCCCCTGAGGGCCCGGGCCAGCGGGTCGACCACGATCCTGAGGGCCAGCACGTAGCCGATCGCCCCCAGCAAGGAGAACGCGACGGCCAGTGCCCGGTGGCGGCGGCTCCACAGCGCCATGAGGGAGAGGGCCATGAGCACCGGGCCGAGGTACATGCCCCGAGTGTCGACCAACTTCATGACCCACCCGGCCTCGTGGCTGGTCGGCGTCACGAGATGACCGAAGCCGATACCGTAGCTCGAGTGGGACAGGTACGCGATCCTCGGGACGAGGACGGCGAGGTTGACCAGGACCATGGCCGGGAGGAGCAGGACCGCGGCCAGCGTCGCATCGGCGCCGCGCCGACGTCCCAATCGCACCGATCCCAACGTCGCCGCGACCAGGTAGAAGAGGAGCGCGGCGGTCCCCACGATCGCGCCATGCCCCGAGTGGGAGAGCACCAGCTGTCCCCACGACGCGGCGGTCAGGCCGAGCCACAGCAACCGCCGGGGCCATCCAGTGGCGTGGAGGTATCGCGCGCAGGCGGCTAGGGTGAGCGCGGTCCACGCCAGCGAGGCGGGAAACGGCAGGAACAGCGTGAGCCGCGACGCGGCCAGGGACAGCGAGAGCGCCAACCCCCCCACCGTCGACGCCGGGCGGGACACACCCTCTTCCCGGAGGAACCAGTAGACGCCGAGGCCGCCCAGGACCGGCTGCGCCGCGATGAACAGCCCCATGCCCACCCCACACGGAAGCGCGGTGAACAGGGCCATCGGTAGCAGATACATCCACCCGGACTGGGGATCTGCGGCGAACGGGACGCCACCCATGACGTACGGGTTCCACGCGGGGATGTGCCCGGCGGCGAGGCTCTTGCCGAGGAAGCAGTAGTTGGGGAACCAGAAGGCCAGGATGTCGGGATGCTGGTCGGACACCCTGCCCCCGAAGATGAATGCGTGCAACACCACGACGGCGGAGGCAACGATGAGCAGGGGGCCGGCTGCCAAGGCAACGGCGTGCCGGCCCCGTCCTTCGCCCCGACTCACCCGTACGTCTGCTCGGATGTCCTGCCCGCCTATCCGGCCGGCTCGGAGGCCACCGGCATGGGCTCGGGATGGTCCGCGTCCTGGCGCGGACGACTCGCCGGCGTGCCGCGGGCCTGGCGCCGTTCCTTCCGGGCCAGCCACAGCCCGGCCGCCGCCAGCACCGCGACGGCCGTGCCCGATCCGGCGAGGCCCTCCCCCACCGCCGGGTCGTCGTAGGCCACCCGCACCACGTGACCTCCCGATGGAACGGAGACGGCCTGGAAGAGGTAGTCCGCCCGGAGCAGGCGGGTTGGGTGGCCATCGATCTCGGCGTGCCAGTTCGGATCGAACGCGTTGCGGATCACCAGCAGCGAGGGCTCCAAGGCCGCGACGTCGATCCGGGCCGACTGGGGCCCGAGGCTCCGGTAGGCGATGGTACCGGAGGAACCGCCACCGCCGGGCGGCACTTCCGGAGTCGTCTCCACCACGGCCTCTCGAGACGGATCGAACCCGGGGTCGATCACCGCGTCCAGCGCCGGGTTGGGGAAGGCCGCCCCGGTCCCGCCCACCACGCGCCAGGACGGTAGGAGGGAAGCCCGAGGGGGGCCGTGGGCCCGCCGGTAGAGGATCCACGGCCCCTGGGCGACCACCCGCTGGTCGCCTGGCTCGATCGCCGGGCCGGCGGCCACGATCCATCGGACCTCGAACAGGTCCAGCAGGGCCGGGGGCACCGGTCGGAACAGCAACGAATGGTTGTACTTGATCTGCACGCCCTGGATCGCGCGGAGGAACGTCCAGTAGCGCAGCGGGGCGACCGGGTCGTAGCCGAGCACGTTCTCGATGCCGAACAACATGCCGTGGTTCGGAAGCAATCCGTTGGCGATCTCGGGCCCGCGGTCCCCCGGATCGATCGCCCCCACCCGCACGTATCGGCCACCGCCCGCCCGGATCGCGCTGGCGATGGGCCCCGGGCGGACGTACGCGGCGGCCGAGACACCGCGCTCGTTCGAGATCCCCAGTCCCGTGCTGAACGGGGGCTGTCGCCCCCTGGAGAATCCACCGACCACCAGCTCGACGGCGATGACCACAGGCACCACGGCGGCCAGCGCGGGCCGGCCGGCCGCGACGCCGAGCGAGAGGCTGCCGATGACCGCCCCGGCCGCGAGGAGGATCAGGTCGTGGAGCGCCACGCCCATGAACGGGGGCAGGATCCAGAAGACGGCCACGCCGGGGATGACCGCCAGCAGCCTGGTCCGCCGGTCGGGGGCCTCGATCCACGCCGCCACCCCGAACGCCGCCAGGATGGCGAAGGCGAGGAGCACCGGATACGCGAACCATGACGGGCTGTGCAGGTAGAAATCGACGACGCGCCATCCTCGGATCCCGGCCGGAGTCCTGGAGGCGACGTCCCGAAGCCCCAGCAGATAGCATGCCGCGGCGAAGAGAGCGATCCCGACGACGACGGGTCGATGCCTGCGGTGCCACCATCCCGCCGTGATCAGCGCCAGCGGTACGGCCCCGAGGTAGGGACCGCCCGGGGAGGTCAGTTGCATCGGCCATCCGGCCAGCCGGGCCGGCCCCACGCGCACCGGCGGGGAGACCTTCCCGACGATCTGCGCGCCGAGCCGCTGCAATCCCGCGTAGCCGAGGGAGAGGTCCGTCCGCGGCTCGTACGAGAGCTTCGGCAGGAGGATGGCCAGGTTCACCGCAGGGATGGCCACCGCCAGCACGGCGAGGGGAAGCAGGGCATCGGCCCCGGTGCTCCCTTCCCTGAGCATCATCCACAGCCGGGCGCCGACGAAGGCCAGCAGGGCTGCCGTTCCCATGAGCATGCCCACGCTGAAGTGGGCCGCGGCCAGCTGACCCCAGGCGGCCGCCGTCAGGAATGCCCAGAGGAGCCGGCCCGGCCACGTGGTCGCCCGCAGGTAGCGCGACGCCGCCGCGAGCAGGAGGGCCGTCCAGGCGAGGGTCCCGGCGAACGGCAGGGACAGACCGAGGTTGGAACCGGCGATGGCGAGGGAGAGGACCAGTCCGCCGACCGTCGCCGCCGGCCGCGCGAGCCCTTCGCTCCGGGCGAACCAGTAGATGCCCAGCCCGGCCAGGATCGGTTGGAGGGCGAGCATGAATCGGATAGCGACGTCACACGGCAGCGAAGAGAACAATGCCATCGCCGGCAGGTACATCCATCCCGACTGCGGGTCCGCGGCGAATGGGACCCCACCCATGATCGCTGGGTTCCAGGCGGGGATGTGCCCGGCCGCGAGGCTGCGTCCCATGAAGCAATACGTGGGCATGAAGAAGGAAAGGGCGTCCGCCGTGTTGATCCGCCCGCGGAACACGAAGCCGTTGATGAGCAGGAGCGTCGCCGCGATGATCATGAGGGGTCCGGCGAGGATCGGGATCAGCCGCCTCCCTCGACGGATCGAGGACGCGGCGTTGCCAGGTGGGCGGTCCGGCATGGGCGCCACGCTACCACTCGACCTGCTCGAGCACCCCCGCTGATACAGTGCGCCCGGTGAACGCCCGGGCGAGAGACGTCGCTCTGGTCGCGATGGCCGCGGCGCTCCTGGGGGCGTTCTTCCTGGGGATCTATCCGGCGAAGCACTACCGGATGCCCGTCGGCTACGACACGCCGCTGTACCTCTCGCAGATCCGGTTCGCCGCCGAGCGGGGGCTCTCGGGGATTCCGGGCCACCTCCCGTTTCCCTCCTTGGTCCGCCCCAGCAGGCCCGGGTTCCCCATCGTGGTCCTCACCCTGTCCCGCCTGCTCGGCGCCTCGACGTTCACGATGGCGGCGCTGCTGCCGGTGGCGGCGGCCATCGCGCTGGCCCTGGCCGCCGGGGCGTTCGTGTCCTGGTCCCTGCGCCGCTCTGCCTGGGAAGCGGCAGTGGTGGCGGTGATCGTGGGGACCTCCCTCGTGGTGATTCGGATGTTCGCCCCCGAGACGTACACGGACAACCTCATCGCCGCCGGGCTGTTCCTCGCAGCCCTCGTCCCGCTCATGTCCTTCGTCCTCGGGGGAAGGGGGTGGGTGGCGTCGAGCCTCCTGCTCGCCGTTGCCGGGCTCGTCCACGACACGAGCTTCCTGGAGATGGTCGCCGTCCTCGTCGTGCTGGCGCTGCTGTACGCGCCGTCGTCCGTGCGGGCGTGGCGTGCCGGACGTCGGCCCTTCACGGCCACGCCCTGCGGTCGCGTGGCCATCGCCACCGCAGGCGGGACGGCCGGGGCGGCCGCGCTGGCCTTCGGGCTCCTCCGGGCGGCGCCGAACACCCCTCAGCTCACACGGCGAGAGCTCACCAAGAAGCTCCGGGAAGACCTTCCCCTCTACCGGTTTCCTCTGACGATCCCGCTGGCCGCCTGGGGCGCGGCGGCCTTGGCCGTCGGTGGCCGGGGGAAGCCCGAGCGTGAGCGCCTCGCCGCCGGATTCCTCCTTCGGGTTGCCGGCTCGTGGACCGCCGTCACCGCTGGGGGAATCCTCCTATTCGTCGTGGGCAGGAACTCCCCGGCACACCGGTTCCTGTCGTTCTTCCTCCCTCTCCCGATCCTGATCGCCATCGGGCTTCTGGCGGCGGGGGCCCGGGTGGCCCGGCCCGCCGGCGTCGCGGTCGTCCTGGTCGGTCTGATCGGACTGGGCTTCCTCGGCTACCACACGCTGTACGTCGAGCTCCCCGCGGACCGGGGGATCGAGTGGACCGATCCGGCGAAGATCGCGGACGCCCAGGCCGCCGCGGCCTATCTGGATGCCGCGGGCATCCCCCGAACCTCACCGGTCGTGTTCGTCGTCGACGACTTGGGGCCCAATCCCCTCTCCTACGTGCCCGAGATGGCCTACTTGATCCGGTCCGTCCTCCCCGCCGATCGGATCGTGAACACGCATCTCTACGTGGGCGACCCCGTGCGATACCTGGAGGGGCGCCCGACGTTTCGTCCGTCGCCACCCACCTACGACCAGAACGCCGCCAGGTTTTGGCCGGCGGTTCGGGCCCTGCTCCCCCGGAGGCCGGTGGCGATGGTTCTCGCGTCGTTCAACCCGGCTTTCGGCGCGCTGGCGGCGGCCCATCCCGACTGGGTCGTGGGCAGAGGGCTGATCGTCCTGCAGGGGCCCCGCCTCGCCGGCCATTCGGCGCCGCCGGCGCTCCCCTCGTTCCCGGGGCCGGCCGGCCTGGCCCTCCTCGGCGCGGCCACGGTCGCCGCCCTGGGCCTGATCGGCATCGGATGGGCGTGGGCGCTGCTGCCACCGACCCGTCTCTTCGAGGTCGTCTCCCTCGCCCCGGCCTTCGGCACGGCCATGCTGGTGGTGACCGGGCTGGTCATCGACCAGGCCGGGCTCCGCCTCGACTCGTGGGACGCGGCTGCCGCCGGACCGGTCGCCGCAGCGGCCGGAGCCGCGCTCGCCTACTTCGAAATCATCCGGCGGCGCCGCTCAGCCGCCGCCGGGCGGTGAGGCGCTCGGGCCCGACTGGACGCCCACCACCGACCGCGCCGCCACGATCAGGGCGAGCGCCCACCCCGTCACCGAGGCGATCGCGACCGGGCCGAGGGAGGCCCATCCGCGGAAGGGAAGCCCCACACGGTCCCACCCGAGGCCCGCCAGAATCATTGAGGCAGCGCCGAGGCCGGGGGCGAGACCAACACGAACCAGAGGATCGGGAGGCAGGAGCGCCAGGGCCCACCCGCTGCCGACGACCAGGAACGTGAAGAGGATCAGCACGATTGCGAGCGCCAGGCCGATGGGTCGGGTGTTCGCCTCGACCGCCGCGGGGAGCGGGAGCGGAGCCGGCGGAGCGGGGCCGTTGAGAACCGCCACGCCCTGAGCGACCACGCGGGCGCCGGGCAGGGCCTCCGCCTCTTGGAATCCCCGGTGGTTATACCGATCGATGACGACGGCCAGGGCCCGCGAGGCCGCCTCCGGCGGGACGAGGGTTCCGCCTCTCAGGGCGCTGGCGGGGAAACCGTCTAGGTACCCTGCCGGTCGGCCATAGTAGAACCGCGTTCGCTCCAGCTCGTCAGGCCGGATGGTGGACTGAACGACCGCCCACCAGCGGCCCACGGTCTCGTGGTGCCGGCCGGTGCCCGTGTCCAGGAGATAGACCACGTACCTGTCACCCGCGAACCCTTGGACGTACCGGTCCGCCGCAGCGATCTGCCGGACTCCTTTCGCCTCGGTCCAGGCCCGCTGCACCCTCCCTGCCTTCCAAGCGAGAAAGAGGAATCCGCCCAGCACGACCAACACAAGTCCGAACGCTAGGGCCGGGCCGAGGGACCTCCGCCGAACCGCCAGCCATCGCGCCAGCCCCCACACGGCCACACCCGCCATCAAGGGGATGGGGAACAGGTAGTGCAGAAGCCGATTGCCCGCCACGGGGACCCCGTACATCTGGACGACACCGGCCACCACGGAGATCGTGACCCAAGCGGCCATGAGCGAAAGGAATAGTCGGCGAGCCGCCCGGTGAGCGGGAGGTGAGGGCGCTCTCCCGGCGATGAGCGCACCCACCGCGGCGAGCGGGAAGGCCCAGTACCGCGATGTCTCATGGAGTCGCTGGATGAACCGGACCTTGTAGACCTGAACTGGCGTGCCGCCCGACCCAAAGAGCTTCACACCTACACCGCCGGCAGCGGGGACTCCGAGAAGCGTCACGGCTGTGAAGGCCATGGAGGCCGCGGCGGCCCCGCCCAGGGGCGTCATTGCCCGAAGGGCGTCACCCATGGTGACCGCTTCGGACCCCAGCGAGGCCCAGATCGAATAGGCGAGCGCCAACCAGAAGATCGCCATCGCCAGGGCGAAGAAGGGCCAGTGGACCACGCCGGCGGCCGCGAACAGCAGCGCGGCCGCCGCCGCCCCCCGCCCTCGTCTCACAAACGAGATCGCCGCGCACAAGCCCGAGAGAATGAGGGCGGCGTTGACGACGTTGTCTACATGCCCGCTCATCATCCCGTTCCACCCGAAGGCCAGCCACGTGATCAGCCCTACCAGAGGCATCCACAGGGGTGCCATCCCCAGGGCCAGCCCGGGCATCGCTGCCGCTGCCACGCCCGCCAAGCCCGCCATGATCGAGGAGATGACCGCCACTAAGGTCCACGCGTTCTGGCCGGTGGTCCGCAACAGCTCGGCGAGCAGCAGGGGGGTGCCGGCTCGGATCGTCCCGGTGAGGGCCAGCCCGTCGGAAGCTACCGAACGTGTCCGCCATACGTAGTAGGTCGTGTCCCAGCCAACCGGATAGCGGTAGCCCCTTCGCACGTAGATCGAGACGAAGAACAGCGCCACTACGCCAATGGTCGCAAGGACGGTCACCCACGCGGTTGGGTAACCGTATTCGACAGGGCGACCCCTGGCGGGACTTTCGCGGTTGAGAACCGCACGCTGGAGCACGCTCACGCGCCCAGAGTCTATTCGGATGAGTGGTTCTCCGGGCGATGCCAGGAGGCCACTGCCGCGGCATGGCCAGGCACCACGACGATCACGTCTGTGAGGATCCCCCCGGCCCGCCTCGGTGCTCACGGCGCCGCCGGCGGGCCCGATCCACCAGACCCAGGACGGCCCCGGCGGCCACGACGACGGCGTAGGTCGCCACCGCCCCCGGGCCGGACGGGCGCACGCCCAGGAGCGAGGCGGCTAAGCCTCCCAGGATCAGGGCCCCCGTGCCGACCACCGGGGTCAGGGAGACGAAGACGGCCGGATCCGATCGGGCCGGGAGGGCCAGAGCCGTCCAGCCCATGCCGGCCACCGCCAGCAACAGGAGGACGGCGAGTCCCAGGACGAGCCCTGCCCACAGTGACGGGACTTCTCGGGGCAGCGGCGCGGAGGGAAGGGGTGAGGGCGGCGCCGGCCCGCGGAGCAAGGCCACGCCGGGGCCGATGACGGGGGCTCCTTCCCCGACCGCCTGGGCGAACTCCATCGGGGCGGTGGCCTCGAGGACCAGCACCGGTGGGTGGGCCGGGAGGAGCGCGCGGACATCCTCCCAGTACTGCCCCGTCGCTTGGGCCGCGCGAGCATCGGGAGGCGGGGTCCGCCTCCCGGCAAGCAGGTCCGCCGGGGCGCCGACGAACAGGTGTACGTCGACGGCCCGGGCCGCCGGCATGCCGATCCGGATGGTCCGCTCCGACATCACCGGCCCATACACGCCCGGCTTCCCACCTTCGTACCCGACCAGGAACACCACGGCCTGATGCGGCGGGAGGCCGTCGACGTACCGACCGGCCGTCTCCGCCTGCTGCAGGGCCCGGGGATCCATCAGGACCGGGTACCGATACCAGCGCAGGACCGCCGGGACCGCCAGCGCCGCCAGGGCGACAACCACCAGCACTCCCGCAGTTGCCCGGACCCGGGTCCGTCCGGCCAGCCAGGACCCGCCGCGGGCCAGCAACGCTCCCACGGCCAGGGCGCCGGGGAGGACGACGAGATGGGCCAGGAATCGGGCCGGCGGGACCACGAGGGTCAACGCCCCGAGGACGATGCCCGCCGCCATCACGTAGGTCCAGGCCGAGACGGCATGCAGGGCGAACCGCCGCTGTCTTGCCGACGCGAGTCGGGCTCCTGGAGTGGTCAGGGCGGGGAGGACCGCGGGCGCCAGCAGCGCGGCCGTCTCCGGCACGACCAGCCTGGCGACGTCGGTGCGGAGCTTGCGGCGGAACAGCACCCGGTCGTTGCCGATCTCGATGGTCTTGAAGGGCGCTCGCAGCACCGCCCCCACGAGCGTGGCGACGATGGCTCCGGCCACCACCGCGGACACGCCGATCAGACCGGCCTCGGTTCGAAGGGGCGGGACACCCGCGGCCGAGTCTCGACGAGAAGACGGGAGGGCCAGGACGAAAGCGACGGCCAACACGGCTTCGAAGAGCGCCAGGAAGTCCCAGTGGGCCATCCCGCTCGCCACGAGGAGGGCCCCGCACGCCAACACGCCGCGTCCCCCCCCGACCGCGAACGCCAGCGGCGTGAGCGCCCCGATCTCGAGGGCGATGTTCAGCGCGTTGGAAAGGTTCTCCCCGGTGAGGTGGGTCGGACCGACGATCACCCCGGCCGTGGCCACCGTCACGACCCACGTCCACCGGTCCGTGCCGAGGCCGGCTCGGGCGAAGGCACCCACCCCAAGGGCCATGAGCGGAGCCAGGACCAGGGACAGCACCGAGGTGACGCCGAGCTGGGAGAGCCCGGTGAGCGCGCCAACGATGGCCGAGAGGAGCGGATAGCCGGGTCGGGCGGCCACGTCTCCGGAGCCGATCCCCTGCGACGCGA
>Ga0066710_100006904_pt1 | contig 10727 bp, 4 predicted proteins | sample GraSoiAngelo_159_FD_79666 | JGI IMG/M metagenome (GOLD analysis project Ga0066710, IMG submission 79666) | Grasslands soil microbial communities from the Angelo Coastal Reserve, California, USA - 14_1009_16_40cm | ecosystem: Environmental > Terrestrial > Soil > Grasslands | place: USA...
ATGAAGAAAAAGCCGCAAAGGCGAAGCAGCCGCTTCCACGCGTTGCCGCTGCAGCGGCGGGCATTTATGCGATCACATCGCTCACGATCGAACCCGATACGCTTGCACACGGCGAGACGTTGAAAGTGAAGGGCGAGGTGTTCACCCCGGATGGACGAGCGCCCTCCGTGTTGATCGGCGTCGTGCGCGCGGACGGTACGGCGGTGTACGGCGTTGCGACCGATAGGGATCGCATCTCGCCGCGGCGCGTTGGCGATGACCGTTTCTCGTTCTCGCGGACACTTCGCGATCTCCCGTTGTTGCCCGTCAAGTATTTCGTTCGCGCGCATGCGCTCGATCCGGAAGGCGTGCGACTTTTCGACCACGTCGAGCGTGCAATCGTCGTCAGCGGCGAATCGCGGGAGCTCGGCTTGGTGCGCCTCCCACATCGCTGGAACGAAGCGTAGACTCTAGCGGCAATCGAGGCGACTTTCGTGAGCGGCGCGGACGGCGATTGTACGGAATTGACGACGCTTCGCGCGCTGGTCGGCGGACGCCAATTCGAGGAAGCGCGCCTTCTGGTCGAGCAGCTGCTCGCGGAAAATCCGCATGATTCCGAATGTCTGTTTCTTCTCGGTATAGTGCAGGCTGAGCAAAAGCAGTTCTCCGAGGCGCTCGGCAACATTCGGCGCGCGCTCGAGGCGGATCCCAATCCGCACTGGACGAAACATCTTGCGCTGACGAATGTATTGCGCGATACCGGTGATGCTGTCTCCGCTGAAGCTGCGGCACGACAACTGATCGAACAAGCGCCCGACAACGTTAAGGCGTTAAACGCGCTCGGTCTCGCGCTGCACGATCAACTTCGCAACGAAGAGGCGTCGGCGATCTTCCAGCGCGCTATCGCGGTCGACCCTCGCTACGTTGTGGCATACCTGAATGCGGCACTTTCGCTGCAGCGGCGTGGCGACAATGCAGCAGCCATTTCGGTGCTGGAGCAGGGGCTATCGCGCAATCCGAGCAACGGTCAGCTCGCGCTGGCGTTGGGCAAGGTGGTCGAGCAAACCGGTCGGCGCGACGTGGCGAAGAGGTGGTACGTGCGTGCGGCCGGTCTGGATCCGCGCATCGCCGCCGAAGCGTATCGGCGTCTTGGCCGTCTTTTCGGCGGTGAGGCAGACATCTTTGCGGCGATCGGCGCGTACGAGCAAGCGGTCAAGCTGCGAAACGACAATGCGGACGTATGGAATTTACTAGGCAACGCGTACATGGATGTCGCGGCGATCGACAACGCCACGCGATGCTACCGCGCGGCGTTGTCCATCAATCCCGGTTACGCGGAAGTCTTCGATAACCTTCTCGTTTGCCATCACTACGATCCCACGGTCGACGCTGACCAGATGTTCGCCGCGCACCAGGAATGGGCGCGCCGATTTGTGCCAAACATCGGTGTGCAAAGCGGACGCCCGGGGCGCCGATTGCGACCGGGCGACCGCATCCGCGTCGGTTTTCTTTCGCAGTCGCTTTGCGCCGGACCGACCGGATTCTTTCTGCTTCCACTTGTACGCCACCTCGACGCGGCGCGATTCGAATCGTTTTGTTATCACGCGGGCCAAAAAGACGACGAGGTGACCGCTACGTTGCGTCGCCAAGCGGCGTCATGGAACGATGTCGGCTCTTACGACGACAAGGCGCTCGCGCGGCGCATTCGCGAAGATCAAATCGATATTCTCGTTGATCTGGCCGGACACGCACCCGGCAACCGCTTGCGAGCGATCGCGCGCAAGCCCGCTCCTCTCATTGTGAGCTGGCTCGATTACTTCAACACCACGGGTCTCGATTGCGTCGACTTTTTGATCGGCGATAGCGTATCGATTCCCGTCGATTCGCGGCAACGTTTCACCGAGACGGTGGTTCGTATCGAGCCGTCGCGTTTTTGCTATGCGCCGCCCGACTACGCACCGCCGCCGATGCCTCCGCCGATTCTACGCAACGGATTTCCGACGTTCGGCAGCTTCAATCGGCTCGCGAAGCTTGCCGAGCCCGTAGTTGATTTGTGGGCGCGACTATTGGATGTCGTTCCACACTCGCGCTTGTTGCTCAAGAGTGCGGCGTTCAACCATCCAGCGACGCGCAACACGTTCGCGACGCGCTTCGCGCAACGTGGCATTACGGCGGACAGGCTCGATCTTCGCGGGAGCTCGCTCCATTCACAGATGCTGGCCGAATATGCCGATGTCGACATCGCGCTCGATCCATTTCCCTACAACGGCGGTCTCACGACGTGCGAAGCGCTCTGGATGGGCGTCCCCGTCGTCGCGCTTCTCGGCGACTCGATGATCAGCCGGCAAAGCGCTGCGCTATTGATGTCGGCGGATCGGGCGGAGTGGGTTGCGCGAACGGCCGACGAATGGCTCGCGATCGTATCGGGACTCGTACTGCAAACACAAAAGCTTGCCGAAATTCGACGGACGCTTCGCCCGGTCATCGCGTCGTCGCCGTTAATTGACGGCAAGCGCTTTGCCGATCGCTTCGGTGCGCTGCTGGAGCAAATGTTGCGCGCGCGCGGAGCGCCGCCTGGATGATGCATTCGGTTAAAATGGCGCGTTGCGCTCTTTCCTCTCCATCGGCCGCGAATTTTGCGGCAGCTCATCCGATTTGCATGTCTGATCCACTCGAATTCACGGGCGAACGCTTCGTGCCGGGCACCGAAGGCGAGATCGCATACGAGCATTGGCACCGCTATTTCTTTGCGCGGCGATTTGTCGCAGGACGCCGCGTTCTCGACGTTGCATGCGGCGAAGGCTACGGCAGCGCGCTGCTGACCGACACAGCGGCGGATGTGGTTGGTATCGATATCGACGCTGCGACTATTGCGCATGCCGGCTCGAAGTACGCCCACCGGCGAAACCTGCGCTTTGTTCAAGGCAGCGTCATCGCGTTGCCCATCCCCTCCGCGAGTGTCGATGCGATCGTTTCATTCGAGACGATCGAGCACGTCGACGCCGACGAGCAGCGGCAGATGATCGCCGAATTCGCGCGGGTCCTCGCGCCTCAGGGATTGCTCGTCTTGTCGTCGCCGAATCGACCTGAATATTCAGACGCGCGCAACTATGCGAATCCCTTCCACCGGCACGAGCTCGATCGAGACGATCTCGCGCGCTTGCTGGATCCCGCATTTTCGGGACAGCGATGGTACCGGCAGCGACGTTATTTCGGCTCGTCTCTATGGGCGGACCAGCGCGGTGAAGTGTTCGAAAGCTGGTGCTCCGATCAGAGCGGCGCGACGTCGGCAGATGCGCCGCCCGCGCTGTATTTCGTCGTCATCGCTGCGCGCGATAATGCGGCGCTACCGCCTCCGGCACCTGCCTTGTCGCTGTTCTGCGACCGCGACGATCGCGAATGGCGCCGTATCGAGGCGCAGGCACGTGAAGTGCTGCGGCTCGATGCGCTGCTACATGACCGCGACGCTGCACTGGATCGTCAGACCGCGAACATCCATCATCTCGAGCATCTCGTCGGGGAGCGCGACTGGATTATCGCGGAGCGAGGCGCAGCGCTTGGCGCCGCCAATGTTGCGCTGAACGAGGCCAACGCCGAGCTTACGCGCGAATCTGAGCAAGTCCGAAGCGCACGCGAGCTGGTGGTTGCGATGCAAACGGAATGCGGACGACTGGAACGGGCAATCGCTGCACAGGAACGCATCATCAACTATCGTCAGAGCGCTCGTTGGTGGGTCATATTGCCCTGGCTCCGCGTCAAGCTTCTTTGGAGACGATTGAGTGGTATCTGACCATAGGGCAAGGGCGCACGAGCAACCGATGAAGTTCTCGATTGACATCGTCATCCCGGTGTACAACGCGCCGGATCACGTGCGCCGATGCATTGAGAGCGTGCTTGCGCACGACCATGACGGTTGTCGAATTACGTTGATCGACGACGGGTCGTCCGATCCTGCCATCGTTTCACTATTCGCCGAGCTTCAGCAGCGATGGCTACCGCAGCTGTCGCTGCTTCGCAACGAGAGCAATCTCGGCTTCATTGTGACGGCCAACCACCGCATCGCGAGCTCGGCATCCGATGTTGTATTGCTCAATTCCGATACGATCGTCACCGGCGATTGGTTGCACGCCCTTCGTCAGTGTGCGGCGGCGGATCCGCGGATCGGAACGATTACTCCATTCTCGAACAACGCGGAGATCTGCTCGTTCCCGCGCCTTTGTGTTGACAATCCTATCTCCGTAGAAGAAGAGGCAGAGACCGTTTCGGCCGCGATCGCCCGAGCAGCCGTTCCGACGTATCCCGACTTGCCGACCGGCGTCGGTTTCTGCCTGTTCATCCGCCGTGCGTTGATCGATGAAATAGGTATGCTCGACACCGCATTTGGCGCGGGGTACGGCGAGGAGAACGATTTATGCCTGCGCGCGGCGCGCGCCGGCTGGCGCAACGTGCTGGCCGACAACGCGTTCGTCATCCATGTCGGAGGTCGCTCGTTTGCCGGAAGAAAACCGCAGCTGTCGTCGCGCAATACGGCAATCTTGCTCGAACGACATCCGCACTACACACGGATGGTTGAGGCCTATATACAGGCCGACCCGCTCGCGCCGTTACGGGAAGCGGCCGAGAGCGAGTTGTTCCGCTCGCAAAGCGAGACGCGCGGCGTGCTTCATGTCATTCATGACCATGGCGGCGGCACCGAGACGCATGTGCGCGCACTGATCGATGCGTCCCGCGATCGTTGGCGGCATTACCTTGCGATCGCTGTTGGTGATGCGTGGCAAATCGAAGAGCACCGCGCGGATGGCCGCATCGTTACCTTAAGTCTCACGCGGCTGCCCGAGGAGTCGTGGCGGGAGTTTGTCGGCGCCATTTGTGCGACGTTCTCGATCGCGCTCATTCACCTGCACAACATTTCAGCGTGCCGTGACGGCCTATTGACGGCGCTGGAGCATCTGGACGTGCCGTACGGCTACACTGTCCATGACCTGAATTTCGCGTGCCCCACGATCACGTTCCTCGGAACTGATCAAATGTACTGCGGCGCCGTGACCGACGTAGCGTTGTGCCGTCAATGCCTCAATGCTCAGCCGGCGTATGCGGACGTCGACATCGGACAATGGCGCGCTCGCCATCGCGCGCTGCTAGAACACGCATCGTTTGTCATCGCACCGTCACGCTGGGCGGCCGACATGGTGGCCCGTTATTTCTCCACTACAGATGTGCACGTGATCGTTCACGGTACGCCGGATGTCAACAATGCATCGTCGTTCGCCGTTACGCCGGCGTTGACGTTGCCCGACGACGATGTTCCCACCATTGCGTTATTGGGCGCGGTCGGTCCCGACAAGGGAGCGCGCCGGATCGAGCGCCTGGTCGAATTCGCGCGTCGACGCAACATGCCAGTGCGATTCGTGTTGATTGGTTACCTCGACGTTCAACAAACGCCATGGCAGTCGGATGACGCGCGGTTCACTGTGCACGGCCGTTATGAGCGCGACGAATTGCCGGCGTTGCTTGAACACTATCGAGTACGGCTTGTGCTCTATCCATCCGCGGGCCCTGAAACGTTCAGCTACACGTTGTCTGAAGCGTGGGCCGGGGGAGTGCCCGTGATAGTGCCTCCGATCGGCGCGCTCGCCGAACGCGTGCAGAATTCCGGCGCCGGATGGGTCATGACTGACGCGCAATGGCGCGACGAGAGCCTGATGCTTGAGCGCGTCGTCACGCTTGTCACGGGTGACAATCACGGCGCGTTCGATACCGCCCGCCGGCACACGCGCGCCGTACCGCACGCCACGCTCGCCGAGATGACCGACGCGACGTTTGCACTCTACGACAAAGCGCTTACCGGCCTTCGCGCGAGACCGACATTCAACTCATTCTCGCCAGCTCGAGTCCGGGACGCGCTCGGTTATCGCGCATGGAAACCGCCGACCGTTTCTGCGCCGGCCGTCGAGCCTGTTGAGCCTACAGCGGGCGCAGAAGGCATCCCGGTCACGACCCGTGTGGCGCAAGCGGCACTCGCCATTCGTCACACGATAGTGGGACGTACGTTATATCGAGTAACGCCGCGACCGCTCCTCGATGCGCTAAAGGCACGGCTCAAGGCATGACGGCACACGCGTCCGCGGAATGGCTCGCGCGCGGCCGCAGCCACCAGCAAGAACGACGACCCGTCGATGCGATGCTGTGCTTTCGCCGCGCGCTCCGCGAGGCGCCGCAAAGTGCCGACGTGCGCTTTCATCTCGGCGAAGTGCTTTGGCAAGTCGGCCGCCTTTCCGACGCGATCGCGCTTTGGCGTGAGGCAACAAAGCTCTCGCCACAGCATGCCGCCTCTCATCAGGCGCTTACGGAGGCCCTGCTCGGTACCGGCGAATACGTCGCGGCGGGTGACGTTGCGAACCACGTGCTCGCTCTTGTTCCGGATAACCCGCGCGCGGTAGCAATCAAGGCCATTGCCGCACTATGGTCGAGCGACGACCGCGATGCCGCAACGGCGCTTTGCGGCACAATCGTGCATCACCCCGAAGTGCTTGCCGTTCCCGTGATCGGCGGATCGCTTGCGCTGGCGCTCGATCGCCAACCGGTTCTTGAAGCCCGCGAAACAATACTCGACGCCGTTACCGCGATGCCGACCGACAGCATCGACGTGGCGTCCATGCCGGCGTTGCTGCTCGCGTTAATTCTGGAGCGCCTTGCGAGACCGATTGAAATTGGCATACGCGCCCGTGACGCATGGATTGAAGGAACGCTCACGCGGCCGTGGGCCATCGGCGACCACGACGCTCTTCGACGGGCAGCTTTCGTTGTCACGTCGTTTGCGCCGCCCGATGGCGTGAGGCTCGCGCAACACTACGCCGCCATTTGCACGCGAGTTGACCCGAGCGGAGTCCCATTGATATGGCCACGACGAACGCGCGGCAAGTGTCTTCGCGTTGTTGTCCTAGCGTCGGGCAACAAGGATGTGGCACAGTCAATGCTCCGTTCACTGCACGAAAAGGGTGTTGACGTGATGCTGATCGACGCCGGCACCGACGATACTCGAGTCCAGCGCCTCGCCGCGTACGACGCGGACGCCATTATCGATCTTGCAGGTCTCATAGCGCCGGTCGGTGTAACGCTGGCGCAGCGACCCGCACGCGCATTCATGACCGTTGCAACGCTTCTGGCGCGCAATCATGCGCCGCTGATCGATGAGGTTGCGGAGGATGCGACTGCGCTGGTTGAAGCGGTTCTGCGACTGCAGTCGAGAGTCGAAGAGGGCGATTCCGACATACCCGATGCTGTGGCGATGAACAGTTTGTGGGCGAACGCCATCGAGGCGCACCGGGCCGGCGATCGTGAAACAGCAAAAGCGCAGTACGAGCGAATCCTCGCGGTGCAACCCGCGTTTGCGCCGGCGCATTACTTATTGGGCGTGACGTTACGCGACGAAGGGCTGATCGACCGCGCGCGAAAGGAATTCAGTGCCACACTTGCGTCAGCACCCCACTATGTGTCAGCGCGCGTCGATGCGATACGTGCGGCCATCGAGGCCGACGATCTCGACGACGCCGGCGCACTCGGTGGTCAAGGCGTTGCGCTCACCGACGATCCCCCGCCGCCGTTGCTAAGGGCGCTTGGGTCGGTGAGCCTCGCAGCGCACGACGGTGAGCGCGCGGCGGCATGGTTCGAAAGAGCGCTGATGCACGAGCCCGTCGATGGCGAAACGCACTACAACCACGGCGTTGCCTTGCAAATGCAGCGGCGCTTTGGCGATGCCGCTCGTGCCTACCAGAGGGCGCTCGCATGTGACCCGGCGCTCATCGCGGCCGACTTCAATTTAGGGACGATCTTCGCCGATCAAGGGAACCGCGACGCTGCGATTGCCGCATTCTCGGCGGTGATATCGCGCGACCGTCGGCACGTCGCCGCGTACAAGAATCGCGGTGAGCTCCTGTTCGCGACAGGGCGAATCGATGCCTGGCGGACCAACTTTCGGGACTTTGAAGCGAACTGTCCCGAAGCGTTGCCGCTTGCTGTACATGCTCTCGAAGTGTGCCAATACTGCGGCGAGTTCGACCGCGTCGATGGCTATCTCGCAGGGCTGCGCAACGAACGATTCAAGTCGAAAAACCTGCATGAGCTCGTCGATTCGCTCGAGGAGCTGCTGTACTTGCTGCTGTACTTCGACGTCGAGCCGGAATTGATCCTTCGGTTTTCGCAGACGTACGATCACGCCGCGCGTAGCGTTTACGGTGCGCCGTTGGCCGAGCAGTCGGAACGCCGGCCCGGCAAGCTCCGACTGGGCTATTTGTCGGCGGATCTGCGCAATCACGTGATGGGAAAGATGATGTGGCAAGCGGTCCGCCATCATGATCGCGAGCGATTCGCGATTTCGTTGTACTCGCTTTCGGCCGATCGCGACGAGTGGACGCGCCGGTTCGAAACCGCGTCCGATCGCTTTGAGGTGATCGCTGGACTGGGCGAACGACAGGCAGCGGAGCGCATCGCCGAGGACGACCTTGACGTGCTGGTTGACTTGTCGACGCACACGAAAGGCGCGCGACCGGGAATTCTCGCGTTGAAGCCCGCGCGCGTGCAGATCACGCACGTAGCGAGCGCAGGGACGGTCGGGCTCTCCGCCGTCGATTTCAAGCTCACCGACCATTACGCGGATGTCGAGGAAAATCAGCGCTATCAGGTAGAGTCGCTGTTGCCGATGGAAGGCTGTGTTTATCCCTATCGTCACATCGACATCGCGAATAGCACGCAATTTCGCCGCGAGGCGTTCGGAATTCCCGCCGGCGCCATCGTCATCGGCGCATTTGTGAGCGCACTGAAGCTTTCGCGCCGATGTCTTTCGCTCTGGCGACAGGTGCTGGAGCAAGTTCCGACTGCGCGCCTCGCGTTCTCGCCCGTCAATCCAGCGCTCGCAACGTTGTACGCAAAGCTTGTCGCAGCTGCGGGCATCGATGGTGGACGAATCGTTTTCCTCCCGCAAGCACCGACCGATTCGGAAAATCAGTCTCGTTATGCGCTTGTCGATTTGGTGCTCGACCCAATGCCGTATGGCGGCGTCAACGGCACGCTCGAAGCGCTCGATATGGGCGTTCCTGTTGTGACGCTTCTCGGCAGGCGACATGCCGAGCGAGCGTCGTACTCGATTCTTTCCAACCTCGGCGTTATTCAAACGATTGCTCACACAGCGAGCGAATACGTCGCCATTGCGGCCCGGCTCGCCCAAGACCAAGCCTTCATGAACGACGTGCGCGCATCGATTCGCGCCGGAATTTCGCATTCGCCGCTGACCGACATGCAGACGTATACGCGCAGTCTCGAGGCCGCGTACATCGACGCGTTGCGGCTTAAAGCGCCCTCTGTTCTGACCTCCGCGTCGGTCGTTGCGGCAATGTCGTGAGCGTGACGGCGCTCTCCGCCATCGAGACGCGACTCGCGGCACGGGATGCGGCAGGGGCGCGCCTCGCTGCCGACGCGTTGCTGGCGGACGCGCAGTTGCCGGTTCCTGAGCGCGTTGCCGTGCTGAAGCTGCGTGCGCGTGCGCATCAGGATCTCGCCGACTTTCGTGCAGCCGTCGCCGATTTGGAAGGCGCATGCGCATTGGCGCCGGCGGACGCGCGTGCATCGAATGAGCTTGGCATAGCCTATATCGACGCGGGCGAAAACGGCAAAGCGCTCGCGGCATTCGAGCGCGCGACGAAGCTTGATCCGCGGTATGCGCGCGGCTGGAACAACTACGGCAACGCCTTGCGAAGCGCCGGTCGCGTGGAGCAGGCTGCAAACGCATTCAACGAGGCCGTGTCCGTGGACATCGCTTACGCGATGGCATGGGCGAATCTCGGTGTAGTTCGACGCGAGCTCGGCAACAGTGCCGCGGCGGAGTCCGCCCTGACGCGTGCGATTGCGTTGGACCCCCGGCAAAGTGGCGCAATCCGCGCGCTTGCGGCGCTGCGACGCGAGCAGGGGCGATTTGACGAGGCCGCATCGCTGTACGGCGAAATGGCACGGCTCGATCCGCGTGACGCCAACGCGTTGCACCTGCTCGGGGCTACGCTCGCAGAACGCGACGACCTAGAAGGTGCGCAGCGCGCGTTCACCGCCGCATTGGCGAGAGACGCCGGTCTATTGCGAGCCGCCATCGCTCAGCGTTTGACGTTGCCAATGCTATGCGCAAACGCGCAGGCGATCATCGCCGCCCGCGCTCATTTTCATTCGGGTCTCGACGCGCTGATCGACGATCTTCCACGCCGCGCCGCCACCCTTTCGGCGGAGCGGACCATTGACGAATTGCCGTGGACCAATTTTCTGCTCGCGTATCACGGCGAGAATGACCGACCGTTACAGGAGGACTACGGCCGGCTCATTCAGGGGGTGATCGCGGCGCGCGCACCACAATGGCTTGAGGCACCGTATCGCCGCGCCGTCGGCGGTGCACGGATTCGCGTCGGCTTCGTGTCTTCATTCTTCCGCGAATGCACGACCGGACGTTACTTCGAGCGCTGGATCACCGACTTGCCGCGCGATCGCTTCGAAGTGTTCGTCTATCATTTGCGACCGCCTGGCGACGCGATTGGCAATAGCTTGTTCGAGCGTGCCGATCGCTATCGCTATTTGGCGCAGTGGCTTCCGTCGCACCTCGCGCCGTTGATCCGTGGCGATTCGCTCGACATTCTTGTTTATCCTGAGCTGGGCATGGACGCGACGACGTTTGCCGTTGCGTCGTTGAAGCTTGCGCCGGTGCAATGCGTGGC
>Ga0066710_100006905_pt1 | contig 10727 bp, 13 predicted proteins | sample GraSoiAngelo_159_FD_79666 | JGI IMG/M metagenome (GOLD analysis project Ga0066710, IMG submission 79666) | Grasslands soil microbial communities from the Angelo Coastal Reserve, California, USA - 14_1009_16_40cm | ecosystem: Environmental > Terrestrial > Soil > Grasslands | place: USA...
AAGGAGCGGTCGCCGATGAGGATCACCTTTACGTTGATGTCGATGGCTTCCGGCTTCTGCGCGCTGCCGCCGAATGGATAGAACATTTCGAGCGGCTGAATCTCCAGCCGGTTGTGGTTGAGCGTGCGTTTCAGCGCGCGCCACACGCCGACTTCCGACAGCGCTTCCAGCGAGTACATGATCAGGAACCCGCCATCGGCGCGAAGCAGCGAACCGGCGCGCAGATCCATGAAGTCGCTGGTCCAGCCGCCTCGCGTGTCATAGGCGCGTTGGATGGTCCCGAACAAATTTGCGTACGTTGGCGTAGTCTCGAAAATGACCGGTGACTTGTGATCGTTGTCGTGCGCGAGAATGACGTTCACGCCGTACACACGGAAGGGATCGCGTTCAGGACCTCCCGACGCTTTGGGCAGACCGTCCGGCGTTTCTTCGTCGTGTTCGCCTTCGCCCTCGCGCTCCTTGAAGGGGTCGAGATTATCGAGAAGATGGTGCCGCACTTCCTCGAGATATTCGGCGATGTTTGGGCCGGCGTATTTTTCCTTGAGTTCCTCTATGACGCCATCCACCAGCACCGAGGCCGCTTCCTGCTCCAGGTAACTCAGTTCGCTGGCCAGTTCGCGCGAGAGTGTCAAGGTCTTCCGATAGACCACCGTGAATTCCTGCCGGAATTGCTCGTACTTTCGTTCGATGTCCTCGGCAACGGGGCTTTCGAGTTTCCCCTCGTGCACCATCTTGGAGATGTCCTCAATCGGCACCATCTGGCCCTCGAGCACAGGGAAAATTTCCGGCAGCGCCACCGCGCCCACCTGCATGTGGCCCAGCGCGAATTGTTCCCGCGCGATCCGCCGTGTGAAATCGTCCATCAATTCTTTTTCGCGCACCGTGAAGCGTTCGACGATGCGCCCTTTTTGCCGCTGGAACGGCTCGCCTTCGAACACCTGCGGAATCCGCCGGCGCAGAAAATCGATTCCCGCCTGCATGTCTTTTTTGAAGGCATTGGCCTGGCCGCGCGGGAGCGCCAACAACCGCGGCCGGTCCGTCAATTTGAAGTTGTTGACGTAGCAGCGGTCGAGGGACTCTTTCGTCGGCGGGTGCAGCTCCTCGATCATCCTCGCGATCGTTCCGCCACGGCTGGTGCCCGCCAGTCCGCAAACAAAAACGTTGTATCCGGGCGCAGAAAGTTCCGCGCCCATCTTCAGTGCGCGCAGGGCGCGGTCTTGTCCAATGAAACCTTCGCGGAGCTCGGCTTGCGCGGTGGTTTCGAAGGGGATGCGCGAGAGCTCGCACCTCCACCGCAGTTTCGCCGCGGGAAGCTCCGTGGGTTTCGAGGCCGGTCTGGTGATCATGAATATCCTTCGAGCGCGTTACTCTAGCACACTCAAGTCACCGCCTCACGGCGAGACGAACTGTATGTTATCGAGCCGTTATCGGCGGGCTTTCGGGCCGCTCCATGTATACCGCCAGGACTCCCGCCGCGGTGGCCACCAGGACCGGCCCCAGCACCAGACCGAGCATTCCAAACAAGCCGACCCCGCCAACCACACTGATGAAGATCACCAACCCGCTCAATTCGGTTCGCCCACCCAGCAAGAGCGGCCGCAAGACGTTGTCCACGATCGCGGACACTCCCGCGCAAATCACCAGGAGAAGAATGGCCCGGCCCCAATGCCCCGTGAATCCCAGCCAAAACGCCGCAGGCACGAAGATCAGTCCGGAACCCACGACGGGCACCAGGGAAAAGAAAGCCATAGCAACGCCCCAGAAAAGTGGCGCCGGCAATTTCACGAGCACGAAGCCGAGTCCGCCGATTCCCCCTTGAATGGCCGCTAGGATGAGGCTTGTGGTCACACTCGCGGAGATGAGGTCCCGCGTTTGCGTCATCATCGTCTCTCTGTGGGGGGCAGCAAAAGGCAAAATACTTCGGACTCCCTGGATAATCTGGTCCGCGTCGCGAAAAAAATAGAACATCGCGAAGATCATCACGAACAGGTCGAAAATAAAGGCCGCGATATTCCGCAGGATCGTGCCGAGGCGCTCCGCGAGAAACCCTGCCTCTTTCTGAACACCCTGGGCCAGTAACTCCAGCGCGTCGGCATTGGGATCCAGGCCGGGGACATGTTGTGCGATCCAGGCCCAGCCTTTCGCCAACTTGGGCGCCTGCTGCACCAACAAGGTATGCTGCACGCCCTTTGAAACGGCAAACGCCTCGCGAATGAACAAGGTGGTCACGAGGATTGCCGGCACGATCAGAAGGAAAGTCACCGCCAAGGTACTCAAGACGGCCGCCTTGTTCGCGGAGAAACGCCACAGGAGCCGGTGGTGCATCGGATAGAAAAAAATCGCCAGAATGGCGGCCCATCCCAGCGCTGCGAGGAACGGTTCGTAGATCCGGAAAACCAGATAGATCAGCAGCAGGAGCACGCCGTAAGAAAGAACCGTGGTTAAACGGTCACTGGTTGTGGCGTTCGTGGAAGGGGCAGGATTCTTAGTCATCATATAATCTTGATAGGCCGAGCAAAGGCTGATAACTTCCGGTCTACGCTCCACCAGGTCACGCGCGGGTCAGCGAGCCAATTCAACATGTCTACGAAGTCCATTCCGCTCACTTCCTACCAGATTCGTCTCCTTGCTGTACTTGCTTTGATCAATTTTGTCAACTTCGCCGCTCGCCAGGTCTTCGTCCCGCTGATTCCGCTCTTGCGCGATCATCTCCATGTTACGGACGCCGAGCTCGGCTCGTTGCAGACCTTTCTCCTCGTGGTTCTTGCCGTCGGCAGCGTTCCTTTTGGCTTTTTCGCCGATCGCTTCAGCCGCAAGGCCATCATCGCCATCGGCATCCTGTTCTGGAGCGTCGCGACATTTGCAGGGAGTCTTGCCTCCACTTTTCTCTTTTTCTTGATCGCCAGGGCCATTGTCGGACTTGGTGAAGCCGCTTACGCGCCTGCGGCTCAATCCATGATATCGGGTGCGTTTCCCCAGGAACGTCGCGCCATCGCGCAAGCCATCTTCGCTTCGGGCATGCTGCTCGGAGGCGCTGCCGGCCACGCTCTGGGCGGCATCATTGGCCCGCGATACGGCTGGCAGGAAGCTCTCTTCATCGTGGCCTTCGCCGGGATTGTTCCCGGCATAGCTCTTTTCTGGATTGATGAACCGCCACGCGGGTCGCGCTCTGATGTCGTGCCCATCTCGCGGCTTCTGCGTGTCCCTGCTTTTGTCTCCATGATCTTCGCGGGGATTTGCATTACTTTTTCCAGCGTCTCGCTCCTCACCTGGGGAACGGACTTCGCTGTCAACTACAAGGACTTCAGCTTGCGTGAAGCCGCGGTTTCGCTCGCGGTCATCGGGCTCTTGTCGGCGCTCTTTGGCGTACTGACGGGCGGGTTCGTTGCGGATCGCCTGCATCGAAGCTTTTCTTACGGACGCATCATTGCCATCGCCGTGGCATTCCTTCTTGCGGCTCCGTTCCTGTTGCTGGCCATCCAATCGGAAGAAAAAACAATTGTGCTGGCGGGGTTGTTTGTCGCCGGATTCTTCATGTCCTGGTATCACGGTCCGGTGACGGCCGTTCTGCACGACATGATGCCAAGGCGCGCGCACGCCACTTCCGTCGGCGTATATATGTTCGCGACGCAGTTGTTCGGCGGTCTCGGCCCGCACGTGGTCGGCAAAATCTCTGACCTTCACGACCTGCAGCTCGGCCTGCAAATCGCCGTCGCCGTCATGGTCGGCGGCGCGTTGCTCATGCTTCTCGTCATTCACTTCATTCGCCGTGACGGCCTCCGCCATCCGACTCTCGCCGCTTTCCACGCCGAACCCGGCGACTAACAGTTCAAAACAAAAGAGGCGGACCGAAGCCCGCCTTTTCCCAATCAATTGTTGTTAATTTCTACTTGATGCCGACCTGCGCGATCAGACGCAGTACATCGTCGTGCGACACATCGTAGAGCAGCCGCACATCTTCTTCTTCGAGCCGCTCGCGCAAATACTCCGCAGCGACGAAGCTCGCTTCGCGGTCGGTCAAGTCCCGCCCTGCTTTCTCGCGGAATTTCACGAACGCAGTGTGGGCCAATCCGACAACATGGGCCTGGCCATCGACAAAAAACTTCGTGTCAATCGTGTCGGCGTGCCGCGTCGCGATGCCGTTCCACATGTGCGAGAAGCGGCACTGATACGTTTGCCCGCTCAATTTGGAAGTGACCTCGAAAGCGCCGATGAACTGGCTCATCGCGCCGGTATTCGCAAGTACTGGGCGTGTCGTCACGCGCTCTCCTGTTCAACAGTTCTCAGTCGTCAGTAATAAGTTCCAAGTAAGGAAAGGAATTCTCAAGGGAGATTTTCAATCCTTACTTCCTGCTTTACTCGGTATGATAACGGCGCGCTGCGCGCACATCGCTAGCGGCTGACAGCGGCGGCGGTCTCCACCTGCGAGTAACTTCGAATCGCCGCTCCGACTCCGGCGCCACTCGGCACGCGGAATCCCTGATCGAGCAAGCACTTCTCCAGCGCTGCCAGGAACAGCAACACGAACGGCTTCTGGCTGCAGTAGCCCATCAATCCCACGCGCCAGATTTTGCCCTTCACCGCGCCGAAGCCGCCGGCGATCTCGATATTGAACTCATCGAGCAACTGGTTGCGCACTTTCGCATCGTCAATGCCGCTGGGAATCATCACGGCTGTGACCGTCGGCAAACGGTCCGCCGGGTGCTTCACCAGCAGATCCAGTCCCATCGCCTCGATGCCCGCGATCAGCGCGAGTTGATTCACGCGATGCCGCTCCCAGCGCGCCTGCAGTCCTTCCTCGACAACCAGCCGCATGGCTTCGCGCAACGCAAAGATCAACGAAATCGGCGGAGTGTGATGATACAGCCGGTCTTTGCCCCAATAATTCATCGCCGTCGTCAAATCGAAATACCAGCTCTGCACTTTCGTCTTCCGCTTTCGAAATACTTCCTCGGCGGCGGGGCTCACCGTAATCGGAGACATTCCTGGCGGCGCGCTGATAGCCTTTTGCGAACCGCTGAAGCAAATATCAATCCGCTGCTTGTCCACATCGAGCGGCACAGCGGCAAGCGACGCCACGGTATCCGCGATCAGCAGCGCACCCAATTCGTCGGCGACCTGGCGGTAGGCATCAATGCCGGTAAGCACGCCGGTCGAAGTCTCCCCGTGCGCGAGGCCTATGATCTTGATCCTTTTGCCCTTGCCCGCCCGGCGCACATCCTCGGCATCCACGGGCTTCCCGTATGGCGCCTCCACCTTGACGACTTCCGACGACGCTCGCTTGGCAATCTCGTACATGCGCTCGGAAAAAACGCCGTTCACCGCCACGATGCCTTCATCACCCTCTTCCAGCGTGTTCAGCACCGACGCTTCAATCCCGCCAGAGCCCGAAGCTGAGAGCGGCATGGTGATCCGGTTTTCCGTCTGAAAAATCTGCCGCATCAGGATCTGCGTCTCGTCCATGCACCCCTTGAACCACGGGTCCATGTGCCCCACCAGCGGTGTCGCCATCGCCCGATAGACCCGCGGATCGATAGAGGATGGCCCAGGGGTCAGCATTAGCCGAACCGGGGGATTGAGTTCGCCAATGTGTTGCGTCATAACGCTTTGGCCTTCTCTTTCTAGCGCTTGATTCTCGCGTTCGAATCTCGAACCGCCCGCGAATGCGCCCGCAAAGAGTGTATCCTGCTGCGGCATGAACTCCAATTTTCGCTGAATCCCCACACCCACGCAACCGACAATTTGGCTGGGCCCGTTCGCCCGAGACTCTTATCTGAAACGGGCAAATTCGGAATTTCCGCAGCTACAAACAGTTTGAATCGTGTCATCCGCGGGAGAAACAATAGTCCCGAAGGAGCTACTGTGATGTTACGACCTCTAACTCTCTTGCTGGCGCTCGCCTTCTCGTCCTTTGGGCAAGACATTTCCAGGGCGCAAGGCGATGAAACGAAAATCATTGCGCTGGAAAATCTCTGGAATCAGATGCAGGTCAATCATGACGCGGACGCGATGGGAAAAATGCTGGACGGTGATTTGTGCTCACCGATTACGATGGAACGGTGATGTGCAAGACCCAATTCCTGGCTTCCATCCGGGGCAAGTCCACACAGCTCACGGTAGAAGCTTCCGATGACATGAAGCTGCACCGCTATGGGGACACCGTGGTCGTGACGGGCGCGACTCACGAGAAGGGGACCGAGAAAGGGAAACCGTTTTCGCATCAAGACCGGTTCACCGACACCTGGATCAAGAAGGAGGGACAATGGCTGTGCGTCGTCGTCAGCTAAGTCTGATCGTTAAGTAGAGGCAACTCTTGGCAATGAGTTGACTCAACCTTTAATCGGCAGCCGATCCCAGGGCGCTATTTTCCCCGCCTACTTGAGGTAAGATAACAGCCTGTGATAGCACTACCGCCCAACGAACAGCTTAAGGATCTGCGCTCGCGACTGGGCATAACTACGCGCGATGTGGCGGAATTCAGCCAGCGCATTGCGGAGGCGGAGGGCAACCCGGAATTCCAAATCTCCAACGCGTGGCTTACGCAAATCGAGAATTCAGACTCCGTCCCGAGCATTTTCAAGCTGTACAGTTTGAGTGCGATCTACCGGATGAAGTTCACCGACCTGCTGCGGCTCTATGGGCTTGACCTGCAAAAGTTGGGGTTCCACCAACTTGCTTCCCCGCTGCCACATACACACCTGACTACACTGGAAGTCTACGACGTGGACCGCACGGTTTCGTTTCCCATTCGGTTTGACAGATCCTTCGATCTGGACAACACCAATCTTCTCTCGCGCATGGTGGAACTTTGGGGAGAAGTACCCATAGCGCTGATCCAGCACCTGGACATCCGACACAGCCAATATGGCTATGTCGGGCTGCAGGATTACATGCTCTACCCGCTGCTGCGCCCAGGTTCCTTCGTGCAGATCGATTCGCGCGTGCGAAAAGTGCAGCCTCTTCGCCGGCGGACCGAATTTGACCGCCCCATCTATTTCGTGGAGCTGCGCGAAGGCTATGCTTGCACCTGGTGTGACCTTTTGGATGACCAGCTCCTGCTGCTTCCTCACCCCTTGTCACCCTGCAACGCACGAAAATTCAAGTATGGTACAGACGCCGAGATCATCGGGCAGGTGACGGCTGTGGCGATGAAACTCAGCGACGCTAGTGACTCAGCTTCTGACGGAAACGCAAAATTGCCAAGGCGAGTCTGAGGTTGGAGGTAAAGAGCTGCGCGACCGTGAGATTCACTTCCGTAGGAATCGCGACGCGGTACGGTTCCAGCTTCTGCCATGCGCGCAGAAACACCTGAGGATTCTCCCGAGAAGATCGCAGATAAGCCTCAAGGTTACTGGCTAGGTCTTCGAGCGAAAGAGCGGAAACCCTATAAAAGGCCTTCCGGTGGGCGATTTCCAGCGCTTTGCGTGCAACGTCCAGGCTGAAGCGGCCAGCAAGTCCCTCGTGATAATAGTTCCCCGTGTTGTAATCGCGAGTCGAGGCCAGATAGATCAGGCGGCCAAGATCGCAGGAAATCCTGGAAAGTGTGCGGTTCAAGAGATCTTCGTAGGCCTCTTGCACCGGCACGAGTCTAACCGCGACGCTCATATTCACCCGGCTCCACTTACCGCAGACGCGATATGGCTTAGGAAGATCGCGCACCGTCCATTTCGCGCGTTCGAGATCCAGATTCGAGCTCCCTCAGGACATTGCCAATGCGCTGCGTAAGTCCGTCCGTATACAAAGCCATTCCGTGCAGCCTCTGTGGACCTGCCAATTCGATCAAGAGAAATAGAAGGCTGCAAATCGACCTGAGCTGAGCGTATTGCAGGAATATCCTGGCCTCCGTCGCAAATTCGATATCCGCACTTAGGCGGCTCGCTTCCAAATGGCGACTCATGATTCGGCGAATGGCCTCTTTGGTCTGCTCCACCCAAAGGAGCGCCACGGCGCTACGCTCCCGGAGGAAGTGTCTCTTCAGGTCGGGCGATTGCAATCGCGAAATGAATGCCAGGTCTTGGCCTGAAAAGATTTGCGAAACAAACTCCGGGGGACATAGGTCCGCGGCGTCACTCTGGTCAGGCAGCCACTCGTCCAGAACGCAAGCCCCATGCCGCGATGCCGAGTCCGCTCGGATCCACAGGAGTATCAGTACGAGAAGCACGACGGCGCCGATCAGCGCACTGGAGGTCCCTATCACGGGCGCACCACCTTTGCCAGGTAGCCGCGTCCCTCTCGCAATCGTCGGCTCGTCGCCGCTGCCATTCTTTGGTATTGCTCTTCTAGGCGCACCGCTCTTTTTGGTTCAGGATTCGGGGCATACGACCACAGATGCATGGCCCAGACCCCGAGAACAACGAAATAGGAAGCGGGATGGACGGACAACCAGAATTCGCGAAACCGCACTCCGCCGGTTGAAACAAATGTTAACCAAATGATACTCTCGCCAATGAACAGGCCATAGCCCAACAAAACGCCCCTGAGATTTCTTCCAAAGGGGATCGAGTAATACAAAAAGAGCGCGACCAGCGCGACGATAGCAAGGGCCTGCGCCGTCCGCAAAGCATACTCCAGATCCATGTTTGTGGCTATCAACCACCAATGGGGGTCATTCCACGTCTCGACGATCGCTTTTGTAAACGCCAGAACAAATACGAAGGCAAGTAGATTTCGAGCCATTCGCGCCGTCCCGCTATAAGCGGCCAGCCCCACGCGGTAAATCTCGAAGACCACACCGCATCCGATCAAAATGGCCAGCCATTCCGTAATCCAGTAAACGGAGGAATAAAGTTGCGGGCGCACATGATAGACAGAAAAACGTAGGAGGGACTGCAACCAGACGAAGAATATATAAGAGAAGAAAACGGGATAACGAGACAAGAGCTTACCTCGAAACCCTCGAACCAGCAGGAGAGTTTCGAGTGCAATGCCGCTCCACCAAATGGCTTGGCTGAGCATTTTCCTCCGGCACCGACCTGGATAGATCGTGCTGAGCCAATCCTAGCATGAGGGAGGGGAAGGACGCAGGGGCTCCTCCCCCTCCTTAAGGGTTCCTTCCTAGGAAGCTACGCCCGCCGGGGGCAATGGTCTTGGCGGCGGCACTGGGTCCGTTCCATCGGCGGTCAAGGTGACCACACCGTTGGACTGAATGGCGGGCAGATTGTGCTTTCCCGCCTTCAGAAACGGAAGCGGTACCACCCCGGAAAAAACAGCCACGGCAGCGGATAGAACGAACATATAAAGTGCGCCTTGGATTCGCAGTTTCGTCATTTGTGTCTCCTTGAAAAAAGCTCGAGCGATGGAAGCTTGGATCGTGACGCCCCATTCGCGGCCCTTAGCTAGCCTATGAGGGAAAACAGAAAGGCGTGTGGCCCGCAGATATCTGGTTGGTATTCCAACCAGAACTTCAGCAGTGCGGTCTTGCCGGCCTATCAACTAGGCGGGATCGAAAAAGAATCGCGAAGAACGGCGGCGGCAAAAATAAAATACAAACTGCAACGTACATGAAACTGCAACATCGAGAGGCCGCGCCCTCAATAGCGCGCTCCCGGTAACACCCGCCAGGATTTTCGGTTGTGTCGTTTTGGCCTGGATATCGCGGATTTGCCTTCTGGCACCCGCCGCAGGGATCTTTCAAGGATTACACTTATAGTAAATGGTTAAACATTTAGAACTGTCTCCAGGAACATTCCGGAACCTTTGAGGCAAATCCGCATTCCCCAATGGATTTCTGCCGATCGTGCCTAACCGGTTGTAATCCCAAGCATGGTGCAATTTCTGGGCCTCCAGCTTCCGCCCCGAACGAATACTCCACCATGGCTGCAACCAGCCACGGAGGTAAACGCTTTAGGCATCCAACGCCGGCCCGGCAATTTGCACCTCGTCCGTGGTTCCACGAGCAGAAAGAGCGTCACGCGACAGTGCCAGACAATATTCGCAAAGGAGGACAAATCACTGTGGGTATCCGAAAGGGAGAGCAGTGGCGTTGTCAGAATCAGGAATGCAGGAGTGAAATCCTCGTGAGTACATCAAGCCGCGCGCAAGGCGGCTCTAACCCGCGGTGCTCCTGTGGCGAAATCATGAAGAAACGCTATGTCCGGCCGGAACTAAATACCTTTGGAGCAGCAAAGGCGGCGCACCGCAGTTTTGAGGCCTCGGCAAGTTAACGCTTGACATGTCCCGGACGCTTGGTGCGGAGGGGCACGAAGGCTTGTGGTCTCTACCGCGGGAGGAGGAAGTTCCTAACATGAGGGTATTCAGGGGTTTCGCGATTCTTCTTACGGTGACGGTGATCTCAGTCGGAATTTTCATTCTCTACGACTCCATGGCACGGCGGAGCGCGGCCGGCTCTGACGGTGTCATCGTCGGCGCGGTGCTCGTCTCTCTGGCTCTTACCTTGCTCTATTTCCTCTCCAGGCCGGCCGTAAAATGAAAGGGCAGGAACAAAAAAAGAAGGACGCCTCCGAGGGAGGCTCCCCCGGGACGGAATGCCGCGCGGAGTTCATTTTCTATGCGCGAAATCAAAAGAGCGAGCTGCGCTCCGTGGAGGTCCTCGGCGACTACGCTTGCGATTTCAGACGGCCCGACTGGGCACATCGATGGTCGGACTGGAACTTCGGCCAGAACCCCTACCTGAATCTCTTCCTCTGTGCCAAACACGCCCGCGAATTCGGTTTGATGTAAACGGACACCTGGATCAAGAAGCACGGACAATGGCTGTGCGTTGCTAA
>Ga0066710_100006906_pt1 | contig 10725 bp, 8 predicted proteins | sample GraSoiAngelo_159_FD_79666 | JGI IMG/M metagenome (GOLD analysis project Ga0066710, IMG submission 79666) | Grasslands soil microbial communities from the Angelo Coastal Reserve, California, USA - 14_1009_16_40cm | ecosystem: Environmental > Terrestrial > Soil > Grasslands | place: USA...
CGGACTTCCGACGGGATCCAGCGGATGAGCAGCAGCTCGACGAAGAGCAGCGTCCCGCTGGTCAGGACGAGGCGGGTGCGGTTGCCGCGCAGGCGATCGAACGCGCCGGCCAGGGGACCCGCTCCCGGCCCGGGGCCGGTCGACATCACCCGGAACGGTAGCAGGCTCCGGGCATGAAACGGCCCGGGGCCGAGGGGAGGGTCTCGGCCGCCGGGCTTGTTCGGGAGATGCGAACGGTTAGCGGTTGCTCGTGGTGTAGTCGCGCTGGACGGTTCCTTCCTCCTCGGCCTCTTCCTCGATCTGGTCGCCGGTTCCGGCGCCCGCGCCGGCCCCAACGGCTCCACCGACCACGGCGCCCGGAGGGCCTGCGACCGCGCCGCCGACGACGGCGCCGGTCACGGCACCCGCCGCGCCGCCGGCCGCCGAGCCGGCCTCGTCATCACCCTCGGTCGCCTCGCCGGCGGCCGCGCCACCGGCTGCGCCGACCGCGCCGCCGACGAGTGCGCCCGGAGGGCCCGCCACGGCGCCGCCGGCCAGGGCGCCTCCGATGGCGCCCGCGCCTGCGCCGACGGCCTCGCGGCCACCCTCCTCGTTCTCGGGGAGCGTGTCGTCGGGCAGGTCACGATCCTCGCGCATGTCCTTGTCTCGATCGTCGTACGTCATTCGTCGCTTCCCTTTCCTCTCGCGAACCAGCCGAAGGCGGTTCTACCCGCAGTGACAGCCGCCCTCGAGCCAGCAGTCCTCGTCCATCCGGGATCAGCCCGCCTGCTCGGGCTCGTGCGTGCGCGCGTCCGAATCCGGCGGCAGTGCGGTCCGATCGACCGTGGGGTCGTCACGGACGCCTTCCTGCTCGGGTTCCGTGCTGATCGGTGCCGCGACCGAGGCGCCGACGGGGTCACGGATGACACCCGCGTCCGGGCCGTTGACAGAGCCGCCGACGCCGGGGCCGCCGAGGCTGCCGTCGCCGACGCCGACTGCCGTGCTGCTCTCGTCTTCGCGCTTGGTGGTCATGTCATACCTCGCTGCCGCGATCGGCGCGCGATCTGCGCGCTGCGACGGTGTGCCTCCGCGCGTCGCAGGGCGTTCAGCAGCCCGGCCATGAACGTTGCGAACCCCACGCAGCCACGTATCGATCTCGCAACCCGACAGGCGCATGACATGGCGAAACCATTCGCTCGCCGGCGCCCTGGTGCCAAGTACCAGGACGAGCGCGCACCACCCGGGCCGGCGGACGAGCCGTTCCGGTGGCCGTCCGTGAGGTAGCCCATACGGGGGATACGAATGGTCCCGCCTCGATGCGACCGTGGACCACGATGACGGCACCGTCGCGCGCCGTGATCAAGAGGGGACCGGTGACGGACAGGGGCAGGGCAGGGCCGCTCAGGCGTGCACTGCGCGTGTTCGGCCTGATCGTCCTGCCGGTCGGCGTCTTCTGGGCCGCGGTCGGGTTCGCCGTCGGCGCGACGTCGCTCGCCGGGGTGGGCGTCGTCGCGGCGCTGTTCGCGGTGTGGCTGCTCATCGAGGCCCGCGACGCACAGGACCGGACGGAGTCCGAGCTCGCGACCCGAATCGCCATCGGCACGCAGGTCACCGGGGTGTGCGCGGTGATCGTGGAGCCCGCGATCGGGGTCGCGATCGCCCTCGGCTCGCTGATCCCGGTGATCCTCGCCCTGCCCTACGTCCGGCGGACGTCGCTCACCCGGCTGATGGCGATCAGCGCCGTCGTCGGCATCTTCTCGCTCGCCGCGCCGGACCTGCTGCCATGGGCGATGCGCGCCGGCAGCTCGATCGCCCTCATCCTGCCGACGTCGACCGTCGTGATCGTGTACGTCCTGTTCCAGGTCTTCCTTTTGAACGCCAGCACCCGCCTGACCGACACGACCACCGAGCTGCGGCACGTGATCGAGATGTCACACGACCTCGCAGCGACGCTCGACCCCAAGGACGTCGGCAACCGCCTGGCGCGGCACATCGCGCAGGTGGCCCATGCGGACGACTGCGTGCTGAGCACCTGGGATCGGGCCGGTGATCGCGTGGTCACCTTCGGCAGCCATCCCGTCGAGCGCGGCAGGTCGCTCGAGCCCGCGTACGACCTCGCCGAGTTCCCGGCGACCCGCGCCGTCCTGAACTCGCACGAGCCGTGCGTCATCGACAGCGATGACCCCGCCGCCGACCCGGCCGAGCTCGAATACATCCGGTCGATGGGCCATCGCTCGCTCGTGATGCTGCCCCTCGTCGTCCGTGGCGAGTCGATCGGCATCGTCGAGCTGTCGTCGGCCCGCCCGAAGGCGTTCACCGAGCGCGACGTCGAGCTCGCGCAGCTGCTCGTGCGCGAGGCGGCAACGACCTTCGACAACGCCCGCCTCTATGACGAGCTGCGTCAGCAGGCGTCGCGCGATCCGCTCACGGGGCTCGCCAACCGCTCGCGACTCCAGGACCGCGTCGACCACGCCCTCGAGCGCATCCGCGGGCGGAGCCCGAGCCACGTTGCGATCCTGTTCATCGACCTCGACCACTTCAAGCACCTCAACGATCGCTTCGGGCATGCCAAGGGCGACCGGGCGCTGCAGACGATCGCCGATCGGATCCGGGCGATCATCCGGCCGGGCGACACGGCTGGCCGGCTGGGCGGCGACGAGTTCGCGGTGCTCCTCGAGGACGTCGAGGACGTCGAGGTCGTCGCCGCGGTGTGCCAGCGCCTCCTCGATGGGATCTCGCTGCCGATCGAGCTGGACGACGCGTCGCCGATCGTGGGCGCGAGCATCGGCTATGCGCTGTCGGGGCCCGACAGCAGCAACAGCGAGGACCTCCTGCGGAACGCCGACATCGCCATGTACGCCGCCAAGGCTGCCGGCCGCGGACAATTCGTGGCCTTCCGTCGCGACCTGCTCGATACCGCCTCGGCCCGCAGCGAGCTCGCCGCGCTCCTGCGTGGCGCCGAGTCGCGCCAGGAGCTGCAGCTGCACTACCAGCCCGTGGTCAACCTCGACGACGGCAGCCCGGTCGGGCTCGAGGCGCTCGTGCGCTGGCAGCCGACCGGCCACCTCCTGCACCTGCCCGCCGAGTTCCTCGAGCTCGCCGAGGAGACCGGGGAGATCCTGCCAATCGGGCGCTGGGTGATCGGCGAAGGCTGTCGTCGGGTGCGGGGGTGGCAGACGCGCTTCGACCTGCCCGACCTGCGCCTGTACGTCAACCTGTCGGCGCGCCAGTTCCGTGATTCGGGGCTCGTGCCGATGATCGTCTCGGCCCTCGCCCGGACGGGCATGAACGCGGCGAATCTCACCCTCGAGATCACCGAGGGCACGCTGCTGACGCCGGGGTTCGAGACCATCCAGCGCATCGGCGAGCTGCGCGCGCTCGGGCTTCGGCTGGCGATCGACGACTTCGGCACCGGCTACTCGTCGCTCGGCTACCTGCACGCGTTCCAGATCGACGAGCTCAAGATCGACCGCTCGTTCGTCCCCGGCAGTGAGGGTGTCGGCGACGCGCACGTGCTCAGCCAGGCCATCGTCGAGCTGGGCCGCGCGCTGCGCCTGGACATGGTCGCCGAGGGCATCGAGACCGCGGACCAGGCCGCCTGGTTCAGCGCCCTGGGCATCGCGCTCGGGCAGGGCTTCCACTTCGCCCGGCCGATGCCCGCCGCCGACGTCGAGCGGTACCTTCGCCGCGAGGCCACAGGCCAGACAGGCGACGGGCCGATCGGGCCGGGAGGACGCCGCATGTCGCGCCGCGCCCGACTCGCCGGTGCCGGGATCACGGATGTCCTCGGGGTGGGGCGCGAGGCGGCAAGCTGACCAGCTGACACGCACACGCAAGGCGCTTGCGAGCCGATCGCCGCTCAGGCGGCCGCAGGGTTGACCTCGACGGGCTCACGGTCGCTGTCGGGCGAGACAATGGGTCTCGAAACGACGGCCCCGACGACCGGCTACTGAGGGCGCTCGCCGGTGCCTCCGGGCACCGCACAGTGCCGGGAGCGTTTGACGCTCAGCGGTCGCCGGACCAGACTTTCGGCCACGTCCAGGGACCCTCCCGAGGCTCGGTTGGAACGGTTGCCCGCACGTTTGCGGGCACCCCGTCCGGAGGACCGATCGCACGGAGGCTCGGTCGGCCCCTTGGTGCATGAAAAACTGCGACAGGGGAGAGCCATGTCCGCACCACGCCTCCGGCGCGCCGTTCGCGCCAACCGCGCTCAACGAGCCGGCGTCCCGGCAGCCCTCGCGGCGTTGCTGCTGTGCGCATCGAGCGTCGCCGCGTCCACACCCGGCGCCGACGTTCGCCTCAGCAACGACGACCCGGGACTGTCTGGCTACGTCAGCGCCGACGACCTGGCCGGGCTGCCGCACTACTCCGACGCGACACTCGATGAGTGCTCGCGCTCGCGCGGCCGAGAGAACGAGCCGGCCGTCGCCATCGATCCGCGCAACAACCAGGTGATCGTCGGGTCGAGCAACGACTATTGCGCCGTCTACAACAACGGCAGCGACGCCAATGGCGCGCCGATTCCGTCCGGCCCGATCTGGCTCGGCTACTACCGCTCCGAGGATGGCGGCGCGTCGTTCGACAGCTCACTCGTCCCGGGCTACCCCGGAGACACGTCCACGCTCGGAGCGCTGGCGAAGATCCGGACGGCGAGCTCCGGCGATCCGGTGCTGGCCTGGGACGCCGACGGTCGGCTGTTCATGGGCTCCGAGTCGAGCGACGACCCGGGCGGCTCGAAGAAGACGTTCGGTGACGTGTACGTCGCCACCTACGTGAACTTGAACGGGCCAGGCGGCAACACGCTCAACGACGGCCAGCGCTATGCCGGCTCCACCGTCGTCGCCAGGGGCGTTTCGGCCCCGAACCTGCTCGGCAAGTTCAACGACAAGACGTCGATCGAAGCCGACCGCACGGATAGCTCATGCCGCGGCAATGTCTACTTCGCCTGGTCGCGCTACACCGGGAACGGCACGAACGCGATCTACTTCTCACGCTCGACCGACCACGGCGCGACCTTCTCGACGCCGATCAAGCTCACCGAGAGCACGATCAACGAAGTCCAGTTCCCGGACATCTCGATTACCTCGAACGGCCACGTGTACGTGACCTACCGGCAGTTCGGCCAGCACAAGCAGCCCGATGCGGTCGCCGTCGCGAAATCGACGAACTGCGGCGGGACATTCCTGCACGGCCAGGTCATCCAGACGTTCGCGCCGATGGGTCTGGTCGATGAGCAGACCGGAGGCGGCCGGGCCCGTGATTGCGGCGACGGCCTGGGCACGGCATGCACGTCGGGCTACACGTTCTTCCGCGCCGACACGGGACCGCGCTCGACCGCCGATCAGGCAGACACCGATCACGAGTGGGTCTACATCCTGTATGAGGCCATCGTGCCGGGCTCCGAAGTCGCCACCGGGACGACCTTCGGCTGGGGCTTCGTGCAGGGCGCCGGCGGTCAGTCCGCGATCTATTACGTCCGCTACAACGGCGCGACCGGCGCACACACCACTCCGGCCCGGATCGCGGAGACGCCGGAGGGTCAGCAGCTCTTCCCGGATCTCGCGGTTGACGCGGGCACCATCCACGCCCTGTGGTGGGACACCCGCAACGACGTCAACAACGGCGCATCCAGCTTCCGGACCCGGCCACCGGGCAACGACGCCGACGGCAACGTTGGGCCCTCGTTCGATACCTATGGGGCCACCCGTCCGATCGATGGCGGCGGTTGGACGTCCGCCGCGCGGATCAGTGACGTGACTTCGAATGGTCAGTACGAGCAGTTTGCCGGGCGCACAGTGCCGTTCGGCGGCGACTACCTGTGGATCGATTCCAAGAACGGGCTGACGTTCGGCGTCTGGACTGACTGGCGGAACACCGTGCCGGGCACCGACCTGCGTGAAGCCACCCAGGACGAGACCGGCGCGGATGTCATGCAATGCCGACATGTCACGCCCAGCGGTTCCATCTCGGGCGACACCTGTCCCCGCCAGGGCGGCCTTGACCAGGACATCTACGGCGACCTTGCGCCGTAGCATCGGCACCAAGACAAGGAAGAGCGGCACCCATCGGGTGCCGCTCTTCGATTCCCGAACGTGGGGACTTCCTGAGACCCGCTCGAGGCTGTCCCCGCGCTACAGCCAGTCGATCCGGCGCAGGACGACGACGGCCGCCAGCGCGGCGACGACCGTGATCATCACGACCACCCAGAAGCCGGAGCCCTCGAGGCCCTGGAACGCGGACGCGGCCTCGCTCATCCCGAAGACGCCCGCGACGGCACCGATGCCGGCGAGGATCACGGTCACGCCGGTCAGCCGCTTCATGATCGCCGACAGGTTGTTGTTGATGGAGGACAGGTAGACCTCGAGGGCGCCCGCCACGAGCTCGCGGAACGAGTCGAGCTCGTCGTTCAGGCGGATCAGGTGGTCGTACACGTCGCGGAAGTAGAAGACCTGCGGCTCGGCGATGAGCGCGAACTCGCGGCTCGTCAGCTGGGCGAAGACCTCCCGGCTCGGGGCGAGCACGTGCCGTATGCGGAGCAGCTCGCGCTTCAGCCGGAAGATGTGCTGCAGCGTCGGCGGCACGGGCCGCGAGAGGGCGGCGTCCTCGACGTCGTCGATCTCGTCGCCGAGCCGGTCGAAGACCGGGAAGTAGCCGTCGACGATGGAGTCGACGAGCGCCCACAGCAGCAGGTCCGGGCCCTTCGAGAGGATCGCCTCGAGGCCCATCTTCACCTGGTGCGCGGTCATCGGGTCCCAGCTCGCGGGATGGACCGAGAGCAGGAACCCGCGCCCGAGCACGAAGTCGATCTCGTGCGTCGCCACCTCGCCCGGGTCCTCGCGCTCGAGCACGAACGCGACGACGTGGATGACGTCGTCGACGAGCTGGACCTTCGCCCGCTCGTTGCGCTCGACGATGTCCTCGGCGAGGAGCGGATGCAGCCCGAGCCGGCGGCCGACGGCGCGCACGAGCTCGGCGCTCGGGTTGGTCATGTCGATCCAGGTTCGGCTGCCCTTCGAGGCGTACAGGCGGGCGAGCTCGTCGACGTCGGTCGACTCCTCGATCGAGCCGTCGCGCCAGCACCGGATCCGGATGCTCACGGCGCGATGCTACGCGACGGGGTAGGGCATGATCTCGGGGTGACGAGGGGTCGGCTCGAGGCGTTCAGCGACGGCGTGATCGCGATCCTGATCACGATCATGGTCCTCGGGCTCACGCCGCCGCACGGGGCCACGATCGAGGACCTGGTCCCGCTGTGGCCGGTGTTCCTGGCCTACGTGCTGAGCTTCGCCAACCTCGCGATCTACTGGAACAATCATCACCACCTGCTGCAGGCCGCGAAGACGGTCAGCGGGCGAGTGCTCTGGGCGAACATGCTGCTGCTGTTCTGGCTGTCCCTCGTGCCGTTCGGCACGGCGTGGATGGGCGAGAACGAGTTCGCCGCCTTCCCGGTCGCGCTGTATGGCGTCATCCTGATCATGGCTGCGTTCTCGTACGGGTTCCTCGTGCGGGCGCTCATGGCGGCGCCCGGCCAGACCTCGACTCTCGCTGAGGCGCTCGGCAGCGACTTCAAGGGCCGCATCTCGCCGATGCTGTACCTCGTCGCCATCCCGATCGCGTTCATCGCGCCGCTGGTCTCATTCGGGATCTACATCTTCGTGGCCGCGATGTGGATCGTGCCCGACCCGCGGATCGAGCGGCGGATCGCAGCATAGGAATGAACCGCCGGTCGCCACTCCGGCGCACGGCGATCGTGCTGGCGGCCCTGATCGTCGGCGGCGCCGTGGGGCTGGCGATCGACATCGGGCGCGTCGGTGGCCTCGATGCGTGGCTCAGCGCGCGCGGCCCCACGGTCATCCCAACCTTCGACGTGCCGCCGTATGAGGCCCGGGGCCGGCTCGTCGAGGTCGATGGCCGGTCGGTGTACCTCGACTGTCGCGGCGCGGGCTCGCCGACGGTCATCCTCGAGACGGGATTCGGCGGCGGCGCCGATGGATGGGGCTACGTCCTCGACGGCGTCGCCGCCTTCACGCGGGTCTGCGCCTGGGACCGCCCGGGAATCGGTCGCAGCGCCGCCCGCGGGTTGCACAGTGCGGGGGAGGCGGCGGCTGATCTCCGGGCCGCACTCGAGACGGCAGGCGAGGAAGGGCCGTTCATCGTCGTGGCCCACTCGCTCGGAGGCGTGTACGCCCGTGTGTTCGCGGCGGCCGGCCCGCCGGGCGGTCGTGGCGCTACGGCGCGGGACGCAGTGCTCGCCTTCGTGATGCTCGACACCTACGAGCCGGACCTGGGCGTGGCCGACGACCCGGCGCTCAGCCCCGAGACCCGGGCGATGGTGCGCCAGGCCCTCGATGACGGCGGCACGATGCTCCAGGCGGGCGAGGAGGTCGACTGGGCGGCGACGCTCGCCGAGCTCCGGCCGCTCAATCCGACGGAGCTTCCAGCGGTGCTGCTCATGACCGATCCACACCAGCACTACGGCGGGCACGAGCCCGCGGTGACCGAGGCGTTGGTCGCGGCGTGGTACCGGGCCATTCCCGTCCGCTACCCGAATGGAACCCTGGAGATCGTCCCGACCGGGCATTTCGTCCAGCTCGAACGGCCGGACCTGGTCATCGAACGGGTTCGCGAGCTGGTGACGGAGCAGCGCGCCGGGTAGCGCCGCGCGGCCAAGCTCAGGCGGAGCGCAGGTCCGTCAGCTCCGCGCGCAGCTCGCCGTCGGTCCGGACCATGTCGACGAAGTGGCGGACGAGCTCCGGATCGAAGTGGTTGCCGGCGTTCGCCTGGAGCTCCTCGAGCGCAGCCTCGAACGAGACCGGCTGCTGGTACGGGCGGCGATTGGTCATCGCGTCGAAGGCGTCGACGATGCGCACGATCCGCGCCGACAGCGGGATGCGATCGCCGTACAGCCCGTCGGGGTAGCCCGAGCCGTCCCAGTTCTCGTGGTGCCAGCGGGCCACCTCGCGCGCCACGGCGAGGTGCTCGCCGCCGGCCAGTGCCTGCTCGCTCCAGATCGGGTGGAGGCGGATCACCGTCCACTCGTCCGGGTCGAGGGCGTCGGGCTTGAGCAGGATGCGCTCGGGCACGCGCAGCTTGCCGATGTCGTGGAAGGCGGCGGCGATCCCGACCTCGGCTGCGTGGCGCTCTGACATGCCGGTGTGCGCGGCGAGCTTGCGGGCGGCGATCTCGAGGCGTCGGACATGCTCGCCGGCATCGGTGTCGCGCGATTCGGCGGCCGTGGCGAGGGCGAGCATGCTCTGCCGTTCGCGATCCTGGATCTCGAGGAGTCGGTCGTGCACGTCGCTCGCATCGACCGCCGTTCGGCCGAGCATCCCACCGATGACGGTTCCGATGCCCGCGAATGCCGTGACCCGGATGATCCAGTCGGCCGGCCCTTCCACGCGGTCGAAGCCCAGCAGGGCGGGCAGCGGCCCGAGGACGGCGCCGACGAGGATGCCGGTGACGAGGCCGCCGCGCGAGCCGAAGGCGTAGGCGGCGAGGGCGACCGGCGCGTAGCCGATCTCCATCAGCGCGCTGGGCGCGCCGCCGGAGATCCGGACCGCCGTGAAGGTCAGGAGCGTGAGCGAGGCGATGGCCAGGACCGTCATCGCCGGATCGTCGAGCTCGCCCCGAATCGACTCGAGCGCGCGCGACACCGAGGGCACACGCTGCCCCGGTGAGCGGACCCCCGTGTTCGCTCCCATCAGGGGCGAATATGGGTCAGCTCGTGGCCCTCAGGTAGTCATCCGATCGGCCCACTCAGCCGCGGATTTCGTTCGATCAGTTGCCCTTGATCTGGATCAGGCGCCCGCCGGTGAACATGCCGTCGGTGACGAACACCGCGCCATCGTTGGCGACGGCGACGCCGCCCGGCTGGGACAGCTCGCCGCGGGCCAGCTCCGTCCGCGACCCGCCCTTGACCTCGAGCAGGACCGCAGGCGGGAACGTGCCGCCCGGCGCAAAGCCCGCCTCGAAGGCAGGCCAGCCGGCCTCGGCGATCTCGTACACGTAGAGCGTGCCGTTGTGCGGGTTGAACGCGATGTCGAAGATCGAGGTGAAGCCCGACTTCCAGACCGAGCAGTTCGCGTTCGGGGCGTTGACGTCGCACAGGGCATCCTCGGCCAAGGGATTGACGCGCCAGATGTGCGCCGTGCCAGGGGTGCCCGGGAAGCCGACCAGCTGGCCGACGTACGCCCAGCCGCCGGGTCCGATCGTGACCGTCGTCGGCACGGCTTCCGCCGGGACCTGCGGAGGCAGCCCGGGGATGTGGTTCGGAATGGTCTCGACCTGCCAGCGCGCGACGGTGACGGCATCGCCGTTCGGGCTCACGCGGAGGAGGTCATTGCCGGCGGCATCGGCGATGAGCACGTCGTTGTTCGGAAGTGGCGCGATCCCGTTCGGGTTGGACTCGCCGGGGTTCGGCTCAGCGGGCGGGGGCGGGACGTTGATGTCGAACGGGTCGATGTCGACCGCCTGGTAGGCGAGAATGTCGAGGACCGCCTCCGGCGTCGCGCCCGCGGTGGCCTGGCGGTACAGGACGCCGTTGGCCCCGATGCCCCAACCGGCGCCATCGGGCGTGGCGGTGATGTCGACCAGCGGGATCGGATCGGTGATCGGCGAGGCGGTACCGTGGCCGCGGCCCGTCCGGTGGTACTCGAGGACCGGACCCGGCGGGCCGGCCCAGCCCTGCCCGACGAAGACCGAGTGGCCACCAGCGAGGATGCCCTTCGGCGAGTTCAGGCCGTCCAA
>Ga0066710_100006907_pt1 | contig 10725 bp, 10 predicted proteins | sample GraSoiAngelo_159_FD_79666 | JGI IMG/M metagenome (GOLD analysis project Ga0066710, IMG submission 79666) | Grasslands soil microbial communities from the Angelo Coastal Reserve, California, USA - 14_1009_16_40cm | ecosystem: Environmental > Terrestrial > Soil > Grasslands | place: USA...
ACAGACCGCGATTGTGTGTTGTTTGATGGGATTGGGTGCCGCGTTAACTTTTGCTCAGGATGCTCCAGACCGTACTCCACGCGAGGGACGACCGGGGCCGGGCGGGCCGGGACCTGGACCTGGTGGTGGACCGCGATTTGTGATGCCGCTCATGCAAGCGCTGGATGCCAATGGGGATGGAATTATTGACGAAACTGAAATCGCGAATGCCAGTGCCGCCTTGAAGAAGCTGGACAAGAACGGCGACGGCAAATTGACGCCGGATGAATTGCGTCCGCCGCGCCCGGAAGGCACCCGGGGCCGCGTTGGTGGTCCGCCACCTGACGGTGAAGGCCGCACGCGTCCGCGTCCGCCCGCTGACAAGTAATTTCACCTGGGTTCGAGACTGAGAACGTCGGTGTTCACGGTTTGGCGTGGACACCGACTCATTTTTTGTGCAACTTCGGTTTGGTCGGGCGTGTTAGATCAATGGCGATGAAAGCGCTGATATTGTTTATTGGGTGGTGCATTCTGTTTGTGCTGTGCTGGCCATTGGCGGTGTTGGCACTGATTTTGTTTCCATTCGTGTGGCTTATCTCGCTGCCGTTGCGGCTGGTGGGCATCACGTTGGGCGCAGTGTTTGCGTTTATTCGTGCGGTCCTTTTCCTGCCCGCGCGATTGCTGGGTGGAAGACCCCAGAAGCGAGCGGCGGCTTAAGGAGAATTTCGGCTGGACTCGCTTCGCGGGCTGTGCCTGTTATGGAGCATGAAGACGAAACTGCTCAGCGCATTTCTAGTTTTCGCATTCCTGGTCACTTTTGCAATTCCTGCCAACGCGGCTCCTGAAGACAACGGCACTGCGATGATCGTGGACGCGGTTATAGCCCGGCCGCTCTGCCTGGCGGCGACGGCCATCGGTAGCGTGTTCTTCGTGCTGACTCTGCCAATCGCGGCCTCGACCAAAAGCGTAAAGCGCGCCGCACACGCGCTGGTGGTCACACCGGCGCAAGCAACCTTCACGCGTCCGCTGGGCGACTTCGAGTCGCTGAAGGAATAGCAGCTATCCCATTCCTGCAGGTTAGGCCCGGCTAACGTAAGTGCTTACCCCTCAAGCACATGTGCATTAGTTGCAATTCCCCGGCTATGATGGAAACTTAGATCAGTTCTTTGTCTGCTTAATGGTCTCGCATGGAGCGAGGCCAGCGGGGGACCCAAACATGCGCGTGAGCGCTTGGGGCGAATGGTGCATGCGGCACCACGAACACTGGTGGTTCGAGCCCGACAGCTAACCTCGTCAGCGTAAAAACCAGGGCAAGGGCTGTCTTCAAGACTCCCCTGGCTCACACACATTCGTGGTCTGCCCGCCGCAGCGGGTGGACGGAGTAGTTGAGTTATGAAACGTCTGTTTCGCTTCAGCGGCGTGGTCGCCGTTCCCCTGCTATTTGCAGCAGTGGTTTGGTCCATGGGTTCGCGCAATCCTGTGACGCCGGCGGGTTACGTCGGTTATCTCACACAAGGCGCGGTCTTCGGCAAGACGCGCTTTTATGGATTGCAGAAAGGGCCGACTTCACCGGGTCGAACCTGGCTCGTGGACGCAGTGAATGTGAGCATAACGCCTTATACGTTTGCAGAGGATTTCAGTGGCCCGAACGCGGTGCTGTCGAAGGACAACTTGAAGATCGCCTTTCGCGTCCATGTAGTTTGGCGGGTGCGCGAGACACGTATCAAAGATTTCGTGGAGCGCTTTTCCACACTCTACGGAAGCGAACACTCCGACCGGATCGTGGAAGTGGCATACAGCAATTACGTGCGCGAGCCGTTGCGCACTTATGCGCGCGACGAAATCCAAAAGCTGAACGGCCTGGCGGTAAAGGAAGAGATCACACCCATCGGGCAGCGCGTGCTCGCGCGCATACTGCAATTAACGCAAGATTCGCCATTCGAAATCACGAGCGTGGTAGTTGGCAACGTGCAGTATCCGGAAGCCGTGGCTGAGGCCGTGGCGCAGAAATTAGCGACTACGCAGGTTCTGGAGCGCACACAGATCGAGATAGAAGTGGCGCAGGCTGAGGCGAAAAAACGAGTCGTTCAGGCGGACGGCATTGCGCAGTCGATGCGAATTATTAACGAGAGCCTGACGTCGCAATACTTGCAGCACGAAGCGATCGAGGCGCAAAAGGCGATGGTCAATTCGCCGAACCACACCACCATTCACATCCCGGTCGGGCCGATGGGCGTGCCGCTCGTGGAGACGTTGCAGCACGCCGGGAAATGAGGCGCGTTGGAACTACGGTCCGGCGCTGGCGAATTTGTTGGCGCCGACGATGTTCCACTCGCCGCGGGTGAGGACGTAAGCGGTGGGGGTGGCGGGCGGAAGTTTGTCGGGGTAACGGAAATTGGGATCGAAGGCCCAATTGCGGACGGGCGGATCGTAATAGACGCCGATGTTCAACCAGGGTTGGATGGCGTATTTGCTCTCGAACATGACGACCATCGACCCGTTGTAAGTAAATGTCTGAGCGGGCGAGTCCCAATCTTCCAGGAAGCGCGGGAAGTTTTCGATGCCGCCGCTGTACCCCGTTGAGGACGACGATTGCACAATGCCTGCAATGAAGGCGGCATTGACGGTGGTGGCAGCCGGAATCCGCAGCGTGTAGGATTTATTGCTGTCCACGTCCTTGAAGGCGGAAGAAAGGACCGTGATCGAGTCCGCCACCAGTGCGGCCGGGGCGGTGGCGGAAGTGTTCGCGGTACCCAGATGGGCGACGTTCGGACAATTATAATGGCCGAGGACGTAAAGCGGGTAAGAGGTAGCGACTGTCAGGCCGCTCGCCGGCAAGGTCTGGCCGTTCACGAGGCGGATGCCCGGCATGTTGGTGGTGCCCTGGCTCCGTTGATCGGACACGTAGATGATGCGCACGTCTTTGAGCGGGAGCACCGTCCTAAGGATCGTATTGGTTGCATTCCATGCACTGAAGGCGCCGATATCAATCTGGGTGCATTTCACGTTTTTCTTCTGCCGTTGATCGTAAAAATTAATGTTCGTCTTGATGAACTGTGTCGCCTGCATGGATGGTACGATCGTGAGGAAGTTGTTAAACCGACCGCTGGTGACCTCGAGCCCGGTAAGATCGGTCACTTTGATGATCATGTCGGCCTTGTTGTAGAAGCGCTGCTGGCCCATGGATGAGGTGGCCGACTCGGTGAGGGGCGGTATTTCGACGACTTCGCGCACAGCGGTCAAGCTATTGTTCGTGCCGATCGGCAGGGTCAGATTGCTGACGCCGCCATCATGCGCTCCCAGGTAAACAACCGAGCCGGGCATTGTAGGGATGCCACTGGTTGGTTTCGGACCTTTGGTGATTTTTCCCGTGCAGGTGATGTCATTGTGGTACGTCAGGACATTACCGGGATTGAGATAAATATTACCATTCACGTGGACTGTCCCCGTGATGTCCATCTTAGGCAAGGCATTGCACTCGTAATCCATGTTGTAGAAGTTCGCGAACTGATAGATCGGAATGAGCGAGACCTGTATCTCCTGCACGACGGCGCCTTTGACACGCAAGGGAGTATTCACTTCGGCAGCAGAGGCAGTGAGGCGGAAGGTGCTGGGGAAGCCAAGCAAGCCTTTGTAATTTTTGGACACGGGCACGAGGTTTGTGCCCTTGGTGAAGATAACGTCCATTCGGTCGAGGTAGCCCGAGCTGTCATAAAACTTGAAGTCCGCCCAGGCGGCATTTTCAGTTTTGGTGGGCACCATCTGGCGATATTTGTCGAGGTTGTTTTCGACATAGGCCTGCCCATAGTTTTTGTAGTCTGTGTTGAGCGAGACAATGGCTTTCTCGGTCGCCGCCTCCGCCGCGCCCAGTGAGCGCGTGTATTGGCTATTTCGGTGATTCAGGCGCACATTGGTGAAGGTCCAGTCCAGCGTCGCGGCAAGCACTACCATGGTAACCACGATCAGCACCAACACGCCTACGACAACGCTGCCGCGGCGGGCCAAAGGAAAGTTAGAATCAAGTTTCATAATCAAAGCACCTTTCGTCGCGTAACCTTGGTTTGCGCCTGATAGTAATCATGCAGGCCGCCCTTTTGAGCAGCGCCCTTGTATCCCTCCTGCAGAAACTTCAGGGTGATCTCGATCACGCGATTGTTTTCGTTGTTTGTAAGCACGTTTCCTCTGAAATCCTGCGCCGCGAAAACCATGTCATTAGTGACATAGTCACAAATCGTGCTCAGCTTCTTGGTCGTCGTGTCCCAGCGCTTCAGGGTGTTATCGACGTCGTGATAATAGATGGTGTACCGGGTCAGGTTGGTTCCCGGAAAAATCTGTAAGGCGTTGCCGATTTGCGCGGTATCATCCGGTACCTCAGCAAAGGTGCTGTAGTTGCCTTTGCCGACCTGAACGATGGTGCAGGACCGGATTTCGTCGCGCACGCTGCCGATGAAGTTTCGGGCGTCATCCGTGGCTTCGAGGGTCATGCGCGTGGCCTGAAACATCCGCAAGCCGAAGAAATGGATGCTCGCGGCGACGCCGATGACGAGGAGCAACATCGCAATGGCCATTTGCACTTCGACAAGCGTGAAACCGGGGCGGGATTGTTTGAGGAGCAAGCGCATACGTTACTGGTCGGGACCGCGATAGGTCATGACCGTGTTTGTGTAGGTTTTCTTGTTGAGCCACGGCCAAATGCAATCGACCCGCATCATCTTCAGCGGCGGGTTGGCGGAGATCACGGTGATGGTGGTGATGTTGGTCGCAAAGACCTGTATGTTCTTCCTTGGGATGTCGAGGACCTTGATCAAAACCGGAAAGTTCGTGCTCACCATTTCATCGATCGGCGGGGTTGCGTTTGGGTCCCATTTTGCGGAGCGGATTTGTTCGAGCCGCTCGAGCGCTTGGCATTGCGCCGCGAGCACGTACGCAGAGGACTCCGCTTGTTTCTGGGCATTCACGAATCCGCTGACCGCCGCGAGGATGCCGATACCGGCGATGCCCATGGCGACGACCATTTCTGCGAGCGAGAGGCCAGCGCGCCTGTTTTTGGACAGCTTGATCGGCACGGACGACTTTAAGCAGGGCTCCTGCCATGCAATTCAGAAGTCGGAAGTGCCTGTAAATAGCTTGGATTGGAAAAGCCTGTGCCCAGCACTCGTCCTGTCTTGAGACGCGTTGTCCAGTTTTTGGACCTTTGGGGTGTACGGGTGCGTTGCGGATGTGTTGAATTACACAGCAGGAATCGTGCTCGATATCAGGGCCGCACGGTGGCGACGACGGTCGATTTGGGATCGAGGCAGCGGCGGGCAACGGCTCGAGTTTGTTCAAGAGTGACGGCTTCGTAGAGCGCGTCTTCGCGATCGATGTGCTCGTAGCCGACGCCGTAGAGTTCATCGAGAGCGGTGGTCATGGCGAGGTGGCCAAGGTCCTGGCGGGCAATTTTCTTTTGGCCGATGACTTTGGCTTTGGCGCGAGCCAGTTCCTCAGGCGTGAGGCCCGACGTGCGCAGTAATTCGGTTTCCTTAAGCATCTCGCTTTCCACCAAAGCCACCTTGGAAGGTTCGGTGCCGACGTAAAACGCGAAGTAGCCGGTCGAGAGCCCGAGGAAGTTTTGCGCTCCTACGTAATAGGCCAAGCCAAGGTTGTCGCGGATGCGCATGAACATGCGTGAACCAAGATCGCTGCAGGCTTCCTGGACCAACTCGAGCGCATAGCGGTCCGGATCGTGTATCGATAAGCCGGGAAAACCCAGAACCATGACCGCTTGCTTCTTGTCGCGCGGCTCGGCCAGGTGCTTGGGATCTTGAAGCGCCGCGGCGGGGACACCCTGCCCTATCTGCGGCACCAGACCCTGCCATTCGCCAAAACGCTCTTGCACGGCCTTGAAGGTTTCATCGGCGTGAATGTCGCCATAGATGGCCAGCACGCAGTTGCCGGGCGCGGTGAGGCGCTGATGGAATCTTCTGATGGTATCGATCGTTAGCGCTGAAATGCTGGACTCGGTTCCCTGGGGATTCAACCCGTACCCACGGTCGCCGAACAAACCCTGGCGCATCAGGCGGAAGGCGGTGGTGAGCAGGTCATCTTTCTGCGCGCGAATCTGCGCCAATTGAACCTCACGTTCGCGCTCGACGTGATCGGCGGGGAAGCTCGGTTCAAGCAGCACGTCGGCGACCATCTCCAGACCAGTATCGAAGTCGCTGCTAAGCACTTCGGCAGTGACGCCGAAACTGTTGTTGCCGCCGAAGGTATCGATGTGGCCGCCGAGGGACTCGATTTCGCGCACGATCTGGTCGGCATTGCGGGTTTGGGTGCCTTTGAGCAGCAGCTTGGCCATCGTCAAGCTGGCGCCGTTGTTCTCCATGCTTTCGGCAAGCACCCCGCCCTTCAGCGCGGCGCGCATTTCGACAAATGGCAACCGATGGTCTTCCTTGAGCAGAAGCACGAGGCCATTAGGCAGCACCCGCTTTTGGATCGGATGATCCGTAAACTGTTCGACGGTGTGAATGCCTCTCGGCACGGTACCTTCAGGCATCAGCGCATAGACGGTACGGTTTTCCGCGCTGAAATATTGATAGGCGACGCGTTGGAGGTCCTCGGGCGTGGCTCGCTTAACGGCTTCAAGATAGCGCGCCGAAAAATTGAGATCATTTGCAGCCATCCACCCGAAACCAAGGTCCTGGGCCTGGCCTTGCATGGTCTTGCGGTTGGCCAGAGTCGCGGCGGTAAACTGTTTGACCGCTTTGGCCAGTTCCGCCGGAGTGACGGGTGTGCTTCGAAGCCTTTCAATTTCGGTGAGAATTGCGGTTTGGGCCAAAGGGAATTTCTGGGCTTCGGTCACACCGCTGATCCCGAATAGGCCGGGATTGCCCGGCGTGTAAGTCCATGCATCGATGGAACTGACCAATCCGCGGCGATCGCGGATCTCCTGGAAGAGCCGCGAGCTGCGGCCATTACCGAGGATCGTGGCGAGCACGTCCAGCAACGGAACATCCGGATGACGCAGCTCCGGGATATGCCAGCTAAAATGAAAGTGCGAGAGTTCGATGGGCGCTTCTTCGATCACTTCACGCGGGGCAATCTGCTTAGGCTCCTCGGGCAGGACAAACGGCGGCAAGGCGTGCAGCTTCGCCTTCGCATAGGCCGCGCGAATCTGGTCTTCGACCTCCTGCACATTCACATCGCCGACGACGACATAAAAAACGTTATTGGGAACGTACTTTTCCTTGTAGTACGCGAACACGTCTTCGCGGGCGACGCGATTGTAAATGTCGGGATAGCCGATGATGGTAAAACGATACGGACTGCGCGTGTAAGCGGTCTCGAACAGCCGCCGGGCGGAGCGCTGGCCAGGATCGTCCTGGTTCATGTCCATTTCGCGGAGGATGACCTGCTTTTCCTTTTCCAATTCTTCGGCGGGCAGCGCCGCATTCTGCATGATGTCGCAGAGGATGTCGATGGCGACCCTGCCGCCGGTGTTCGGCACATTGATCCAATACACGGTGCGGTCGAACGAGGTGTAGGCGTTCATGTAACCGCCGGCTTCCTGCACTTCCTGGTCGATGCGAGAGCCGGGCCGGGTGGAGGTACCCTTGAAGAGCATGTGTTCAAGAACATGTGAAAGGCCGGCGCCAAGCCAATTGCCTTCGTTGATGCTACCGGTTTTGGACCACGCCTGGGCAGAAACCACGGGTGCGCTGTGGTCTTCACGAATGATGACGGACAAGCCGTTGTCGAGCGTAACGACGCGAACACCGGCTGGGACCGCTGGAATGTCTGCCACCGCACCATCCGTAAGCGCGTGTCCTGGATCAGAGAGCTGGTTGGCTTCGATCATGAAACCCTAATCGCCAACAAGATAGCCCGTGGGAGCGGCTGCGACAAACCCCGGATTTAAAAAGTCCATTCAGGCCGGGTCAACCGATTCGGACTTGCGGGTGGAACCGGGGATCGAGGCTTGCTGGGCTTCACGGCCGGGCGGTGTGTTGGGCAGGAACGGCTTCTTGAAGGCTTCCTCGAAGGCGAACCCGGTCTTGAAATCATCCCGATTGTCCTGGTCGGTTTTGGCGAACAGGCCGCTTTCGATCAAATTGAACACGATTTCTCCGAAATCCTCGCAGCCATGGATTCCCCAATCGTTCAAGACCAGCATGGTCATCGGGCCGTAAACGTGAAGGCCGTAGGCGCGGATGCCTTCGAGCAACTCGCCGGCTGAGACGTGAAGGGGGCGGCGAGGTTCTCCGACGACATCAGCTGGTTTTTTTTCGAGGCGCATTGCATTTTTCTGCGTGTGGTCCAGAGCATCGCGCACAAACAGATACGCCTCGCGATGGTAACGGCCATCACGCGCCATGATCTGCTCAACTGCTTTTTCGAAGTCTATCGCTTCCATATTTATTTGTTCACCGTGGCTATCGGCAGCGCCGACGAATGACTCAATCGCCAGGCCTTGACCGCCCATCCCATGAGCAACAGGAACAAGCCCAGACAAAGTACCAATTGTTGCTGCCGAGTAAAGTGCATCGCGGCGAAATTCGGGCCAAAGTTCGGCTGAGATTCTACGCTAAACTTTCAAGACTGGCAAGATGCACGCGAGTGCGTGCCGCCGCAAGTTCCAACTCCAAAAAAGCGCGGAACACCTCAGGGGTTTTTAGGCGTCAGGGCATCAGGAACCAATGATGACGGGGACTTTGGCGGATTTTGGCGTTAAAGCCAAGCGTCAGGAAGAAGCCAAATTAAGCCGCGGCTTTGTCGGATTTGCGGCGCATGACAGGTTTGCATTCGCCGGCAACGACATTGCGGGTAATCTTCACAGCGAGGATATCGCCGTTGCTGGGGACATCGAACATGACGTCGAGCATCAGCCGTTCGAGGAGGCTGCGAAGCGCGCGGGCGCCCGTGCCTTTCTTGTGCGCCTGGCAAGCGAGTTCGCGCAATGAGTCGGGAGTAAATTCGAGTTCCACGCCCTCCATCGCCATGAGCTTGGTGTATTGCTTGGTGAGGGCGTTTTTCGGTTCGGTGAGGATGGACACGAGCTGCTCTTCGGTGAGCGGATCGAGAACCGTCACCATCGGCAGGCGACCGATAAATTCGGGGATAAACCCAAACGCGAGCAAATCCTCCGGCTCGACGTTATGCAGAATCTTGTGGCGCTCCACTTCGGAGAGCTGCCGGCCGGTGTCAACCGCGTTGAATCCCATAACGCGATGACCGAGGCGGCGCTGAATGATTTGTTCAAGGCCGACGAATGCGCCGCCGCAAATGAACAGAATCCCAGTGGTGTTGACGCGAATGTATTCCTGCTGGGGATGTTTGCGGCCACCTTGCGGAGGGACGTTGCAAACGGTGCCTTCGAGAATCTTCAAGAGAGCCTGCTGCACGCCTTCGCCGGAAACATCGCGCGTGAGCGACACGTTCTCGGTCTTGCGCGCGATCTTGTCGATCTCGTCGATGTAGACGATGCCGCGTTGGGCGCGTTTGACGTCGTAATCGGCGTTTTGGAGCAGACGTAAAATAATGTTCTCAACATCCTCACCGACGTAGCCGGCCTCGGTCAGGGTCGTAGCGTCAGCAATCGCGAAGGGCACGTCCAGGATGCGTGCGAGGCTGCGGGCGAGCAAGGTCTTACCCGAACCGGTGTGGCCGATGAGCAGGATGTTGCTCTTTTCCAATTCCACTTCGCCCGGCCTCGCGTTCGACCATTCATCGGTGCCGCGGGCCATCGGCTCGCTCAGGATGCGTTTGTAATGATTGTGAACCGCGACCGACAAAGTTTTTTTGGCCTGGTCCTGCCCGACGCAATACAGGTCGAGATGCTTCTTGATGTCGGCGGGCTTGGGGACCTGCTGGATGCCAGCGGCAGGTTTCTTTTGCTCGGGAAGAAGCTCTTTATCAAGGACGTTCTTGCAAAGGATGACGCAGTTGTCGCAGATGTAAACGCCGGGGCCGGCGATCAGCTTTTTGACTTCAGCGTGGGATTTTCCGCAGAAACTGCACAGGGTCAAATTTGTCGGCCTCGCCATACGTGCGCTGATTATTGGGTGCAGTATAGATTAATCTTTTTTATCCGCCAAGCCCGGAATTTCCTTTCGCGACTGGACCACTTCGTCCACCAGACCATAGTTTTTGGCCTCGTCGGGACTCATGTAATAGTCGCGGTCGCAGTCCCTTTCCACTTGTTCAATTGGCTTGCCCGTGTGATGGGAAATGATGGCGTTCAAGCGCTGCTTGAGCCGCAGCATGTATTTGACCCGAATCTCCACATCGCTGGCGGCGCCTTCCGCCCCGCCGAGGACTTGATGAATCATGATATTGGCATTGGGGAGGGCGTAACGTTTGCCTTTGGTCCCACCGCAGAGGAGGACGGCGCCCATGCTGGCAGCCTGGCCAATGCAATAGGTATTCACGTCGCAGGTCAGGAATTGCATGGTGTCGTAAACGGCCAAACCCGAAGTGACGCTTCCGCCCGGGGAGTTAATATATAGATGGATGTCCTTCTTGGGGTCAGTCATTTGCAGGAACAAAAGCTGCGCAATAATCAGATTCGCCACGGTGTCATCGATCGGCGTGCCCAGGAAGACAATGCGATCCACCAATAGCCGCGAATAGATATCGTAATGGCGCTCGCCACGGCCGGTCTGTTCGACCACTGTCGGGTATGGAATGGAGACGTTCTTCGGAGCGGTATCGTTCATGTCCCTTAATTTCGTTCCTGTATTCAGATTGTCGCAACGTAGCCAAGCATGC
>Ga0066710_100006909_pt1 | contig 10724 bp, 6 predicted proteins | sample GraSoiAngelo_159_FD_79666 | JGI IMG/M metagenome (GOLD analysis project Ga0066710, IMG submission 79666) | Grasslands soil microbial communities from the Angelo Coastal Reserve, California, USA - 14_1009_16_40cm | ecosystem: Environmental > Terrestrial > Soil > Grasslands | place: USA...
GAATACGAACGCTGGCCGGAGCCGCGCACGCACGACCTCGCCTCCATGATTCGCCACGCCGGCGTTCCGTGCAAAGTGACCGACAACCTCGAACGGGCCCACTGGGAAAAGCTCGTTTGGAACATCCCGTTCAACGGACTTGGAGTCGGGAGCGTGGCGGGTTACGAGGCCTTGACCGCCCCACCCTGCGCGCTCCGCAGTCCACGTCCCACAGGTCCTTGTCTGGGGACAGACCAATTGCTGGCCGACTTGCGCTGGGAACAGCTCGTGCGGGAGTTGATGCTGGAAGTCATCGCCGCCGCCAACGCGCTCGGCTTCAAAATCCCGGAGTCGCTCGCGGCAAAGCAGATTGAGCGCACGCGCACCATGGGCGCATACAAAGCCTCGACGTTGATTGATTTCGAGCGCGGCCAGCCATTGGAACTGGAAAGCATGTTCCTTGAACCGCTGCGCCGGGCGCAGAAAGCCGCTGTTGCGACGCCGCGGCTGGCCGCCCTTGGCGCGGTGTTGAAAGCGCTTGATCCCGCAACGGCTCCGATCACCGCGAGAGCGGACGGACCGCCTTGATGCGAAAGTAATCCTGAAACCGCTCTCTTCGTTTTGTCGTCTATCCTGCGTACGGCTCAGTATGCCGAGAGGGCCCCTCAAGGGGTGGCGCCTGCGCGCATCCAATGCATCCAGATGGCCACCATGGCGGCGGTATCAAGTTCACAGTACTGCAGCAGCAGCTTCCGATAGTTTTGTCGGGCCACCTCGTCGTCCTTCGCCCGACCGAACATCATCTCCTGATAAACACGCATCGCGCCGGTCCCTTCCTGGACCACCTCCTCCGTCGCGCCGACGGGCAGCGGAGACAGCGCGGCGTAGGGATCGAGAAGGTTTCCCGAATCGCCGCGTTTGACGTATTTCGCAAAGAAACGGTTTGCTCGAAGGCTTTCGTCCGCTTGCCACACGGCCGGCAGCATGGACTTGATCGAAAGACTTCCCTTCAGCGACGGATGGAAGTAGTGGTCTTTCGCCAACGCACACAAATCAACGACGCGAGGCATTTGTTCCGAGGCCAACGCGTCGATCCAATCCGCGAGGCCGGTGTCAGCGTGGCGATACTTTTCCATTTGCTGCCTGATTTCACGCAGGACAATGACTTCATACGGTGACCAGATGTAAACGGTCCCTTCGTTCCCGATCTGTTTTTTCAGCGTGCGGGCGAACTCGAAGTTCGGAAAGGCGTCGTTGGTGTTCAACCATTCCGAATGCTCGACCGGAGCGCCCGGGGTGGGAATCGTATGGCAGCTCCACTGAAAGGACGCCTGTTCGTACGGCCTCATGCCGGCGTGGTAAGGAATGGCCAGCCTCGAACATTCGAAATCGATGAAGTGAAGCGGATAAGGATGACTCGAAAGAATGTCCTTCAGCGCCGGCGCAATGTCTTCTCGCCCTGCGGTGGTGCATTCCAGTTGCAGCCGCTGCCGGGGTGCGAACGCGCCCGAAAGCAGGTCGATTGGCACGTCGCTCAGTCGCGCGCGCCCCTGCGCGGCCAACTCAGCCACCACGTCACGGTTCTTCCCGCCGAGCAAATCGACGCGGTACAGGTCGAGCACATGTGGGTCTGCGTCGGCCAGTGCTCCCCAACACTCGCGGAATCCGTTTTGGGGGGTCGTTCCGTGTGGCAGGCGATATTCGCAAGCCTTGCATTTCTTGCCGATTTCCGGGGCGATCCGGCTGATCGGATTTGATTGCAGTGTTGCGGCGAATCTGTCCGCGGCGCTCTCGATCTCCCGTCTCGATTCCTGAACTTCGGCGGACACGTCGATGAAGGCGAGGAGATGTTCCTTTCGCAATTCATCCACATTGCCGACATACTCCACCTGAGGCCTCCAACCCCCGCCAGCGCCGTCCGGCCGCCGAAGTTGAAACTTGTCAAAAGTCGCATTCGCCGTCGCTGTTCTCGCCTGATCCACCACACAGAGACAGGGAATGACTTTGAAATGCGGGAACGCGCGGTGGAGGACGATCGTCTGAAACGCCACGTCTTCAAGATAAGGCCGCCATTCCGATTTGATTTCACCCTCCTTTCCGCGAAACGGATTCGGTCCGTCCACAGCAGAATCAATGGAACTTGATTTCACTTCGATCAAGCGCAGGGTGTCACCCTCACGACGGAGAATGTCAACGCGGGCGAGCAGGCCTTCATGGACCAGGGTGGCTTCAAACAGCGTTCGATCGCCCGCTTCCAGTGCCTGACGCGTTGCCGCGAATGCCTGGTCTGGCTCCGCCCAGTTTCCAGGCTCCTTGCCGTCAGGAAACAGGAGCTTGGCCATCGTTTCCACCATGTAGCCGTCATCGGCGAGGAATTCGAGATACGGATTGTCATCGTCGAGGGAAGGATAGCGAAGCTTCTTGTAGTAAAGCTTGGTTGCGCAGGTGCGCGCCGTTTTGAAATCACTCTTGGTTAGAATCATGGCGTTGTAACCTATGTTTTCACCAGATGCCGCGTCGAACCAATCCTCACGTGGCGTTCGGTGTCGGACGCTGTGCCGATTAAAAATCGGCGATACAGATTGAAAATCTGCGCTGCCGGCAAGTGTGTTCCAAGCCACGGTTTTGTCGGTATTTCGTCGCCGGCCACTGCGTCGGCATTGCGTGGAACCTTTTTTTTGTTCGCTCATCCCAATGTATTGAACGGTTGGTTGTATTGAAGAGTTGGCTCGGTTGCGCCAACACAACGGCAGGGCCGTCCCCGGACTGGACGTTGCAGGGGACGGTCTTGCTCTGATGCTCTCAAGTTTCAGCATGCTCGAAACCAATCAAACCTATGAAACCAACGCAGCTACTCATTTGCACGCTCGGTGTGTCGGCAGCCATCGGCTCGGTGTGCTCCGCGCGCGCGCAGAGCGCGTATACACAACACAATCTGGTGTCTGATGTGCCGGGTCTGGCGGACCACACTGATCCGAATCTGCTCAATCCCTGGGGCATCGCGTTCAGTGCGACCAGTCCATTCTGGATTTCCGACAATCACAGCGGGCTCTCCACGCTCTACAATGGCAGCGGCATGCCTTCAACTTTGGTCGTGACCGTTCCTCCCCCCACGGGCGGCACGCCGCCTGGGGCGCCCACCGGGATCGTTTTTAATAGCAACACGAACAATTTCATCGTCGCGTCCAACGCAGCCGCGCGATTCATTTTCGCCACGGAAGACGGGACGATCTCGGCGTGGGCCAGTGGCGCGACCGCTTTGCTGAAGGTGGACAACTCAGCGACGAGCGCGATTTACAAAGGGCTGGCCCTGGGCGTGGCCGGCGGGAGCAATTACCTTTACGCCGCCGATTTTCACAACGGGAAGATCGATGTCGTGGATGTGAATTTCAGTCCGGTCACGTTAGCGGGATCATTCACCGATCCAGGAATCCCGGCCGGTTTTGCACCGTTCGGCATCGAAAGCATCGGCACGAACCTTTGGGTGACCTACGCGAAGCAGGACGCGAACAAGGAAGACGATGTGCCCGGACCGGGCAACGGTTACGTGGACATTTTCGACACGAGCGGCAACCTGGTGAAACGATTTGTCTCGAATGGCGCGCTCAATTCGCCTTGGGGCCTGGCGCTGGCTCCGGCTGGTTTTGGCCGATTTGCCGGACACTTGCTGATCGGCAATTTCGGAGACGGAACGATCAATGCGTTCGATCCGGTCAGTGGCGCGTTGGTGGGTCCGCTGTCGAATACAAATGGAGTGCCGATCGCGATTGAGGGGCTGTGGGGATTGAAGTTCGGGAATGGCGGGAATGGGGGCGGCACGAACACGCTCTATTTCACTGCGGGGATTGCGGCGGGCGGAGCCCTCGAAGACCACGGTTTGTTTGGGAGCATCTCCGTCGTCTTCCTCGCGCCAACGCCTTACTTGCAGCACAACCTGGTTTCCGACATCAGCGGCCTGGCTGATGGGACCGATCCGAATTTACTCAATCCCTGGGGCATCGCGTTCAGCGCTACGAGTCCGTTTTGGCTCTCCGATAATCACAGCGGTCTTTCGACGCTTTACGACAGCACCGGCACGCCGCAAACGCTCGTCGTGAATATTCCTCCGCCAATGGGCGGCACGCCTCCCGCCGCGCCAACGGGAATCATTTTCAACAACACCACAAATTTCATCGTAGCATCCAACCAGGCCGCGAGATTCATCTACGCCACCGAGGATGGAACAATCTCCGCGTGGGCCAGTGGGACCAACGCCGTGCTCAAAGCGGACAACTCGGCGGCGGGCGCGATTTACAAGGGGCTGGCCCTGGGTCGGGCCAACGGGAGCAACTACCTTTATGCTGCCGATTTCCACAATGGGAAAGTTGATGTGTTCGATGGGGAATTCAACCCGGTGACGTTGGCCGGCGCGTTCATCGATCCGGGAATACCGGCTGGGTTCGCGCCCTTCAATATCCAGAGCATCGGCACGAATCTCTTTGTGACCTACGCCAAGCAGGACGCGAACAAGGAGGATGATGTGCCGGGCCCGGGCAATGGTTACGTGGACATTTTCGACACGAGCGGGAACCTGGTGAAACGGTTTGCGTCGAACGGCGCGCTGGATTCGCCCTGGGGCCTCGCGCTGGCGCCACCGGGGTTCGGGCAATTCGGCGGTCAATTGTTGATCGGCAATTTCGGCGATGGAACGATCAACGCGTTCGATCCCGTGAGCGGAGTTTTCCTCGGGCCAGTGAAAGACTTCACCGACGCGCCGGTCGCCATTCAAGGTTTGTGGGCGCTGGCGTTTGGGAACGGCGGGAGGGGCGGCGACACGAACACGCTTTATTTTACGGCGGGCATCGCTGGGACCGGAGCCATCGAAGATCACGGGTTGTTTGGTAGGGTGACGGCCGTGTTTCCACTGGAGGTTTCCAGCATCGCGGCGAACGGGATCAGCCTGACAATCCCATGGACCGGCGGCGCGGGACCGTATCTGGTCCAAAAGAAGTTCAGTCTGTCCGATACAAATTGGCAGAATGTCATGACGAGTGCCAATCGCGGGGTGGTCGTCGCGAAGGACGGAGAAACGGGCTTTTTCCGCATCGCCGACCCCGCCACAAATTCGGTCATTCCACTTACGGTCTGGATGACCGGAGCCGGGGAAGTTCCTCCGGTGACGACGAGCGCTACCGGATTTGGCGCGTTGACCATCGACGGCAACAAGTTGAGCTATCACATCAATTATTCCGGTTTGTCGGGGCCGCCGATCGCAGCGCACATTCATGGGCCGGCGGCGAGCTCGGAGCCGGCTGGCGTGATCGTTCCGCTGGGGCCGCTGGGCACAAATACATTCGGAACTCTCTCAGGCTCGATTGATCTGGCGACGTTGACGTCCAACCAGATTGCCGCGATCCGAAGCGGCAGAAGTTACGCCAACATTCACACCGACGCGAACGACGGAGGGGAAATTCGCGGCCAAATCGCGCCTGCCCTGCTGACCGCGATATTGAACGGCGCGAACGAGCGTCCAGATCCGGTCACGACGCCGGCGACAGGATTGGGGTTGCTGACCCTGATTGGGAACCAACTCACCTACAACATCACGTATTCCGGTTTGTCGGCGCCGGCCACCGCTGGACACATTCATGGTCCGGCCGATACGAATACCTTCGCCGGTGTGCTGCAGCCTTTTCCCGGGGTCTCCGGCACTTCCGGTACGGTGGCAGGAACGTTGATACTGCTGGTGAACCAGTTGACCAACGTGATTGACGGCATGACGTACATCAACATCCACACCACGAATAATCCTGGCGGCGAGATTCGCGGGCAGGTCATCTTTCAGTAGCACGTTTTTGCATCCGCGTGGAAGGCCAGCGGGCCCTCGCGAGGGAATCCGTGTGGCTTCCTAAGTACCCCGTTTCATAAATACGGACCCCGGATGGGTATGCGCGTCGCTTGCGCCTCGTCTGGGCCAAAAATCCCTCGTCGCAAACGTGGTCGTATTTATGAAATGGGGTACTAAGCCGGAACGATGCAGTGGGACTTGGGGAGAGCGCGCGTCTCGCGCGCACTGATCGGCGTCCCGCCGACCAGTCGGGGAGGCAACTTCCAGCGCCGTTCAGTTCTGTCGCAAGAGCCGCCGAAGTTCTCGGCAGGACGCTCAACCATCAGCCATCAACTTGCGCAGCGACAACGCCCCGATTACGAAGCGGCGAATCGATTCCTCATCAAAGCGAGGCGGGAAATGGCGAATGAGAGTAGAGGCTGATTTGACATGCCCGAGCCGCGACAAAGAAATAATTTCAGCAAATGCTTCACCGCAACGTCACGGCGCGGCCGTATCCGCTTTTATTCGCCACCATCGGCGGTGCGCGCCCTTACAGGTACCCGTCGCCGGTATCGGACGACAAAATTACGGAATCGGCCTGAAGTTAAAGTTCAGTCAGGCGCCATTGCGTGGCTGACAATATTCCGCCGCCCGGTAGCATCCGTTACGTGGGCACCAGTAAGAGATTTGGCGTTTATGCAGGAAGTTTTGACCCGATGACCGTTGGGCATTTGTGGATGGTCGAACAGGGAGTGAGCCTGTTTGATCGCCTCGTCGTGGCAGTTGGCATCAATCCGGGGACGCCACCGGCTGGTTTTACAAGAAGTATAAGTATAACACTAAATGAAGAGTGAAACTGACATTTCGCCGGTTGCCATCAGCGGACGGGCGCTACTCACAGACCTCTACCAGCTAACCATGGCTTACGGCTATTGGAAGTCCGGACGGGCAGAGCGCGAAGCGGTCTTCCACCTGTTCTTTCGCAATTCACCATTCCAGTGTGGATTCACTCTAACAGCGGGTCTGGCGCCGACGATTGAGTTTCTTCAGGCGTTCCAGTTCAAAGAGGACGATCTCGCGTTTCTCGGTACACTCCGCGGAAATGATGACCAGCCGCTCTTGGACCGTGGATTTCTGGATTACCTCGGAACACTGCGCTTTAGCTGTGATGTTGATGCGATCCCGGAGGGAACCGCGGTCTTTCCGCAAGAACCGCTGCTGCGGATTCAAGGACCCATTCTGCAATGTCAATTGCTGGAGACGGCACTGTTGAACCTTATCAATTTCCAGTCGCTCATCGCGACGAAGGCCGCCCGGGTTTGCTTGGCGGCGCGTGGCGAGCCGGTGCTGGAATTCGGACTGCGTCGGGCACAAGGCGTGGACGGCGCGCTGGCGGCCAGCCGTGCCGCACACATCGGCGGTTGCGCTGCCACATCGAATGTTCTCGCCGCGAAGCTCTATGGCATTCCAGTGCGGGGGACCCATGCCCACAGTTGGGTGATGTCGTTTGATGACGAGCGGGAAGCCTTCCGCGCTTACGCCGAAGCAATGCCGAACAACTGCGTGTTTCTCGTGGACACTTACGACACGTTGGAAGGCGTTCGCCGGGCCGTGGAAGCGGGTCGCTTGCTTCGCGAACGGGGTCACGAAATGGTGGGCATCCGACTCGATTCCGGCGATCTGGCCTGGTTGAGCGTCGAAGCGAGAAAGATTCTCGATGCGGCCGGCTTCCCAAATGCGGTCATTGTGGCGAGCAACGACCTCGACGAGTATATCATCGCCAGCCTCAAGGAGCAGGGCGCAATGGTCAACGTCTGGGGCGTGGGCACCAAACTGGTCACGGCCTACGATCAACCTGCGCTCGGTGGCGTTTACAAACTGGGTGCGGTTCGCGGTGACGGCGGGCGCTGGGTTTACAAAGTGAAGTTGAGCGAACAGGTCGCGAAGGTCTCGACGCCAGGCATCCAACAAGTCCGACGATTTCGATCCGACAAAGAGTTCATCGGTGACGGCATTTTCGATGTTGAACGCGGAGCACCCGCCGCCTTCACCATTGTTGACCCGCTCGACGCGACACGCCGCAAACACATCACGCCTGAAACGCCATTCGAGGATTTGCTCGTCCCAATCTTCCGTCGCGGAAAGCTCGTTTATCAGCCACCTCTTCTCGGCGATGTTCGCCAACGGGCGCAGGCGCAGCTTGCGATGTTTCACATGGGCGTCAAGCGATTCGTGAACCCGCACCAATATCCCGTGGGGCTTGAGCTCAGCCTGCACGATTTGAAAACGGAACTCGTCCTGCGCGCTCGCGGAGAGAAATGATGCCATGAAACTCATCCACTTGGCTGCAGCCATGTTGAATCAGACACCGCTCGACTGGCGGCACAATTCGGCCAACGTTCGTCAGGCAATTCAAGTGGCCCGGGATCGGGGCGTTGTCGTGGTTTGCTTACCGGAACTCTGCCTCACTGGTTATGGATGCGAAGATGCATTCCACGCGGCCAATACGCATCAGCGGGCGTGGACAGCGCTCCAGGAACTCCTGCCCGACACTCGGGGAATGATCGTCTCGTTCGGACTGCCGGTTTTGCATCAGAACGGTCTCTTCAACTGCGCAGGGCTGGTTGTGGATGGACGGTTGGTTGGGCTTGTGGCTAAACGGTTCCTCGCCGGCGATGGAATTCACTATGAGCCGCGCTGGTTCAAACCGTGGCCTGCCGGCGTGCGCGACGAATTTGTTACGCCCGACGGTGGGACGATTCCCATCGGTGACTTGCACTTTGACACCGGAGGAATCCGCGCTGGGTTTGAGATTTGCGAGGATGCCTGGGTGGCGAACCGGCCCGGCGCAGCGCTCGCATTGCACGGTGTCGATCTCATTCTGAATCCGAGTGCGAGTCACTTCGCGTTCGGGAAATTGGAAGTGCGAAAACGCTTCGTGCTCGAAGGCTCGAGGGCATTTGGCGTGAGCTCATGTTGGTTGGAGGAAAAGGCAGTGATGGCGAACATCATCTCAGTTGGCGGGTTCTGGAACGCGGCCTGTCCCGCGATAAAACCCGCCAGCGAAGCCGGCGGTTCGGTCAGGACGCGCTTCAAATGTCTCTCCTGAAACTTTCTATTTACCAAGTGGCGGCCCGGGAAAAGCAAGCATCTCATTTGTGTCCGTATTTCGGTCGGGAGAGGCCATCGCCCCGCCACTGCAGCTTTTCAGTAAGGATGTCGTAGTAGTTGATCTCCGGCAGGAACGCGATTGGCACAGAATCATTCGACGTTTTCACAGAGATCCTGCTCCCCGGCGTCAGTCCGGCGAGCTTCATGCCATCCACCTGGATCTCGGCGGGACCAGAAGCTTCATCCAGCTGCATTTCTATCGCTTCGGTTGAATTGACCACCACCGACCGGTTGGTGAGCGCCTGCGGGCAGATTGGCGTCACGGTGAGCACGTTGCACTCGGGGCTGATGATCGGACCACCGGCGGCGAGCGAGTAAGCAGTGGAACCCGTGGGCGTTGCGATAATAAGACCGTCGCACCTATAACTTGTGAGACGACGCTGCCCAATGCGGGCAGTGATGCCGATCAAGTGCGGGTTGGCACCGCGCGTGATGATGGCGTCGTTCAGCGCCCAACCTGTCACGACCTTCCTTCCGACACGGAGTTCCAAATCGAGTGCAGTGCGCTGGCTGATGACAAACTCGGCATTGAGCACGCGCTTCATTTCCTGCCGGACCCGATCCCCGCGAACGGAAGTGATGAACCCCAGGTAGCCGATGTTGATCCCAAGAATCGGCACGCCGGAACCACGAAATCGGTGGGCGGCCTGAAGCAATGTCCCGTCCCCGCCAACGGCGAGGACCAGATCAACTTTGCGGTTGCGAAGATCCGCCAGGTTTCGGAAGAGGTTCTTTCGCGGCGGCAGGGTTTCAATCCATTCCTGCCGGACTTGTTCACGGTCGAGAAACGCCCTGAGCGCGCTCGCGGTCTGCAGCGCGTGGGACTTTATCCGGTTGATGACAATGATGACTTTGTTGATTTTCATTTAACTCGCGCGGTTTGGTTCACAGGCAAAACGCTAGCAAAAGTACCGGACGGATTCACTTCTTCGTTTTCAGGCCGGTCTTTCAAAATCCCGCTTGACATGGTGTGTATATTACACTATCTGTGTATCGTGTAAATGAAACACCTATTAAAGTGAACGCGGAAATGACAATATTGCATCGCCCGGTCGGGCCGGAGGAGCTGGAACTGATTGCTGCCAGCGGCTATCGCGGGTTCCCTCCCAGGCTGCCGGGGCAACCTATTGATGAACTGTTGAAGGCAGCGAACAGCCACGGCGTCCCGCTCACGCTCGACGAACTCAAAGAGGTCGTTGCCACGAGCGACAAGAAGCGATTTGCCTTCAGTGAGGACGGCCTGCGCATTCGAGCCAGTCAAGGGCACTCGGTCGAAGTGGACCTGCAATACCCGCCGCAGACGCCGCCGGAACGACTCTACCACGGCACGGCCACCCGTTTTCTCGACGCCATCCGCCAGAATGGTCTGCACAAGATGCAGCGCCACGATGTTCATTTGTCGGCGGAGACCCGGGTCAAGCTCCAGGTCGGAGGCCGCGATGGCAAACCGGTGTTGTTGACGATTCGCGCGGGCGACATGCACCGGGCCGGCTTCGTGTTCCGTTGCTCGGCCAACGGGGTCTGGCTCGTGGACCATGTGCCGCCTCAGTTCATCGAGTTTCCGACCCCATGAAACGCGCGCACCATGAAGACGCCGCAACTCAGCGCCCCTGACGCATTGATCGAATCGCTCGCCGAGATTGAGCATGAGCAGTGGATGCACTGGTCGCAGGCTGTGGCTGGCCAAGTTTCGGATGTGACACGGGACAAGTGGCGACGCTCGTGGCTGGCCTACGCTGAATTGACCGATGAAGTGAAGGAAGCA
>Ga0066710_100006911_pt1 | contig 10723 bp, 5 predicted proteins | sample GraSoiAngelo_159_FD_79666 | JGI IMG/M metagenome (GOLD analysis project Ga0066710, IMG submission 79666) | Grasslands soil microbial communities from the Angelo Coastal Reserve, California, USA - 14_1009_16_40cm | ecosystem: Environmental > Terrestrial > Soil > Grasslands | place: USA...
CAGGAGATTTCCCAGTTCACGTATTTCCAACAGGCGGGCGGGCTGGATTTGTTTCCGATCTCGGGAGAAATCACCTACGGTCCGGAGCGCATCGCGATGTTTCTCAACGATGTCGAGAACGTTTACGACTTGCCGTGGAGCGGCGAGGTCACGTATCGCGAAGTTCGGCATCGCGACGAGTTCGAATTCTCCAAATACAACTTCGAATCCGCCGACGTGCCGCTTTACTTTCGGATGTTTGGTGATTTCGAAAAAGAATCGCAGCGGCTTTTGAACGAGAACCTGGTGTTGCCCGCCTACGAATGCTGTTTGAAGTGTTCTCATATTTTCAACATCCTCGACGCCCGCGGCGCGATCAGCGTCACGGAGCGTCCGCAAATCATCGCGCGTGTCCGGGCTATCGCTGTGGCGGTGGCCAAGGCCTACGTCGAAAGCCGGAGGCAGCAGGGGTTCCCGCTCCTGGCTGCAACGCCCCAAGAGGAGGCGCGATATGCCGGCTGAATTCTGGTTGGAGCTGGGCTGCGAAGAGATTCCGGCTCGAACGATGGCGCAGTCCCTTCAGGATTTGCGGGAGGCGGTCGAGAATCTCCTGCAACAGGAGAAGGTGGCCTTCGACCGCGTGGAGGCGCTCGGCTCGGCGCGGCGTTTCGTCGTGCATGTGCCCGCGCTGGCGGAGCGGCAAGAGTCGCGTAAAGAACTGAAACTCGGTCCCCCTGTCAAGAATGCCTTCAACGACGGCCAACCCTCACAAGCGCTAGAAGGATTTGCGAGGCGGAACAATGTGCCTCTCGAGGCGATTAAGACCTTTTCGACCGGCGGGGGAGACTATGTCGGCTTCGAAACGACATTTGAGGGCGGCGCTGCCGCCGACATACTGGCCAAAGGCATTCCGCAGATTGTCCGTGCGATGAGCTTTCCCAAGACGATGATCTGGATGGATCCGATGCAGCGTTTTTCACGTCCACTCCGCTGGATCATCGCCAGGCACGGCGATCAGCAGATTCCCATCGAGTTGTTCGGCGTCCGTTCCTCCACTTTCTCCGAAGGCCATCGCATCCTTGGATCGGGCCGTGTGGCAGTCGCGTCCTTCAACGACTTTATCCAAAAGCTCGAAGAAAACTACGTGATCGTTTCCCAGGACGAGCGGCGGCGGAAGATCGAGAGCGAGCTGGAAGGCGAAGCCTCCAAGCTCGAAGGCCGGATCGTTGGAGATGAGGGGTTGCTCGAGGAAGTGGTCTACATCAACGAATACCCCACGGTCATACGCGGAACGTTCGAGCGCCGCTTCCTGGATCTTCCTCGGGAGATCCTAGTCACGGTGATGAAGGAGCACCAAAAATACTTCGCGGTCGAGAACGAGCGTGGCGAGCTGTTGCCTTACTTTCTGGCGGTGATGAACACCGCCGGCGATCCGAAAGGTTACATCCGCAAAGGCCATGAGCGCGTGCTGCGCGCGCGGTTGACCGACGCGATGTTCTTCTGGGACGTGGATCGTAAGCAGACGCTGGAAGAACGGCGCGCGCGGCTGAAGAGCATCGTTTTTCAGCAGAAACTGGGCTCATATGCGGACAAGGTCCGGCGCATGGTTAAACTCGCGAAGAAAGTGAATTCCGCGACGAAGGCGCGCGTCGATGCGACGGCTCTGACTCAGGCGGTGCAATGGAGCAAGAGCGATCTCACAACAGATCTGGTCCGTGAATTCACGGACCTGCAGGGCGTCGTCGGCGGGTTGTATGCGCAGCGCGAAGGCGCGCCCGAAGACGTATGGCGCGCCATCTACGATCAATACCGGCCGCAAAGCCTGGACGACCGGTCGCCCCAAACGCGGCCGGGCGCGGTGCTCTCGATCGCCGACAAGCTGGATACCGTTCTGAGCTGCTTTTCCGTCGGTTTGGCGCCCACAGGATCGGAAGACCCGTTAGGTTTGCGCCGCGCGATGCAGGGCGTGATTAAGGTGCTGCACGATCATCATCTGTCCTTTTCCCTCCAAAAAGCCGCGGGCAGCTCACTAACGCCGGAACTGAAGCAATTCTACGAAGACCGCCTTCGATTCATACTCGAGAAGCGCGGCTTTCCATACGATGAAATCAATGCAGTGGTCAGCATCGGGTGCGACGACGCATCGGACACACTGGAACGCATCGAGGCGATCCACAAAATCCGATCGAGCCCGGATTTCGAAGCCATTTCGCTTGCCTTCAAAAGAATCAAAAACATTTTGCGGCAGGCGGAAAAGGCGGGCGAACTGCCGGAGGGCGAACCTCAGGCGGGGAAACTCGAACCAGCCGAGTCCGATCTGTTCGCGCTTCTCAACGAGGCGAAGCCGAAGATCGACCAACTCGCACGCGGCGGCAAGTATTTTAAGATTTTAGAAACGATCGCGGGATCCCGTCCGGTCATCGACCGGTTTTTCGACAAGATCATGGTGATGCACGAAGATTCGTCGGTGCGTCAACGCAGGCTGCGGCTGCTGCGCGGCTTGTTCGCCGCATTTTCTCGCGTCGCCGACATTTCGGAGATCGTTGTACATGGGGACGGAGGCGTCCGTCCCCATTAAGGGGAGACATGAACAAATACGTTTACTTTTTTGGCGGTGGCAAGGCCGAAGGCAAGGGAGACATGAAGGACGTGCTCGGGGGCAAGGGCGCGGGTCTGGCGGAAATGACGAACGCCGACCTCCCGGTGCCTCCGGGATTTACGATCACCACGGATGTGTGCCGCTTATTCTACGAGAACAACGGAAAGCTGGGCGACGACATTCAAAACCAAATCAATGACGCGCTGGGCCGGCTTGAGAAGCTGACGGAGCAGAAACTGGGCTCTACGGAGCGGCCGCTGCTGGTTTCCGTACGCTCCGGCGCCAAGTTCTCCATGCCCGGAATGATGGACACCATCTTGAATCTGGGTTTGAACGACACAACGGTGAAAGCGTTGGCGGCGCGGACCGGGAACGAACGGTTCGCATGGGACAGCTATCGCCGCTTTATCCAGATGTTCGGCAATGTCGTGCTTCAGATCGATAAGAGGGACTTTGAAGAGATCTTCGACCACATCAAGGAACAAGCCGGCGCAAGGCTCGACACCGAGATTCCAGTGAACTCGCTTCAGGAAATCGTGACGCAATACAAGGCGCTCGTGAAGGCGAAGACGAAGTCGGATTTCCCCGGCGACCCACGGCAGCAGCTCTTCATGGCGATCAACGCGGTATTCGGATCATGGAACAACCCGCGCGCCATCCACTATCGGCGGATCAATAAGATTTCCGACGCGTTAGGAACCGCCGTCAACGTTCAGACCATGGTGTTCGGCAACATGGGCAGCACGTCCGGAACGGGCGTTGGGTTTACGCGGAATCCGTCGACCGGCGAGAAAGAGTTCTACGGCGAGTTTCTGCTCAACGCGCAAGGCGAAGACGTCGTCGCCGGCATCCGTACGCCGACTCCGATCCGCGAGCTCGATCGCGTGATGCCCGAATGCTACAAGCAGCTCCGCGAGATTACCGATAGGCTCGAGCGTCACTATCGGGACATGCAGGACTTTGAGTTCACGATCCAGGAAGGCCGCCTGTACATGCTCCAGACGCGTAACGGCAAACGCACCGGCAAGGCGGCGGTGAAAGTCGCGAGCGATATGGTTCGCGAGGGACTCATTTCGGAGGAAGATGCCATCATGCGCGTCGAGCCGAATCAGCTCGACCAGTTCTTGCATCCTGTGCTCGATCCCAAAGCCAAAGTCAAAGCCAAGGAGCTCGCCCAGGGCCTGCCTGCATCGCCGGGCGCGGTCAGCGGGAAAATCGTTTTTTCGGCGGACGACGCCGTGGAGATGGCCAAGGACAAGAGCCGTGTGATTCTGGTGCGGAAAGAGACGGTGCCGGACGATATTCACGGAATGGATGTGGCCGTTGGGATCCTGACGTCGCGCGGCGGCATGACGAGCCACGCGGCCGTCGTAGCGCGCGGCATGGGCAAATGCTGCGTCGTCGGCGCCGAGTCCATCAAGATCGATGAGAAGAACAAAACGCTCACCGCGGGCGGCAAGGTCATTAAGGAAGGCGAGTACATTACCGTGGAAGGTTCAACGGGCAAGGTCTTCGACGGTCAGGTCCCCACAATCGAGCCGGACCCGAATAGCGGCGATTTCGCCGTCTTCATGGAGATGGCCGACAAGATTCGGCGTCTCGGCATTCGCGCCAACGCCGATATCCCGCGCGATGCCGAAGTGGCTCGCCGATTCGGCGCTGAAGGCATCGGACTCTGCCGGACCGAACATATGTTTTTCGCCGAAGATCGGCTGCCGCACGTTCAGCAGATGATCCTTTCGGATACCGAACCCGATCGCCGAAAAGCGTTGACCCAGCTACTGCCGTTCCAGCGCTCCGACTTCGAAGGCTTGTTCCGCGTGATGGATGGCCTCGCGGTGACGATTCGTTTGCTCGATCCGCCGTTGCACGAATTCCTACCCAAGCGCGAAGAGTTGATGGTCGAGGTTGCCGTAATGCGCGCGAAGAATGCTGCTGCTGCGGAGATCGCCGAAAAAGAAAAACTGCTCGGGCGTGTCGAGGTGTTGCATGAGTTCAACCCAATGCTTGGACATCGCGGGTGCCGTCTGGGCATCACCTATCCCGAGATTTCCGAGATGCAGTGCCGCGCGATTTTCGAAGCCGCATGCAACATCCAGCGGGAAGGAAAGAAGGTGAAGCCGGAAATCATGATTCCTTTGGTGGGAATACCAAAGGAATTCGACGAGCAGAAGCAAATCGTCGATCGCGTCGCCGAAGAGGTGTTCAAAGAGAAAAGCGTCCGCGTCGAGTACATGGTGGGCACCATGCTCGAGGTGCCGCGCGCCGTCGTGGTTGCGGACAAGATCGCGGAAACGGCCGAGTTCTTTTCATATGGAACCAACGACCTCACGCAAATGGCGTTCGGCTTTTCGCGTGACGACGCCGGCAAGTTCATCATGGATTATCTGGAACGGGGAATTATCAAAGCCGATCCATTCCAGGTGCTGGATCAAGAGGGCGTGGGCATGCTCATGAAGATCGCATCCGAAAAGGGCCGCTCCACGCGGCCGAATCTCAAGCTCGGCATCTGCGGCGAGCACGGCGGAGAGCCGTCTTCCGTGGAATTCTGCCACGCGATCGGTTTGGACTACGTGAGCTGTTCGCCCTACCGCGTACCCATCGCCCGATTGGCTGCGGCTCAGGCCGCCGTCGCGCATAAGTCGGGCGAGCGTGGACGAACCGTGTAGGTGATTCCTATTGTAGGCGTGGTGTCTCACCGCGCGCTTTTTCCGGAGTCATGGAAAGACTCGCGGTGAGACACCGCGCCTACAGTTAATTAAGACCGATCAAGTCTATGAAACTACTCTACTCCTACCTCCGCCGCTACTGGCCCCTCGTCGTCTTAACGTTGGTTCTGGCGGCGGTCAACCAGATCTTCTCGCTCCTGGACCCACTCATCTTCCGCTACGTCATCGACAACTACGCGACCAAGTACAGCCAGTACACAACGGCTGAGTTCTTCCGTGGAGTCGGCTTGCTGCTTGCGGCGGCAGTAGGCGTGGCTTTTGTGTCGCGCGTCGCGAAGAACTTTCAGGATTACTTCACCAACGTGATCACTCAGCGGATCGGCGCCGAGCTTTATTCCGATGGCGTGCAGCATTCGCTCGAGCTTCCGTACGCCCTCTTCGAAGATCAACGCAGCGGCGAAACGCTCGGCAAGCTGCAGAAAGTGCGGACCGACGTCGAGCGCCTGATCAATGCCGCGATCAACATTCTTTTTCTATCGCTCGTCGGCATTATCTTCGTCACCGTGTATGCCTTCAGCGTGCATTGGGTGATTGCGCCCGTTTACTTCGTCACAGTGCCGTTGCTGACGACGTTGAGCATGGTGCTCAGCCGAAAGATCAAGACAGTCCAGAAACAGATTGTGGCGGAGAGCACTGCTCTGGCGGGCTCCACAACGGAATCCTTGCGGAATATCGAGCTCGTGAAGAGCCTCGGCCTGGCCAGGCAGGAGATCCGGAGACTTAACGGCACAACCCGCAAGATCCTGGAACTCGAACTGAAAAAGGTTCGCTATCTGCGGAGTCTGAGCTTCATTCAAGGGACGTCCGTGAATGCGCTGCGGACCAGCATCCTCTTCTTGATGTTGTACCTGATTTTTGCGCGCTCCATTTCGGTGGGGCAGTTTTTCTCGCTGTGGATCTACTCGTTTTTCATTTTCGGTCCGCTGCAGGAGGTCGGAAACGTCATCAACATCTACCGTGAAGCCGAGGTCTCGCTGACAAATTTCGAGGAGATTCTCAAGATGCGGAAAGAGCCGCGGCCTCCGAGCCCGATTCCGCTCGGACCGTTGGATCGCATCGAGTTTGACGACGTCACGTTCAAGCACCAATCCGGCGCGACGAACGCTCTGGACGGAATATCGTTCGGCGCTGCTGTCGGCCAGACCATCGCGTTTGTAGGACCGTCCGGATCGGGTAAGACGACGCTCGTGAAGTTGCTGGTCGGCCTTTACCGCCCAAAGACTGGAGACATCCGATACGACGATCTTTCGATCAATGACATCGACGTCGATCAACTGCGCGAGCGCATCGGATTGGTGTCGCAGGATACGCAGCTGTTTTCCGGCTCGATTCGCGAAAACCTTCTGTTCGTGAATCCCAACGCGAGCGACGACGAATGCATGGAGGTGCTGCGAAAGGCGGCTTGTCAAAGCCTGCTGGGGCGGGCCGAGAAAGGCCTCGACACCGTGATCGGCGAAGGCGGGGTCAAAGTATCCGGCGGGGAAAAACAGCGTCTTTCCATTGCGCGCGCGCTGTTGCGCCATCCCAAGCTGCTGGTATTCGATGAAGCAACCTCGTCGCTCGACTCGCTGACCGAAGAAGAAATCACGGTGACGATTCGCGACGTCTCGGTGCGGAAGGATCTCATCACCATTCTGATCGCTCACCGCCTCTCCACCGTGTTTCACGCGGACTGTATCCATGTCCTCGAACGCGGCCGCATTGTGGAGTCCGGCCGCCACGACGAGCTGCTGGAACTCAAGGGCCTCTACTATGCAATGTGGCGCCAGCAGATCGGCGAGCGCTCTTTCCGAGAGCCTCAATTCGCTTCGGCAACGAGGGTCACTGTTTGAGCACTATTCCCCTCCTTTGCCAAGGAGGGGAATAACGCCCGCCCTTGATCCTGCCGCAGTCCGGACTTAGAATGTGTGGCGTACTCACCGCGGAACAAGGAGCTCCACCATGCAACGAACCGGGCCGGCTGGGTGGCAGAATGACCTAACGCCGATCACACCGTCCGATTGGAATTACGAATTTGCATCTCACCTGCTGGAGCGCGCTGGGTTTGGAGGCGCTCCCGAAGAAATCCAGACACTGGCGCGGTTGACGCCCGAGGCGGCCGTCCGGCGTCTGGTTTACTTCCAGAACATCCCGAACGACCTGCCGGCGTTTGACCATTCCGGAGTTCATGACCCGGGCCTGGAGCCGTTTCCGGAGAGCCGTCCTGCGGTGACCAAGCTTGCCAAGGAAAAGGGTGAAGCGCTCGGCATTAAGGTCAAGCCGGGCGGGGACCGGCCGCTTCAACCCATCGTGAACAAATTCTTTTACTGGCTGCGCGCCAGTGTGATCGAAACCCAGCGCGTCGCATACTGGTGGGCGAATCGCATGGTCGCCACTCGCCGTCCGCTCGAGGAAAAAATGGCATTGTTCTGGCACGGCCACTTCGCCGTCAACGAGGCGAAGGTGCGCGACTATCGCAAAACGCTGGGACAGCTCGAGCTGTTTCACAAGCACGGAACGGGAAACTTTCGCGATTTAATGGTGGCCGTGGCCAAGGACCCCGCGATGCTTTCGTTTCTGGACGCCGGAGTGAATGTCAAGGGCGCGCCGAACGAAAACTTTGCTCGCGAAATTATGGAGCTGTTCACGATGGGCGTGGGCAACTACTCCGAGAAGGACATCCGGGAAGCCGCCCGCGCCTTCACTGGCTGGAATTATGTCGATCTCACCTTCGTCGTCAACAAGGACCGGCACGATTCCGGCCCGAAGACCTTTCTTGGCAGTACGGGCAACTTCGACGGAGTGGACGTGATCGACATTATTCTGAAGCAGCCGGTCACGGCGCGGTTTATCGCGGGCAAGGTCTACCGGTTTTTCGTCCGCCAGGAACTCGCCCCCGAGATGCAGGAGAGACTCGGCGCGCTAATCCGCAATAGTGACTATAAGATCGCGCCGCTCCTGGAAGCGATCTTTCTGTCCCGCGACTTCTACAGCCCCGCTTCGGTGGGCACGCAAATCAAGAGCCCCATTCAACTGGCGATTTCGACGTTTAAGAAGCTGGGCCTCAAAGAAGCGCCGGGGGTTCCGGACTTCAACGTAGCGACAGGCGCTCTGGGACAACGTTTGTTCTCTCCGCCCACGGTCGCGGGATGGGCGGAAGGACGAGCTTGGGTCACGCCGGGCCTCCTGCTGGAACGCGGCAACTTTGCGCGCGACATCCTCTTTCCCGATATCAACTTTCTTCCGTCGGACCGCTATAACGGGGCGGCCGACATCCGGACCGTCGCGGTGAAGATCCGGCAAGGTTTGGACATCTCCACGGCGACCATGCCCGATCGAGGCGGCGAAACCGGGCTCGCGGAATCGAACATGTTGGCCGACCGCGACGAGGATTTCAACACGCGCTACGGCAGCTTCCGCGGCTGGCAGATGGCCATCGAAAAAGTGAAACCGATACCCCGGCAGGCCGCGCGCATCGATCTTTCGCGCATGGTCGCCGATGCCGGTTTGAAGAACACCACCGAAGTGGTCGATTACTTCGTCCGCCGTTTCATGCGGGTCGCGCCCGCCGATGAGAAACGGCGCATTCTGACCTCTTTTTTGGATGGTGAGTTGAGGACATCCGACATTGCGGTTGCCAAAACGTACATGGAAGATTCTCTCCGGCTTCTCCTTCATTTGATCATGAGCGAGCCGGAATATCAGCTCAGCTGAAGGAGATCTGGGGACGGCAGTCGAACGCCTCCGTCCCCAGATCTCAAAGGAGCCGTTTATGAAAAGCCAGTTTACGCGGAGGGAAGTGTTGCGGGCAGGCCTTTATGGCGTCGGCATTGGTGCGGCGGGGATCGTGCCCGTCCCGCCCTTGTTCGCGAGCACGGCGCAAGCGCTCGGAGCGCAAATATCGAACAACGGCCGCATACTGGTCGTGCTCGAGCTGTCGGGAGGCAACGACGGCCTCAACACATTGGTCCCGTATGCCGATGACGCCTATTACCGCCTTCGTCCGAAGATCGGAATCCGTGCAGGCAGTCTCCGAAAGATCGACGAGCATTTCGGTTTCAGTTCCGGAATGGCGGGTTTCGAACGGCTCTACAAAGAAGGAACGCTCGCCGTGGTGCATGGCTGCGGATACGAGAACCCGTCGTTTTCACATTTCACGTCGATGGCGTATTGGCACACGGCCGCTCCCAACAGAGGCGATGAATACGGTTGGGTCGGGCGGGCGGCGGACGCGATCTCGCCAAAGGCGCCTCCGAACTTTTTGGTGAACATCGACACGCGGCAATCGCTGGCGGTGCGGAGCCGCGTCCACACGCCGCTCGTCTTCGACGACCCGAACAAATTCACGCGAGATGGATTCTACGAGGAACGAGATGTGTTTGCACGCGTCGCCGATCCCGGCGGCGTGGAAAACCCATCGCGCCGATACCTGCTCGATATAGCCAGGAGCGCGAAGAGTGCGTCCGCGCTGGTGAAGGAGGCTTGGGCAAAGTACAAGTCGCCCGTGGACTATGGAATCACAGGGCTTGACCTGCCGAAAGTCGCGGCGTTGATCGACGCCGGCTTGCCCGCACGACTTTACTACACGTCATACCGCAACAACGCGTTTGACACGCATGTGTTCCAGGGCGATGTACACCAACGAATATTGACCTACACCTCCGATGCCGTCTCCGCCTTCATGCAAGACCTGAAGCGGATCGGACGCGCCGATGACGTCGCCGTCATGATCTTCTCCGAATTCGGCCGCCGCGTTCCGGAAAACACCAGCCTTGGCACCGACCACGGCGCCGCCAACCTCATGTTCGTCGCCGGTGGCAAGGTGAAGGGCGGGCATTATGGCAAGATCCCCAGCCTGACCAATCTCGATGCAGGCGACAACCTGGTGTACACGACGGATTTCCGCCGCGTGTACGCCACAATGATTTCCGGATGGCTGGGATTCCAGGACGCGCCCGCAATCCTGAACGGAAAATTCGAGACTTTCGACATGTTTGTGTAAAAAGGGGACAGTCGTCCGTTTGACTGTAGGCGCGGTGTCTTCACCGCGCCTACAGTCAAACGGACGACTGTCCCCTTTTTCAAACGGGGTCGGCGCGATAGATCCAGTTGGAGTTCCGCGAAGCGCCGCTGCCTGCGCCTTGGAGCGCTTGGTCGATGACCTCGCGCGTGGGGGCGAGCGTGCAGATCGGATCGGTCGCGGCGGCGTTGCCGGTTAGCAGGAAGGCTTGGCACCGGCAGCCGCCGAAATCTCTGGCGCGGCGGTCACAACTCCGGCACGGCTCCGGCATCCAATCTTCATCCCGGAATAGTGCGAATGTCGGCGATTCCTCCCAAATCCAACGGAGCGGATGGTCGCGCGCGTCGGGAAACTCAAGTCCCGGGATCACGGGCGCGGAGTGGCAGGGCATGGCTCGGCCGGCAGGGTCGATGAGGA
>Ga0066710_100006917_pt1 | contig 10722 bp, 10 predicted proteins | sample GraSoiAngelo_159_FD_79666 | JGI IMG/M metagenome (GOLD analysis project Ga0066710, IMG submission 79666) | Grasslands soil microbial communities from the Angelo Coastal Reserve, California, USA - 14_1009_16_40cm | ecosystem: Environmental > Terrestrial > Soil > Grasslands | place: USA...
CGTAACTCGAGACGGAGCGGCACATCCGCGAGCGCCGCGCCCGCGGGCTCTTCGCCGGCATGCGGTTCACGATGGCGCAGCCGGAGGTCTCCTGTCACCCCGAGTCGCTGTTCGACGGCGCGCGCACGGTCGTATCGGCGGCGCTCTGCTACTACGCCGACGAGTCGGAGCGGCCCGTCGGCCGCGGGCGGCTGCCGCGGTACGCATGGAGCGACGGCTACGCCGAGCTGCGCGCGAAGCTCGACGCGCTCGGGCGGCGGATCGGAGGCGCGTACCGCGTGCTCGTGGACGCCAACCAGCACGTCGACCGGGAGGGCGCTGCGCGCTCCGGGGTCGGCTTCTACGGCAAGAACACGCTCCTGATCACGCGCCGCCACGGCTCCTGGGTCGTCTTGGGGACGCTCGTCACCGACGCCGAGATCGAGTCGACGCCGCGGCTCGCGCTGGACTGCGGTTCGTGCCGCCTCTGCATCGATGCCTGCCCGACCGGCGCGCTCGACGAGCCTGGGACGCTTGACTCGACGCGCTGTCTCTCCTACTGGACACAGGCGCCTGCGCCGATTCCGCAGGACTACCGTGAGGCGATGGGCGCACAGGTCTACGGTTGCGACATCTGCCAGGACGTCTGTCCGTGGAACCGCGGAGTCGAGAAGCGGCGCGAGGGCAGCGAGCCGGCCGCGGATGCGACGCCGCACGTCTCGCTCGTCGAATGGCTCGCCGCCGGCGACGACGAGCTCGTGCGGGAGTACGAGAGGTTGTACGTCCCGCGGAACGACGCCCGCTGGCTGCGCCGCAACGCGCTCGTGGCGGCCGGGAACGTCGGCGGGCAGGAGGAACGGGACGCCGTCGCCGCGTACGCGCAGGGCGACGACGAGATGTTGCGCGACCACGCCGAGTGGGCGCTCGCGCGGATGGAGGCACGCGGTGTGCATTGACGCGTCCCGCCGCGAGCGGTTGAGACAGGCCGAGCAATGGATCGCCTCGGTCCGGCTCGGCGCGGTGCTCTTCGCCGTCCTCGAAGTCGGCGTCTTCAGCACCAACTACCCGCGGGGGTACGAGCGGCTCGCGTGGATCACGACCGGCGTCTTCGCGGCCGGCGCCGTCGTCCTCTTCGTGCTCAGCCGCAGCACACCACGCGTGATCGCGATCGGCCTCACCGCGCTGGTCTTCGACACTGCGGCGGTCGCGGCGTACGCGATGATCTACTCGTACGAGTACGGAAGCCCGACGCGCTGGGCGCTCATCTTTCCCGTCGTCGAGGGTGCGCTGCGCTACGGGCTCGTCGGCGGCGCCGGCGTAGCGATCGCCCTGATCCCGTTCTTCGTCTTCGCCGAATGGTGGCGCGCGCACCGTTTCGGGCCGCCGGGATTCGTCTCCGACCGCGTCTCGTTCCCAGCGGGGGTTCTCTTGCTGACCGGGTTGATCGTCGGGTGGCTGGTCGAACGGCTCAACCGCGAGGCGGCGCGCGCGAAGGAGGAGGCAGCGGAGGCGGCGGAGCTGCGCGACCAGCTGGGGCGGCGCGTGGACGTCCTCGAAGCGTCCAGCCGCTGTGCCCGCGCGCTCGGCTCGTCGCTCGAGCTCGAGCAGGCGTTCGGCGCGTTCATCCGCGAGCTGCAGGGCCTCGTGCCGTTCTCGCGGACGGCGATCGTGCTCATCGAGCACGACTCCGCCCGCGTCATCGCGACCGCGGGCGCGGGCGCAGACGACGTGTTCCCGGCGGGCAGCGGCCGACCGATGCGCGGCTCCGTCCTCGAGGACGTGCTGAAGGGACAGCCGGTGCTGCGGCAGGACATGGCGGACGTCCGGTACCCGGAGGAGCAGGTGCTGCTCGACCTCGGCTTGCGCAGCCGGCTCGTGGCGCCGCTGCTCGTCGGCGCACGCGCGATCGGGATGCTCGCGATCGTCCGCGAGGAGCCGAACGCATTCACGCCGGACGAGGTCGAGCTCGTCTCGCTGCTCGGCCGGCTCGCAGCGACGGCGGTGCAGAACATCCGGTCGTACGAGGCCGAACGCCAGACGGTCGAGGAGCTGCGGAGGCTCTCCGCGTTGCGCGCCGACTTCGTCTCGCTCGTGTCGCACGAGCTGCGTAGCCCGATGGCCGCGGTGATCGGGTCGGCGCGGACGCTGCAGGAACGGTGGCGGCAGCTGACGCCGGATCAGCGGGATGCGTTCCTCGCGCTGATCGCCGACGAGACGAGCCGGCTTGCGGCGCTGATCGGGGACGTCCTCGACACCTCGCGGATCGAGGCCGGCACGTTCAGCTACAGCTTCACGGACGTCGACGTGGCCGCGCTGGTCAACGAAGCGGTCGCGGCCGCGGGGATGGCGCAGGACGAGGTGCCGGTACGGGCCAGCCTGAACGGGCGGCTGCCGTCGGTGCGCGGGGACCGTGAACGGCTGCGGCAGATCGTCACCAACCTGATCGACAACGCGATCAAGTACTCGCCGGCGGGGGAGCCGGTGGAGGTGAGCGCGTACGCCGAGAACGGCATCGTGCGAATCGACGTCAGCGACCGCGGCCCCGGGATCGTGCCCGAGCAGCAGCGGCTGATTTTCGAGAAGTTCGGGCGCGCGACCACCGGCGCGGGCGTGGGGAAGCCCGGCACAGGGCTCGGCCTCTTCATCGCGCGGTCGATCGCCGAGGCGCACGGCGGCAAGCTCGACGTTCATTCGACCGTCGGCCACGGCGCGACCTTTACGCTGACGCTACCTGTGGGTTAGTCGTCACACATTCGGCACGATTCCGTCACACACCCGTGCGCTTTTTCGCGTTACGCTCGGCGTGAGCAGGGGGGAGGGTCGGGACCCGAGTTAACTCGCGCGTACTTAAGAAGCGCGGATCAGGCCTTAATGCGCATGCGCGCGACGCCCAACTCCTGCGCGAGCTCCTTCGCGCGCGTCGCGATCCGCTCCCGCAGATCCTCGGGTTCGACAACGATCGCGTCGCCGCGGGACGAGAAGATCTCGCTCTCCAGCCATTCGGGGCTGCCGACGGGAACCTCGGAAAGCGCCTTGCCGTCCTTCAGCGGCCGCGCACCGCGTTCGCGCGCCCACCGCGCGACGGCCTTCGAGTAGAGCACCTTCGCCGTGCGCGCGTCCCGGAGCCTGCTCGGCTCGAACCCCTCGCGTGGCTCGAACGTCTCCTTCGTCTTCGCCGCGCTGCGCATCCGGTCGAGACGGAAGCTGCGCTCGCCGTCGCGCGTGCGGTCCCACGTGTGGACGCGCCAGTTCGGCAGCTCGCGCTCCAGCGAGTACGGCTCGACGACGCGCTTCGACCACGTCTGCTCGCCCTCCTTCTGGTACTCGATCTCGACGAGCCGCCGGTTCGCGATCGCCTCGCTGAACGTTCGGACGAGCTGCTCCTCCTCGGTATCGACCGACGGCTCCGGGGTTTGCGCGAGCTCGAACTGCCCGAACGTCTCCTCGAGCTTCCGGCGCACGCGGTCGAGCGGGGTGTGCGCGTCGGCGGCGATCATCGGGCCGACGTATTCGAGGGCCAGGCGGATCGCCCGCGCCTCGAGCGGCGTCAGCCGCGGCGCCGCGCGAAACGTCTCGCCGTACAACTCCTTGTCGACGTGGACGACGTCGCCCTGCAGTTCGGCGTAGACCGTGTAGCAACCGCCGCCGAAGTTGACGAGGTTCAGCAGCGAGAGATGCTCCTCCAGCCCGTCCTCCGGAATGTTGAACCGCTCGACGATCTCGCGGGCCGGAATGGTCGCCTCGCGTTCCTGGCCGCACGCGGCGAGCAGATACGCGAGCAGGGCCTGCAACACCGCGAACCGCTCCGGCGCGACGGGCCCTGCCGGCCGCTCCCCGGCGCCGTCCGACTCCTCGACCGGCTTCTCCGCCGCGAGCTTCGGCGGCGCGCCCTCGTGCGCCTCGCGGACGGCCTTGAGCGCACGTGCAACCTCGCGGCGCAGCTCGTCGGGCTCGATCGGCACCGCACGGCCGTCCTGCCGAAGCACCCACGACGCAAGCATCGGGATCGACGAGTACTCGGTGACGAACACGCCGTCCTCGACGCGGCCGATGTCCCCGTACGAGCGCTCGACCCACCAGGCCGTATCGCCCTTGACCTCGATCCGCGCCTCGCCGGCAGGGTCGCCGATCTGCCAGGGCGGGCGGCCCCGATACGCCTCGACGTCGAATTCGGCGGGAATCCGGAAGTCGCGCTCGCGTCGTGTCGCGAAGCGGATGTCGCCGCGGATGCGCGAGACGCGGAAGGTGCGGATGTCCTTGCGGTCGAGATCCTGGCCGACGACATACCAGCGGCCGGCGTCGTTGTAGAGCGCGTACGGATTGAGCGTCCGCTCGTGCGGCCCGCCGCGCGAGATCGACTCGTAATCGAACTTGACGGTGCGCTGCTTCGAGATCGCCCCTTCGAGCTTCGCGAGCCGCCCGGGCATCTCGGCCGAGTAGTCGGGATCGAGCACCTCGACGCGCGCGGCCGCCCGGCTCGGCGGGTCCGCGAAGCCGGGCCGTCCCAGCCCGAGGTTCTGCAACGCGAGCCGTAGCGGCTCCGCATAGGCGAACTTGCCCTCGAGCAGGTAGAGCGAGGTCTGCAGCGCGGCGAGCTCGTCGTCGGTCAGCTCGAGCTCCGGCAAGAAGTACTGCTCGGAACGCAGCGTGTAGAGCTCCTCGCCGGTGAACTCGTCCCGTTGCGAGTTCAACGGGACGCCGAGCGCGATGAGCTCCGCACGGTCGGAGTAGTAGCGGCGCGCGAACGCCTCGTCGGACATCTCCGAGTAACCCTCGACGTTCGACTTGACGTCGCGTGCGGTCAACGGGCGCCGTTCGGCCATCAGGAAGGCGACGAGCGAGAGTTGACGGATGAGCTTGTCGGTGTCGTGCGACACGGAGCAGCGAGGTTATCGCACGACCTCAATCGCTCCCGCATCACCGCTATGGCGTCCGGGTTCGAGTCGATCAGCACCGAGCGGCGGCCCAGCTCGGCGGCCGCGGCCCCCAGGGTGCCGCTCCCCGCGAAGGGATCGAGGCACGTGTCGCCCGGTTTCGACGAGGCCTGGACGATCCGCCGCAGGACGCCGAGCGGTTTTTGCGTCGGGTAGCCCGTCTTCTCCCCCCCGGTCGGCGAGACGATCGTGTGCCACCAGCAGTCGGAGGGCAGCTTGCCGCGCGCCGCCTTCTCCGCAGTGACGAGGCCCGGAGCCATGTACGGCTCGCGGTCGACTGCCTGCGAGTCGAAGTAGTAGCACTCTCGATCCTTGACGTAGACGAGGATCGTGTCGTGCTTCGCGGGCCAGCGGCGCTTCGCGCGGGCGCCGTAGTCGTACGCCCAGATGATCTCGTTGAGGAAGCATTCGCGGCCGAAGAGCTCGTCGAGCAGCAGCTTGCAATAGTGCGCCTCGCGGTAGTCGATGTGGAAGTAGAGCGTTCCGTCCTGGCACAGGACGCGACGTACCTCGCGCAACCGCGGCTCGAGGAACGCGAGGTAGTCGTCGAAGGCATCGCGATACGAGCTCGTCTCGAGGAGTTCGCTGCGGTACCGGCGACCCGCGAAGCCGGTGCGATCGCCATCCATGTCAGCTGTGACGGCAAGTGTCCGTCGCGTCTGCGCGCGCCCGGTGTTGAAAGGCGGATCGAGGTAGGCGAGCTGGAAGCTCGCGTCCGCGAAGCGGGGGAGGACGTCGAGGTTGTCCCCGAGGAGGATCTCGTGCACCGGCCCGAGCTTAGGCCCGGGTCCGGACTACGCCGCGGCCTTCGTCCGCTCGAGGTGCTGGTGCGACGGGCAGTAGTCGCGCTCCGGCAAAGGCGTGCGCTGGCACGGCTTACCCTTGCGCGTCGTCGCGCGGCAGCGGGCGACGCCGCCGTCGAGCGCGCCGGCCTCGATCTGCTCCTGAATGAACTCGATCGCCGCTCCGACTCCGTGCTGCACGGCCCAGGCCACCTGCGCCTGCGCGGTGATCGGGAAGTGGCGCCGGATGTCCTGGAACAGCGCCTTGTCCGGATTCGCGAAGTAGAGCGGATCCTTGGCGAGCCGTTCCATCGTCTGCTCGCAGGCCAGCAAGACGGCCCGGCGGGACTCGAGCTGCGTCTCCGGGTCCGAATACGGGTCGATCATGTCCTTGATGGTGCGGTAAATGGCGCGAGAGTATTGATACATGCAGTTCTGCAACTGGGCGGTGTGCTCTTCGATCACTAGTCTCTAGGTCTCCTGTTGAGTCGCCGCAAAGCGTTTGTTAGCGCGCTGTAAACAGTCCTCTCGAGCCCCCTCCGAGGCGGAGTCTATACGGACCGGCCCACTGTCACAAAGTCGCGTCCTCTGTTTTCAAAGTTGGAAACGATTGTGCGCCCCGGCCAAGGCCCTTCCACGGCGTGCCCGTTCCAACCGGCGGTTACACCTAGCGGGTGACCTGCTTCTGGTAGGCGTCGCCGAAGCCGCGGGCGTGGGCGGTTCCGACCGCCCGGGCGGCGTCTGCGGGGGAACTGTAGATCCCGGCGAAGACCACGTAGTAGCCCGGATGGAAGCTCGAGTAATTCGAGGAGTCGAGCACACCGACGGAGGCCAATCCGGCCGCCCGGGCGCGCTTCGCCCTGGCCACCGCGAACGCGCGGCCGGTGGAGGTCGGCACCGACTCGAGGACGACCGTGTAGCCGCTCTTGCCGGACGGCCACTCTGCGAGGGCGCCCGTCGCCGGCTTCGGCTTCGGCTTCGGGGTCGTCTTCGCCGGCCCGGAGCCGGTCGGCTCGGGCGCGGTCGGCAGTGTCCCGGTCGCGGCAGCCGTCACGGTGCCGCCGGCCGCGCCCGGACCGAGAGTGACGCTGTTCCCGGTCGCGACGACCGTCTTCGACCCGCTCGAACGGCTCGAGCCGACCAGGACGGCGACGACGGTCGCGATCACGGCGAGGCCGAGGAATCCGAGCGCCGGCCACATCCAGTCGCCTGGATACCAGGGAATCCGCCGCTGCCAGGCCGAGGCGAGGACCCCGATCAGACCTCGATTGACCGGCAGGCGCTCGCCGCACTCGAGGCAGTACTCCTGCAGCGGCTCGTACGCCGCGCCGCAGTTCGGGCAGAAGTCGCGGGGCTCCTCCTGCGGCGGCGGAGGTGGCTCAAGGGTCGGTGCCGACGGTTCCAGCTCAGGCCTCCTGCGGCGGAACCGGAGCGGCCGACGCGCCGACGGGCCGCCCGCAGGACGCGCAGAACTTCGAGCCCCAGAGGATCGGCGCTCCGCACTCGCAGCGGGCGGCCGGCCGGTGCCGGACGGACATCGCCGCCGAGAGCAGGGCGTCGAGCTCGGCGATCCGCTCCTCGAGCGCGACGAGCTCGGTGCAGCGGTCGACGACGAGGTCCTGCCGGAACTGGTCGCGCCGGTACATCTCGAGCATCAGGCCTCCGAGGTCGCGGATCCGCTCCTCACGGACGCGCAGGAGGGCCCGCCGGTCGCGGCGCAGCTGGCTCGGCGGCGGAAGCGTCCGCCGCACCGGCGTTCCCGGCACGGCCGGGGCCGGAGCGGGCTTGCGTCCGAAGAGCGGCATCCCGCCGCGAGATTACCGCTACATCCGGCGGTCGGAGACGGTCGTGTCCCGCGCGGCGCGCTTGCCGAAGCCCAGGAAAAAGAGCGCGAGCAGCACGAGCCCCACGATCGCCGCGGGAACCCCGACCCACGGCATGAAGAACAACGTGACGACCCCGACGATTAACAACGCGATTCCGAGTCCGATCATGCTTGGGGGGTTCCCGGACCGCAGGTCGCCGAAACTAGGACACGTCGAGGACGACGAGCCGCTCCTCGGTCATCTCCCGGACCGCCCAGGCCGGGCCTTCCTTCGTGTTGCCGGAGTCCTTGACCCCGCCGTACGGCATCTGGTCGGAGCGGAACGTCGGCGCTTCGTTGACCGTGACGCCGCCGAATTCGAGCCCGGCCGCGGCCTTGACGGCGTTGTCGAGCGTGGTGGTGAACACGCCGGCCTGCAGCCCGTAGCGGGTGCCGTTCGCCCGCTCGACGGCCTCCTCGATCGAGTCGACCGGGTTGACGATGCAGACCGGGCCGAAGACCTCCTGGCAGGAGACCTTCGCGTCGTCAGGGACGTCGCTCAGCACCGTCGGGCGCAGGAGTTCCCGCTCGACGCCGCCGCCGACGAGGACGCGAGCGCCCGCCGACTCGGCCTCCTCGACCCACGCGAGGATGCGTTCCCTCGCGCCGTCGTCGATCACGGGGCCGACGTCGGTTTCGTCGTCGGCGGGGTCGCCGACCTTCAGCGCCTCGACCTTGGGCAGGAAGCGTTCGAGGAAGGCGCCGATCGCGGACCGCTCGATGTAGATCCGCTGCACCGAGATGCAGCTCTGGCCGGCGAACGAGAACGCATTCGCGGCGAGCTTGTCGGCGGCCCGGTCGAGGTCGGCGTCGGCCGCGACGACGACGGGCGTCGAGTTCCCGAGCTCCAGCTTGACGCGCTTCTTCGGCGCCCGCTCCTGCAGCTTCCAGCCGACCGGGCCCGAGCCGGTGAACGTGATCAGCCTCACGCGCGGATCCTCGACGAGGACGTCGCCGATCTCCGAGGCGGAGCCGGCGACGACGTTGAGCCAGCCGGGCGGGAGTCCCGCCTCGGTCTCGAGCTCGGCGAGCAGCAGCGCCGACAGCGGCGTCTGGCTCGCCGGCTTCAGCACCACGGGGCAGCCGGCAGCGAGAGCGGGCGCGATCTTGTGGGCAACGAGGTTGCACGGGAAGTTGAACGGCGAGATCGCGCCGACGACGCCGATCGGCCGGCGGATCGTGAAGCCGACCTTGCCCTCCCCGGCCTGCGCGGCGTCCATCGGCACCATCGTCCCGGCGAGCTTCCGCGCCTCGACCGCCGCGAACGTGAACGTCGACATCGCGCGGCTCGCCTCGACGCGCGCGGCCTTGATCGGCTTGCCCGCCTCGTCGGAGATCGTCCGGGCCACCTCCTCGTGGCGGCGGCCGATCGCGCCGGCGACCTTGACGAGGATCTCGGCGCGCTTGTGGGCTGGGAGCGGCTCCGCGAGCACGGCCGCGGCGGCGTCGATCGCCCGGCGCGTCTCGGCGGCGCCGCCCTTTGCGACGCGGGCGACGAGCTCGCCCGAGTACGGCGAGCGGACGTCGAGCCAGTCACCGGTCTCGATCCACTCGCCGGCGATCAACAGCTTCCGCTCGGTGGCCGTGACGGCCATCCCGTGACGTTACAGCGTCTCGGGCGGCAGCCGCTCGGCGAGCGCTTCGAGCACGCGGAGCTGCATCGCCGGCGACTTCTTCAGGAGCGTCCGGAAGTCGCGGTCGGTGATCACGAGCGCGCGGACCGGAGAGGTCGCCGTCACCGTCGCCGTGCGCGGCGCGCCGGAGATGAGCGCGATCTCGCCGAAGAAGTCCCCGTCCTTCATCTGGTTGACCCTGCGGCCTTTCCGCCGCACGTCGGCGGTCCCCTCGATCAGGACGAAGAACTCACGCCCCGGCTCGCCTTCGACCGTCAGCTCCTTGCCCTCGCGGAGGTCGATCTCGTCGGCGAGCTGGGCGACCTGCTCGATCTCCTTCTTCGTGCAGCGGGCGAACAACGGCGCCTGCTTGATCAGGTCGACCTTGGCGTTGCGGTGCAGCATCGGTCGATTGTCCTCGCCGGGGCTTCCGCAGGTCAAGGTGCGGGAGCTACAGTCGGCACATGACCGACGCCCTGATCGTCGACGCCGTCCGCAGTCCGATCGGCCGCCGCCACGGCACGCTCTCCGTGGTGCGCGGGGACGATCTCTCGGCGCAGGTCGTGAACGGGCTGCTCGACCGGAACGGGGTCGAGCCCGGAGAGGTCGAGGACGTGCAGTGGGGCTGTGTCACGCAGATCGACGAGCAGGCGTGGAACATCGGGCGGAACGTCGCGCTCGCCGCCGGGTGGCCCGTCTCCGTGTGCGGCACGACCGTCGACAGGCAGTGCGGCTCGTCGATGCAGACGAACTTCAACGCTGCGGCGGCCATCATGTCCGGTCAGCTCGATCTCGTGGTCTCGGGCGGCGTCGAGATGATGTCGCGCGTCCCGATGGGCTCGAACAACGGCTCGCTGTCGGATGCCGTCCTCGAACGCTTCGAGATCGTTCCGCAGGGGATCTCCGCCGAGGTGATCGCCGAGCGGTGGGATCTCTCACGCGAGGCGCTCGACGAGTACTCGTACCGGTCTCACATGCGCGCGGCGCGCGCGATCGACGAGGGGCGCTTCGAGAAGGAGATCGTGCCGATCGAGGTGCCGCGCGAGCCGTCCGCGGGCGGCGGCGGCGCGGCGACCGCGGTGCGCTTCGCGGTCGACGAGGCTGTCCGGCGGGACACGACCCTCGAGAAGATGGCCGGGCTCGCGCCGTCGTTCGTCCCGGACGGGAAGGTCACCGCCGGGAACTCCAGCCAGATCGTCGACGGCGCGGCGGCGGTGCTCGTCGCGTCGGAGTCGGCCGCCGCGCGCCTCCGACTCGAGCCGCGGGCGCGCTTCGTCGCGTTCGGGATCGCCGGCGTCGACCCGCATGTGATGCTGCACGGGAACCCGGAGGCGTGCGCGAAGGCGCTCGCGAAGGCGGGCCTGGGCTGGGACGACATAGCCGTCATCGAGGTCAACGAGGCGTTCGCGTCCGTCGTGCTGCAGTTCCTCGCGGACACGGGCCTCGGCGAGCGGATCGAGGACGTGAACCCGAACGGCGGCGGGATCTCGCTCGGCCACCCCCTCGGCGCCACCGGCGCCCGGATCACCGCGACGCTCGTCAGCGAGCTC
>Ga0066710_100006918_pt1 | contig 10722 bp, 12 predicted proteins | sample GraSoiAngelo_159_FD_79666 | JGI IMG/M metagenome (GOLD analysis project Ga0066710, IMG submission 79666) | Grasslands soil microbial communities from the Angelo Coastal Reserve, California, USA - 14_1009_16_40cm | ecosystem: Environmental > Terrestrial > Soil > Grasslands | place: USA...
GCGACCTCCGTATGTGGCTCTACCGGGCCAACCCCGGCAACCCACGACATATGCGTAGGCGCCGACCACACTCCAACAACAACCGGACACCGCAGCCGACGGCTACGGCTCCATCCTGTCTAGCTCAACGACAGGTGTCCGCTACGCATCGTCGTAGAAATGGCGAGGGCGGCTGCGGGCAGCCGCCCTCGCGGCTCGGCACTCGTTAGCCGAGGACGTGGAACGCCGTCCGGTTGCCGAACGGCGCGGAACTCTCGGGCGCCACCCGGTTCCAGTAGTCGACGAAGCCCTTGGAAGCGGTGATCCCCTCGAAGATAGGCAGGTTGGACGGCGTGCCCGGTAGGTCGCAACTGACGACGAGCACTCCCTCGTCGCCGTCCGAGTAGGCGATCCGCAGGACCAACAAGCCCGCCCGCGCATTCGCAGCCACGCCCGTAACGCCATCCGTGAACGGCGGCGAGGGCAGGTTACCCGGAGCAAGCACGAAGCTGACGAACCCCGTCACCTTGTACGTGCCACTCCCGGCTCCAAAGCCGACCGCCGTCCACGTTCCGCCGCCGGTGACATCCTGCGGTCGACCCGGATTGGAGCGAAACGTCCCGCTGCCGGTGAACGTGATCATGTTCGCGCACGAGGACGCCGCGCAGGCCGACGCCGACCCACCCGACAAGGTCGTCGTCGGAGGAGGCAGGTTCGAGAGGTGGATGATGTCCCAACGCACTGCATGGTTCGAGGCGGCCTTCGCGTGCCCCTTCGCATGGCCCTTCCCGTGCTTGGCAGGCGGACCCTTGTGTCCCGAGCCCGCCGCGGTCGTCACGGCGATCAGGAGCCCGAGCAACAGCCCCAAGACGATGAACACGAAGCCGTATCGCCTCATCTCTCCTCCCTTCCGCGGAGGGGACGGCTGGGCATCCTCGACGCTATGCCGCACCGGCTCCCCCGCCGGTCGGTTCATTCTCCTGCTCTGCAACAACCGTCACAAGCGTCCTCTCCTCGAGCCGCTGATTTCAAACGTGCCAGGGAACGCCGCCGATCAAGCACATCACGCAGCACAGCGATAGATCCCATCCTCGGCAGACACCCTCCGCTCCAGCTCGAGCTCAACGAGCAGTGCGGCTACCTTCGCAGCAGGCAATCCGGTGGCGCGCGCGAGTTCATCGGCCGTAGCTGGGGCGTCGCTCAGCGCCGCGAGCACGGCACCGACGCTCCCCTCGAGCTCGACCGATGCGGATCGCTCGACGACGACGCCGATTGCCTCCAGCACGTCGTCAGCGCCGAGCACGGGAGCGGCACCCAGCCGAAGCAGCGCGTTCGAGCCCGCCGACAGGGCCGAGGTGATCTCGCCGGGCACGACCAGCACCTCGCGACCCTGGTCGAGCGCGAAGTCGACGGTGATCAGGGCGCCGCTGCGCTCGCGCGCCTCCACGACGACGACGGCCCTGCTCAGCCCCGAGATGATCCGGTTCCGCGCGGGGAACCGCCACGGCGCCGGCTCGACGCCGGGCGCGTACTCCGAGACGATCATTCCGTTCTCCGCGATTCGCCGCGCGAGCTCCGCGTGCGCAGCCGGGTAGTCGCGATCGATGCCGCAGCCGAGCACTGCCACAGTCGGCCCGCCGGCTTCGAGAGCGCCTCGATGCGCCTCGCCGTCCACCCCGCGCGCCATCCCGCTGACCACCACGACCCCGGCAGCCGCCAGGTCGCGTCCGAGCGACCGGGCGACGGCGCGACCGTACGACGAGCAGGCACGGGCGCCGACGATCGCGACGGCCGGCTGCGCCAGCAGCTCGAGAGCGGCCGGCCCGCGAAGCCAGATCTGTGGCGGCGGGTCGTGGATCGCGGCCAGCAACGGCGGATAGCCCGGATCCGAGCGGCTGAGCCGGCTCGTTGTCACCCGCCCGGCAGGCCTCGCGGCGCCCGGTACGAAAGTGCCTCGGCGATGTGCTCGGGCTGGACGAGGTCGGAGCCCGCCAGCGCGGCGATCGTTCGCGCGACACGCGACACCCGCGCGCGGCCGCGCCCCGACAGCGGCAGCCGCTCGACGGCGCGATCCAGCAGCTCGGACGCCGCAGGTGTCCGTCGCGACGGCTCGCCCGCGAGACGCGTACGTGCAGCCAGCACGCGAGCGCGTACCGCGGTGGAGACCTCCCCGGGGGGAGCCGCCAGCTCCGCCGCCCGAGGACGCGGCATCGCCACCACGAGGTCGAAACGGTCGAGCAGCGCCCGCGACACCTTCTCCTGGTAGGCGGCGATGCGCTGTGCGGAGCAACGGCACTCAGCCGCCGGGTCGCCGCGGCCCCCGCAGGGGCACATGTTCATCGTCCCCACGAGTCGGAACGCCGCAGGGAACGCTGCGGCGCCTCCGACTCGCGACACGGCGACGAAGCCGTCTTCGAGTGGCTGGCGCAGTGCCTCGAGCACGGCGCGCGAAAACTCGGGAAGCTCGTCCAGGAGGAGGACACCGCGATGCGCGAGGCTGATCTCACCCGGCCGCGGCACCGAGCCACCGCCGACGATCGCCGCGGCGGACGCGCCGTGATGAGGCGCCCGAAACGGCGGCCCGGCGACGAGCGGACGCCCCGCGGGCAAGACACCGGCCACCGAGTGGATCCGCGTCACCTCGAGCGTCTCGTCGCGAGTGAGCGGCGGCAGCACGCCGGGTAAGCGGCGCGCCAGCATCGTCTTCCCCGTTCCCGGCGGTCCGACGAGAAGGAGGTTGTGGCAACCCGCGGCGGCGATCTCGAGGGCCCGGCGTCCTCGCTCCTGACCGCGGACCTCTGCGAGATCCAGCGCTCCATTCGGAGAGGAGTCCAGCTCCGGCGGCGTCGCGGGCAGCAGCTCCTCTTCGCCGCGCAAGTACGCGACGGCTTGCGCCAGATGCACGACGGGAACAGCCTCTACACCCGCGAGACTCGCTTCGGACGCCGACTCCGCGGCGCAGAGCACACGCCGCAAGCCTTGCCGGCGAGCTCCCTCGGCGAACGCGATGGCCCCGGCGACCGGCCGGATGCGACCATCCAGCGCGAGCTCGCCCACGACGGCATACTTCACGAGCCGTTCTGCCGGGACCTGGTTCGACGCCGCGAGCACCGCAAGCGCGATCGAGAGGTCGAACCCGGTTCCCTCCTTGCGCAGCGCCGCCGGCGCAAGGTTGACCGTGATACGGCGGTCGCCTGGCCACTTCAGGGACGCGGAGGCGACGCCGCTGCGGACGCGATGCTTCGCCTCCTGGCACGCCCGGTCGGCGAGACCGACGATGGCGAACCCCGGCGATCCCCCGTTCAGATGGGCCTCCACCTCCACCCGCCGCGGCTCGAGCCCGACGAGCGCATGCGTGTAGGCGCGGGCATGGGCATGCACCCGCCCGACGCTAGGTGCTCAATCGCTACCGCACTGTGCCGGCTCTGTGTCAGTTCGCGACGGCGATGAGAATCGACTCGAAGTACTCCCCGGCCCGCCGACCCGTGCGGCGGTTGACATGACGTTCCAGCCGGTCCTCGAGCCGCAACCCTGCCCGGCGCAGGATCTCGGGGTAGAGATCGCGCCGGTCGTTGACGACGATGCAGATCACCGCATCGGGTTTGAGGCTCGCGCGCACGTTCCGCAGCACCGCTGCGATCCCGTCCACGTACTCGGCGATCGCCGCGCGGCTCGTGCCGCGCGCAGGGCGACCGAGCTCGTCGTCTCGGCGCTCGTCCAGCCCAAGGAGTTCGTACGCGTAGCGGTGCTGCTCGTGGTAGTCGATCAACCCCGTGTAGGGAGGCGACGTGATCACACCGTCGTACGTCCCGGCCAGATCGTGCTCGCGAGCATCGCCGTGGAGGATCTGCGCGATCCGCCCGGCCGCGCGGACCGCCGCGAACTCCTCGATCCGCTGGAGCGTGTCGAGCGTGTACCGGAGCAGGAACCTCCGCGCGTCCTCCACCGGCCTGCAGATCCTGCGGTGCTTGTGACACCAGTACTCGGCCAGGTGCGGTGCGCGCGGGAAGTCGAGGTCGAAGTGGGTCGTGCGTCGCGCGGACCGCGCCGCGCGCGCGAGCACGACGCGCAGCACCTCGGGGTGCCCGACGTGGTCGACGAGCGAGCGAAAGTGGAGCAGCTCCTCCGCAGCGGCCGGCGCGAACCAGTCACGCAGGTATCGCGTCGCCCCGGCTGGATACCGGCCGCGCGGCGTGAACTCCTCCGCGCGCTCGTGGACGAAGAGAAGATCCCGCCGCAGCGCTTCGAGGTTGTACGGGCGTGTCTTGACACGCATCAAGAGCGCGTTGAAGCCGGCGATGTCGACGCCCGTGGCGTCATAGCCGGACTCGAGCGCTTGCACGAGCGTCGTCCCCGAGCCGGCGAACGGGTCGAGCACGCGTCCCCCCGAAGGGACGTAGCGCTCGAGCATCGCCTCGACGAGCTGGGGAATGAACTTGCCGAGATACGGATGCAGGCGATGGACGTGCCGGGTGCGCTCGCGCTCGGGGAGTTCTCGCTCCGACCACGAGAGCGCGAGATCGAGCTCGCCGTAGATCGCCTCCTGGGTCGCGGCCATGACCGCCTTGTTCTATGTCCACGGCTGGTGTCCTAGTGCGGCCTCTCGAGGGCCTACCGCCGTTGTGGCTCGTGGCGCGAGGTCGCACTATTCCGAGGGCCGACCCCTGGCATCAACATCACTGGGCTCTTCGGGCGGGTCGAGCGCGACGCTGCCGGCCGGCCGAGGTGATCGCGGCGAACCTACAGGCACGAGTGCCGGCTCCTCGTCCGGCGGCTGGGGCGGAGACGTCGGCGGCTCGGGCTGAAGACCAAGCAGACGCTTGATTCTCGCCCAGAGCCGCGGTCGACGTGCCGGACGGGCCATTCGTCAACTGTAGAGAAACGGGCCCGACGAGCCCGTTTCTCTAGTAATGGATGCCGTTCCGCGCGTCCAGAACTCGAAGGCGCTCGATCCGCGCCGCCATGGGCGGGTGGGTCGAGAACAGCGCAGCCATGCCGTGACCCGAGAGCGGGTTAGCGATGTACAGCGACGCCACCGCCGGGTTGACGTGCATCGGCACCGCCTGCACTCCACGCTCGAGCGTCGTCAGCGCGTCCGCCAGCGGCCGCCCCTCACCGAGGATCTTCGCGCCGGTCTCGTCGGCGAGGAACTCACGCTGCCGCGAGACGGCCAGCTGCAGCAGCATCGCCGCGATCGGTGCGACCAGGATGGCCGCGATCGAGCCGATCACGCCGAGCGGGTTGTCGTCGTCCTCGCCGCCGAAGAGCCATGAGAACTGGAGAAAGTTCGCGATCGCAGAGATCGCTGCGCCGATCATCGCCGCGATGGTGACGACGAGGACGTCACGGTTCTTGACGTGCGCGAGCTCGTGCGCCAGCACGCCGCGCACCTGCTCGCGGGGCAGGTGCCTGAGCAGGCCCTCGGTCACGGCCAGCGCCGCCTTCGTGTGGCTGCGGCCGGTGGCGAAGGCGTTCGGCTGCTCGGATGGGATCAGATACAGGCGCGGCATGGGAAGACCGGCCCGCTGGGAGAGGTCGCGGACGCCCGCATAGAGATCGGGCGCCTCGCGCTCGTCGACCGGCCGTGCCCTGCTGGTCTTGAGCGCGATCCGGTCGGAGAACCAGAACATGACGAAGTTGAAGACGACGGCGATCAGGAGGAAGGCCACGAGGCCACCCGTGCCGCCGACGAGGCCGCCGAGCCCCACGAACAGGGCGCTCAGCCCGGCGACGAGAATCCAGGTACGGAACCGCGTACTCATTCGTGTGTCGTTCCTTTCCGGCTGACGTTCGCTGCGTTGGTCAGCCGGAGGTTTCTCCCGCCTCGCCCGGCTGTCTGGGACAGTTGGCGCGCGGCCGGTGTACCCGGGCACCGCCGGAGCGGGCCGTTCTGACGAGTACACCCGTTGGGGGATAGTGCCCCCCCGGCACGCCGAAGTGTAGCGTCAGCGGGACGCTCTACGCCGCTCACGGATCGAGGTCGAACGTCAGCGGGACTCGGGTAAGTCGTCCCGGCGACACGCCCACCGCCTCGAAGCCGACGTCGAGAGCAGCGAGCTCCGGGTGCGCCGCGAGCCAGCGAACAGACGCGCGACGTACGTGCTCGAGCTTTCTGCGGTCGATCATCTCGAGCGGGTGGCCGAACCCCTCGCCGGTCTTCTCCTTCACCTCGACGATCCTGAGCGCCCGCCCGCGCCGGACGATCAGGTCGAGCTCGTCCCGGCCGACACGCACGTTCGCCGCCAGGACACGCCACCCGCGGAGCCTGTAGTGGCGAGCGGCTCGACGCTCGCCCGCGTTCACCCCGCTGCGAGAAGCTCGCTGTGCTCGTCGACCTCGTCGACGAGGGCGTCCGCGTACGCCTTGGCGTTGAACGAGCGGCGATGCTGATCGCACGGCCCGTGCACCTGCACCGCGAGGGTGTGACCGGGCGTGATGTACCCCACATGAGAGGAGAAGCCGTATCGCGGGTACACCGCGTCGACCCGGCGCATCAGACGGTCGCGCACCACCTTCGCCACGATCGAGGCGGCGGCGATGGCTGCGCTCTTCGTGTCGCCGTCGACGACCGCCCGGTGGGGCGGTGCGCTGGGGCCGAGCCGGAAGCCGTCGACCAGGCAGGCGTCAGCCGGCGGGTGCAGGTCGGTGAGGACGGCTCGCAGACCTGCGAGGTTCGAGCGGTGCAGCCCGAATCTGTCGATCTCCTGTGCCGGGACGACGCGCACCGAGATCGCCCGGGCACAGCCGACGACGGCGTGGAAGAGCTCCTCGCGGTCGGCCGGCGACACCTGCTTGGAATCGTTGAGCTCGGCCAGCGGCCTTACACGATGACCGCGGAGCGTGGCATAGTCGAGCAGAACGCCCGCGACGACGAGAGGACCGGCGAGCGGCCCTCGTCCTGCCTCGTCGGCCCCGGCAACGAACCTGGCGCCCAGGCGCCGGTCGAAACGAAGGAGCCGCTGGCCGGTCGACAGGGGCACCGGTCGAGGATAGCGGCGGATCCGGCGCGGATCGCCGCAGCAACGCGCCGAGATCGCACCGAAACTCATCCTGCCGGGAGCACGCACCCGGCACCGCGCCGGACACGCGTCACCGCCGCGCTGCCGTCCGGGCGCGCGTCGACCTGGAAGAGGTCGCAGTCACCGCCCTCCGCCAGCCGCGCGATGCAGAAGTACCGCGTCGTCCGCACCGAGCCGAAGTAGGCGTAGCGGCCGCCGTGGGTGCAGTGCACGTCCGAGACGCGATATCCGCCGTCACCGGGAAGGCCTCGGAGGTGCGCCTGCAGCGCCTCTCGGGCGCCCTGCTGACCGGCCTCCTCGCAGCCCGTCAACAGCAGGAGCGCGCAGACCGAGGCCGCCGCGACCAGCACGCGACGACCCTGCGAGACGCGAGGATCAGCCTTGCCGGATCTCGCGGACGCGCGCCTTCTTGCCGACCCGCTCACGCAGGTAGTACAGCTTGGCGCGGTTGACGTCGCCGATTGCCTTGACGTCGATCTTGTCGATCTTCGGCGAGTGGAGCGGGAACGTGCGCTCGACACCGACGCCCGACGACTGCTTGCGGACGGTGAACGTCTCACGCAGGCCCGACCCCTGACGCTTGATCACGATGCCCTCGAACACCTGGATTCGCTGGCGGGCGCCCTCGATCACCTTGAAATGCACTGCGACGGTGTCGCCTGCCTTGAACACAGGGATATCCGTGCGCAGCTGCCGCTGCTCGAGGCTCTGGATGACGGTGCTCATGGGACAGGAGGGCGAAGGCCGAGCCGCAATGCTAGCGCAATCGCGAGGCTACCCTCGCCGACGCTTAAAGGCGTCTGGGGCGGCGCTGGCAAAGGAGCCAAGACCGAGCCGCGCAGAACATAGAAATCGTGTTGGGGACAGGATTAATCCTGTCCCCAACGCAGTCATAGAGGCCAAGCGGCGAGGCCGCCGGATCCTGCGGCCAGCGTCGTCAGCCGGATCGCGGAGGCCGGCTCCGCCGGCCGGGAGCGAACCGGCGCCCAGACGCCTTTAGTGGAACGAGATGCGGTTGGGGGGCCAGTAGGTCATGAAGACCTTGCCGATGATGTTCTTGCGCGGGACGGTCCCCCAGAAGCGCGAGTCACATGACTGAGAGCGGTTGTCGCCCATCATGAAGTACTGCCCCTTGGGCACGGTGAAGACGCCTCCGTTGGCGGGATAGGGCGATGCCGGTGCGCGCCGGATCGCCTGGATGTAGGGCTCGTTCAGCTTCCGGCCGTCGATGAAGACGTAGCCGTTGCCCTTGATGACGCGAACCTGAAGCCGGTCGCCGGGGAGGCCGATGATCCGCTTCACAAAGGTGCCGCCGGCACCGCATTTCTGCTGTGCCGCCGGCGGCGTCTTGAAGACGACGATCTCGCCTCGCGACGGGCTGCGGAAGTGGTAGATGAAGCGGTTGGCGAGCACCCGATCGGAGAAACGGGCCTCGCAGCCCTGTGCCGGCCGGGCGCAGTGCAGGGTCGGCTCCATCGAGGACGACGGAATCCGGTACGGGTTGACGACGTACGCCTTGATCAGGAGGACGATCGCCACCGCCCCCGCGATCGTCACCACCCAGTCGACGATCGTCCGCCAGGGTTGAGGCAAACGACGGGCCAGCACGTCGACCGGGTTGTGCGAGTGATGCTCGGCCACGGGCGCCGGCGGCGGCCACGGTGACTCGACGCCCGGCCCCACCGCACCCCCGAACGATGTCGGAGTCGGCAACGACACGGGCTGCGCGGCGGGAGCCTGCTTCGGGGGCGCCGGTTGCACTCGCAGCAGCAGCCAGGCGGTACCGACCGCGAGCGCCGCCCAGAGGATGTCCCACCGTCCGAAGACGTCACCGAGGCCGTCGCGGAAGAGGTGCACCATGTGCCCGGAGAGGACGCCGACGTCGGTTCCCACCGTCTGCATCTGGTCGTGGACGAGAAATGCAAACGCGAGGTACTTGCCGATCACGATGCCGATGAGCGCGCAGGTCACCCCGATCACCTGATTCGTCGCGTTCCTCCCGGCGACGTGAGCGATCGCCGTTGCGACGGCCGCGCCGACGCCCCAGGCGAGCACACCGAACTCGCGCCCGGTCAGCTTCGCCACATACCCCCACACCGCTCCCACCACGATCGCTGCAAGCAAGCCGGCGAGGACCGCCCCAAGCGTTTGATCCGCTACGGCGGGAGGCGCACCGTCGGGTTGCGGCGGACCAGGGCGCTGGCCCCAGCCGTCGTCGTCGCGCAACTCGCGCGACACCGGGTCCTCCACCGACGGTCGGGATGCAACCTCGGCATCACCGAGCGACCTGGCGGGCCAGCTGAGCTCGAAGGGATCCTGGGGCTCGCTCATCGAGCGCTCCGAAGACGGCTCTGGTCGCGCCGCCACTCTTCGATCCGCGCGTGATCTCCCGAAAGAAGCACCTGAGGGACGTCCCAGTCGCGGAAGGATGCAGGTCGTGTGTAGTGCGGGTACTCGAGACCGCCGTCGAGCTCGGTCGAAAAACTCTCGTGCTCGCCGGACCCTTCGGCCAGTGCACCGGGAAGCCGCCGCGCGACGGCGTCGACGAGGATCATGGCGGGGAGCTCGCCGCCCGAGAGCACGTAAGGGCCGATGGAGACCGCATCGGTGCACAGATGTTCGACGATCCGCTCGTCGAAGCCTTCGAAACGTGACGAGAGCAGCGCGATCGACGGCTCGGCGGCGAACTCCTCCACGAGCGCCTGGTCGAGCTGCCGGCCCTGCGGCGTGAGTGCGATCACGCGCGCAGGACGATCGTCGCCGTACACCGCGTCGAGAGCAGCGGCTACGACGTCGACCCGCAACACCATCCCGGCGCCTCCGCCGTACGGCTCGTCGTCGACCTGACCCGCGCGGAGGGGAGTCGTCTCACGGTAGTTGAGAAGTCGCAGCTCGAGCGATCCGCCGAGCACGGTCGCGACCGGCTTCTGCTCCGTCAACCACCCGAAGGCATGCGGCAGCTGTGTGAAAACGTCGAGGCGCAAGGTCGAGGGAGGGTATCCGTCAAAGAATGAAGCCGGGGTTGAGAACGATCCTGCCCGCCTCGAGATCGACGGATTCGACGGCGTCCTCGATCATCGGCACGAGAGTCCCGTCGTCGAGCTCGAGGTTGTCGTTCGCCGTTCCCGGCAGGACGTCGCGCACGCGGCCCAGGGTCTTGCCCCCGGACTCGACAGCCTCGAGACCGACGAGCTGGAACACGTAGTAGTGATCGGGATCCGGCGCGGGGAGATCGGCCCGAGGGACCGCGAGCACCTGCCCCCTCTCCGGGGCAGGGTCGAGCTTGATCGCGAGTCTCCCGCCGCCGACGCGCCGGGCGAGCACGATCTTCGCCGGCTGCGCTCCCACCCAGACCGTCTCTCCCAGGGCGAACCGGCCGGGATCGTCGCTTGGCCGTTCGACGATGAAGGCTCCGTCCAGTCCGTGTGGCCGGCCGACGCGGCCGATCTCGACCAGATCGTCGGAGCGCATCGGACCGGACCGGCTACTCGGCGATCTCGAGCAGCAGCCTCGTGTCGGATCGCGCCGAGGCGGTGCGGACGAGCGCCCGCAGGGCCCGTGCCATCCGGCCCTGGCGACCGATCACCTTGCCGACGTCGTCGGGCGCGACGTGGAGCCGCAGGACCACGGCGTCGTCACGCTCGACGCGCTCGACGCTCACCTCGTCGGGAACGTCGACGAGCTCGCGCGCAACCCAGACGACGAACTCGTCCATCGACATCAC
>Ga0066710_100006919_pt1 | contig 10722 bp, 5 predicted proteins | sample GraSoiAngelo_159_FD_79666 | JGI IMG/M metagenome (GOLD analysis project Ga0066710, IMG submission 79666) | Grasslands soil microbial communities from the Angelo Coastal Reserve, California, USA - 14_1009_16_40cm | ecosystem: Environmental > Terrestrial > Soil > Grasslands | place: USA...
CGCGGCGCGGTCCGGCTTGACGCGAGACTGAAAATCATCGCCGCGCGGAAAAATGTGAGGAATAGAAATGTGAGCGCGTTTCTTCGCGAGGAATTCCGTCGTTCCTCCGAGGCCGAGTTGCGCGCCGCCGTGTTACAGGCGCTGGCGGCACATCCGTCCGAACCGGCAAATCTGCCCTTGCTGCTCGAAGGACTGCGCCAGGAGGACCCGGATGTCGTCCGCGCGTGTGTCAACGCGGTGGTCCAATACAAACCCGCCCTGGACGAACCGCTGGCCAACGTGTTGCTCGGTCATCTGATGGAACGGCGCTCGCTCTTTTACGCAGTGGACAACGCGCTGGCGGTCTTGAGCGGTGAGAGACATCCGGGTTTCAAGGCCGAGCCGCAACCCGGTGAACGGTTGGAGGAATCGACTCGCGCAAACGCGATCGAGTTTTGGAAACACTGGTATCAGCAACGGTTTCACCAATCATTCACGCCGGCCTTCGGGGCGGTGGTTGCCGAGAAAAGCGACGCGGAGATTCACCGTTTTATCCTGGGTGAGGGATCGAGAGGCGGAATTGCCGCCCGTGGCGCGAAGGTTTATGAGACCCTGCAGTGCCACACTTGCCACGGCGGCGGGGTGACGCCGGGCAGGGAAGGACGCATTTTCGGTCCTGATTTGTCGGGCGTCACGCGACGCTTGTCCCGCGGGGAACTCGCGGACGCGATGGTTTATCCATCCAAACAGGTCGCCGATCGTTTCAAAGCATTTGAATTTGAGCTGCAGGATGGCTCTTCGCTGACCGGCTTTATCACCGAGCAAACCGATGATGTCATTACCCTGGCGGACCGTGAGCAGGTGCATCGCGTTCCGCGCGGGCGGATCCGCTCCATCACTCCCCAGACCGCTTCGCTAATGCCGGAGCATCTTCTGAATCGAGCGAGTTGGGACGAGATCCGCGATCTTCTGGCGTTTCTGGAGGAAGGACCCGGCTCGGGCTCGAACGGCATTCCCTAAGTGGTCATGAACGTAAATCCGGTGACGTTTGCGGCGAGGAGTTTTCGGCCCCGGCAAGGCGCGAGCGACGAGCATATCCCGCCAGTGGATCTGTGAGGAGCGAGCAACGCCGCCGGGGCCGAAAAGAACCGCCGCCCGAAGGGTTGCGCCGAATTTGGCCTTGGGCTTCGTTGCTCGTCGGTCACAGCCCCACTGGAGGGGATGCTCCCTCCTCGCGCCTCGCCCCAGGCCAAATTGGGCGCAACAAACGTCACCGGATTTACGCTCATGACCACCAGGGGGAATTCCATTAAAAATTTGTAATGCCGATGTAAAGCCCGCGCAAGACGGGTTGGCAATATTGCCTCTGTGACAGGGGAAGTTCAGGTGACCTTTCCTGGCTGGCACGGAAATGAATTTGCCAATTCGCAATTCGACCACAATCGGCGAGGAAGGACGGCGGCGCTCCAGCAAGCCAAGCGCGGGCCGCGCCTCTCGACCCTATTTTAGAAAGGACAGGATATGAAAATCACGTTCAAGACAAGTTTACTGGTGGCTTTGGTGGCACTGCTCGGCGGCGCGGCCGCCTGGGTCGCGTCCAGCAGCGCCTTTGAAAGATCATCGGGCGGCAAAAGGCCGTCGGTCTCGATTTCCGTCAACGATTCGCCCCTGGCCCGGGAGACGAAACTGAGCTCGAGCTTTGCGCCGGTGGCGAAGCGGGTCGCGCCCACGGTGGTCAATGTTTTTACGACGAAAACGGTGAGAAATCAGATCCCGGGATTCACGCCGTTTTTGACGATCCGTTTTTCCGCCGGTTTTTCGGGCAGCCGTTTGGCGACAACGGAGGGCGCCGTGCGCCGCAGACGTTCAAGGAGCGCAGCCTCGGTTCCGGGGTCATCGTGACGAAGGACGGGTACATCCTGACCAACAATCATGTCGTGGACGGGGCCGACGAAATCAAAGTCGCGCTGGCCAAGGACCGGAAACAGTACACCGCAAAAGTGATCGGTCGCGACCCCAGGACCGACATTGCCGTGCTGAAGATCGGCGCCGAGGACCTGCCGTTTATCACGTTTGCGGACAGCGATAAGATCGAAGTCGGGGACGTGGTGCTGGCGCTGGGCAACCCCTTTGGCATCGGCCAGACGGTGACGATGGGAATTGTCAGCGCCACCGGCAGGGGCGACCTGGGCATTGAAGATTACGAGGACTTCATTCAGACCGACGCGGCCATCAATCCCGGCAACTCCGGAGGCGCGCTGGTGGACGCGGAAGGACGCCTGATCGGGGTCAACACGGCCATCGTCAGTCGCAGCGGCGGCAGTCAGGGCGTCGGTTTTGCCATCCCTGCCAATCTGGCCAGGAGTGTGATGGACCAACTCATCAAGAGCGGAAAGGTCGAGCGCGGTTTCCTGGGCGTGGGGCTGCAGGACCTGGATCCCGCACTGGCCAGACAGTTTAACGTTCCGGAAGACAGGAACGGCGCATTGGTCCGCGAAGTGACGGAAAAAAGCGCGGCGGCGGAAGCGGGCTTGAGGAGCGGCGACGTCATCCTCGAGTTGAACGGGACGCCGGTCAAAGACAGTCGCAACCTCAAGCTCATGGTCGGCCGGTTGGCGCCGGGCGATAAAGTCTCGGTGAAAATCCTCCGTGATGGGAAGGAAAAGACGTTCACGCTGACCCTCAGGGAAATGCCGGAGCAGAAACTGGCATCCAACAACAGCGATTCCGACGAGGGCGACAGTGACGCGCTCAACGGGGTTGCCGTGGGCGACATCGATTCCGCGGCGCGCAGCCAGTATAACATTCCGGACTATGTGAAAGGCGCATTGATTACGGATGTGGATGCAGATTCGGCCTCCTACGATGCCGGCCTGCGTGCCGGCGATGTGATTCAGGAGATTGACCATCAACGAGTGACCAATGCCCAGGAAGCCGTCGAGGTGAGCAAACACGTCAAGACGAAGCAGGTCCTGGTGCGGCTTTGGAGCCGGGGTGGCAGTCGCTTCGTGGTGGTGGACGAGAGCAAATCCCGCTGATTAAGATTAAGACCGGAAGAACTTCACGGGCAATTCATGCAACGTCAGGGTCAACTCACGCCAGTATTTCCTTCCTCAGCTCGCCGGCGACATCGGTCAACCGATAGTCACGGCCCTGGAAGCGGAACGTCAACCGGGTGTGGTCCAGGCCGAGTTGGTGGAGGATGGTCGCCTGCAGATCGTGCACATGGACGGGGTTCTGGACAACGTTATAGCCGTAGTCATCCGTCGCGCCAAAGGTCAAGCCCGGCTTGACACCGGCGCCGGCCATCCAGACCGTGAAACAGCGCGGGTGATGGTCGCGGCCGTAGTCGTCCTTGGTCAGTTTGCCCTGGGAGTAATTGGTGCGACCGAATTCGCCGCCCCAGACCACGAGGGTGTCGTCGAGCAATCCGCGCTGTTTCAGGTCGGTGACGAGCGCGTAACAGCCCTGGTCCACGTCCTTGGCCTGGCGCTGGATGCCTCTGGGCAGACCGCCGTGATGGTCCCACCCGGGGTGATAAAGCTGGATGAATCGCACATTACGCTCGGCGAACCGGCGCGCGAGCAGACAGTTCGCCGCGAACGTGCCGGGAATTTTCGCGTCCGCGCCGTACAGGTCGAAGGCGCTCTCCGGTTCCTGCGAAATGTCCATGACCTCCGGCACGCTGGTTTGCATCCGGTAAGCCATTTCGTATTGGGCGACGCGGGCGTTGATCTCGGGATCGCCCAGGTCCTGAAACTGAAAGGAGTGCAGCTCGGCCAGATGATCCAGCATCTTGCGGCGACTCAGCGCGGAAACGCCCTCGGGGTTTTGGAGGAACAGCACCGGATCCTTCCCGGCGCGGAACTGCACCCCTTGATGGATACTGGGCAGGAAACCATTCCCCCAGAGCCGCGCGTAAAGGGGTTGGTCGATCCGATCTTTGGAAATGAGCACGACGAACGCGGGCAGATTTTCGTTCGCGCTGCCCAGACCATAGCTGAGCCACGCGCCCATGCTCGGCCGGCCGGCGAGCTGCGAGCCGGTCTGGAAAAACGTAATCGCCGGATCGTGATTGATCGCCTCAGTATGCATTGACTTGATGAAGCAGAGTTCGTCCACCATCTTCGCCGTCCAGGGCATCAACTCGCTGACCCATGCGCCGTTCTGGCCGTGTCGGCCGAATTTGAAAATTGATCCGGCGATTGGCAGCGTGGCCTGGTAGCCCGTCATGCCGGTGAGGCGCTGGCCCATCCGCACGCTGGCGGGCAGGTCCTCGCCATTGTGTTCGTTCAGCAGCGGTTTGTAGTCGAACAAATCCAGTTGCGACGGTCCCCCGGCCATGAAGAGGTAGATGATGCGCCTGGCTCGCGCCGGAAAATGCGGCCCTGCCAGAATCCCTTTGAACGGATTTTCCGCTTTTGACAACGTCGAGGACGCGGCCTGCGCGTCGCGGTTCAGCAGGCTGAAAAGCGCGGCGCCGCCGAGGCCCAAAGCGAACCGCCCGAAAAAATCCCGCCGATTCATTGCCAGGTTGATATGGGTGCAGTTCATAAAGAACCACTAATCTTCACTAATCTACGCTAATCAATTCGGATCTGTCAGGATGAATCGTTTCCATTCCAGTGTGTCCTTATGGCCAAAGTTGACGAGGTAGCCTGCAGACACGCGGGCAATGCGCATGTAGTTGAATCAGCTTGTAACCTTCCTCCTGTAATGCCGTTGTCGTGTTGCTCATCAATCCTCCTTCCGATTAGCGTTGATTAGTGTGGATTAGTGGTTTCATCCGATTCGGTGGATTAGCGGTTTCACCGTCTCATCACCGCCTCGTCATGGTTCAGCAGCGCCTCCGCCAGCACGGTGCCGGCCGCCAGGTCAACCGGAGACAACGCCGGATCATTCGGTTCTTCGCCCACCGCAAGCAGCTTCGCGGCGGACTGTTGATCGGTGGCAAACAGCTCGCGCTGTTCCTGGAACAGTTGCTTGAGAAGAGCCAGTTCCCTCGGGGCCGGGTGCCGCGATGTGACCAGCCGAAACGCCCATCCGATCTGGTCGTCCAGCGCGGCGCCGCCTTCCTTCAACATGCGTTCGCCCAGCAGACGCGCGGCTTCCACGATTTGCGTGTCGTTGAGGAGCGCCAGGGCCTGCAAGGGCGTGCTGGTGCTCTGACGGCGCGCGGCGCATACGTTTCGTTCGGGCGCGTCGAACGCAATCATGGCCGGCGGCGGCACGGTGCGTTTCCAGAAGGTGTAAAGGCTGCGCCGGTGCAGGTCATCGTCGTGGCCCTGGTCATATTTCGGGTTGCCCATGGCGATTTCCCAAAGGCCCGGCGGCTGATAGGGCCTCACGCTGGGGCCGCCAATCTTTGCCACCAACAACCCGCTCACGGCCAGCGCCTGGTCGCGGAGCATCTCCGCGGTCAGCCGGCGCGCCGGGCCGCGGGCGAGCAGCTTGTTCTCCGGGTCTCGGGCCAGCAACTCCGGCCCCGCCTTCGATGACTGGCGATACGTCGCGGACATGGCGATCTTCTTCAGCAGCGCCTTGTAGTTCCACCCGGATGCCGCGAAATCGCGGGCCAGCCAGTCGAGCAACCGTGGATGCGTCGGCAGGGCGCCTTGCGCGCCGAAGTTGTCGCTCGTCTCGACGATTCCCCGCCCGAACATCATCTGCCAGGCTCGATTGACGGTCAAGCGCCCCAGCAACGGGTTCTCCGCGGACAACAGCCATTGTGCAAGGCCAAGGCGATTGCGCGGCGCTCCCGCTGGGAAAGGCGGCAGCGCCTTGGGGGTGTCGGCGTTGACCTCTTCGCCATGCGCGTCGTACGCCCCGCGTTTCAAAACGTAGGCCGGCTTGGGCGACGCCAGCTCGTCCATGACCATGATCTCCGGGATCGGGTTGACGAGGCGGTTTTGCTCACGGCGCAGCGCCGTCAGGTCGGCGAAGAATTGTTTGGCGGGCGGGTACACGTTGGCCACGTAGTAGTCCAGCAAGCGCTCGCGTTGTCCGGAGCTGAGCGATTCCGGGTCTGTCTTCCAGGCGACGCGCAGGTCATCGCGGCCCGCAACGTCCGCCACTTCGATCGGCGTCAGGCACCGATTGAAAACACGGCAATCGTCCACCTTGCCGCCCTTGAAGCCGGCATCCCGAAAACGGTAGCCGATCGCCAGGTCCGGCTCGCCGCCCGGGTAAGTGATGTCCTTGACCAGTTTGTCGCGCACGACCTCGACCTCGACCGGGGCGCCGTTGAGGAAAATGACCAGGCCGGCGGCGCGACTAGAGCCGTCGCAGGTGAAGGCGACGTGCACCCATTCATTGGTCGGGAGGGCGACCCTGGCGCGAACCTTGAGCGAGTTGCCCGGCCAGAGGTGATGAAGTCCGACGGCCACGCGCCCGTCCTCGAGCAGCAGCTCGTAGCCGCGACTGCCGGCATCGACCGGCGCTTTGCTGTGGTGAAGCACCACCTGTCGTGGAGCGTGGCTCGTGGTTTGCAACCAGAGCGACAGCGAGAATGAATCGGTCCTCGTGAAGTGCCCGATGCCCGGAAACGTGAATCCGTTATCCCCGTTCAGTTCCGCCGCCTTTCCGTTTTTGCCTTCGACCAACGCCGGTCCTTCGTGCGCGTTGCCCGGCTTGGAAGGATCGACGCTGTTGGCGATCATGTTGGTCTTGATTTCATCAAACGAAAAGGCGGCTGCAAGCCCCGGCACTGTTGGTTCGCCCGGTTTGCTCTTGAGCCATTCCAGGAAAGCACCGCGAGCGGCTTCGCGCAGCGCTCCGGCCTGGTTCTCTTTCGCCGCGATTTGCTGCGACAGCTTCGCCAACCGCGCGTCCGTGGCGGCGTCCGAGAGCAGCAGCGTCGGCGTCGGCGTGTAATCGACGAAACCGGTGTAAGGGTTCTGGCCCGCTTCGTCGATGTTCTGAAAAAATGCAAATAACGAATAGAAATCTTGCATCGTTATCGGGTCGAATTTGTGATCGTGACAACGGGAACATTCCAGCGTCAGGCCGAGAAACACCGTGCCGAACGTGTCCACGCGGTCCACCACGTAACTCACGCGGAATTCCTCTTCCACGATGCCGCCTTCCTCATTCTGCAGATGGAGCCGGTTGAAAGTCGTCGCGAGGCGTTGTTCCTTGGTGGCATTCGGAAGCAGATCACCGGCCAGTTGCCACGTCACGAACTGGTCGAAAGGCAGGTTCTCGTTCAGCGCGCGGATCACCCAGTCCCGATACGGCCACACAGCGCGCGGCGCGTCCATCTGGTAACCGTAGGTGTCCGCGTAACGGGCCAAGTCGAGCCATTGCGCCGCCATTCTCTCGCCAAACCGCGGCGAATCCAGCAGGCGGTCCACGACCTTTTCGTAGGCGTTGGACGATTTGTCGGCCAGAAACGCATCCAAATCCGCCGGCGACGGCGGAAGGCCGGTGAGGTCAAATGTCACGCGCCGGATCAATCGCTCGCGATCCACCTCCGGCGACGGTTCGAGTTTTTCCTGCTCCAACCGCGCGAGCACGAACCGGTCGATGTCATTCACTGGCCAATGTTTGTTCTTCAGGCGAGGCGGCCTGGGCGCTTCGATCGGTTCAAACGCCCAATGACGTCCCCATTTCGCGCCCTCGTCGATCCACTGCCGGATCAGGGCGATCTGCCTGTCGCTGAGCTTGTGGTTCGATTCTGGCGGCGGCATCAAATCATCCGGATCACGCGTCGTGAGGCGGCGATACAACTCGCTTTCGGCGCTTTTGCCCGGCACGATCGCGGCCTTGCCCTCCTTCACGCGAAATGCGCCCTCTTGGGTGTCCAGTCGAAACTTCGCCTTGCGCGCCTTTTCATCCGGGCCATGACAGGCGAAGCAGTTGTCCGAAAAGATCGGATGGATGTCGCGGCTGAAATCGACCGGCCCTTTGCCGGAAGAACCGGGATCAGTCGCGGGTGCGGCCAGGGCCGAGATCGTCGCCGCGAGCAACAGGCTTGCCGTCAATCGCGGGCACGAAATCATTCGTCGTCGCGCGTGCGCCAAGACTCTCTCGTCATTCATGCGTCGTTCGCGATTATCCGACGATGCCTTTGGCGACGTTGCCCGCGACATCGGTCAGCCGGAAGTCGCGGCCCTGGAAACGATAGGTCAATTGCGTGTGATCGATCCCGCACAGGTAGAGCATGGTTGCGTGGAGATCGTGCACGTGCATTTGCTGGCCGTCCTCAAGGTAGCGGTACCCCAGTTCATCGGTGCTGCCCCAGGTGACACCCCCCTTGACGCCGCCGCCCGCCATCCAGACGGAAAACGCGAGGATGTGGTGGTCGCGGCCCGAACCCTGGCCCATGGGCGTGCGACCAAATTCGCCGCCCCAAAGCACCAGCGTATCCTCCAGCATCCCGCGCTGTTTCAAATCCTTGACCAGCGCCGCCGATGCCTGGTCCACGTCCTGCGCGCTGACCGGCATGTCCCGTTCGATGTCGTTGTGATGGTCCCACGCCCGGTGATAAAGCTGGATGAATCGCACGCCGCGCTCGGCCAGCCGCCGGGCCATGAGACAATTGGATGCGAAACTGCCGTCGCCCGGGTGCTTCACGCCATACAAATCGAGGATGTGTCGCGGCTCCGTGCTGAAATCCGTCAGTTCGGGGACCGAGGTCTGCATGCGGAAGGCCATTTCATATTGGCTGATGCGCGTCTGAATTTCCGGATCGAGACGTTCCTCGGCCAGCATCCCATTGAGCCGTTTGATCTCCTCGACCACCTGCCGCTGCGTGCTCTGGCAGACGCCTTCAGGATTGCCGACGTAATGCACCGCGTCGCCCTTGGATTGAAACAGGATGCCTTCGAATTTGCTGGGCAGGAAACCCGCCGACCACTGCCGCGCGGACACGGGCTGCACGCCGGAGCGGCCTTTCGACGTGAGCACGACAAACCCGGGCAACTCCTCCGTCTCCGCCCCCAGCCCATACAGCAGCCACGAACCCATGCTCGGGCGGCCTTTGATACTCGAGCCGGAGTTCATGAAAGCGTGGGCCGGGTCGTGGTTGATCTGTTCGGTGTGCATCGAGCGGACGATGCATATATCGTCGGCAATTCCGCCGATGTTCGGAAAAAGCTTCGAGATTTCCTGGCCGGACTGGCCCCAGTGTCTGAACTCGCAAAACGGCCCGCGCGCTTTCAATTCGGTGTTCTGCAATTGCGCCAGTTGCTGGCCCTTGGTGAACGATTGCGGGAACGGCTTGTCGTGGAGTTCCTTGAGTTTCGGTTTGTAATCAAAACTCTCCAAATGCGAAGGCCCGCCCGCCATGCAAAGGTGAATGATACGCCGGGCCCGCACGGGAAACCGGGTCGGGTTGACGATGCCTATCCAGCGCGCATTGGCTGCCTGCGTTTCAGCCGCGCGCGCCCACTTCGGATCGATCAGGCTGGCCAGCGCCACAGCGCCCAACCCGTAAGCAGCGCGTCCGAGAAAGCTGCGGCGATTGATGCTAAGCGCGAATTCTTGAGGATCGAAATGACGGTTCATAGACAACAAAACTCAGCCCACCCGGTATATCGAGAGCCTGCTGTTTGGTGTTTTCTTCTTGGGGTTTCTCTGGTGTTTGGAGCTTGGTGTTTGGTGCTTTTCATCTGGTGTTTGGAGCTTGGTGTTTGGTGTTTAATACCTGGTGATCGTCTCGTGCAGGTTAAGAATCACCCGGCAAACCTGGGTCCACGCGGCCACCTCGGCTTCAACCGCGTCCTTTGGCCGGCGGGCAATTCCGACGCGCACCAGCTTTGCCGTCTCGTCGGAATTGGATTTGTAATGGTCCCGCTGCAGGGTGAGGAATTGTTCGAGAGAGGTTCGCTCTTTCGGCTGGATCGGTCGCGCCAGCGCCTCCTGATAGGCAAGGTCGAGCCGGGCGTCGTCCGACCCGCATGTGGACGACAGCAATCGTTGGGCAAAGACCCGCGCGGCCTCGGTGAAGGTCGGATCGTTCAACAGCGTGAGCGCCTGCTGTGGCGTGTTGGAAATGTTGCGGCTGGCGACGCATTCCTCGCGCGAAGGGGCATCGAAGTTGGCGAGCATCGGTTGCAGGAACGTGCGCTGCCAGTGGGCATACACGCCGCGGCGATACTGCCGGTCGTCGAGGTCGGGATAATAGTCGCGGTCGGGGAACTGGAGGTTGGCATAGTAACCGGCCGGTTGATAGGGATGGGCGCTGGGTCCGCCGATGTCCGGATTGAACAGGCCCGCGATGAACAGCGCATTGTCCCTCACGAACTCCGCTTCCAACCGGCGCGGCGACTGCGAGGCCAACAACCGGTTGGCCGGGTCCAGTTCTCTGATTTCCGGCCGCGGGTTCGAGCTCTGCCGGTAGGTCGAGGACATCACCATCAGTTTCACCATGTGCTTGAAGTCCCAACCGCTGTCCATGAACTCGACGGCGAGCCAGTCGAGCAGTTCCGGGTGGACCGGCCACTCGCCTTGTGCGCCCAGGTCGTCCACCACCGCGGAAATTCCCGCGCCGAAAATCTGCTTCCACAGCCGGTTCACCACCGTGCGCGCCGTGAGCGGGTTGTCCCGCGATACCAGCCACTTTGCCAGATCCAGGCGCGTCAGTCGTCGCCCCTCCGGGTTGGGAATCTGAGGCAAAAAATGCGGCGCCGCCGGCTGCACAATTTCGCCGGTTTCGTCCTGCCAGTTGCCACGCGGAAGCACGCGCGTGACCCTCGGCTTCGACGCCGCTGCAACCATCGTGAATGCGCGGCCATGGTGGCA
>Ga0066710_100006920_pt1 | contig 10721 bp, 10 predicted proteins | sample GraSoiAngelo_159_FD_79666 | JGI IMG/M metagenome (GOLD analysis project Ga0066710, IMG submission 79666) | Grasslands soil microbial communities from the Angelo Coastal Reserve, California, USA - 14_1009_16_40cm | ecosystem: Environmental > Terrestrial > Soil > Grasslands | place: USA...
CGACACGCTCGTCGACCGCCTGTACGACCTCACCGACGGAACGCTCGCGCTGGACCGCGCGACGTTGCATCGCATCGCGCGCGGCAAAACGCAGGTCGCGCGCGCTATCGACTCGCCAGAGGAATGCATTCGCCTCTACTTCGCGCTCATGATCCTCGGCTGCGAGCGCGAGCTATCGGTGACGTCGATCGTCGACGAGGGTCATGCCGTGCTCGCGGGTTTCGTCGGCGAGCCGCTCGCGTCGCTGATCTTCCGCGATCTCGCGGCGACGCTGCCAAAGCTCACCGACCGCTACACGCTCCGGGAGTACCTCGAGGAGGGTCTGCGCATATGGCTACCGAAGTGATCACCGGGCGGCCACGTGCCGAGAGCCACACCCTCCGCGCCGAAGAGGAGCGACTCCGCGCGCACCTCGATCAGCAGCTGCGCGTGCGCACGCGCTTCGCGCCTCTGGCCGATGTGCGCGCGCTCCTCGTGAGTCCCAGCCGCGATGACCGGCCGAAGAGCCTCGTCGTCAGCTCCCAGGCGAGCATCGCGGAGCGCATCTACCTCTACGTGCACGTCGCGGCGCACATCGCGCTCGGCCATCACCTGCCGCTCGTGACGATCGTCGAGGGCGCTCCCGGTGTCACGCGGTTCTCCGACGCGTCGCGTCACCGCGAAGCCGAGGACCTCGCACGCGCGATCTGGTGGGGCCAGACGGACAAGGGCGGGCTGCTTGGTCCGCCGGCATTCGTGCGGCGCTCGACGCTGCTGCGACGGCTGCTCGCAAGCGACTCGGCGCGCACGGCGCTGCGCTCGCTGCTTATCGGCATGCGCCATGTGTACTACGACCTGCGCATCGAACGCGCGCTTGCCGGCAGCCGGCTCGCGGGATGGCTTCGCGACGCGCTCTGCCTCACCGCGGTCGTCTGCGTCGCGCCTCAACTCTCCGACTAGATCGCCGTGTCTCGGGCGGAGACCGAAGACGGCTCACGTCTCGGCCTCCACCCACCGATACGAGCTCTAACGAGCGGCTACCTCGAGACCTGACGGCACGCGACGTCGTACTGACTCACCGAGTGCTCGTTGCGCGAGTTCTGGGGCTGCTCGCCCGCGTAGACCGTTCCCGCCATGCCGTCCGGATTGAACGCGGAGCCCGGGGCGCTCGCGGACTGGCCCGGCGTGCTCGAGAAGTCAGCGCAGTCAACGCTGGGCTGACCCGCAATGGCGACCGAGCCGACGCCGGCCATGAGAGACAGCGTGAGCGTGAACGTGACTGCGATGCGGTAGCGCATGTCGCACCTCCTATTCCGCGGGGCTCAGCACGTGCGGGGCCAAAACCTCGCGACATGGACCAGCTGTGGAGGATTTCTCTCGCCGCCCTCGCCTCGTTGCGCAATCCGCGATGAGTACCTCCACCGTGATCCGATCGGGCATGTCATACGTATTGCACGACCGGATCAGTCGCTCTGCTCGACCGGTCCATCGTCCTTGCGCGTCCCCGCCGTCGGCGGTCGGCGCGAGGTCCCACGGTTCCAGCTGCTGCCACGACCCCGTTCGCGCCAGGCTCGTTGTTCCTCTTCTGTCCAGGGCCGGCTCGGACGCACGAGGACGCGGTCATCGGCGACGGGATCCTTCAGCTTCAGCGTCTTGAACAGCGGCTTCAGATCCGCACGGTGCTGCCAGATGTCCGCGGTGAGGTCGCCGACTTTCGCGACGCGCTCGCGCATCGTCTCGAGCGTGAAGGCCTCCGGCCGCACGTCCGGCACCTCGTCCCAGCGCAGTGGCGCCGAGGCACGCGCGTCGGCCATCGGTCGGATCGAGTACGCCGATGCGATGGTACGGTCGAACGCGTTCTGGCCGTAGTCGACGAAGACGCCGGTGCGGTCCTTCACGACCCACGTCGTCGTCGCGATCTTCGGCACGCGGCTGGCGACCTCGACCGCCACGGCTTTCGCGAAACGGCGAACCTCCGGGAACGGAAGCTCGATCACGATCGGCGTCAGGATGTGCATCCCCGAGACGCCCGACGTCTTCGCATAGCTCGGCAGCTTCAGCTCGTCGAGGACGTCCTTCACGACCATCGCGATCTCCCGAACGTGCTCCCACGGATTGCCCTCGCTCGGGTCGAGATCGATGAGCATGTAATCGGGCTTCGCGACGTCGGGGACGCGCGAATGCCAGGTGTGCATCTCGATGCAGCCGAGATTGGCGATCCACACGAGGCCGGCCGCGTCGGTGACCACCGGGAAGTCGGCCTCGTTGCCGCTCGGGTAGCTGATGTGGACCGTCTCGAGCCAATCCGGATGCGGGTTCGGCACGCGCTTCTGGTAGAAGAAATCGCCGTCGACACCGTTGGGGTGGCGCTTCATCTGCATCGGACGGCGCTCGACGTGGTTCAGCGCGTACGGCGCGATGTCGGCGTAGTACTGGATGAGGTCGCCCTTGGTCAGCCCGCACGCGGGAAAGAAGACCTTCTCGAGGTTGGTGACCGCGACCTCACGCTCGCCGACGCGCATGCGGTCATTGTGCGCGGAGCGAGGTCACAACCTTCGCGATGCGCGCGGTGCGCGTCTCCGGCCGTTTTGCGCCGGTCACTCCCTCGACGTGCTCCTTGCGGCGCGTGAACGAGAGAGCATCGAATGCCGGGCGCAGCTTTGCTGAAGCAAGCGCCCGTCCGAGATCGCTCGGAACTGCCACGGTGCGCGCGGCAGTGTCGGCCTCGAGCGTCACCCGCGCACGCTTGCCGGGCGCGAGCTTGGCGGCGTCGCGGATCTCCTTGCGCGCCGGCAGATAGAACTTCCCGCCGTACACCGCGATGGTCGATCGGTAGCTCACGCCGTTGAGCGTGACGTGCACCGGAACCCGCTTCTTGTCGCTGAGCGCGGCGACGACCCGCGCCGGTACTTCGATCAACAGAACGCCGCCTGGATCAGGATCGGGCTGCGTGATCGTGGTGAACGAGACGGGGGCCACGCGGCGAGACTAACGCGGCGGGTCAGCGGACCGTGATCGTCCAGTACACGCCGGGGTCCTCAAGCCAGGTGGCGCCGTCGATCACGCCGCGCGCGCGCAACACGTACGAGCCGGGGCTCGAGGGTGCGCGGACCTGGAACTCGAACCAGCCGACCTGACCTGGGCCGACGTAGGCGGTCGTCGTCGTTGCGATCCGCGACGCGGACGGCCAGCCGTAGTCGAGGTCCCAGCGCTGCGCGTCCAGCGGATCCGCCGTACCGAGGTTGGCCTGCTGTCCAGGGTTACCCCGGTACCAGCCGCGGTAGCCGGTGTTCCGCAGCGCGACGACGAGCGTTGCGGTCTCGCCCGGCGCGAGCGTCACGTCCGGACTTTGCCCGGACCAGGCGCCGTGGTAGCCGAGGTCGAACGCCGGAACCGCGGTCGCGGCGTCGACGATGCCGCCCACGTCCATGACCCAGTAGGTGTGGTAGCTCGAGCCCACGCTGTACGCGCGCCCGACGCCGATCGCGCGGTAGTTAGGATTCGTGAGGACCGCGTAGTGCGCGGGGCTGTTGATCCAGCCGTTCAGCACCTCGGCCGCGCTCGCGTACCCGGCCGCCATGTTCTCGCCGGTGTAGGTCTGCGGACCCGGGTAGCCCGCGTCCGTCATGCGCTGTATCGGTGCACGGCCGTCACGCGAGGTGTGTGAAAAGTAGTCGTACACGGCCATGTCGGTGGCCATCCACTTCGACGCGAAGGTCAGGGTGTCTGAGATGGCCAGACGAGCGAGCCCTCGTGCGGCGCGAAAGGAGTTGACGGCCGCCACAAGATCAGATTCGTTCGCATCCAAGGTCGCGGCCGCAGCCGGAACCGATGCCAACCCGGCGACGAGCAAGCAGGCGATCAGAGCGGCAGATACGAAGACGCGCGGCGTGACAAGCGCGGACAACCCTTCCCCTCCTTGCGTCCGGCCTCACTCCGGACGCGGGATTAACTGGTGCCGTGCGGATATGACACGGTCCTGCCCCGAGTTCGGACTATCGACGTACGGCCAGCAGGACCGCCGCCAGCTCGGCCGCTAGCGACTCTCCTGCGCCGTCGCGATCCAGTGGCGGGCGGTGCCGTGCAGCGAGGCATAGGCGTCCCACGTCGTGCGCGCCCAATTGCGCAGGACCTCTCCGTAGCGAACCAGATCGTTGGTCTCGACAACCTCGCGGATCGTGACGGCGCCATAGCCCGTGGGAAGCGCGGGCTTCTCGATCGGCGCGGGTCCGCTGAGCCACCGCTGCACCGCGGCGTTGACGGTGGTCGCTCCCGGCTCGTCGTCGATCCAGGCGCACAGACCGGTGAGGTGCGCGGCGAACGACTTTGCGGAACGCCCGTAGCGATCGGGATGCTGCATCGCATACACGTCGACTACGATCCGGTGATATCGAGCAAAGCGCATGTCTTCGTACTCGCGAAGGCCGACCGACTCGAAGAGGCGCTGACAGCCCTCCGTTCCGTCGGCCACGATCAGGCCGCAGCTCGCGCAGGCTTCGCTCAGCGCCTTGTTCGCGTCAGCACGAGGCCGACCGCCCACAGCACTGGAACAGCAATCAACCCGAGCGCCATCAGAGAGATGTCCGAGAAGCGCATCAGCGCGACACCGATAAGAAAGACGCGAACCTGGCTGGGCAGGTAGACGAACGCGAGCGCCAGGGAGAAGGCGAGGACCGATGCGGCGGCGATCACCGACGCGATCGATCCCCTTCCGGTGCGTCGCCGTCGGACCGACCAGATCGCGGCGATCGCCTCCGACCCCAGGAGACCCAATACGATGATTTTCAGGAACCGGGCTAGCGGCTCGTCGAACGCGATCGGCCCCGGCTCGCTTCCGAGAAGGATGGCGCGGATCCCCGAGTCGACGTGGTCGTAACGAGTCTGCGCTGTCGCGTCGTACGTGTTCATCATGACCGCGAAGGCGAGCCCGCGATCGGGGAACACCTCGAGAGAACCGTGAAAGGCGGGGTGGGCCCCACCGCAGTAGAGGAACGTTGGAACGGCGAGGCTCGAGCGGTCCGGGCTGAGCGTAGCGGCGTCCCACGCCGGACTGACATACCAGCCCATCGCGTACTGATCGAACGCGGAACTTCCCATGGACCGATGTAGCTGTTCGAAGCTGTTTGGAGTCAGCAGCGCGCGATCGCGATAGCGGCCGGCGCCCAGGTGTGCGATGAGCCAGTGCGACAGATCCTCGACACTCGAAGCGAGGCCAGCCGAGGGCACGGATGCCCTGCCCGGCGGCAGCATTTCCGTCTCGAGCGGTACGCCCCACCAGCGGTAGAAACCGGCTGCGAGGCCATGACCCCGTGCATCGTCGAGAGAGGCGTAACTGTGTGACATCTCGAGCGGGGCAAAGAGGCGGCGCTCCACATACGTCTCGTAGCTCTCGGCCGACACCGCCTCGACGAGGTCACCGAGCACGTCGAAATTCGCGTTGGTGTAATGGAACTCGGCGCCAGGACTGGCGCTGAGTCGCTCGGTGTTGGCGAAGCGTCGCACTGTGTTCTCGAGCGCGGCCGGCCCGCGGTCTCCGGAGTTGAAAGCCTCAACGTCGCCGTCCCCGGCGATACCGCTGCGCTGCGTCAAGAGCTGGCGAACGGTGATGGCGGCCGATCTCGGATCGTGGCCGACGTCGAACCACGGGATGTAGCTGCGCACCGGAGCGTCGAGAACGACCTTCCCCGACTCGACCAGCTGCATGATCGCGACCGCGGTGAACGTCTTGCTCATCGACGCGATCGGGAAGGGGGTCTGCGGAGTGACCGCGCGTCCGCTCGGATCGGCAACCCCGAACCCTCGCAGATGTACCGCGCGGTCACCTTCGACGATCGCCAGCGCGACTCCGGGAATGCCCGCGTCGCGCATCTCGGATTCGATGAAGGCGTCGACGCGAGCGGTCACGTCCGCGTCGGCGGCTCGAGCCTCGTGCGGCATGAGGCCGATCGACAGCGATAGAAGTACCACGACGCCAACGATCAGGTAGCGCACGACACCGGTAGTCTGACGGGGTGCCCGTGCAGCGCGTCCACGAGCCTGTCTCGGCGACGCGCCTGCGGACGATAGCGAGGCGACTGCTGAACGCGTCGACGCTGAGCGCGATATCCACGGTGTCGCCTGACGGACGTGCGCACGTCAACACCGCGTACTTCGCATGGACGCCCGCATTCGCCATCGTTTGGCTCTCGGCGCCCCAGGCGCGACATTCGCGCAACGTCCGGCGCCATCCTTCCGTCGCGATCGCGTCTACGACTCCACGCAGAAGTGGGGCGGCCACGACCGCGGGATCCAGTTGTTCGGTGTCGCGCGTCAGCTGTCGGCACGTTCGGCGCGTGAGGCCGAGCGCGTCTACGGGCGGCGCTTCACGTCGTACGCCCGCGACGAGTCGTCGGGTACCGCTTCTACCGCCTGCGCCCGACGACGCTCAAACTCTTCCACGAACGTGAGCTTGGCGGCGCGACGTTCGTCAGCGCGCGGGTCTCGCGCGGTGGCCGGCTCAGCTGGGAGCGCACCGAGAGCTACGTGAGCCCGGCCTGATGCCGCCGGCGCCACTTTTCGTGCGCCTGTTCGCGACGACGATGCGGGACCCTGACATTCGCCGCATCGAAACCGGCTACGTCGCCTTCAACACCGCCGAATGGGCGACCTGGATCGCGATGCTCGTCTACGCCTATGGCCAAGGTGGCGTCGTCGCGAGTGGCATCGTCGCGGTCGCGCAGCTCGTCCCGGCCGCGCTCTTCGCGCCCTTCGGCGCGTCGCTGGCCGACCGTTATCCGCGCGGGAGGGTGCTGGTAGGCGCCTAGATCGCGCAAGCGGTGGCGATGGGCGTGACGACCGTCGCGCTCGCATTCGCAGCGCCGGCTGGGGTCGTCTACGTCCTGGCAGCGATAGCGGCGACGAGCATCACGCTGACACGGCCGGCGCAGAACGGGCCGCACTGTCTCCGCGTCGAGCCAGAGGGGACAGCGGTCCATATCAACGCGCCGCGGTCGCGGCCTTCTCCTTCTCGGCCAGCTCGCGTCGCAGGATCTTGCCCGACGCGGTGCGCGGCACCTTGTCGATGAACTCGATCTCTCGCACGCGCTTGTAGTCGGCAATGCGCTCTTTCACGAAGTCCATCAGCTCGTCCGCCGTGACCGTCGCGCCGGCGCGGAGCTGCACGAACGCTTTCGGGATCTCGCCTGCGGCTTCATCCGGCTTGCCGATCACGCCGGCGTCGGCGACGGCCGGGTGCTCGCAGAGCACCGCTTCGACCTCGGCCGGGCCCACGCCGAACCCTTTGTATTTGATGAACTCTTTCTTGCGGTCGACGATGAAGACGTAACCCTTGTCATCCACCTTACCCACGTCACCGGTGAAGAACCACCCGTCGCGGAGGACCGCGGCTGTGTCATCCGGTTTTCGCCAGTAGCCGCGCATGACCTGTGGTCCGCGGACCGCGATCTCGCCCGCCTCACCCGGCGCCAGGTCGCGTGTGCCCGTCTCGAGGTCGACGATCCGGTGCTCGGTCCCCGGCACAGTTCGGCCGATCGACTCGATGATCGCCGCGTCCATCGGGTTCGCGTGGGTCACCGGCGATGTCTCGGTCAGGCCGTAGCCCTGGATGATCGGGATGTGCGTGCGCTCGACAAGTCGGCGCGCCGGCTCAGGCGCGAGCGGCGCCGCACCGCTGAAGAAGAACCGCACCGACGAGAGGTCGTGCCGGTCCACCTCGGGATGGGCGGCCAGCCCGAGAACGATCGGCGGAACGATGAAGCAGACCGTCGCTTTGTGCCGCTCGACGAGCGTGAGGTACTCGACCATATCGAAACGGGACATCGCGACCTGCGTCGCGCCGAGGCTGACCGCGCCGGCCATGAGCAGGTTGAGCGCGTAGATGTGGAAATACGGCAACACGTTCAGGAAGACGTCCTCGCGGCGTACCGGCACCGCGGCGAAGAACTGCTGCTGGTTCGCGGTGAGATTGCGGTGCGTGAGCATCACGCCCTTGGGGAAGCCCGTCGTCCCGCTGGTGTATGGAAGAGCGGCGAGCTCGTCGAGATCCGCGTGCAGCGCAGGCGCCGCGCCCCTCTCCGCAACGAGGTCGTCGAAGCGCGTGACGTCGACACCTGGCGCATTGCCGGTCCGCGATAGCACCCGCTGCTCGCCGAGCTCCACTCGGATCGGCTCGACCACGGGCCAGAGTGCCTCGTGGACGAGGACCGCCTTCGCACCGGAATCCTCGACCTGGAAACGCACCTCGCGCTCCTTCGACTGCGCGTTGATCGGGTTCACGACCCCGCCGGCTTTCAGCGTCGCGTAGAACGCGATCACGAACTCGATCGAATTCGGCATGAAGAGCGTCACCCGGTCCCCGCGGGCGATGCCGCGTCGTGCGAGGGCGCCCGCGAGGCGGTCGCTCGCGGCGTCGAGCTCGGCGTACGTGACGACGCGATCGCCGTGGATCAGCGCGGGTTTCATCGCCACCTCGCGCGCGACCTCGCGAAGCCGGTCGTGCAGCGCGACCTCGCGGTACGTGAAGGCCGTTGGATTCCGTGTCTTGAGCGTCATGCGGGCTCCTCCCCTGGCGCGCGCCGTGCGCCGGCGTGATTGTGACCAAACCACTCCAGACTGCGTAGGCGGGCGGAGGAAAGGCCGAACACTGTCAGGGAGAAGGCCTGCTCGAAGTCCTCCTTGTGCACGACGGCGAGTTGGACCGACTCCTCGCAGATGCAACGGACCCCGCCAACGGTGCCAGAGAGCCGGCCAGAGGTCGGGCGAGAGCCTCCTGCGGCCTGCTGACCGTCTCGCCTGAGGAACGCGTTGAGCGCACCGGCCTCCTACGTGACTCGCGGCCGGACTTGGTTGACAAGCCGCTCGAGGCAGTCGAGGCCGGCAGGTCCTGGCGGAACGATGCAGTGGAAGCCGCTGAAGCCCAGGCCGACCAGGTGGCGCATGCGGTCGACGGTCGAGTCGATCGAGCCAACGAAACCGAGCTCAGGCGCGAAAGTCCCGAGCAGCGGGTGCGCCAGCGCGTTGTCATCCCCGACCGCGCAGACGATCTGCACGCTCAGCCGCAGGTCTGACAGTGACCGGCCCCGTCGTGCGCACTCGTTGCGGAGCAATGCGATACGTTCATCGACCGAGGCGAGCGCCGCCGCGGGGCAATTCCAGCCGTCGCCCTCGGCGGCGATCAGGCGAAGGATCCGGTCCCCCGCACCCCCGACCTCGACGCCAATGCGATGCGCGGGCGCGGGCAAGTTCACGGCCTCCCGTACCCGGTGGTGCTTGCCCTCATACGTAAAGCCATTCGCGGAGGTGAGCATGCCCCGCAGGATCCGAACGGTGTCTCGCAGCTGCTCGATGCGGATCCCCGCCCGCGGAAAGTCCCAACCGTACTGCTTGTACTCCGTCTCGAACCAACCAGCCCCGACGAGCGCGCGGACCCTTCCGTTCGAGACGAGATCGAGCGTCGTGATCATCTTCGCAAGAAGCGCGGGGTTGCGAAAGGATTGACAGAGGACCATCGCTCCGATGTCGACGCGCTGCGTGATCATCGCGACGGCCGCCAGCATTGTCCACGGTTCGAGGATGCCGAGCTCGGGCCGGAATCCCACAACGTGATCGATCACCCACACAGAGTCCGCGCCCATACCCTCGGCACGACGCGCAGCAGCGATCGCCTGTTCCGGCGTGGCGCGCAACTGCGGAAGCACGACGCCGATATCCATGATCCCTCCGCCTAAGTCACTTGCTTTTTACAAGTGACTTGTCATCATAGCGACATTGTGCCGGAACGACGACCTCGCGGCGCGAAGCGATCGCCCTGCCCGGTCGCCTGTACGCTCGATGTGGTCGGCGACCGCTGGTCCCTGCTCCTGATCCGCGACCTGCTCGGTGGGAAGCGGCGCTATGGGGATCTCCTCGCCGCGCCAGAGGGGATACCGACGAACATCCTCGCCGAGCGACTCAGACGCCTGGAGCGCCAACGCATCGTGCGGCGGAACCCATACAGCATTCGGCCCCGGCGGTCGGAATACGACCTGACGCCGAAGGGGCGGGACTTGGGCCGTATCGTCGGTGCCGCAGCGAGCTGGGGGCTGCGGCATGTGCCCGGAACAAAGATCGATCCGTTGACCCGCTCGCTCCTGGAACGAGCCCGTAGATGAGCGGATCGCGCTGACGCATTTGGTGGCCGACGAGACCGTGTAGCCCGTACCGGATTCGAACCGGTGATCTCAGCCTTGAGAGGGCTGCATCCTAGGCCGCTAGACGAACGGGCCGTGGGCTTCCATTGTACCGAGCATGACCCCTCGCGGTCCTCTCACACACTGAGCGATCTCGTAGCGCCGGGCATCCGGCGCATCGCCATCCCTCTCCCCATCCGCGGTCTCTCGATCGTCAACGCCTATCTCGTCGAAGGCGCGCACGACTGGAGCCTCGTCGACGCCGGCATGCACACGGCGGAGGCCGAACAGGCGCTTCGCGCAGGACTGGCCGACGCCGGGATCGGCCCGGAGGACGTGCGGCGCGTCTTCGTCACGCATCTGCATCCCGATCACATGGGCATGGCGGGGACCCTCGAGCGCGCCGGCGCCGAGGTTCTCATGCACACGCCGGAGATCGCGGCGGCGCGGCAAGTCTGGTCGAAGGGACACGAGCTGATCGACGCGAGCTACGACTGGTTCGTGCGTCACGGCATGCCGCGCGACGTCGACGAGGGCATGAGACAGGCCTGGATCGCGATGGGCGAACGCGTCGAC
>Ga0066710_100006923_pt1 | contig 10720 bp, 9 predicted proteins | sample GraSoiAngelo_159_FD_79666 | JGI IMG/M metagenome (GOLD analysis project Ga0066710, IMG submission 79666) | Grasslands soil microbial communities from the Angelo Coastal Reserve, California, USA - 14_1009_16_40cm | ecosystem: Environmental > Terrestrial > Soil > Grasslands | place: USA...
GGTGATGTGTGCCCCTGATTTGGCTAAACCGGCTTTGCACATAAGTCACGTCAACATCGCCGATTCGCAACCGCCAACAAAGATATGCAACAGCCGTCACCGATAATCGCGAATGAGGGAACCGTTAGGCTATTAAAGATAAAGGGGATTGCTGTCGAGTATGGCACATCTTTGTTGGCGGTTGCGTATCGGCGATGGCGGATTTCAGATTAAGGACGCTATGTAACTTCCGGCTTTACATAGGTAATAGCTGGTACCTGACTTCCATGGAGGAAACCCAGTTCCTTCCGTAAAGGTCACTAGCCTCCCCACAAGTCCCACTTTTCCTTTCCCCCAAAACGCTTTTCGTTGTGGCGTCTCGATTGCCGGACAACCGTCTGTGAGCCTTGAACTGAAGAACTCTGCGAGAGGAATCATAGCATTGTCAGAAACTTACACATTGCCCGAGCAGCCTCAACTCAAAGCGCCGCCCGTGGCCTTACCCACCACGGTGGAGTGGGTCACTCGAGTGGCTGACATCGAATCGCTCGCCAACGAATGGACGGGATTTGAAGAAATTGTGCAGGATCGCACTGTATTTTCCACATTCAAGTTTCTCGCTACCTGGTACGGCAATTACGCCGGCCCTTATGGCGGAGATCCGCTGATCGGGATTGCCCGTCGCGGAGGAAAGCTCGTTGGCGTCGCCCCCCTCGTGATCCGCCGCGGATGTCTGGGAAAGGTTCCGCTCACACGAGTGCAGTTCGCCATGCACGACGCTTATTCGGGAGAGTTCTTGGTTGAAGACGATCGCCCCGAAACCATTAGCGTCTTCCTCGATTCGCTCGCCGGCGCTGGGAAGTTCGATTTGATCAGCCTCAACGGTATCGAGCCCGGAACCGACCGCTCGCACGCACTCGAGAATTCAGCGAAACGGCATCGGCTGGCTATCGAGCGAACCAACCATCCCAACGCAATCGTGGACTTGAAGAATGGTTACGACGACTACTGCCTGCAGATGAGCAGAAATTTCCGGCGAACGCTGAAACGTCAGGCCCAGCGCGTGATCAGCGCGGGCGCACCGGCAGTTGACGGCGTGCAATTGATGTCCGGGATGGATCGGCTGGAGTCGCACATCGATCGCCTGATTGCCGTCACCGAAGCCAGCTATAAGCTGAAGGGCCAGCGCCTGGCGGATTGCCACCGTAACTATCTTGGGAAACTGGCGCGGGACTTTGGTCCGCGTGGGATGCTGCATCTCTCGATCCTGTCGATAAACGGCAGGGATGCGGCAGTGGTGATGGGCCTGGTGGAGCGCGGCGTTTACTACGATGTGACCTTGGCGTACGCCGAGGAATTCGCGGAATTGTCACCCGGTGCGTACCTGATGCAGCAGGTGTTGAGCGATCTCGCGTCCCGCGGCGTTCACACTCTCGTGTCTCACGGAGCCCATGAATACAAACGCCGCTGGTCGACCGCGTTCGTGCCGAGCACGCGCATGTTCCTGTTTTCCAGAACCAGTTCGGGTCTTTTGAGCCGATTCATCCGGTTCAGGATGGGGCCGGTCTGGCAAAGATTCGGCGCCGAGGATCCCTAAGTGCCAGAGCGCGATCCGGTTCTGGAATCGCGTCAGATCGGCTCGAGATAGTCCTCAAACAAATCGACGTAGACCGCATCGCGTGGCGCTGCCTGCGCGCCCCACAATTCGCGCGCAGCAAAACGCACGGAGTAAAGGTGCTGCGGTTTCTCTCCGAGAAAGTGAGCATTCGTGTCAGGAAAAACAAAAACACCGTGGTTTCGAACGATCGTGCCGGTCTTGCCACGCACGTAGCGCGGAAGACGCGTGTGACCGGACGGATGGAAGTTGAGCGCCCGTACTTTCTGGTCCACCTTGAAGCGGGCTGCCGCAGCCACATCCCGGCTTGCAGCCGCTCCACGGCGGACAGTGCCCGGGACCATATCCGCGGTGAGCGGTGGCGTGGCCTTCGGCGCACCGGGTGCCGGCTTGCCGGTTTCGATTTCGGCGCGGGTCACCAGGCCGCTTTTCACCATGATCTGGACGAGCCGTTCAAGCCAGGACTCGTAGTAGCTCATCCGCAGATAGTCCTCTGCCGGAAGCAGCTCTCTCTGATGACGCGCGGCGTCGATATTCCATTTGCGCCATGCAGCCATGGCGCGCGTGAGCGCGTATGTCCGTGCTTCCCAGGGCGCGTGAAACACGGGTTCGTTCTTCTCGTATTCGATCCGGCCGAGGCCGTGCATGCCGCCCATGTCGTGTACCCCGTTCATAGCCTGGCGACACCGATCATCGCATCGCGCGTGACCAGCGCAGCGAGCTCTTGCTCAGTCATTTTTTCGCTGCCGGCCGGACGCTCTGGAAGCACAAGGTAGCGAATCTCCGCCGTGCTGTCCCATACGCGAATCTCGACATCCTGCGGCAACTCCAGGCCAAACTCAGCAAGGACGCCGCGAGGATCGATGACGGCTCGAGACCGGTACGGCGCGGACTTGTACCAGACCGGCGGCAAACCGAGAACCGGCCAGGGATAGCACGAGCACAGTGTGCAAACAACCAGGTTGTGCACGCTGGATTCGTTCTCCACCACGACCATGTGCTCCCCCTGCGCACCCGTGTACCCAAGTTCGGCGATCGCGGCGGTTGCGTCCTGGAGCAGGCGTTTCTTGTAGGCCGGATCGACCCAGGCTCGTGCCACAACCCGCCCACCGTTACGCGGACCGATCTTGTGTTCGTAGGTGTCGACTAATGCGTCGAGCGCCGCCGGATCGACGAGCCCTTTTTCCACGAGCAACGACTCGAGCGCTTTGACCCGGAGAGTGAGATCCGAAGGAAGTGTCTGATGGTTATGATCTTCCATGCGGCAATATTCTACTGCAGTGTTCCCGTCCTCGCCGATACGCAACCGCCGTCACCGATGACGCGAATGAACAGCGGTTCCGTCTACTGTAGCGGCGGTCTATAGAGCGCCGCTACAGTCCGCCGGGATTCATTGACAGCTTTGGCTCTATGTAATACTTTTGGCACGTAAAACTATGAAAAGCCTTCTTATTATCGGCGGAATCCTCTTCGTTTGCATCGGGCTGGCCCTGGGACAAAATGCCGGCGGACCTGCGCCCGCGCCTCGTGCTCTGCTAGATCAGTATTGCGTCACTTGCCACAACCAGAAACTGAAGACGGCCGGACTCGCATTGGACCAGATGGATCCGTCGAACCCGGCTCAGAACACCGAGGCGTGGGAAAAAGTCGTCCGCAAACTTCGAGCCGGCGTGATGCCGCCGCAGGGCATGCCGAGGCCCAATCCGTCCTCCTACGAAGCACTGACGGTCTCGCTGGAGACTGCGTTGGATCGTGCTGCCGAAACGAAACCGAAACTTCCGGCTCCGGGCGTGCACCGGATGAACCGGACGGAATACGCCAACGCGATTCGCGAAATCCTCGGCCTCGACATCGATCCCACGGTATATCTCCCGGCCGACGATACCAGTTACGGATTCGACAACGTGGTGAGCGGGCTTCAAATGTCGCCCGCGCTGGTAGAAGGATATGTTACGGCAGCCTCGAAAGTGAGCCGCCTGGCGCTGGGACGCGACACGGCTCCGGGCCGAAGGATTTACTACGCTCGCGAGGATTATTCGCAGGAAGAACACGTCGAAGGTCTGCCATTCGGGACGCGAGGCGGGATCCTCGCTCATCATTATTTCCCGGCCGATGGAGAGTACATCATCTCCTGGGTTCCTATAAGAAACACAGTCGGCACCTTGTATGGCGGCGACAGCGAAAACGAGCAGGTCGAACTTACAATCGACGGCGAGCGGGTCAAGCTGTATCAGGTCGGTAAGGACATACCGCTCACGGCCAATGTCCAGGCCGATAAAAACGAAGTTCGTGTTTCTGTGAAAGGCGGCCAGCACGCCGTGGGCGTTGCCTTTATCGCGAACACATACATTCCTCATGTTTTCCTGAACCGCTCCTATCGCCGAAGCATTTTGGACGACAATCCGATCGACGGCATAATGCAGACGCCACAGGTGAGCCGGATCACGATCCAGGGCCCGGTCAACGGCCTGCCTGCACAGGACACACCCAGCCGCAAAAAGATTCTCATATGCAGTCCCACTACGCCGCGCGAAGAACCTGCATGCGCCAAAACGATCCTCAGCACCCTGGCGCGAAGGGCTTACAGACGGCCACTGACCAGCAAGGATACGGAGACTCTGCTGAATTTCTACCGGAGCGGCCGGGAGAGCGGTAATTTTGAAGACGGTATCGAAAGAGGCCTGCAGTTCATCCTTGCCCACCCGGAATTTGTATTCCGCAGCGAGACGGCGCCTGCCAACGTCAAGCCTGGCGAATTGTATCGGATCAGCGATCTGGAGCTGGCCTCGCGCTTGTCGTTTTTCCTGTGGAGCAACGGTCCGGACGACGAGCTCATCAACCTCGCCGGTCAGGGAAAACTGAGAGATCCCAAGGTCCTCGAACAGCAAGTGCGGCGCATGCTTGCCGATCCACGATCGCAGGAGCTGGTGAAGAATTTCGCCGGACAGTGGCTCGGCTTGCGGACGTTGCAGAGCCAGACTCCGGAAGGAACGGTTTATCCCGACTTCGACGACAACCTGCGGCAGGCGATGCGGACGGAAGCGGAGATGTTCTTTGAGAGCATCCTGCGCGAAGATCGCAGCGTGAGCGAATTGCTGACGGCCGACTACACCTTCGTCAACGAACGGCTGGCTGCACATTATGGGATTCCCAACGTTTATGGAACCCAGTTCCGGCGCGTGAAGCTGGAGGGGCCTCTGGACGTGCGCCGGGGACTGCTCGGAAAGGGGAGCGTCCAGCTCGTGACTTCGAACTCCGACAGGACCTCGCCCGTGCTGCGCGGCAAATGGGTTCTCGAGAATATTCTGGGCACGCATCCTCCCGATCCGCCACCCAACGTTCCGCCGCTGAAGCCCAACCCAACTGCCGGGGCACAGACGATGCGTCAGCGCATGGAAGAACACCGCGCCAACCCGGCGTGTTCGAGCTGTCATAAGATGATGGACCCGATCGGCTTCTCTCTGGAAAACTTTGATGGAAGCGGAAGGTGGCGCACGAAGGACGCTGGACGAAACATCGATGCGTCGGGTCAGCTCGTGGACGGAAGCCCGATAAACGGAGTAGTGAGCCTGCGAGAAGCTCTCGTACGCTACTCCCCGCAATTCGTACGGACAGTGACGGAAAAGTTGCTTACGTATGCCCTGGGTCGTGGAGTAGAGTACGACGATATGCCGATGGTACGCTCCATCGTGCGTGAGGCCGGCAAGACCGATTACCGTTTCTCGGAGCTTGTGCTTGAAATCATAAAGAGCACGCCGTTTCAAATGAATCGCAAAATTTGAGCTATGTCAGGAAACCACAAAGACACAAAGGACACAAAGGCGGGCGGCGTTGTAGTCGCGGGCTTCAGCCGGCGCTCCTCTGCCGCCCGCCTTTGTGTCCTTTGTGTCTTTGTGGTTTCCCAAGGCTTGGAGTAAATCATGTTTATTACCAGGAAGCATCTGTCGCGCCGGACATTTCTACGCGGTGCAGGCGTCACGCTGGCCCTTCCGTTGCTGGAGTCGATGTATCCCGCGCTTGTTCCTTCGGCAAAAGCGGAGGCCACGGCGAAGATTCCCCGTTTTGTTGGCATTTTCAATCCGCACGGCTGGGAGCCGGGGCATTGGGCCATGCAGGAAAGCGCACTCTCCGAGCTTCCCTTTATCCTCAAGCCTCTTGAGCCTTGGAAAGAATCGATCACGATGATCAGCGGGCTGGATGCGACGTCATCGATGCCAGCGCCCGGAGAAACCGGTGGCGATCATTCCCGCAGCGCAGCGGTGTTCAGCGGCGTTCAACCGAAGAAAACAGTCAGCGCCGATATTCATTTAGGCACGACCATCGATCAGGTCATTGCGCAGAAGTACGGCCAGGCGAACGCGCTGCCTTCGATTCAAGTGAAATGTGAAGACCAGAGTTCCCTCGCAACCTGCCCGTGGGGTTATAGCTGCGCCTACGTAAATTCCGTTTCGTGGTCGGGGCCGACGAAGCCGCTTCCATTCGAAGCCAACCCGGCCGTCGTCTTTGAGCGGCTGTTCGGCGATGGGAGCAACCCGAAAGAGCGTGCGGCCCGCAAACAGGCGAAGGCCAGCCTTCTTGATGCAGTGACGCTCGAGGTGGCGCGCCTGAACAACAACCTTCCCGCGACGGACCGTACGCGGCTTGATGAATATCTCGAGGATATACGCGAGATCGAGCGCCGGCTGAGCAACGTGACTAAATCCGCAGAGGCCTCGTCAACGGTTGAGGTTCCCTTCGGCATACCGGAATCGTTCACGGAGCATATCAACCTGCTGTGGGATCTTCAGGTGCTGGCGTTCCGCGCGGACATCACCCGCGTGTCGACACTGATGTATGCGCACGACGTGAGCATGCGGGTCTATCCGGAGTCCGGGGTGACGAGCGGGAACCATCCCACGTCACATCATGGCGGAAGGCCTGCGACAGTTGAGGCCTGGGCCAAAATCAACCGCTACCACGTGCAATGCCTGACGCCTTTCCTGGCGAAGATGAAGTCCACACCCGACGGCGACGGCAGCCTGCTGGACAACACGTTGATCTTCTGGGCCAGCAACATGGGCGATGGCAATCTGCATAGCCACAAGGGTGTGCCGAACATGTTGATCGGGGGCGCCATGGGTCAACACAAGGGAGGCCGTCACATCCAGCGCGCGGGAACGACGGCGAATCTTCTGCTGAAGACGCTGCACATGTTCGGGATCGAGCAGGATTTCATCGGCGACAGCACGGGACCGTTGTCGTTGTGACGTTTGGATATCAGCGGCGTGTAGCCCTGTTGAAGTTTTGGAACTGTCTTCAGCGGACACGTAGCCGCGGGCTTTATGCCCGCGTCCAAGTACCGACAGAAGAATTCTTCAATTGTGTTTGAACGCGGGCATAAAGCCCGCGGCTACGTGCATGCCGGAACATTCCGGCCAATTTGGTCTTGGGAGAAAGACGCGGATGCAAATACAAGTGAACGCGAAACAGTTGCTGCGGGGCGGAGTTGTGGTGTGTGCCGTGTGCCTGATCACTATTCCACTCTCGGCGCAGTGGAAAAACGTTCCGCCGAGCAACATTCCGCGCACGGCGGATGGAAAGCCGAATCTCTCCGCTCCCGCGCCGCGCCTGCCCGATGGCAAGCCGGATCTGTCCGGAGTCTGGAATCCACCTGGCGGGTATATCCGGAACCTCGCTGCGAACCTGAAGCCTGACGAGGTCCAGTTCCAGCCCTGGGCAAAGACGGTCTACGACGAGCGCGCAGCGGGACTGCGTTGGAAAGAGGATCCCGATGCGAATTGCCTGCCCCAGGGTGTGCCCAAGGTCCTTTTCGCGCCGGCGCCGTGGCGCATCGTTCAAGCGCCGGGACAGATCTTCTTTGTCCACGAAGCGTTCAACCTCTGGTGGCAGGCCTTCCTCGATGGCCGTGAATTCGTACCCAGCGAGGATGTCACTCCGACCTGGCATGGTTATTCGACAGGCAAGTGGGAAGGCGACACTCTGGTGATCGACAGCAGGGGCTTCAATGGAAAGGTCTGGTTGGATCAGTTGGGCAAGCCATCCACGGATGCCCTCCATGTCACCACGCGATTCCGGCGAAAAGACTTGGGCAATATGGACATTCAGATCACTATCGATGACCCCAAGGCCTACACCAAACCCTGGACGGTTACGGTGCCGGTGAAATTAATGCCGAATGCCGAGCTGATGGAATTCATCTGCCTCGAAAACGAGAAAGATACGCGGGGCACGAAATAGATGAGACATGTAGTCGCAATATGTCTTATAGGGGGATTGCTCTGCACCGCCACGTTTGCGGCAGGAACCAGCGACGTTGCGGATGCAGCCATGAAAAAGAACGGAACTGCACTGCGCTCACTGCTTCAGCAAAAAGCAAACGTAAACGCTCCGCAGGCGGATGGCACAACGGCACTCCACTGGGCCGCGCGATGGGATGATCTGGAAATGGCAGGCGCGTTGATTCGAGCCGGCGCGAACCCGCAGGCTGCGAACCGGGACGGCGCGACTCCGATGTTCCTGGCAACAGTGAACGGAAGCGCCCCGATGATTGAGACGCTGTTGAACGCCGGTGCGGACGCAAATACACCGGTCCTGTCACGTGGCGAAACCGCGTTGATGATGGCGGCGCGCACCGGAAAGCTGGATGCAGTCAAAATGCTACTCAGGCACGGAGCTACGGTGAGTGCGACAGAAAACCTGCGGGGAACCAATGCTCTGATGTGGGCCGCGGAACAGGGCCACACCGCCGTCGTCCAGCTTTTGCTCGATAATGGCGCCACGGTCGATGCTCAATCCAAGGTCATACGACCGATCAGGCGGAACGGTCTGGGCTTTGCGCGACCTGCTCCCGACGGGAAACCAACCGGCGACCCGATGGGCGGTCTCACAGCGCTTTTGTTTGCTGTCCGGCAAGGTTCCCTCGACACCGTGCGCATCCTGGTTGCCGCCGGCGCGGACGTCAGTAAAGCCGCAGTGGATGGAAGCGGGCCTCTACTGGTAGCGATTCAGAATGGTCAATACGATATTGCCCGGTTTCTACTCGACCATGGAGCCAATCCGAATCAGGCGAACCTCAAAAACTGGACGCCCCTTTATCTGGCAATCTCGAATCGCGATGCCCTGGCAACCGCTATACCGGCTCCGAGCACGGACGGCGCTCTGGATTTCATCAAGGTGCTTCTGGACCGCGGAGCGGACCCCAATCAGCGGATCAAGGCGCGAGTCGAAGTGCATCAGGCAAATACCTCCCTCTGGTTGAAGGAAGCCGGGGCCACGCCACTGTTGCGCGCGGCTCTTTGCGGCGATCTCACGGTTGTGCGGCTTCTGCTCGATCACGGCGCCGATCCTCTCATTCCAACATTCGATATGACCACCCCGCTGATGGCAGCCGCGGGTGTTGGCTGGGCGGAAGGCTTCACTTTTCAGTATTCGGAAGACGAGACCGTGGAACTTCTGAAGCTGCTGCTGGACAAGGGCGCTGTCGTGAATGCCGCCAACAAGGACGGAATTACCGCGTTGCATGGCGCCGCCTACAAGGGAGCGAACAAAGCAGTGCAGCTCCTCGTCGATCGCGGCGCGGACCTTGCTGCGAAAGACAAAGGGGAGGATTTCGGATTCGGTACGAGTTCAGTGAGAATGACGCCGTTGAATTGGGCAGAAGGAGTGCCGATCGGAATGTCCTCGGCGATCTCTCATCCCGACACCGTGGCTCTCATGACTCGATTGATGCAGGAGCGAGGAATCCCCGTCGTCTATAACACCTTCCATGGAAAGAAACCCGGCGACGCCCCGGTGATCCCGGAACCCGAAGCACCACAACCAAAATGATTCGAAGGCTCGCATTGGCTTTCTGCATTTTTCTCCCGTTCGGTCCTTCGGGCTGCAATCGTCAACCCGCGGAGCCTGCGTTTACTCCGGGTCTCGGCGAGATCATGACCTTGACGCAAATGCGGCACATCAAACTATGGTTTGCCGGAGAGAGCGCGAACTGGCCCCTGGCAGAATACGAGTTGGATGAGATCAACGAAGGCCTGGAAGACGCAGCGACGTACCACCCGACCCACAAGGATGCCGAGCTTCCCATTCCACAACTGATCGACAAAATCATGAAGTCTCCGATCAGCCAGCTCAAGGAAGCAGTTGACGCCAAGGATCAGGAGCGCTTTGCCAAGGCATTCGATGGGCTAACGGAGGCCTGTAACTCCTGTCATCAGGCAACGAAGTTCGGCTTCAACGTGGTCACTCGCCCGACGGCGAATCCCTACTCGAACCAGCAGTTTCAGGCGGCGCATTAAAGTTACTCCTGACGTGAACATCCGCTCAATCCGCAGCAGCCGAGCTGTGCTACAATTGTTACAGTTTTGTGGTACGAAGGACTTTCATGAAAAGTGACGCGCGCAAGTTAAAGGACATAATGACGATCGCGGAAGAGAGAGGTCTATTCCGTGGAGCGCGAACTAAAGTGATGCGGGGCCGCATGCCTGAAGCTCTTGTTAGCAAGGCGAAAGCCCGCACCGGTATAAAGTCGGATACAGAGCTCCTTGAAGTGGCATTAGCCAACCTGGCTGTAGCCGACGATTACCCCGAGTGGCTGCTCTCCCAGAGGGGTACGATCAGCGGGGACGTCGATCTTGAGTTCTGATTTTGAGCGTTCGCTGCGGCGGCTAAAGCCCCATAAACACCGGCGGCAGTTAAAGCCGCGTAAAGAGTCAGAACTTTCCTTCCTTCACACTAGTTCTGATAAACCTCGCGCTCTTCTCTACGACACGACGGTATACGTGGATATTCTCCACGGACTCTTTCCTCCAGCCCAGGAAACAATGCTGCGAGCGGCGGACGCGTGGCATTCTACCGTCGTTGAAAACGAATTAGCATCTGCTTGCGCTTTACTTGATCCAGCCCACGCCAACACTCGAGATGTAATCAAGCAAATCATAGCGACAATTGACCGAATGCCGCCGCATCGCATGATCTCGCCGGATCGCGAGATATGGCGCGATGCCGGCATCCTCACGGGCACTATTGCTCGCCTTCAAGGAACACCCAGGTCCGACCGGCGCCGCATTTTGAATGACGCATTGATTTTCGCCACCGCTCGCAGGCACGTGCATACGGTCATGACGCGGA
>Ga0066710_100006924_pt1 | contig 10720 bp, 6 predicted proteins | sample GraSoiAngelo_159_FD_79666 | JGI IMG/M metagenome (GOLD analysis project Ga0066710, IMG submission 79666) | Grasslands soil microbial communities from the Angelo Coastal Reserve, California, USA - 14_1009_16_40cm | ecosystem: Environmental > Terrestrial > Soil > Grasslands | place: USA...
CCCCCGCCGGCCACACGCAGGGCGCGACGCACTCCACCCTGGCCACGTTGTAGCCCGCCGCAGGCTCGCCCACGATAGCGGCCCGCACGCGGATCGACTTGCGGGCGCGCCGCGCGAACTTCAGCTCGAGGCTTGCGGGCGACCGGGAGACGATCCGGGCGCCGGCCGGGAGCTGCTCCTCGATCCGGCCCGGGTCGATGTCGTAGACCGCCTCCCCGCGCTGCGCGCCCGACACGTCGACCCGGTACTCCATCCGCTCCAGCCGCGCGTCGCGCAGCGCCGCGCGGCTGCCGAGCACGCGGATGTTGACGGCGCGTGCGCTCTGGTCGACCAGCACGAGGTCGTCCGAGACGCCGTTGAACACGATCGGGATGTCGACGCCGCGCTCGATGTTCGACGTGCCGTGCGCCATGCCCCAGAGCACCATCGCGATCGCCCACGCGAGCAGGAGCATGCCGATCCGCAGCGGCACGCGCGCCTAGCCCGCGACCCGCAGCGAGCCGTCCGACACCGACTCGGCAGACGCGTTCGCGTCGGCCGGACGCGGCTCCACGGCGAGCTCGGTGGCCGGGATGTCGCGCAGGTGGTTGCGCTCGCCGTTCAGGATGTCGCGCAGCACCGCGCGCAGGTTCGGGGCGTCGAGCCCCTGCACGAGCGCGCCGCCGAGCGCCATCGAGAGCCCGCCGGTCTCCTCCGACACGACCACGATCACCGCGTCGGATTCCTCCGAGAGCCCGACCGCCGCGCGGTGGCGCGTGCCGACGCCGGCCGGAAGGTCGTCGCGCATCGTGAGCGGCAGGATGCAGCCCGCGTACGACATGCGGCCGTTCTGGATCATCACCGCGCCGTCGTGCAACGGCGACGCAGGGTTGAAGATCGAGATCAGGAGATCCTTGTGCACCGCGGCGTCGAGCTGCGTGCCGGTCTCGATCTGGTCGCCGAGCTGGATCTCGCGCTCGAGCACGATCAGCGCGCCGACCCACTTGCGCGATAGATCCTGACACGCGCGCACCACCGCCTCGAGCAGCTGCGTCTCGCGCTGCATCTCCGCGGAGGGGAAGAAGCCGCGCCCCACGCGCGCGAGCGCGCGGCGGATGTCGTGCTGGAACAACACGATCACGATCAGCACGCCGTACTGCACGAAGTTCTCGAGCAGGGTGCGCAGCGTGACGAGCTGGAAGATCTCGGACAGCACGCTCAACGCGTAGAGCACGAGCAGGCCGAGCAGGATCTGGAACGCGCGCGTGCCGCGGATCAGGATCAGGATCCAGTAGATGCCGATCGTGACGAGAACGATGTCGATCACGTCGCGCACCGGGTCGAAGTTCGCGCCGAAGTACTCGAGCAGCTCGCGCAGCAGGCCCCAGAGCGTCTCGATCATGACGCGCCCCCGGCTTTATGGACTTCGCTCGCCTTCGGCTCGCTGCGCGAAACTTGCTTCGCCTCACGCAGCGCGCGCGCGACTGCGCACGCGCGCACCGCTCGCGCGACATCGTGGACGCGCACCGCGTCGGCTCCCTCGTAGACCGCGATCGCGCACGCCGCGTGCGTGGCGACGTCGCGGTCCATGGGTGAGTCGCCGGTCAGGCGCCCGAGGAAACTCTTGCGCGAGGGTCCGACCAGCACCGGCAGGTCACCCCCGACCGCGGCGCGCAGCGCGCCGATCCCGACCAGCAGCGCGTGGTTGTCCTCGGGCCGCTTGCCGAAGCCGATGCCCGGGTCGATCGCGAGCGAGCCCTCCCCCACGCCGGCCGCGCGCGCGATCGCGAGCGACGCGCGCAGCTCGGCGGCCACCTCGCCGACCACGGCCTCGTAGTGCGGCGCGACCTGCATCGTCTCGGGCGTGCCGCGCGCGTGCCCGACGACGAGCTCTGCGCGCGCGCGCGCCACCACGCCCGCGAGCTCGGGGTCGAAGCGCAGGCCGGACACGTCGTTCACCGCGCGCGCACCCGCGGCGAGCGCGGCCTCCGCGACCTGCGCCTTGCGCGTGTCGATCGAGATCGGCGCCGTGAACCGCTTCGCGAGCTGCTCGATCAGCGGCACGGTGCGGTCGCACTCGAGCTCCGCCGGTACGGCCGCCGCGCCGGGGCGCGTCGATTCGCCGCCCACGTCGAGCACGTCGGCACCGTCGCGCACGAGCGCGGCGGCGAGGTCGATCGCGCGCCCGAGGTCGACCTCCGCGAGCCCGCGCACGAACCGCCCGCCGTCCGAGAACGAGTCGGGCGTCGCGTTCAGCACCCCCACCACCACCGTGCGCGCGCCGCGGAAGATCGCCGACATGCGGCGCCCTCCTCTCTAACCGGGGACGGGCTCGGGGTCGGGAAGCTTGTCTCCGGGGAACTTCTTTCCGGAGGCCTCCGCCCCGGCCCGCTTCGGCGGAGGCTCGGGGCTCTTCGCCGGGATCACGGGGGTGGGGAGCGGGGGGAGCGATCGGTTTTCGAGCAGGAGCTTGAGCTCCTGTGCCTCGAGCGTCTCGCGCTCGAGCAGCGCTTCACTGATCCGGTCGAGCGTGGCGCGGTTCTCGACGAGCATCTGCTTCGCCTCGCCGTAGAGGCTGTGCAGGATCCGCGTGATCTCCTCGTCGATCTCGCGCGCCTTCGACTCGCTGTAGTCCTTGCGCGCGACGAAGTCGCGGCCCAGGAACACGTCGTGTTCGTCGTCCGCGAACGACACGGGCCCGACCTTCTCGCTCATGCCATACGAGCACACCATGCGGCGCGCGAGCTCGGTGGCCTGCTTGAGGTCGTTCGCCGCGCCCGTGGTGAACTGGCCGAACACGAGCTCCTCGGCGGCGCGGCCGCCCATCGCGTGGCGGATCCGGGCGAGGATCTGTTCGCGGTTCAGGCTGTACTGGTCCTCGAGCGGCATCGTCCAGGTGACGCCGAGCGCCATGCCGCGCGGGATGATCGTCACCTTGTGCACGGGGTCGGCCGACGGCGAGAGCAGCGCGACGAGCGCGTGGCCGGCCTCGTGATAGGCCGTCGAGCGCTTGTCCTCGTCGCTCATGATCAGGCTCTTGCGCTCGGTGCCGAGCACCACCTTGTCCTTGGCGGCCTCGAAGTCGATCCGGTGCACCTGATTGGCGTCGCGGCGCGCCGCGAGCAGCGCCGACTCGTTCACGAGGTTCTGCAGGTCGGCGCCCACGAAGCCGGGCGTGCCGCGCGCGATGATCTCGAGATCGACGTCGTCGGCGAGGTTCACGCGATGGGTATGGACCTTGAGGATCGCGAGCCGGCCGCGCAGGTCGGGACGCGGCACCACGACGCGGCGGTCGAAGCGGCCCGGGCGCAGGAGCGCCGGGTCGAGCACGTCGGGTCGGTTGGTGGCCGCGATCAAGATCACGCCCTCGTTGCTCTCGAAGCCGTCCATCTCCACGAGCAGCTGGTTCAGCGTCTGCTCGCGCTCGTCGTGGCCACCGCCGAGCCCGGCCCCGCGATGGCGGCCGACCGCGTCGATCTCGTCGATGAAGATGATGCAGGGCGCGTTCTTCTTGCCCTGGAGGAACAGGTCGCGCACGCGCGACGCGCCGACGCCGACGAACATCTCGACGAAGTCGCTGCCCGAGATCGAGAAGAACGGCACGCCGGCCTCGCCCGCGACCGCGCGCGCGAGCAGCGTCTTGCCGGTGCCGGGTGTACCGATCAGCAGCACGCCTTTCGGAATCCGCCCGCCGAGGCGCGTGAACTTCTTCGGCTCGCGCAGGAACTCGATGATCTCCTCGAGCTCGACCTTCGACTCCTCGACGCCCGCGACGTCCTCGAACGTGACGCGGTGCTGATTCTCGGTGAGCAGCCGTGCGCGCGACTTGCCGAAGCTCATCGCCTTGCCGCCGCCCGCCTGCATCTGGCGGATGAAGAAGATCCAGAGCCCGACGATCAACAGCAGCGGGAACCACATGATCAGGATCTGGCGCCAGAAGCCCGCCTCGGGCTTGGGCCGCGCGTCCAGCGTGGCGACGTGCGAGGAGAGCTGCGCGAGCAGCCCCTCGGTGATCGTGGGCGCATAGCTCGTGAACTCTTTGCCGCTCTTGTCCTTGCCGGTGATCAGGTTCTCTTCGATGACGACCGACTCGATCTCACCGCGGTCGACCAACTTCAGGAACTCGCTGTACGCGAGCGGCGCCGTCGCCTGCTGGCCCTGCCGCAACATGGTCGCGAGCAGGATGATCATCACGAGGATGACCACCCACAGCGCCATGTTCCGATACTGGGTGTTCAAACCAGCTCCCGCCTCCGCACGCGCGAAAAAACCGAGCTTCCAGCGCAGCTTAGCAGACGATTTCGCCGTCGCCGGACGATCGCGCGGAGAGCGGCCCGAGCCGGAAACCCGCGCGCTCGCAGAGGAGTTCGACACCGCCGGGCAACTCGATGCGCCGGCCCGGCGAGGCATCGCAGAGGAAGCGCGAGATCCGCTCGAGGTGCACCCGGCTCGCGTGCCGCGCGGATCCTGCACGCGTCAGCGCCTCGCGCGCGAGGCGCCGGGACAGGGTCTCCGGCAGCGCGCCCCAGTCCTTCGCGTCGATCCGCAGCCATGGCCCCTCGGTGGTGAAGCGCGCGCCTGCCTCCCGCTCGACCTCCGCGCGGATCCACTCGCAGTCCCTTCGTTGTGCTTCGGCCAGATCGGCGATTGCCCTGAGGAGTTGGGGGTTGAAATCGCGAGCGAGTGCGGGCAGCGCGGAGCGCAGCCGGTTGCGCGCATAGTCGGGCGACGCGTTGGAGGGGTCCTCGCGCCAGGAAAGCGCGCGCGCGGCCGCGTAGCCCTCGAGATCGGCGCGCGAGACGCGCAGGAGCGGCCGCACGATCCGCCCGTCCGGCGAGCGCTCGGGAATGCCGCCGAGCCCGTCCGGCCCGGTGCCGCGCAAGAGCCGCAAGAGCACCGTCTCCACCTGATCGTTCGCGTGGTGGGCGGTGGCGATCCGCTGCGCGCCGAGCCGGTCGGCGATCCGGTGGAGCGCCGCGTAGCGCAGCGTGCGCGCGGCCTCCTGGAGCGTGGGGCGGTCGCGGCTCGAGGTGCCCTTGCGCAGCGCGGCGGGCTCGACCCGCTCGGCCGCGAACGGCGCGCCGAGCCGCTGCGCGAGCGCAGCCACCGCCGCCTGATCGTCGTCGGCCTCGGCGCGCAGGCCGTGGTGCACGTGCGCGATCACGAGCGTGAAGCGGCCGCGCCTGCGCAGCGACGCGAGCGCATCGGCCAGCACGGTGGAGTCGAGCCCGCCCGAGACCGCCGCGAGCACGGTGTGGCCGCGCAGATGGAACCGCAGCACCGCGCGCTCGAGCTCGCGCAGAACTCGGCGCACCGGGTCGCGGCGGGCCATGCCTAACTCCTGAGCGCGCTCGCGTCGCCCGCGAGGATGCGGGTGCCGTCGCGCTTGTCCACCCACACCTCGCAGCGAATGCGCGTCTGGGTTCCCTCGCGCTGCTCGTCCACGATCCGGCCGTGCACGCTGACCGTCTCGTCGACCCAGAGCACGTTGGTGAGCTTCACCGACATGCGGCCGCCGCGCAGCCAGCCCTCGCCGAAATGGTCCTGCAAGAGCTGCGACACGAAGCAGGTCGACATCATCCCCTGCACCACGATCGTCGGGAAGCCGAGCTTCTTCGCCTGCTCGCGGTCGGTGTGATAGTTGCGGCTCGGGCCCGAGAACATCCAGCAGCGGCGCTCGTCGACGGTCTTGGTGAGCGGCGCGAGGTCGGGGCCGGTGGCGGTCGGGAACGGCGGCGGCACCTTCTTCTGCGCGGTCTTCTCGTCGACGACGAAGCCGCCCTGCTCCTGATCCTTCACCGGCGGCAGGAAGGACTGATGCGTATGGCCGCGCACGAGCAGCTCGCCGGTGGCGTCGAGCATCACGTCGGTCTCGTTCACCACCCAGTCGCGGCCGCGGCGCTGGTAGCGCTCGATGATCGTGGAGCGCGTGCGCACGCGCGCGCCGAGCGGGATCGGCGCGAACAGGAACCAGTCCTGGCGGCCGTGCAGGTTCCCGAACAGGTTCTTCAGATACCACTCGCCGACGAACTTGTAGCACTCGGAGTGGTAGAGCAGCGGCGGCGCATACTGCGCCTGGAGCGGGTGGCGATCGCCGAGCGCGTCGGCGTAGAAGTCGACCACCGCCTTCTCCGCTTCGTAGACGTTCGACCCGCAGTGACGGCCGACGTGTGCGGGCTGTCCGAGCAGGTTCACGGCTCTGTCCCTCTCTGCTATTGACCGCCGGGTGAGCTCGCCGCTCCACAACGTGGGCGCATGGACGCTGCGCCGCGCGCAGATCGGGCCGGATCACCTCGCGGTGGTCGACGCGGAGCGTAGCCTCGATTACCGCGCACTCCACGAGCGCACGGGCCGCTGCGCGGCGCTGCTCGCGGTGCACGGCGTCGGTGTGGGCGACCGCGTGGCGCTCTTGCTCGGCAACCGCACGGCCTATCTCGAGCTCGTGCTCGCGGCGGCGCGGATCGGCGCGATCGCGGTGCCGCTCAACGCGCGGCTCACCGCGCCCGAGCTGCGCGGGCTCTTGGCAGATTGCACGCCGACGCTGCTCGTGCACGAGCATGCCCTCGACGCGCTCGCGCGCGACGCGGCAGCCGGGCTCGCGCGCGCACCGGAACGCCTGGCCTGCCCCGATCGCTACGAAGCCGAGCTCGCCGCGCGCGCACCGCACGAGGCGATCCTGCCCGTCACGCCCGACCACCCGATGATCCTCATGTACACGTCGGGCACGACCGGCGAGCCGAAGGGCGCGCTGCTGCCGCACCGCAAGACGCTCTACAACAGCCTCAACGCCGAGCTCTTTTTCGGGTTGCGCCGCGAGGACCGCGTGCTCGTGGCGCTGCCGCTATTCCACTCGTTCGGGCTCTCGATCCTCTCGCTGCCGGCGCTGTACGCCGGGGCCGCAGTATTTCTGGAGCCCCGCTTCGACGCCGCGCGAACGTGGCAGCGCGTAGCCTCCGAGCGCATCACGTTTCTCGGCGCGGTGCCGACGCAGCTCGCCGCGCTGCTCGCCGAGCTCGAGCAGCGCGGAAGCGCTCCGCCACCGCCTGGCCTGCGCTTCCTGTTCGGCGCGGGCGCCGCGGTGCCGGTCGAACAGATCCGCGCGTTCGAGGCGCGCGGCGTCATCCTGAAGCAGGGCTTCGGCCAGACCGAGACGTCGACCTTGTGCTGTCTCGACGCGAGCGACGCGATCCGCAAGGCGGGCAGCGTCGGCCGGCCGGTGTTCCACGCCGAGCTGCGCGTGGTGACGCAGGCGACGATCGACGGGCCGGTCGAGCACTGGTGTGACGCCGCGATCGGCGAGCCCGGCGAGATCGCCGTGCGCGGTCCGATCACGATGCTCGGCTACTGGAACAAGCCCGACGCCACCGCCGCGACGCTGCGCGGCGACTGGCTGCGCACCGGCGACATCGCCACGCGCGACGACGAGGGCTTCCTCACGCTCGTCGGGCGCGCGCGGGACATGTACATCTCGGGCGGCGAGAATGTCTATCCGGCCGAGGTCGAGGCCGCCTACGCGCAGCACCCCGCGGTGCGCGAGATCGCGATCGTCGGCGTGCCCGACGCGCGCTGGGGCGAGGTCGGGCGCGCGTTCGTGGTGCCGCGCGACGGCTGTTCGCTCGACGGCGAGGCGCTGCGCGCCTGGGGCGCGCAGCGCCTCGCGCGCTTCAAGCTGCCGCGCGACTTCGTCGCGATCGCGAGCCTGCCGCGCACCGAGACGGGCAAGGTGCAGAAGCACCGCCTCGTGCGCAGCTCAAGCTCCGCGGAGCCGAACGCGGCCGCGGGCAACGAGGACGAGCAGGCCTAGCACCACGAGCATGCCCGTGCCCGGCTCCGGGACCGCCGCCGTGCCGAGCGCGAGCACCGTGGCGAAGCGGCTGCCCGTCCCGTGGCTCGTGAGCTCGAAATCGAAGTCGAGGTCGAATGCGCCCGCAGATCTCGTAGATGTGCTCGTGAGGCCGCTCAAGAAGAGCGCATGGCTGAAGAACTCGACCGCCTCGGAAAGGTCGGTGAACACGTGCTCGAGGAGTGCGTTCGTGCCGTTGCGGACCCGAAACGCGAGCTCCTCGAATCCGGCCCCGTCGAGATCGACCGACGCAAAGGTCACGTAGAGCCCCGCATTGAGAACGCTCGCGCTCGTGCTGCCGGAGAACTCGGCCTCCGACCGCAGCGTGATGTTCGATCCATCGTGCGCTTGTGTGTCGTGGAGCACGAGCGCAGCGGAGCCCCATAGCGCTGTCGACGTATTGGCGCCGGTGACCCAGGTCGACACGTCCGGACCCGTTGTTGCGCCCGCCGCCGACGCGCCAAGGGACGGCGCATCGCCGCCACCCGCGCGCGCCGAAACCGTCGCGTCCGAGATCACGTCTGCGGATGCGAACGCCTGCGCCGCCACGACCGTTCCGAGCAGCCCCGCGACGCCGGAGCCCGCCGACGCGGCCGCCGATCCGGAGCTGCCCACGCCGTGCGCATCTGCGATGGCGGTTGCAGCGGCCCCGAACGGCAGCCCGACGCGCGCGCCGGCGATCGCCTGCACTTCGCCGAGACTCTCGGCGTGCGCGCCCGAGATCGCGTGTCCGGGGTCGCTGTATCCGTCGCCCGCGATCGCGAGCGACTTCGCGAGGGCGCGGGAATCGCCCGCGCTGATTGCCGATGCGAACGAGCTCGCGTCTCCGCCCGTGATCCGGTCGAAGGCCGATCCCTGCAAGGCGGAGCCGCCGACCGCGAGGTCGTAGACCTCGACGCGGCTGTTGCCGAGAGCGACGCCCGACGAGCTGCTCGAGGCGGACCCTCCGCCGCCGTGCCCGTTCACCGTCGTGCCACCGGCGCCTCCGATCGCGCCCATGGCGGAGAGCGCAGGATTCGCCGCGAAGGCCTGACCCACGCGGATGTCCTGGCCATCGCCGGTCGTGCGGGCGAGGACCGCGATGGTCGCGTCGCCGCCGCTGCCCGCGACCTCCCCCGCTCGCACGTCGCCGCCCTCGGCCCTCGCAATCAGATTCAACGCACCCGATTCGTTCGTGGCCTCGACGTTCGCTTCCGCACTTCCTGCATCGAGGTCGCCCGTGCTTGCCCGATCGCCGCTGTCGCCTCCTGCCGCATAGCTGGTGACCGATAGCTGTGTCGCCCTGGCGATCTTGGCGAGGTGACTGAACGCCGAGCCGGCGCGTCCCGACGATCCACTGCCACCGTACTGGACGGAGCCCGCGTGTCCTCCGATCGCCCGCTGGATCATCGTGAGGGAACCCGATGTATCGCCCTGCACGGCGTTGTCGAGCGACACCGAAGCTCCGTTTCCCCCTCCGGTCGTGCCGGCGCCGCCGCTACCGCCGGTCGCCTCGCCCGTGACGACCACGTCGCCGCTCTCGGATCGCGCCGCAACGGCGCCCAGCGTCGCTGCGCCGCCATCGCCGCCGACCCCGCGCGACGAGATGCCGCCGCCTCCGGCGATCGCGCGCACCGTCGCGGACGCCGCGGCCGCGGCGAGCGCTTCGGTCACCGCCGCCGCGTGCGCGCTGCCTCCCGCTCCCGCGACGCTGCTCGTCGCACCGTAGCCGTAGAACCCGTAGCCGCCGTTCCCACCGACCGCTTCCACGACGGCCGCGATCGCTCCACCCGCGGCATTGCCGCCCGCGAGCTCGGACGTCGCGGCACCCCCCGCCCGACCTACGGTGCCTCCGCCGCCGTTGCCCGCCACGGCGCGCTGCAACAGCGATAGTCGGCGCGCCGTGGAACCGCCGACCGCGTCTCGCATGACCGAATCCGCCCCGCGGCCACCCGTCTGAGCTCCGGTCGAATAACCGGAGGTGCCTCCACCTGCGCCGCCGATCTGGATCGCCGTCACAGAGACGTTCCCGCCACCGTCCGAGAACCCTTGCGCAGCGGCGTGCGCGCTGCCGCCGTCTCCACCGGTGACGCGGCCGGAGCCGCCGTCCCCGCCGCTCGCGTCGGCGCGAACCTCGACGTCGGCGTTGCCGGCGTTGCGGCCGAGCGCCGAGGAATCGGCGTCGCCACCGCGGCCGCCGAGGCCATTCCCGCCGAAGGTGTCGTCCCGCGTATTCCTGCCGCCATCGCCGCCGGCCGCGTGGTCGAACACGCGCACGGCGCTGTTCCCGTCCGCGGCGCCTTCCGACGCGCTCGTCGCCGAGCCGCCGTCACCCGCTCCGCCCGACACGAGCTGCGAATTGTCGCGACCTCGCGCACCGTAGGCGCCGCTCTTCGGTGTCGCGGTCGTGTTCGGTGCCGCACCGATCGTCACGTCGTGGCCGTCGCCGATGGAGCGCGCGAAGGCGGAGACAGTCGCCGCGCCGCCGTCTCCACCATCTGCCACGGGCTGGATGAACGGATACCCGGGATAGACGAACTCGTCCGCGCGCGCGAAGACCGACACGGCGCCCGCCGAGTTCTCCCCGCGAACGAGCGCCGACGCGCTGCCTCCCGGCTCTGGCGAGATCACCGAGACGTTCGGGAACACCGTGCCGCCGCGCGCCTCGCTGTGAAGCTCGAGCGATAGCGACGCGGTGCTAAAGTCGAGCGAGCTGGTGGCCGAGCCCGCTTTCGATCCTGACCCGGCGACCGCAAACTGCTCCAGCGTCAACGCGCCCGTCGTCGCGCCGGTCACGGTGTCCGTGATAACCGCGTCCGCGCCGACTCCTCCGTTGCGACCGCCGTTGCCGCCGTACACCTCGCCGCGCACCCGGACGCTGCCGCCGTCTCCACCGGTGACGCGGCCGGAGCCGCCGTC
>Ga0066710_100006926_pt1 | contig 10720 bp, 7 predicted proteins | sample GraSoiAngelo_159_FD_79666 | JGI IMG/M metagenome (GOLD analysis project Ga0066710, IMG submission 79666) | Grasslands soil microbial communities from the Angelo Coastal Reserve, California, USA - 14_1009_16_40cm | ecosystem: Environmental > Terrestrial > Soil > Grasslands | place: USA...
ATGAATGCGCAGCCTATCAGCGAAACGCACACATACATCGCGTTCAGGCCGGCGGCTGCGACCGCGCATCCCCAGAAGGCGCGGGCCAGCGCAAGACCGGCAAAGACGCAAAGCTTGAGCGCAATACGGCGCCATGAGCGTGCGTCCGGTGGAGATCCCTCAAGCAACCAAGCCCGTGCCGCAGGTTGCCTGGCGTTCGAGAACATTCCAGCAACGGTCATTTTCGTTCCGAATGCGATGTCCTGGTTTCGGGGGCGCTATGACCCGACCAGTCTGTGAACGTCGCCCCGCTGCATTCCCTCAAGCAGCGTGCCGATGAATTCCTCGTGCCCCTTGAAAGCCCGCGCCGAATTGGTGGAAATACTCGATACCCTGACCAGCATGCCGTCGGGGATACGCCCGGACAATCCGAACTTCAACTGCACCATGAGCCGCTCGAGCCGGCCCAGCACCACGCGGTCTCCCATGGTGAACCAGTAGGTCACGGGCTCCCATCGCGGGCCGCGCACGGCAAGCATGCGCGTGACGGGAATCGTCTTTTCCCGGAAGAGCAAATTTTCGTGGGAAACGTCCCTGATCTCGAATCCCTGCGCCGCGTAGCACACCTCCTGCCGATGCACCTTCAGCGCGTCGCTCTGATCGCCTCCGTAGGCGATCGTCAACATCATGCGTTCGCCCCGGGCGTTGACGTAGGTGCGGCTCACGACCTGACTGTAAAGCCGGTTCAAATTGGCCTGTACATCGGGCGCCGGAACGATCGGAACGATGCTCGGATCGATGATCCAGTCACTAAACGAAACTGGGATGATCTTTTCGAAATCAAAATCCGCGGTATCGTGCTGCGCGCGGGTAGGCTTGAGCCCGAGCGCAGTACCGGCGGCAAGAACCATGACCGCGCCCACCAGCAGGGACTTCCAGTCGAAGTATTTCATGCCGGCGCTCCCGGTCCGCGCAAAGCCGGCAGGCGGCGCAACAAGGCATCGAACCCGAGCAGCAGCAGCAGCGCCGTGGCAAACAGCGTCATCCCGGCGAACACGTGCAGGAAGCTCTGTCCCGCCCCGTCCCCGAGATGAAACGTGATGAGGATCAGGATCAACACCCGCAGGATGTTCGCCGCGAGCGCGATCGGAATAATGCTGGCGAGCAGAAGCGCGGCGCGAACGACGTTGCCAGAGGCAGCAAGGTGCAGGTAGAGCAACCCCAGCGCAGCGAGGCTGTAGATCGAATTCAGCCCGGAGCAGGCGTCGGCCACCAGCAGCTGATATTGACCGATGCTCAATATGACGCCGGTACGGGCGATGGGATAACCCAGCCCGTAAAGGACCGACTCGACGACCTGGGAAACCATGTTCTTGAGCGGCCCGGTAATGGCTTCGATGACAAAGCCCGGAAGCGGCACGAGAAACGAGAGAAAGACCAGCGGAAACCACAGCCGCGCCAAAGCACGCCAGCCTAGGAAAAGCAGGACCGCGCCGGCGAGCACCGGGATATGAGAGCCGACCTCGAACAGGGCGAGACGTTGCGAGCGCCCGATGACGTAGAGCGCCAGCCCCAGCGCCAACGCCGCGCTTCCCGCGAGCGTGGCGCCGCGTGAAGGCGCCCTGACGAGTGCGACGCGCTGCCGCCACGCGAGCCACCCCGCCACTGCGAGAATGATCGGCCCGTCGGCGTGCGTTTCATCCTGCCACAGACCGTGCGCCAGGTCGACGTAGGTCGGGACATACATCACCGCCAGACCCAGCATCACGGGCAGCCAGCTGCGCACGGCTGCCACGTTCGGCCCGGGGAGGATCCGCTGCTCCAGAACCGAGGACATTCCCGTCGGCCCGGTTCAAAAGGCGTTGAATACGGTACCTACGATACGAGCGCCCGTATCGCTCAACTCCCGGATAACGCTAGCCGTATCGGCAAGACGGGTATGGTCTTTGCGGGCGAGCATCATCGCACTGCCTGCGCGGAAGGTCACGCTCTGCGCATCCGCGTAGAGTTTCGCCGGGGGCGTATCGATGAGGATGATGTCGAACTCGGTCCACATTTCCTGCAGGAGAACACCGAGTGAGGGACGCGACAGCAGCTCCTGTGGATTGGGCGGGGGCGCGCCGGCCGGCAGAAGCGAAAGTCTCCCGAATTCCAGGATCTGCGTGATCGCGCTGCGGTCGGCGCGGCCGGAGAGCACCGCCGAAAGGCCGATCCGGTCGGGGACGTTGAAGATCCGGTGTTGTCGCGGCGTGCGCAGGTCGGCGTCGATCAGAAGCGTACGTTCGCCGAGTTGCGAGAAAACCACCGCCAGGTTGGCGGCCACGTAACTGCGCCCTTCGCCGGAGCCCGGACTGACGATCGCCAGTACCCGGTGCCCGACCTTGGTGTTGGACCAGCGCATCAGCAACTGGGTCCGCAGCGCCCGCAGCTCCTCTGCACGAGGGTGAAACGGCTCGTACGCGACGACCAGTTCGCTGCTGATGCTCTCGTTGCCGGGCAGCAAATGGGGAAGATCGTACTGTTTCGCGACCGCACAACGCAGGTCGTCCGCCGTAATCAGGCCCAGGCGAAGCGCAGCTTCGCCGAACCTCAATCCTTCTGTCTGCTGCAGCTCCATGACCCGCTCGATGTCCTCGCCGCCGAGCTTTCCCTCTTCCGCGAGAATGCTGCCGATGCGACGGTCGTGACGCGCAAGAACGCGGCTCGATCCTTCGATCGGCAGGACGTTCTCCTGAACATTCATCGGCGTTCCTCAGCCAGGATTCGGCAAAGCCTGTCTCGCGCCGCCTGGCCGGCCGAGCAAACGGCCTCTAGCGGGCTGCCAGGTGTTGAGCACGGCAAGCAGCGGCACATCCAACTCCAAGTCTCTGAACGAACGCACCCGGCGGTCGAACATCTCCATCAGTATCACGAGCCCGATGCCGAGCGTCGTTCCGACCAGCACCGACAGGGCGATGTTGAGGGCGACTTTGGGATAGGCAGGCTCGCGCGGCGCGAGCGCCGCGTTGAGCACGGCGACGGTGCCCTGGCTGGCGCGGCTTTCGACCCTGCTGACGACCGAGCGCTGCATGGCGGCCTCGTAGGTCCGCTGGGCGGTCTCCGCGTTGCGCGTCAGCACCGTCAGGTCATTGCGGTCGCCCTTGATCTCAAGCAACCGCGCACGCTGCGCCGCCAGAGCTCTCCTGAGCTCTGCCTCGCGCTGGCGGCTCTGCTGCTTCGAATTCTCCATCCCGGCGACGACTGCTTTCATTTCGACGTCGAGCTTCTCGCGCAGGCTCCGGTTCTCGGAGACTTGACGCTGGTATTGCGGATGGTTGACTCCGTACTCGGCCGACAGTTCCTGGAGTTTCGCTTCTCCGCGCACGAGGTCGCCTTTCAGCTTCTGAATGTACGCATTGGAGAGAACATCCGGCAATTTATCCGGAGATGCGCCCCGTTTGAGAAAATCGCGCGCTTGCCGCTCCCGGGCTTCCAAATCGAACGCCTGCTCCTGCGCTCTCACCAGCTGGCTTGAGATCTCCCCCAACCGGGCGTTTTCGACGTCGTAGTGCTCGTCGGCCGAGATGATCCCCTGCTTCCTTTGATAGTCCGTGAGCTTGGCCTGGGCTTCCTCCAGGTTGGCCCGCAGGCCCTTCAGCTGCTCCTCGAACCACGCCGCCGCTTCCCGCGTGGGCTCCACGCGCAGCTCGAGCATCGTATCGGTATAGGCCTTGGCAAATGCGTTGGCGACTAACGCCGAGAGACGGGGATCGCCCGAAGAAAAACTCACCTGGATGACATCGCTCCGTGAGGTCTCCACCTTGAGCTTCTTGATTAGGGCACCGGCCAGCCAGTCCTCGATCGACCCCTCGCCTCCCTCTTTCGCGAAGGCCGCCCGCGTCGAAGGGCTCTCCGCGAGCTTCAGGTCTTGCACTACTTTGCGCGCCACTTTCTCGCTGGTGATGATATCCATCTGTGTTTGCATGTAGCTGAGCCTCTCCTGCGGGAGAACGAGCGGATGGAGAACATTGCTCAGCGACTGCTCGTCCTTGTTCGGGTTCACCAGTAGCGACGCCGTCGCCTTGTAGGATTTCGGAAGCAGCAAGCTTACCGCGGTAGTGGCCAGGACGGTGGCCGCCAGCACCACGGCAAAGACGCCGAAGCGCGCGCGCAATGCGAGCAGAAACTGTTGGAGGTTCATGATGTGTACGATGTAGGGGGTTGATCGCGCCGATCGCGCTGCGCACGTTTCCTAGCCTAGAACAGGCTCTCTCTGACATAAATCACGTCATCGGGCTCAACCGGATCGGTCAGCTTCGCGTCGAGTTTCGCCACTGCTCCATCCGGCGTCCGTCGGTGGATCTTGAGTCCGCGGTCGGTGCCTCGCGATGTCACGCCGCCTCCGACCGAAAGCGCCTGCATCACGGTCATGGCCGGCTCCAGCCGATACGTACCCGCGCGCTGGACTTCCCCGTAGATGTAGAAAACCGGGGCGCGCTGCACGAAAATCGCATCGCCGCTCTCCAACTGAAGATTCCGTGATAAATCGCCGATGCGATACATGGATGGCACATTGATTTCCAGTTTCGCTGTCTTGCCATTGCGCGTGATCATCACGGTGACGTTGTCGTCTCCGGTCGGGCTGATGCCGCCGGCGAGCGCCAATATGTCGGTCAGACTCGAACTGGTGTCATCGAGCGCGTATCGCCCCGGGCGGGCGACCTGACCGAGCACCGAAACCTGCCGGCTGCGCACCCGGATCACGTTGAGACTGACTTGGGGCTTCAGCACGAACTTTCCCTCTATCAACTGCTTGGCGATCCGCCCCTCTGCCCCTGCAGGCGTGAGCCCTGCGAGCGAAATTTCGCCAATCAAGGGAAAGGTGATGGTGCCTCGCTCGGAGATGCGCGTCTCGGTCGTGAGATCCGGGTTCTGGAACACCGTAATGCGGACGGAATCGCCTTCCCCCAGCGTTTCGCGTGACGGGCTCTCGCGTGATTGGCCGTACGCCCCTGCCGACAGCATCATCACCGCGAAACAGAGCAAGGCGGCGAGCGCCGCATTTGACGGCACAACCGGTGGCTCTCTGTCTTTGCGCAGATGCATCGTTTCGGCAGCTATTCGGCGAGTAACTATCGCGGCCCGCTGGACAGATCCCGTGCGATCTTTCCTTCATCCCGACCCGGGAACAGGCTCGCAGTTGCACTCGAGGAGCCGGGCTGCGCTGTCGTTTGCGGACGTGTGGTCCCGAAATCGCCTACGTACTCGATGTTCGCTTTTTCACGGAGCTTCTTCACTTCGGCTTGCGCCAGCTCGATCCGCTTTCGATTGGCCAGGAACTGCTCGATGATCGGCGTGGCCTGCTTTTCGCTCAAAGGGGCCTCTTGAGACTGCATCAGCTGCAAGACCGACGCGCCGTGCGGCGTCGGGAATACGGCTATTTGCCCGTCTTTCATGTCGGACAGCTGAGGCAATATCTCCAGCGGGACTTGTTGCGAGGGTTTGGTCGATGTCGCGACGTTGAACGACAGTTTCTGCGACTTGAGCCAGCCCGCGACGTCGTTGAGATTTTTCGCCACGGCCGCTTCGGCTTTCAGCGCATCGAGCTTTCCCTGCGGCGCGGCTACCGCAAGCTCCTGAAAGCGGTACATGCGCCGCCGCTCGAACAACACGGGGTTCCGCCTGTAAAACTCCTTGACTTCCTCGGGTCTCTCCTTCGGTGCGGCGGAAACGGCTCTTTCCAGATAAGCCTGCGCGAGTATCTGGCGCTTCGCGCCCTCGATTTCCTGCATGACTTGCGGATCGCGGTCCAGCTTGGCGTCGCGCGCCTTCTGCACCAGGAGCTCCTGATCGATGATCCGCTCGAGCACCTGAGCCGCGGTCTGCTTGGCTTGATCAGGTGCACCATTGTTGCTGCGCGCGATGGCGCTGTTGATCTGATGCACCGAGATTTCGTCGCCGTTCACTTTCGCGGCGATCTGGCTCGAGACCTTCTTGAGGTCGGCCTTGCCGCACGAGGCGAGCGCAACTACGACCGAAAACATCATCACCGGATAGAGAAGCCTGTCGACCATGCCTGGTCTCCTTGCGTGATGGAGAAAGGTCAATTGCCTGACTCGTTGCCGCCGGCGAATGACGTGAATTGCGACCGCATGAGGGGCCACGATAGTCGCACGACGTTTATGGGATGATTTTCCGGACTGGTCCGATCGGACTATCCGGAACGCGATCAGTCTCGCCTGGATCTCCCTCCTAAGCCTGATCGCGTTTGCGCGGATCCGTCGGATACGACTGATCGGACCTCCCTTCTTGGCAATTCATGTCGACGCTGAACCCAGAATCGGCTGAGTGAGCTGTCAGCGGGTCTCTTTACCTTTTACCTTCGCCGACTTCGCGGTTCTTCCCTTTCGAGGTTCAGGGAACACGCGATCTTCTGCGGGAATTTTTGTCATTTTCCGCGAAAGTTCTTTCGAACTAGATTGTAGTCACAACACTACACCAACGAGTTGTTCCCGCTGATTTTTCTATCCAGCCCTTGCTCTGATATCAGGCCTTACCCTAGGGAATACCTAAGGTTTTTCGAAGCGGGTTTGGCGAGTTATGTGGATTCATGCAGCGTAATAAATTTATGCATTTGTCATGATGCCGCTACGTCTTGTCGCGAACCAACTACACAGAGCACATCATGAAACTTTCGAACTTTTACCTCATCCGCTCGGTTTCCCTCAAATGGCGCCGGATCTGTCGTGTCGCGCGCGAATTTGCGACTTCCCCGATCATCGCCGGTTGCAGGCGCGCGGTCGTTGCGATACGCGCTGCTGCCTTTGCACTGCTCCTGGGCGCGGCCTTGCCTCTAGCGGCCCAAACCGACACGGTGAACTATTTGTCGGTCATCCCGGGAGTAGCGGGCTACGGAATGCAGACGCCGGCAGGCCGCGGTGGAGCGGTGTACAAAGTCACTAATTTGAATGCGTCCGGCGCGGGATCGTTCAGGGCGTGCACGGATGCCAGCGGACCGAGAGTCTGCGTGTTCGAGGTGTCGGGAAACATCGATCTCGGCGGCGGAAGCATCAACGTCTACAATCCATTTCTCACCATCGCCGGACAGACGGCTCCGGCGCCCGGGATTTCGATTATCAACGGCAGTTTCACGATCGACACCCACGATGTGCTGGTCCAACATATTCGCGTGCGTGGGGGATTGGCGCCGGGGCGGGTGCTGCCGCTCAACGTCGACAACTACCTCGGCACCGCCTACAACGTCGTCATCGACCACGTCTCGATGGCGTGGTCGACCGACGACCTCGTCATGACGTGGTGGGGCGCGCATGACGTCACCTGGACGCACGTGCTGGCCACGGGCGAATTGCGCAATACCGCGGTCTACGTCGACACCGACGGCAAAGTCATGCTCACCGACAGCATCGACTACAACATCCTCATGCGGGCGAGCGCGCTGATCACCGGCTACCAGCGCATGCCGTTCGCCCAGGCGAATCCTTTCGTGTTCGTGAACAATATCGTCTACAACTGGGGCGGCGTCGGGACGCAATTCGCGCGGCAGAGAGTCGCTTCGGGCGGCGAATTCATCATGGACAACAACCACTACAAAATGGGGCCGCTGAATAGCCAGGCATGGTCGCCAAAGCCGATTTTGCTGCGGGACTTTTGGGTGCCGGGCGTGCATATCTATCTCAACGGCAACTATGCACCGGACTGGGCGATCAGCCAGCAATGGGACCTGGTGGACAATCGGACGGCCACCCCTTCGTATTCGCAGGCGGACCTCCAGGTCTTTACGCCCGGCGCCTGGCCGGCTGGGCTCGTCGCCCGCAGCGCGGCCAACGGCGGCATCTTCGATTGGGTGCTCAACGACGTCGGCGCGTTCCCGCTGTCGCGCGACAGTTTGGACGCTCGCCTGGTCAATGACGCCCGGAACAGAACCGGGGGATATATCAGTTCGACCACTTTCCCGACGCTGGCCCAGAATAGCCGCGCCCTCACGCTTCCCGCAAATCCCAATGGCGACGATAACGGCAACGGATATACGAATCTGGAGGAGTGGCTGCAATGCATGGCCGCACAGGTCGAGGGAAGGCCTTGCTCAACCGCCGCCGCCCCCTCGGTTCCCGCGAATTTAGCCGTAACCGTGGTTTCATCTTCGGAAATCGATCTTTCCTGGAGCGCTGCAACAGATAACGTTGGCGTGAGTGGCTACGGCGTCTACCGCGCCGGCGCTTTGCTTGCCACTTTAGGAGCAGTGACCACATATCAAGACACCGGCCTTACCGCGTACACCACCTACTCCTACACCGTCCAGGCCATCGACGCAGCGGGGAACGCGTCCGCCCAATCAGCCTCGGCGAGCGCGACCACTCAAGCCGCCCCCGACACCGCCGCTCCCTCGATCCCCACCGGCCTGGCTGGTATCGCGGTGTCCTCAAACCAAATTGATCTCTCGTGGAACCCTTCTACCGACAATGTCGGCGTGGTGGGGTACGCCGTCTACCTCAATGACGTCATGCTTGCCACCACGACAGCAACGTCATTCCAACACACCGGCCTTGCCGCGGGCACCACTTATAACTACCGCGTGAGTGCCTATGACGCGGTTCCCAATAACTCGGCATGGACCGCCACACCGGTCTCGGTGACGATGCCGGCAGCTACACCGACGCTGGCGCTTGGCATCACCGCTCCCTCGGCGCCGACTGGGCTTCTCGCCTCCGCCGTCTCTTCTTCGCAGATCGATCTCTCCTGGACTGCTTCCACCGATGTGGGCGTGACCGGCTACCGCGTCCACCGCGGCGGTGTTCTGCTAGCCACCGTAGGGGCAGTGACCGCATATCAAAACGCCGGCCTTAGCGCTTCCACCACTTACTTCTATACTGTCCAGGCCTTTGACGCGGCGGGGGACGCGTCCATCCAATCGGCTTCAGCGATTGCTACCACTCAAGCCGCCCCCGACACCCAAGCCCCCTCCGTCCCCACGGGTCTCACGGGAACGGCGGTCTCACCGACCCAGATCAATCTGACCTGGAATGCTTCAACCGACAATGTCGGTGTGGCGGGGTACACGGTCTATCTCAATAATGTAGCGCTCGCCATTACGGCCGCGACGTCATTCCAGCACACCGGCCTCACTCCGGGTACCACGTACAAATACCGCGTGAGTGCCTATGACGCGGTACCTAATAACTCGGCGTGGACCGCTCGCGCGGTTTGGGTGAAGACGCCTGGGCGCCGTCTCATTCGCAGCGATTTCAATGGCGACGGCACCTCCGATATCCTGTGGCGCAACAGCGCGACCGGCGAGAACACCATCTGGTTCATGAACGGCACCACGGTTTCGAGCAGCGCTATATTCTCTACGGTACCGGATGCCAACTGGAGCATTGCAGGGGTCGGTGACTTTAACGGAGACGGCAAGCCCGACATCCTGTGGCACGACAGCGCGGCCGGTCAGAACGTAATCTGGCTCATGAACGGTGCCACCATTTCGAGCGGCGCCACGTTCGCTACGGTTGCGGATCTCAACTGGAGCATTGCAGGGGTCGGTGACTTTGATGGGGATGGTAAGTCCGACATCCTGTGGCGCAACAGCGCGACCGGCGAGAACGTGATCTGGCTCATGAACGGCACCACGATTTTGAGCGGCACTGCATTCTCTACGGTAACCGATCTCAACTGGAGCATTGCAGGGATCGGTGACTTTGATGGGGATGGTAAGTCCGACATCCTGTGGCGCCACAGCGTGACTGGCCAGAACGTGATCTGGCTCATGAACGGCACCACGATTTTGAGCGGCACCGCATTCTCTGCGATAACGGACCTCAACTGGAGCATCGTCGGGGTCGGTGACCTTGATGGGGACGGCATGTCCGACATCCTGTGGCGCAACAGCGCGACCGGCGAGAACGCGGTCTGGTTCATGAACGGCACCACGGTTTCGAGCAGCCCTATATTCTCTACGGTTCCGGATTCCAACTGGAGCATCGCCGGGGTCGGCGATCTTAATGGGGACGGCAAATCCGACATCCTGTGGCACAACAGCGTGACCGGCGAGAACGCGGTCTGGCTCATGAACGGCGCGACGATTTCGGCCGGTACTGCCATCAGCCCGGTACCGGGCAGCGGCTGGTCGATAACACTACGCTGACTGGAGTTGCGTCGCAGCCCCGCCGCTCAGTGCCTGAACGGGATGCTGCGCGCCCCCTCCTCGGAAGGGAGGCTGGGCCGCGATGCAGAGCGGCTGGAGGGAAGGCGCGTCAGCGCCGCTGGATTTTCAGCGCCCTTGTCAAAGGAGGGCGAAGGGATGGACGAACCTCTGGCCCAGACAGGGCTCATCCACCCCCAGCAGTCTAATTGTGCCTGCTGTTGCTTACCTCCAGCTCAGGGCGTGGCCACCGTGCCGCACATCTCGGCTTCGGTGGGCGCGGGCGAGGGCCCCGTGGTGGACGGATTGGGCTTGTGAAGCTGAATATTGCCGCCGCCCCCGCTCGGTCCCGGGGGACCCAATTCGCGCGTCGAGATATCGAATCCGTTCTCCAGCCGCAGCCCGAACCTGTCAAGGCCGCCCGGCTCGCCGTTGTCCTCCAGCCTGACCCGGAATCTCATGGTGAAGGTGTTGTTGATAATGCCTATCCCGCAGATATCGCGCGCGTTCGGAAACGCCGGGTCCATCAGGTACCCCGTGATTTGCGTGCTTCTCAGATGACCGGGCGGGTTGGTGCTATGGTCGACCACGTTCACATGCCCCCAG
>Ga0066710_100006927_pt1 | contig 10720 bp, 10 predicted proteins | sample GraSoiAngelo_159_FD_79666 | JGI IMG/M metagenome (GOLD analysis project Ga0066710, IMG submission 79666) | Grasslands soil microbial communities from the Angelo Coastal Reserve, California, USA - 14_1009_16_40cm | ecosystem: Environmental > Terrestrial > Soil > Grasslands | place: USA...
CGCCGAGAAGGAGGCGTTCTACCGGACCGTCGCCGGCGCCGTCGAATTGCTCGGCGCGTCGAACGTCGTCGTCAAGGTCCACCCCAACGAAGACGAGGCGCTCGTGCGTCGGCAAGCGCGCGAGTGGGGCTGGCCCGGCACGGTGTTCACGAAGACGTACGACATCCATCGGCTCTTCGCGGCCGCCGACGCGGCGATCATGGTGACGTCGATGGCCGGGATCGAGGCGATGGCGCTGGGCTGCCCGGTGGTCGCCGTGCAGACGCCGGGGAAGGACTTCGAGGGACAGGGGATACCCGCCTACGTGAGCGAGGGCGTCGTCGAGCGCGTGGACACGGGAGACGCGGCCGGCCTCGCGAAGACCCTTCGACGCCTCCTGGATGACCCGCTCGCGCGCGCCGGGCTGGTCGAGCGTGCCAGGACGTTCGCAGCGCGCTACGTCCATCCGGTGGACGGCGCGCTCGCCGACAGGCTGCTCGCCGTGGTCCGCGAGATTCGGGGTGAGGCGTCGGGGAGGCGGTCGCCGTGAGCGCGTCCCGCCGCTTCGTGGTCGGCGACCGCGAGATCGGCGGCGACGCGCCCACCTTCGTGGTCGCAGAGGCCGGGGTCAACCACAATGGCGACCTCCGGCTGGCGCGGCAGCTCATCGACGCGGCGAAGGGGGCCGGAGCCGATGCCGTCAAGTTCCAAACGTTCCGCAGCGAGGCGCTCGTGAGCCGCCACGCGCCGAAGGCGGCCTACCAGCGGACGGCCACGAGTGCGGGCGAGAGCCAGGCGGAGATGCTGGCGCACCTCGAGCTCACGCGCGAGCAGCACGTCGAGCTCCGCGACCACTGCGCGAAGGCGGGCATCCTGTTCTTTTCTGCCCCGTTCGACCACGCGAGCGTCGACGCCCTCGCCGAGCTCGGCGTCGGCCTGTTCAAGGTACCGTCGGGCGAGATCACGAATTTCCCGCTCCTCCGCCAGATCGCCGGGAAGGGGAGGCCGGTGATCCTCTCGACCGGCATGTCGACGCTGGACGAGGTGGCGGAGGCCGTGGCGGCAATCGGTGCGGCCGGCGACCCGCCGCTGGCGCTCCTGCACTGCGTGAGCGCGTACCCGGCACCCGTCGAGGAGATGAACCTGCGCGCACTGGACACGCTGCGAGCCCGCTTCGGCTGCCCCGTCGGCCTGTCGGATCACACGGTCGGCATCGAGGTGGCCCTGGGGGCGGTGGCGCGCGGGGCGGTGATCGTCGAGAAGCATCTCACCCTCGACAAGGCGCTGCCGGGGCCCGATCATCGCGCGTCGCTCGAGCCGGTCGAGTTCGCCGCGCTCGTGCGCGGGATCCGCGCGATCGAGGCGGCGCTCGGCGACGGCGAGAAGCGACCCATGCCGTCCGAGGCCGACGTTCGCCGAGTGGCTCGCAAGAGCCTCGTGGCCTCGCGCCCCCTCCGCGCAGGCGAGCCCCTGACGGCGGAGGCCGTGGCGGTCAAGCGCCCGGGCACCGGCATCCCGCCCTCGCAGCTCGCGTCGGTGCTGGGGCGCCGCGTCCGCCGCGACGTGGCGGCGGACGAGGTCCTCGACTGGGCCATGCTGGCCGAGCGCTGACGATGGCCCGGCGGGCGATCGGCGTCGTTTCGGTGAGCCGCTCCGATTACGGACATCTGGTCCCCGTCTTGCGCGAGACCCAGGCGGCGACGGACCTGCGCCTCCTCCTGTTCGTCGCCGGTGCGCACCTCGCGCCACGATTCGGCCGGACGGTGGAGGTCATCGAGGCGGATGGCTGGCCGATCGCCGAGCAGATCGACACGCTCGAGCCCGAGGACTCGCCCGAGGCGATCGCGGTCATGACCGGCCGCGGCGTCGACGGCTTCGCGCGCGCCTACGCGCGCCAGCACCTGGATTTGGTCGTCGTGCTCGGCGACCGGTTCGAGATGCTCGCGGCCGCGACGGCGGCGCTCCCGTTCGCGCTGCCAGTCGCCCACATCCACGGGGGCGAGGAGTCCGAGGGCGCGATCGACAACCAGATCCGGCACGCCATCACCAAGCTCGCGCACGTGCACTTCGCCTCCGCCGAGCTCCACGCACGCCGGATCGCGCAGATGGGCGAGGAGCCGTGGCGGATCCACACGACCGGCGCACCGGGACTCGACCGCATCCGGCTCACCGAGCGCCTCCCGCGCGCGGCGGTTGCGGAGGCCCTCGGGCTCGCACTCGGCAGCCCCTGGCTCGTCGTGACGTTCCACCCGGTGACGCTCGAGTACCGGGACACCGACCGTCACGTGGACGAGCTCCTTGCGGCGCTCGACAAGCTCGAGGCGACGCTGGTCGTGACGTACCCAGGCGCCGACACCGCAGGGCGCAGGATCATCGAGCGGATCGAGGAATTCGCCGGGCGCCACGCGAACGTCCGGCTCGCGCGGAGCCTCGGCGACCGGCTCTACCTCTCGCTACTCGAGCACGCCGACGCGATGGTCGGCAACTCGTCGAGCGGCCTCATCGAGGCTCCGACATTCGGGTTGCCTGCGGTGAACGTCGGGAGCCGCCAGGCCGGACGCCTCCGCGGCGCGAACGTCATCGACGTCGAGCCGGTGTGCGACGAGATTCTCCGGGCCATCGACGCGGCGCTCGCCCCGGGCCTGCGCGCGCGGCTCCGGGCGGCGCCCAATCCGTACGGGGACGGCCACGCAGCGCCGCGCATCGTCCGCGTCCTGAGGGAGGTCGAGCTCGGGCCCTGCCTGGTCCGGAAACGCTTCGCCGATGTCGGGGCCGGGTCATGAATCTCGCCGACGTGCTCGTCCGTGACACCACCTCGCTGCGCGAGACGCTCGAGCTCGTGACACGGAGCGGCAAGCAGATCGCGCTCGTCGTGAGCGCCGACAAGCGCCTGGCCGGGCTCGTGACCGACGGGGACGTCCGCAAGGCGATCCTGCGCGGCGTGTCGCTCGACGCGAAGGTCGGCGACGTCATGAACCGCACGCCGATCGTCGCCCCAGCGGGCGTTGAGCGGAGCGAGGCGCTCGCGCTGATGCGGCGCCGTCGGATCCGCCATCTGCCGCTCGTAGATCCCGACGGACGCGTGCGAGATGTGCTCCTGCTGGACGACCTCCTCGCCCCGCCCGCGGCCCTCGACACACTGGCCGTCCTCATGGCGGGCGGTGAGGGTCGGCGACTCCTGCCGCTCACCGAGTCCACGCCCAAGCCGCTCCTCAGGATCGGCGGCAAGCCGCTCGTCGAGATCCTGATCGACCGCCTGCGGCAGGCGGGAATCCTCGAGGTGCTGGTCGCGATCCATCACAAGTCCGACATGATCCGCGCGGCGCTCGGCGACGGGGGCAGGCTCGGCGTGCGCCTCGAGTACGTCGAGGAGCCGGAGCCCCTCGGCACGATGGGCGCCGTGGCGCTCGCCCGGCCGCGTCTCGACCGGCCCTTCTTCGTCGTCAACGGCGATATCCTGACCAAGTGTGACTTTCGCGCGATGTGGGAGTTTCACCGGAGCCAGGTGGATGCGGCGATGACGGTCGGCGTCTCGCTCCATCAGATCGAGATCCCGTACGGCGAGTTGACGCTCGTCGCGGGCCGGGTGGCGTGCGTCGAGGAGAAGCCGCGTAAGGAGTTCCCGGTGAACTCGGGGATCTACGTTCTGGATCCGTCGGCCGTGGAGGCGATTCCCGAGGGCCGATACTGCGACGCGACCGACCTGATCCGGCTCCTGCTCGCGCGCAGACGGACGGTCGCGGCGTACGCGATCAACGAGTACTGGCTCGACGTCGGCCGCCACTGGGACCTCGAGAAGGCGAACCGCGACGTGGCCGAGGGGCTCCTGGATTGAACCGGGTCCTCGTCGTCGGCCTGGGGTACGTGGGGCTCACCCTCACGGTGGCGCTCGCGCGGAGGGGCTTCAGCGTGTTCGGGTGCGAGAAGAACCCCGCGACGGTCGCCACCCTGGCCGCCGGACGCCCGCACGTCTTCGAGCCGGGCGTCGAGGAGGGGCTGCGCGCGTTCCTCGGCGGCTCGATCCGCATCGCCGAGCATCCGCCGGCCGAGGCCGTCGACGCGGCGATCATCTGCGTGTCGACGCCCGTGGACCTTGCGACGCGCGCGCCCGACCTCGAGAACCTGCGCGCGGCCGCCCGCGCGGTCGCGGCGACGTGCGCGCCCGAGACGCTCGTCGTCGTCCGGAGCACCGTGCCGGTGGGCGCCAGCCGGCGGATCGTGCTCCCCGAGCTCGTCGCGCGCTGGGGGCGCGCGCGGCTCGCCTTTTGTCCCGAGCGGACCATCCAGGGACAGGCGCTCCGCGAGCTCGCCGAGCTGCCCCAGGTGATCGGCGGCCTCGACGCGGAGAGCTGCGACGCCGCGGCGGCGCTCTTTGCCCGGCTCACGCCGCGCGTCGTTCCCGTCTCGTCGCTGGAGGCGGCCGAGACGGTGAAGCTCATCAACAACTGCCACACCGACGTGATCTACTCGTTCGGCAACGAGGTGGCGCTCCTCGCGGAGCGGCTCGGGCTCGACCCGCTCGAGCTGATCCGCGCGGCGAACGCCGATTACCCTCGGCCCGACCTGGCGACGCCGGGATTCGTCGGCGGCGGCTGCCTGTCGAAGGACCCGTATATCCTCCTCAGCAGCTCGCTCGCCGCGGGCTACGAGCCGTGGCTGGTCGGCCGCGCGCGGGGGCTGAACGAGCACCTGCCGCTCCACGTCGCCCGGCGCTTCGTCGAGCTGATCCGTGAGACGCGCGGCGAGGTGGCTGGTGGCACGGCGCTGCTGCTCGGCTTCGCCTACAAGGGCTGGCCGCCGACCGACGACCTGCGGGGCGCGCCGGTGCTGCCGATGCTCGACCTCTTCCGCGCCGAGGGGCTTCGTCTGCGCGGCCACGACTTCCTGGTCGGGCGCGACGTCCTGACGCGGCTCGGCGTGACACCCTGCGCGCTCGAGGAGGGTTTCGTCGGTGCCGATGCCGTGCTCGTGATCACGAATCACCCCGAGTACGCCAAGCAGGACCTGCCGAGGCTCCTCGCCGCACTGCGCCGGCCGGCCGTGCTCTACGACTGCTGGCGCATCCTCGACGAGGAGGTCGCGCGGGGAGCCGGTCAGGTTCGCTACGCGTCGATCGGCTATGGCTAGGATCCTGATCCTCGGCGGCGCCGGCTTTATTGGCTATCACCTGGCCGAGCGGCTCAGCCGAGAGTCGCACGCGCTCACGCTCGTGGACGACCTCTCGCGCGGCCGGATGGACGCGGAGCTCGAGTCGCTCCTGGCCCGACCCGGGGTGCGCTTCGTGCGGGCGGACCTCACCGACCCCGCGGCCCTCGCCGACCTCCCCCGCGCGTGGGACCAGGTGTACCTGCTGGCCGCCGTCGTCGGCGTGCGCAACACGGGCGCGGACCCGGCGCGGGTCATCCGCGTGAACACGCTCGCGACGCTCCACGTCCTCGAGTGGCTCACCGCGGATGCGGGCGTCGTCTTCTTCGCCTCGACGAGCGAGACGTATGCCGGCGGTGTCGCGTTGGGGCACGTACCGGTGCCGACGCCGGAGGACATACCGCTGTCGATCGCGGACATCGCCCACCCGCGGTTCGCGTATGCCGCAAGCAAGATCCTCGGTGAGGCGGCCGTGCTCCACTACGGCAGGAAGAAGGGATACCCCGTCGTCGTGGGCCGGTTCCACAACGTCTACGGTCCGCGGATGGGCGCCGACCACGTCATCCCGGAGCTCTGCCTGCGCGCGCTCGACCGGGAGGATCCGTTCCGAATCTACGGGCCCGAGCAACGGCGCGCGTTCTGCCACGTCGCGGACGCGCTCGAGGCGGTCGTCCGCCTCGTGACGACCGAGCGGGCGTGGGGCCGGGTCGTGAATGTCGGCAACGACACGGAGGAGACCCTCGTGTCGGACCTCCTCGCGCTCGTCCTTCGGATCGCGCGGTTCGCGCCGCGGCTCGAGCCCGTGCCCGCGCCACCGGGATCGGTCGCGCGGCGATGTCCCGACCTGTCGCGGCTCCGCGCGCTCACCGGCTTCGTGCCGAAGATGTCGCTCGAGCATGGCGTCCGCGAGACGTTCGACTGGTACCGGGCATGGCGGGCGAGCGGGCGGTGAGTCGCGTCATTCCCAACGCCGTGCCGTTCCTCGGCGGCAACGAGTGGCGGTACCTCAAGGAATGCCTGGACTCGAACTGGGTGTCCTCGGCCGGGCCGTTCGTCGAGCGGTTCGAGCGCGAGGTGGCGGCGTACGTCGGCGCCGCCCACGCGGTCGCGACGGTGAACGGCACCGCCGCGCTGCACCTGGCGCTCCTGCTCGCGGGGGTCGAGCCCGACGACGAGGTGCTTGTCCCCGCGCTCACCTTCGTCGCCACGGCGAACGCCGTGCGCTACTGCGGCGCCGTCCCCGTGTTCGTCGATTCCGAGCCCAGGAGCTGGTGCGTGGACCCCCGGAAGGTGGAGGAGTTTCTCGCGACCCGGTGCGAAGCCCAGGGCGACCGCGTCGTCAACCGCGCGAGCGGGCGGCGCGTTCGGGCGCTCCTGCCCGTGCATCTCTACGGGCACCCGGCCGACCTCGACGCGCTCGTCGCGCTCACGGCGCGGTTCCCGCTCGTGCTCGTCGAGGATGCGGCGGAGGCGCTGGGGGCCGAGTACAAGGGGCGGCGTCTCGGCGTGCGCGGGCGCGTCGCCTGCCTGTCGTTCAACGGCAACAAGATCATCACCTGTGGAGGCGGCGGCATGGTGCTGACCGACGACGCGGAGCTGGCCCGTCGGGCCCGCTCGCTCTCGACGCAGGGAAGGGCGCCCGGCACCGAGTTCGTCCACGACGAGGTCGGTTACAACTACCGGCTCACCAGCATCCAGGCGGCCCTCGGGCTCGCCCAACTCGAGCAGATCGATCGGTTCGTCGAGGCCAAGCGCGCGACCGCGCGCTTCTACGCGGAGGCGCTCGGTCGCGTCGAGGGCGCCGAGCCGTTCCGCGAGCAGCCCTGGGCGCGCTCGACCTACTGGATGTCGTCGGTCCTGCTCGACCCGGCGCGCTGGGGCGACGTGCGCCGACTGATCGCAAGGGCCGCGGGGGACGGCATCCAGCTCCGCCCGCTGTGGTATCCGCTCCACCGCCAGCCGGTGTTCGGCGGCTGCGAGGCGGTCGGTGTCGAGGTCGCCGACGCGCTCTGGACGCGCGGCGTCTCGCTGCCCTGCTCGGTGGGGATCACACCTGAGGAGCGGGAGCGCGTGGCGATCTTCTTGGCCGGCGCCGCCTGCCGCTGATCGGCGTCACCGCGCGCGCCAGCCGAAGGCCCGCAGGCAATAGAGGAGATCGCCGGCGCAACCCGTGCACAGCCTGCCGGTCCTCTCGAGCCCGGGCAACGGCCAGCGCCCGGCCCGGCACGCCTCGCGCAGCGCGCCGATCGTGAGGTTGGTGCAGTAGCACAAGAGCACGGGGTCGAGCGACGCCGTCGGCCCGGTGTCGGTCGTCTCCCCCGGATCGCTCGAAGGGCACGTCATTTGATGTACGTAAAGAGATGGTCGAAGAGGACGATGTCGCCCGAATCGACGCGCCGTCCCACCACGTAGCTGGCGAGCCGAAACAGCGCTTTCACCTCGACTCGTTGGAGCCGCCGCCCCTCCCGTTCGGACGCGACCTCCACCAGGACGTGCGCCTTCGGTCCGAGCGCCACGTCTCGGGCGACGCGCTCGCTCCCGTAGTACGCGAACAGCTGCGCCTCGGCCGTCGCGAAGCGCGCGAGGTTCCCGAGGACGACCGAGAAACGCGCCCCGAGAGGTTGTCGGCGGAAGACATAGGTCTCGAAGTTGTTGATGTTCGTCGCGCCGATCCGGTCGGGGACGCCCCCGAGCACCGCGTTGACCGCGTAATAGAGCGGGGGCGTCTCGGCGCCCAGGCGGTGGAGGAACGCATAGTGGTGGGGACGGTAGTTAAAGACGCGGGTGTCGTAGCGCGCGTCGAATGTCACCATCGCCCGATCGACCGACGCGGCCAGCTCCGGCACGAGCGCGCTCAGGTCGAGCACCTCCAGGCGCGGATCGACCGGAGCACCGCCGAGCCGCGTGCCCGCGGCGTCGTACACGGCGACGTCGAGCGAGTTGAGGCGCCGGTGCGCGAGCGCGTCGCGCTGGTGGACCAGCTCGACCAGGTGCTCGTAGCCAGCTTCCCAGAACGTCGCGGACAGGAGGGCGCCGTCGTCACTTGACATGCATGAGGGAGAGCGGTCCCGCGAGGTCCTTCGGGCCGGCGCCGACGACGTAGACGTTGAACCACGCGTTGCCTTCCAGCCTGCCGCGCAGGACGGCGGTGGCGTCCCTCGCCGCGAGCCCCAGGCTCGAGACGTCGAGGAGGTGGCTGCCCATGGGCGGCAGCGTCATGAGCCGCGCGGCGACCGCGCCGCCCTCGCGGGTCACGCGGACCCGCACGCGGTTCACCACGTTCGAGAGGTTCATCACGAGCAGGTGCGAGCGGCAGTTCTCACCGAGGTAGAGATACTGATCCCTGACGAAGGCGGGTAGGGTGCGTCCGATCGAGGCGAGCAACGCCCCCACAACCGCGAGGAGAAGGCGGGCCGGCCACGGATAGGCCTCGACGAACTCGTGGCGCCCGTGCGTCGCGGTGTACGCGGCGCCATCCGACAGGGTCACGTACTGGTCGGAGAAGATGCGGTCGCCCTCCACCGTGACGAAGCCCGCGCCGCTCGGCGCCGGGGGCTCGAGTCGTACCTCGGCAGTCGCGGCCGAGTCGCCGAGCGCGACCGCGTAGCGCCGCACCACGACGCCCCCCGCGTCGTACTGAGTCAGCGAGGCGGGGAAGGGGCCCTGATTGAAGCCCGTCTTGAAGCGTGACTCGATGTTGTTGAGGACGACGACGCACTCGAGCCCCGGCCGGGAGAGCCACGGGAGGTAGTACGTCGGCGTCCGCCGGACGCCGAGCGCCCGGCGCGCGAGGGGGCGAACTCGACGCAGCACGAGCGAAGCCTAGCGCAGCGAATAGCGGAGTGCAACGCGTCCGATCTTGTAGTATTCCGGTGGTGGGCTCGCGGGGCAGCCTCGGCCAGAAGTCGCTCTCGCTGTTCGTCGCCACGTGGCTCAGCGCTGCAGTCAACCTCGTCTCCGGGATACTCGTCGCCCGCGTCTTGGGCCCCGACGCGATCGGCTCGCTCAGCTTCGGCCTGGGGCTCTCCGGCCTGGTGATGGCGGCGCTCGTTCCCGGCTTCTCGCAGGCGCACATGAAGCGCATCGCCGAAGGCGGGGATCCCGGCGTCTGTATCGCCACCTTCGCCTTGATCAAGCTCGTGCTGTACGTGCCGTTCCTGCTCCTCGCCGTCGTCGCCGGCCCGTATCGCGGGTTCCTCTTCGAGACGCCGACGCTCGAGGCCGTCTTCGTATTCCTGTTCACCGGCCGCGCGCTGTCGAGCCTGGCGGAGGTCTTCACGATCGCGCTCGTCGTGCGGGAGCGCGTCGTCCAGCAGGCGTCGGTCCTCTTGGCGGCCCGTGGACTGCGTCTGGCGACGACGCTTCTGGTGCTCGTCTGGGTGCCCGATGTCACGCTGATCGCCGCGACGTTCGCCCTCGAGGGACTCGTGGAGCTCGCGGGCGCCACGCTGGCGGTGTGGGTCTGGCTCGGGATCCGGCTGCGGGCGCCGACCTACGCCAGCATCAGAAGCTATTGGGAGTATGCGCGCCCGATGCTCGTGAGCGTCCCCATCGGGATGCTCCAGGACTCCGTGGACAGGGTCGTCGTCAAGCAGTGGGCCGGGTTGACGGCGGCGGGCTACTACCACGTCGCGCGGGGGTGCTGGGAGCTCCTGGGCTCGCTCAACGCCTACCCGGCGATCTTTCTGTTCACGCGCATGTCCGCGCTGTTCGCCGTGCGCTCGCCCGAGCGCGACCACGAGGCGAGGACGCTCTTCTACTCGGGCATGGACAAGCTGCTCTTCGTCGCCACACCGCTGGGCCTCATTCTATGGTTTGCCGCCGAGCCGCTGATCGCGGCGGTCTTCGGCCCCGCCTTCACGCCAGCGACGAGCGCGGTCCGGATCTTCGTCCTGGCCAATCTGGCGGCGACGCTCACCAACGACTACACGCGGGTGCTCTACGCGCTCGAGGCGCACGGCCGGCTCGTGCCCGTCGTCGTGTGGCGGGCCGCCCTCTACCTCGGCCTCCTCGCGATCCTTGTCCCGACCGAGCCCCTCTTCGGCTGGATCCCGAGCCTGGGTCTCGGTGGAGCGGGCGCGGCCCTCGGGCGCCTGTTCCTGCTCGTCGTCCCCGCCTGGATGTACGTGGCCTGGGCGCGCGAGCTCGCCGGCATCGGGTTCTTCGCCCGCAGCTGGCTCTACCTCGGCGGCTTCGCGGCCGCCCTCGCGGTGGACACCGCCACCGAGCGGTTCGTGCACTGGATGGTGGGGCTGCCGACGCTCGGCGCACCCGTCGCGCCGCTCGCCGGCCTTGCCGCGTACGCGGCGCTGCTCGGCGCGCTTCATCCGGCTCCCGGTGAGATGCTCCGATACTGCCTCGACCTCGTATCGCCTGCGCGCGTGGCGGGGTTTCTCAGGCGCGAAATCGGGCGGTCGTGAGAGAATTCGATTGACGAATCGAGGGCTTGCGTGTTCGAATATTGAACACGCCGACGGAGGATCAGGGATATGACCGAGTACCTCAAGGGGAACTACAAGCTCGACGTCGTGGTCGACGCGGAGGTTGCCGGCGACGAGCCGGACGCGACGGCCGAGTTCGAGAAGAAGGCGCTGTC
>Ga0066710_100006928_pt1 | contig 10719 bp, 13 predicted proteins | sample GraSoiAngelo_159_FD_79666 | JGI IMG/M metagenome (GOLD analysis project Ga0066710, IMG submission 79666) | Grasslands soil microbial communities from the Angelo Coastal Reserve, California, USA - 14_1009_16_40cm | ecosystem: Environmental > Terrestrial > Soil > Grasslands | place: USA...
CCGAAGGAATGCCGAGGCCGGAATGCGACACGATTTCGTTGGCGGCGTAGCGTTCGTCGATGGCCGGCTTGAAGATCTGCACGCGCTGGCGCGCGATTTCCGCGCGGCGCAGCCGGCGGATCAACTCTTCGCTCTTGCCGGAAAACATCGGGCCGACGACGACTTCGATCCAACCCATATTGCCTTTGACGATGTCCACGGTCGCTCCCTCAAAACCAGTTATCGGCTCTCAGTATGCAGTATTCAGTTATGAGCTTCCAACTTGGATGGTATGAGCTTACATCGATGTTGCCTCTAGCGAATTGATTTCGAATCGCCGACGGACGCGGCGCGATACACCCTCTCATTATAGAACGGCGCGAAGGCTGCAACCACGGCAACTCGAAAGGCCTCCTGCCGCGTGATGAAATTGTTCGAGAGCACGCCCCAGGCACCTTGCGCGTCGCGGATCCCAACGGTGCCGGCAAAGCGATCGATCGCTACGGCAAGCTCCACGCCATTTTCGAGGACTTCGTGCGCCAGTGCCTCCGGCAACTCGATGCTTCCGGAGCGGCCGTAGTGGCCTCGCACACCGTCGGAGACGTAGGCCCAGCTTTCCAGGAAGACGCGGCGATGTCCGTTCTGCTGCAATCCCGAATGACCGAGCATTTCGTCCGCCGATGCGCCCTCGTGGACTACATCGAGCCCGCCTTCGAGGCCGACGAAGTATTGCCAAGGCGCTCCGTCCTGGCGCGCTTTGTCCACCAGCGACTCCGCGCGCTGGCGGGCGCCGCACATCAATTCATCCCGGGACGCTGGTGTGTGGCTGACTCCGCTCTCCACCTCCACGCCGACGACTTCGAATTGAGCCTCCTGAGCAAGAGCCGCTGAGAATGACTGGAGCGCTTCCGTGACGGCATTGAGCTTCGGGCCGCGCTTGCTGCCGACGGCAATGGTGATTTTTTCCATCTGGGAAAATTGCGACGGCCCAATTTTAACGGTACTTGGAGAAAAATTTCACTGGGAATTCGCGAGGCTGAGGAAAACTGGCTCGGAATGATCAAGCCTTTCCTTTCTGCTGCGCGGTCTTCCGACGGAAGCCCTCACGCTTGCTAAGACCCTTTTCTGTCGTGTAGTGAAGCATGGCGTGTCGCAGCAGTCAATTCGCTTTGGTCTGGTAACCGCGGCCATCGGCTTTGAGCCATGCGATGACGTCGGAATCTAGACGCATCGTAACGGGCTTCTTCGTTAGGTCTCTAATTGGAAAATGATGGAAAACAAAAGTGCCTATTCCCTTCAATTGTCAAAATCGGTGCTCTCGAGGCCTAGTTCCGGTATTCTGGAGAGAGACAGCGCATCACGCGGAGAGCTTTTTCAAAACCCTCGCTGGCGCCTGTCTAGAAGAGGCGAGAAACAGATGGAGAAACTCGATCGAAGCACGACTAATCCCGCTTGGATGAACGGCGAGCCCTGCATCCGGAACCTCCGTCTTAGCGTCCGCCGAGTACTTGAATCACTCGCCATCTATCCTGACCGTGCCGAACTGAAACGCGAATACCCTGAGCTAGAGGACGAAGTTCGGCAAGCCCTGGCCTTCGCGGCTGCTTTGGTTGACGACAAGGTCTTGCCCCTACCCCACGCCCGATGAGGTTGCTGCTCGATAGGGCCTCCCGCGTTCGACAGTCCATCCCCATGCCGCCGGGATCTTCTTTTCCAGCTGGATCACCATGGCAATTCCAGGTAAAGCGCTAGCGATAGATTTCTTTGCGATCTCCGATGCGGAGGACCAGGACTACCAGAAGATCGTCTTCGATCTTGCAGATGAGCCGGTAATTGCCCACGCGATATTTCCAGAACTCCCCAAGCCGCGAGCCGGGCAGCGCCTCTGCGATGCTGCGTGGATCGTCCAGCTTGGCAACCCGCTCATGAAGGAACTTCAGGATGCGCCTGCGGTGCTGCGCGGCGAGTTTGTCGAGTTGCCGGTCAACCTCGGCTGACAACTCAACGCTGTAGGCCATGACGTTTCACGACGTCCTTCAGCGGGATGGTCTGCTCTTCACCGCTACGGATGCGTTCTAGCGCCCCTTCAGCCAGATACGTGTCCTCGAGGTCCTCCAAGTGTTCGAGGATAGCTTCACGAACATAGTAGGTTTTGGTGCGCCCGGTGCGCCGGGCCAGCTTCTCCAGGCGTTTTTCAATGGACTGCGGCAGTCGAATAGCCAGCATAAGCACGTCGCTATACAAGTATAGCATACCGTGAAGGTGGAACGCGTAAGCAAGCAGATTGACAAGGCGAAGTTAGTTGGGAGGATGTTTCGCGACTACACAGGAGTTATCGTGTCTGTCGCCCTGAATCGATGGAACGCGGGACTGACATTTGTCACGTCGTTGCGTGGGAATTATAAGGACATTGAGTGGAGGCTGCTTATTTTGAAGTTAGCCGGGCTGCGTCTAAGCCTTTTGAATCGCGGCGATCACAAGGTCTGGACGGTCCATCTGCACGTAGTGCGTGCCTCCGGTTGCGACCACGCGGTTATCGCTCAAGTGCCCTCCCATCACAGTTGGCTCGAGTTGGCTCCCCTTGCTCGTGGGCCAGCCGCCAGTATATAATGCTCACGGTTTTCGAAGTCGAATGGGAACTGCCGAATAGGTTTTTATGCCTATGGGCACTCGTACATGGGCGATGAGGTTCGGGCCGGTGGGCATGGGGGGCCTCGCAGAGTCTGTGTTGGCGTGTCTGCTCACCGTGCTTCCGACGGCGATGATGGCGCAGCAAGGCTCACCACCTCAGTCCATTTCCAAGTTCACGGTCCGGACGGAGTTGGTAACTGTGCCGGTCGTGGTCTTGCGACAGGGCAGCCCCTTCCGGCAACTTCATATTCGGGGCTGGCTTGATGAGCATGTGACCGGTCTCACCAAGGATGACTTCGAGATCGAAGAAGACGGCCAATCAAAGCCAATTGCATCGTTTGAGGAAATCAGTAGCTCGAATTTCCCTATCAAAAGCGCCACGCCGCCGGGCGTGTTCACCAATGAGATCGTCTCCGATCGCCCCGTCTCGATGGTCGTCATCCTTCTCGACCTGATCAACACGCCGTATCTTTACCAGGAAGGCGCCAAAGGAAAACTGCTGGAATACCTGCAGCGCGACTTCCACGGGGACCAACCCACCATGCTTGTGGCCCTTCACCCCGATGGACTACGGATTCTCCACGACTTCACCACCGATCCGCAGCTCCTCGCGAAGCTGATGCGCCGTTTGGGGAGCAACGTCGAGCACGATCCTAAGCTGGACAACCAGACAGAGACGGAATTCAGCCATTCCATCGCCAAGGAGATCGACATTCAGGTGGAATACGACGCGATAGAGAAAGAGTTCCTGGCAGACTCTACCGCCCGCAGCCGCAGCCGCGACCTGTACGCACAACAGCTTCCGCGGGAGCGCCTGGAAGCGACGTTTCTTGAGCTCCAGCAGCTCTCGCAGGCGCTCTCGGCCGTGCGCGGCATGAAGACCCTGGTGTGGGCTACCGGTGGGTTCATGTTGTCGTACAAAATGGATTCAAGAGACCAGCGGCTCGTAGACGAGTACGTTCACGCCTTGAAGCTGCTCAGCGCTGCCGGAATCGTCGTCTATCCGATTGATACGGTCCTGGAAACGGTTAACCCGGCCTTCACCAGCCCGCAGTCACGGTATCCCGCTGTCCGCGCTGGCAACATACAGATCGTGCAGAATTTCATGGATGTCTCGCAGCGCACGGGCGGCGATCATTGCTCGTTGCGAAAGGATCCCGATCTCTGTTTCCAGAAAGCCGTGGACTACAGTTCACGGTACTACATGCTGAGTTACTACGCACAGCCCGCCGAAACCGTCCGGTGGCGCAAGATACATGTCAAAGTTCGCGGCGCAAATCTGCAAGTCCGGGCACGAAGCGGTTATTTTTCGGGCGGCGCGGACGATGACCCCGAGCGGCGGCGCGAGTCGGACATTGCGCAGGCGTTCGCTACGCCGGTCGAGTACCGCGGACTGCCGATCAGCGTTCGTTGGACAGCTTCCGGCGAGGAACCCCTAATCAAGACGGCGGGCAACGCTGCACCCTCCGGAGAGCCACAGTTGCAGCGGCGCCATATGCAATCCTTCTTGCTTGAAATCAATCCCGCCGCGCTAACGGTGGACGCCGCTGACAACAACCACATAAAACTCGACGTCGTGGCGGTCGCTCTCGACCTTAACGGCAAGATCCTTGCGGATTTGACCCAGCAGCTCGATCTGCATCCGAGTGCGCAGGAGCTGGAGCGACTGCGTCGCAGAAAGCTTGCCTATTCCAACGCTGTCTGGGTTTCACCCCATACCTCGAAGGTGCGATTCATGGTAAGAGATGACCTTAATGGGCGCATCGGGAGTGTCTCCGCACCGATCGAACCCAACCCTAAACAGGCTGATTAGATCTTAGGCAGCAGTCATCCAAGCTACGGACCACACCGAAACAGATCCGAGCAGAACAATTCAGAGCGTGTTATAGAAAATATGAAAAATTGGGCGGTGGCGTAACCCATTAGTCAGAATCTGGAGCGGCCTATCGGAATCGAACCGACACCTGAACCTTGGCAAGGTTCCGTACTACCACTATACTAAGGCCGCTCAACGACCTTCTTTTTATAACATGACCGTACGGCAGCGGCAAGCCTTCCCCGCCCGCGCCGGCACAGAGCCAAGTGCTCAGCAACCAAGTAGGGTCAGGAGACTTGCGTAATCCGCGCGGACTTTACCACCGGCGAGCGGCGCTGGCGCTCCGCGAAGCGCGTAGCTTTATCCTTGTCCGTGTAAACGCGACCGAACTTTTCCCCGTCGGCATAATAAACACTGACGAGGAAATGATGATGTTTGCGGCGACGATCCTTGCCAAAGGAAGTCTTGCTTCGAGTCGAGCTTTTCTTCGTCACACCCTTTGTCACGTTGACCTTCCTATCTGAACAAGACGCCTAAAGCACTATCTCAGGGGAGCGGGCGCCGCACAAGTACCAGGGAAGATAGTAACACGCGCTCCATCAGAGCAGAAAACGGCAAGGACGAAAAACCGGGAACTTCACGGAGAGACGGCAAAATAAGGCAGTTGTTTCGCATTTACAGAATATTCATATATCTGCCAGCGTCGACGAAGTGGTTCCAGGCCAAGGAATGATGGAACCAGAAGGCCAATTTGTCAGTAAAAATTGTTGTGAGCGATGAAACATTTTTCGATTTTCCACGTCTTTACAAGTGAGGAAAACATAAGCTGAATGTGGCGGAGAAACATAATGACGATAACCGCTCCAAAACAACCGCCCCTCGTGGAAGATCTGCGGAACCATTCGCAGGAACAGATGGCTGAGTTGCGTCAACTTCTCGCTGTGGGGGCGCCCTCGCGGCCAGATCCGCGCCGGCCTGGCTTTTATGAAGTGCAAGGCCTCTCGAACACATACTACGTGTTTAAGTATCCGACAGGCACAAAAGTGCTGCTGCTCGGCGTTTGGGAGCGCGAGAGCGATCCGGCTGCCGCCATGGTGGCATGTTCCTGTCCGGCGGCGTGATTCCCTTTTCGCTATGCTCCTTAGAACAAGCAACCGAAACAAGGCGTCCCGGTAACAACCGGGACGCTTTTTTCAGTCTTCCTCCAGCTCCAGGGCGACGGAGTTGATGCAATAGCGCATCCCGGTGGGATGCGGTCCATCCTCGAAGAGGTGTCCGAGGTGGGCGTCGCACCGGCTGCACTTCACCTCCGTGCGTCGCATCCCGCGGCTCGTGTCGCTCGCCGCCTCGACGGCCTCTTCGCTGGCCGGGGCGTAGAAACTGGGCCACCCGGAGCCTGAGTGATATTTTGTTTCAGAACGAAACAGGGGCTGGCCGCAGCAGACGCACTTGTAGATTCCTGCCGTTTCGGTGTCTTCGTATTCGCCGGTAAAAGGCGGCTCCGTTCCTTTTTGCCTGGTTACAAAGTATTGATTCTGCGTGAGTTGTTCCTTCCAGGTCGAATCATCCTTGCGAAGCTTCTCCTCCATGGCCTGTTCCTCTCAGGGGTTCCGTTTTGGTGCATCCCGTGCACTATAAGATTCAGCGCACTGCCTTGACGTTTCAACCGCTAGCCCGAATCGGGGTCATAGCGAAAGCTTGTCGCAAAAGACATCATGCCAGAAGCCCTCGCCAAAGAGTACCCGGTCAAACGGAGCAGCCGCAGGGCGAAAATCTCACGGCCGGTCCGCGTACCGCCGTCTGATCCCCGGGAAGAACACTTCGAAGACCTGCCGGTTAGCGTGAATGCCTCCAGGGATGGTATCTATTTCACCTCGCGACGGAAATCGTACTACAAGGGTATGCGCGTTTTCGTGACTTTTCCCTTCAGTTCAGCACACGATCCGATGAACTCCGAGTATGTGGCGGAGGTCGTGCGGGTGGAGGAATTGCCCAATAGCAAGATTGGCGTGGCCGTACACCTGAAGTTGTCGATGAACTATAGTGGCAGCTCGGCCGGAGGAACGGTCGCGCGCGCATGACAATTTCCATGGTTAAGCCCCCGCCCTCCGTCCCAATCCCTCGGCAGCCCCCACGCGCGTAATCGAATTGCGCGTCACGGTTGGTTTTGAACCCCTCGCCCGATCCCCGAATCGAGTCCCGATCTACCTGCGGAGCAGCCCGAGAAATTGAAGCAGAACTATCACAGACGGGCTGGCTGGTCAGCGGAGGTTGGCGTTCCTGGAACTTACGCGTTCGTGCGAGAGAGATTTCCTGCATCCGGCCGTCTATTGAGGAGACCGGAGGCTTTGTTCATGAAACGGCTTTTCTTGCTTTCCATTCTCGCGCTTGCTTCGCCCATGTTTGCGCAAGACGCCATGTTTCGCGGTAATCCGGAGCACACCGCTGCCTATGGAGCCACCGGTGTTCCCAACTTCACGGGCGTCAGGTGGCAATTTCATACCAAGGGGCAAGTCCTGTCGTCCCCGGCAATTGCAGGTGACAAACTCTACTTTGGCAGCAGCGATCATTCTCTCTATGCTCTGGATCTCGCCACCGGCGCGCTCAAGTGGAAATTCAAATCCGATGGCCGCATCACTTCATCGCCCGCAGTTTCCGCAGGCGTTGTTTATTTCGGCAGTTTTGACGGCAAGTTCTACGCCGTTGACGCCGCGACCGGCCAATTGAAATGGAAGTTTCAGACGGGGGGCGAGCGCCGCTTCGCCGCAAAGCATCTCCATGGTGCCGAACCCGCTTCAGAGACGATGCCGGACCCGTTTGATTTCTACCTCTCCTCCCCGGTCATTTGGAACGGTGGAGTCTATTTTGGCAGCGGAGACACTAACGTCTACGCGCTGGATGCCGTTTCCGGCAATTTGAAATGGAAATTCAAGACTGGCGACGTGGTTCACGGCTCGCCTGCAATCTCCGATGGCAACTTGTACGTCGGAAGCTGGGACAGCTACTTCTACGCTCTGGACGCTGCCAATGGAAAAGAGAAATGGCGCTTCAAAACCGGCGAGGACCCTGAGATTCACAATCAGGTTGGCATTCAATCTTCCCCTGCCGCAGCGGATGGCGTGGTGTACTTCGGGTGCCGCGATTCCAAGTTTTACGCGGTGGATGCGGCTACCGGTAAGGAACGTTGGTCGTTCTCGAACAAGGGCTCCTGGGTCATCTCCTCGCCCGCCGTCTTGGACGGCAAGGTGTATTTCGCGACATCGGACACGGGCTTGCTTCATGCTTTCGATGCCAAGTCCGGCGCTCCACTTTTTTCCCTCGACTTCAAACACTGGCCGATGTTCTCTTCGCCAGCAATTGCCGGCGAGACCTTGTACATCGGGTCTCACCAGGGCAGGCTCAAGGCCATCGACCTCAAGACACAAAAAGTCGCATGGACTTTCGAAACCGAAGATTCCAAGAGAAACGGCACCACCTACACCAAATCAGACGGCACTCCAAACTACGAAGCAGCTTTCTCCGACTTTTTCTATGACGACATGGTTACGGGCGTCCAGAAGATGATGTCCGTCGGGGCCATTCTTTCCTCCCCTGCAGTGGCAGGGAACGGCGTGTATGTAGGTAGCGCCGACGGCAATGTCTACGCGCTGATGTAGTCTTTTCGCTGTCCCCGCAATTCGATTCTTGAACACCAAAGCGCTTGGCGGCAGCATTTCTGTCGCGCGTTGAAGAATACTTTCGTTGACATCCGGCTGAAATTCCTATAGTTTCAAGATTCGCAATGCATGACACACTCACAGCTCAGGCGCACCATCATCACGGCCACACGCCGCGCTGCTTGAGGTGTGCATAGCGATTCGCTAAAAAGAGCACTCTTCAGCCCGCTGGCGCAACAAGCCCCAGCGGGATTTTTGTTTTCGGGTTCATTTTATTCAGGAGACGACACCGTGGAGATCGACTTTCAGAAAAGCGGCGGGCTGGTGCCGGCCATCATCCAGGACGAGGGCACCGGCGATGTGCTGATGCTCGGCTTCATGAATTCAGAGTCGCTCGCAGAGACACAACGCACCGGAGAAGTGGTGTTCTTCAGCCGCTCGCGAAGCAAGCTCTGGAAGAAAGGCGAATCGAGCGGTCACGTTTTGCGGGTCCGCGAGATGCGCGTGGATTGCGACGCCGATGCCCTCCTCCTGCGCGTCGAAGCGGCCGGGCCGGGCGTTTGCCACGAAGGTTACCGGAGTTGCTTTTTCCGAAAACTACAGGCGGACGGCAGCGCCAAGGTGATCGCCGAACGTACCTTCCGGCCCGAGAAGGTTTACGGACAGGAGAAGACTCGATGAGCCGGCTGAAGCTGGGTATCCCCAAAGGCAGCCTGCAGGACGCGACGCTCGATCTTTTTTCGCGTGCCGGCTGGAAGATCACGCTGGGTTCGCGAAGTTACGTTCCAGCAATTGACGACGCGGAAATCGAGTGTTTGCTGGTGCGCGCGCAGGAGATGGCGCGTTACGTCGAGTCCGGCGCGCTGGACGCTGGGATTACCGGTCACGACTGGGTGGTAGAAACTGGCGCGGCCGTGGACGAATTGTCGGAGCTGGTTTACGCAAAGCAGCGGCTGGCGCGTGTCCGCTGGGTCCTGGCGGTGCCGGAAGATTCCGCGATTCGGGAACCGCGCCACCTGGAAGGAAAAGTTATCGCGACCGAGGTCGTGCACATCACGGAAAGCTATCTCACCAGGCACGGCGTAAAAGCCCGCGTGGAGTTTTCCTGGGGCGCTACTGAAGTCAAAGTGCCGCAACTTGCGGATGCGATTGTGGAAGTGACGGAGACGGGCTCGTCGCTGCGCGCGAACCGTCTGCGCATCGTCGATACCGTGCTGGAATCCGCGACGGTGTTCATCATGAACCGCGCGGCGGGAGGCGATCCCTGGAAGCGCGAAAAAGCAGAGAATCTGATTCTGATGTTGCAAGGCGCCATCGCCGCCGCGAGCAAAGTGGGCCTGCTCCTCAATGTCCATCGCGACGATCTCGAGGCTGTTCTGGGGGTTCTCCCTGCACTCAAGAAGCCGACGATTTCCGCTTTGAGTGACCCGGACTGGGTCGCGGTAAATACCATCATCGAGGAAGCAGTGGTGCGGCAGATTCTGCCGAAGCTCAAGGCCGCCAAGGCCCAGGGGATCGTCGAATATCCCTTGAACAAGATCGTGCTGTGATGCGCATCGTGAGACTTACGCCAGCGGTCGAAAAGAAACTTCTGCGTGCGCGCCAGAAGCGCGACATGGAAGTCGAGCATATTGCGGGGAAAATCATCAAGGATATTCGCGGGCGCGGAGACGTGGCACTGTCATCTTGGGTGAAGAAACTCGACGACATCGATCTCCGCCGAGAGAGTTTGTGGATTGCAGAAGGCGAACTTCGTGCCGCCGGCAAGCAAGTGAACCGAGATTTTCTTCGCGCCCTGGAACACGCCGCCCGCAATGTCCGCCGCGTCGCGGAAAAACAGTTGCCGAAACCGTGGACGATGGAAGTCGAGCCCGGTGTGAAAATCGGCCAGCTGGTGCGTCCGATCGATTCCATCGGCTGCTACGTGCCGGGCGGCCGGTTTGCGCTCGTTTCTACCATGGTGATGACGGTGGTGCCGGCCAAAGTTGCTGGCGTACGCCACATCCAGGTGGTATGCCCCCGGCCGAATGCCGCACTTCTCGCTGCCGCCGATGTTCTGGGAGTTGCGCGCGTCGCCCGAATGGGTGGCGCACAAGCCATCGCGGCTCTGGCCTACGGCACGAAGCGTGTGGCCCGCGTCGAAAAGATTTTCGGGCCGGGTAATCGCTTTGTTACCGCTGCCAAGCAACTTGTCAGCAGCGATTGCGCGATCGATCTGCCTGCAGGACCAACTGAAGCGATCGTTTTGGCCGCAACAGGCAATCCTCGCTGGATCGCCGCGGACCTGCTCGCACAGGCTGAACACGCTCCCGATGCAGGCAGCTTTCTCGTGACGACTTCAACGCGCCTGGCCCGCCAAGTGCAAATCGAAGTAACCAGACAGCTGCGCGAATTGCCGCCGACGAACCCGGCGCAAGTTTCGATGAAACGCACAGGCGCGATTCTGGTCGCGCCGTCCCTCCATGCGGCCTGCGAATTCGTGAATCGGTTCGCGCCGGAACACCTCAGTCTGCCCGGCAATGGGGAGGCGCTCTTGAAGCAGATCCACGCTACGGGAACCGTTTTTCTCGGTCCTTGGGGCGCGCAACCGCTTGGCGACTATGCCAGCGGAAGCAATCACGTGCTGCCTACAGGCGG
>Ga0066710_100006929_pt1 | contig 10718 bp, 5 predicted proteins | sample GraSoiAngelo_159_FD_79666 | JGI IMG/M metagenome (GOLD analysis project Ga0066710, IMG submission 79666) | Grasslands soil microbial communities from the Angelo Coastal Reserve, California, USA - 14_1009_16_40cm | ecosystem: Environmental > Terrestrial > Soil > Grasslands | place: USA...
ATGTTGTTGGCGCCGCGCCATAGTCCGATGCGCGTGTCCGGCTTCAGCCGATAGGCGTCGACGACGATCGGACGGTCGGCGCCGTCCACGTGCAGCCCCGTCCCGAGCACGTCTTTGACGATCCGCGTGGCGTCCACGGACGTCGGGACGATCCACGTCCCCGGCGCGAAGGAGCGGCCCGCGGACTCGAACGCGGCCGCCGCGCGATACACGGGCACGTGCGCCGCCTGCAATTTCGCGACGAGCAGGAATCCTGCGTTCGATTCGGGCCCGACGAGATACGCCCACCGGGCCGGCGCCATTCCGACGAGCATCGAGTCCTGCTTCGTCACATCGGCGAGATCCGCCTCGAACGGCTTCTCGATTTCGTCTACCTGCACGCCCATCAGCATCCACAGCGTGTGACCCGTCACGTCGTACGGCGGCTTCGGCGGCCCGCCGGGATACAGGCGCAGGTCCGGATACTTCTGGGACTCGAGCATCGTTTTCGCGAACGCGCCGTACGGCTGCGCGGTCTCGATCACCCAGGAGCCCGCCGGGTACTGGCGTCCGCCGGCGGTGAACGGCGCGCGCGCGGCGTGGATTTCGACCTCGCCGGTGCGCATGATGTCGAGCAGCTCCTGGGTCTCGAACGGATCGCGCTGCTCCCGCGGAATGACGAACGCGTACGGCGCGGCCGTGCGGTTCACCCAGTCCGCCTGCACTTTGTAAAAGTTCTCGAGCCACGCGGTTCGGTACTTCGCGACGTACGACATCCCGGCGAACGCGACCGTGTTGCCGTACTCGACGATCTGCCGCAGGTGCCAGTCGTTCCGCCGATACGGCAGCGGAAAATTCCAGCGCGGTTCCTGCGGGCCGAGCGGTCCATCGCCGACGTACGGATCGGCGAGGTTGACGCTGGCGATCTCGCTGAGGATGCGCGGCTGGCCGTGGTAGACCATGTACTGGCGCGCCGGCGTCCACAGGTCGTAGCGCGAGTGATATTCGACGCCGGCCTTGCCCTCCGACACGAGCGCCGTCGCCATCGCGAGCCCGACGTCGATGTGCTCCTGCGCGAGGATCGGATGGACGTTCGGGTCGTACGGATCGTCGAACGGCGGCACGAAGATCCGCGCCTCCACGGACCCCATCTGGTGCATGTCGTGCGTGATCTGCGGCTTGTAGTCGTTCTGGATCTTGACGGCGAGCCGCGTCTCCTTCTGCGTGAACATGAACCAGTCGCGGTTGTCGTCGTGGCCGGTGTACTTGTGATACAGGTCCGGATACACGCGGTTGAACGGCGTCCCCTTCGTCTTGTACCAGTGGTCGATGACGAGCACCTGGCCGTCGGGGTTCTGCGACGGCACGATCAAGACGACGAGGTTGTCGAGGATCTGTCTGACGTCGGCGCTGCCATCGGTCGCGAGCCGGTGCGCGATTTCGGTGATCGCCTGCGTGTTGCCGACTTCCGTCGAGTGGATCGTGCCGTAGAGGAAGTAAAACGCGCGTCCCTCCTGCGCGAGCCGTTTCGCCTCCGCGTCCGACAGCCCGCGGGGATCCGCGAGCCGCCGGTTGATCGCGATCAGCCGATCGAGCTTCGCGAGGTTTTCCGGCGCGCTGATCGTCGCCAGCACGTACGGATTGCCCATCGTCGTCTTGCCGAGCTCCTGGAACCTGACGCGATTCGTCGTCGCGGCGAGGTGCTGGAGGTACTCGACGATCTTCGGATAGCGCGCCAGCTCGCCGTCGGCGCCGACGTGGAAACCGAAGAACTGGTCGGGCGTCTGCGGGGCGCTTTGCTGCGCGCGTCCGGTCGCGAGCGCGCACACGAGCGCGACGCCGATGGCGGCGGCGCGGGAGAGACGTGACATGAGTGCAGCCTCCGCGCGCGATTCTATGCGCTCGGCCACGCGGGGCACAACGGCGCCGGGCGCCATGCTAGGATGCGGCGCTCATGCGGCCTCAGCGCCTTCGGATCGCGATTGGAGCGGCCCTCGCGGGTCTCACCGTCCAGGCGGCCGGCGCGGCCGGTCCCGAGATCGTCCTGCAGACCAAACACCCGAAGTTCCTCGCCTCCGCGACGTTCTTCGATCATGGTCGGCGCATCGCGACGGCGGGAGACGCGATCAACGTCTGGGACGTCCAGACCCGGCTGAAAGTGCGCACGATCCGGCCGAGCCGCGGCGGCGCTCCCACGGAGATTGCCGCCATCGTCGCGGATCCTGACGGTCGGCTGCTGATTGCCGGCGATCGGAACGCGGGAGTGTTGTACGTGTACGACGCGGTCGACGGGAGCCTCAAGCAGACGGTCGATCGCGTCGGCGTCGCGGTGAGCGATCTGGACGTGTCGTCCGACGGAACCACTCTCTCGGTCGCGGGCTACGAGCAGGTCGCGTGGTTTCACCTCGACGTCCGTGCGCCGCAACCGCTGTCGCAACCGCGAACCATGGCCCTGCCCGGTCGCGAGATCATCTGGAGGGCCCGCTTCCTCGATCCGAAGGGAGCCCGGATCGTGGCCGCCGACAGCTCGCGACTCACGATTGTCCAGACCGACGCCGACCGGGTGGTTCGCGCGATTCCCGCGCACCGCAAGATGCTCCAGTCCCTCGCCGTCACGCCGGACGGCGCCACGCTCGCCACGTCCGGGACCGACGAGGAAAGCGGAATCGGCGCGTACACCGTGCGTCTCTGGAATGCGGGGACCGGCCGGCAGATCCGTGAAATCGACGTGAAAGAGTCGTACGTCAAGGATCTCGCGTTCTCTCCGGATGGACGGATCCTCGCCGTCGCAGGACAGAGTGCCGAGCGGCGCCTCAGCCTGTATTCGGTCGCCACGGGTCAGGTCCTGCGCACGTGTCCGGGACACTTGGGCGAAGAGGTGGCGGTGCGTTTCGATCCGGACGGTCGGCTGCTCGTCAGCCTCAGCAACGGCAACACCGACCATCGGGTTCTGCTACACGACGTCGCAACCGGCCGGCAGGTTGCGGAAATGGGGTACGGCATCGAGACCGTCCGGGCGCTCGCCGTGCGGCCGGGCGGAGGCGCCGTCGCGATCGCCAGCGACCATGCCGCCTACGTGCTCGATCTTGGCCGCGGCCTCCGGCGCCAGCCACTCCGGGTTTCGAATATGTCGTGGATCCAGGCCGTCGCGTGGTCCGCCGATGCGCGGCAGGTCTTCGCAAGCGAGGGGATCTTCGGGCGGGACCCGAATCACGTGTTCGACGCCGCGTCGGGGGCGCTGCTCACGGACCTCGCGCCCCTGCCCGGCGACAAACAGCTATACGCGAACGAGATCGCCGAGCTGGCGGCGTACCACCCCGACGGCATGAGGATCGCGCTCGGCATGCGGGACGGCCGCGTCGAGATTCGCCGTCTGACGGATCACTCGCTGCTGCGCGTGCTGCCGCCGCTCTCGGGCGTGCAACGGGGACTCGCGGCGCCCGTCGTCGGTCTGCTCTTCACGACCGACGGCACGCGGCTGTACGTCGCAGCGAGCGAGCCGTCGACTTCCGACGTGCATGGTTCGCTGCGCCTGTTCGATCTCGAGAGCGGAGCGCTGATCGCCGAGCTCGTATCGAACGCCCGCATGGGTCCGATCGCGCTCGCGCCCGACGCCCGATTCGCGACGGGAGGTCTGACCAGCGACTTGAAGATTTATGAGCGCGAGACCGGCAAGCCGGTTGTCGTGTGCGAACCAAGGCGTGAGTGGACGGTCGCCTCGCTCACCTTCAGCGCCGACGGCCGGTATCTCTTCGCGGGCCGGCAAAGCGGTGTCGTGATGACGTGGGACGCGCGCACCGGTGCCTTCGTGCGCGAACAATCGCTGCACGACGACTGGGTCGAAGCGCTCGCGGCGGATCCCGCGACCAGCCTCATCCTGAGCGGCTCGAAGGACGGAACGCTGAAGATCCAGTCCGCCGCGCCCCATGGCACGTTGACGCCGCGGGTGACGATCGTGTCCGTCGGACCGGAGGACTACGTCGCGATCACGGCGGACGGGTACTACCGAACGTCCGCGGGTGGGGCGCGTGGCGTTGGCTATCGAGTCAACGACGCGGTGTTCCCGTTCGAACAGTTCGATCTGCGGTACAACCGCCCCGATCGCGTCCTCGCGGCTCTGGCGAGCGCGGACTCCTCGCTGGTCGAGGCGCTGGCCTCGGCGTATCGGCGCCGGCTTCGGCGTCTGGGCCTCGACGAGCCGGCCATTCACGCGCTCGAAACGGCAACGGGGGCGCCAGCTCTCGAGAACCTGCCGATGCTCACCATCGACGGCGGCCGGCTGCCGCCGGTGACCGCCGACCGATCCGTCGCGCTTCAGATCAGCGCGAAGGCGCCGCCGGGCAGCACGCTCTCGCGCATCCGCCTCTTTGTCGACGACGTCCCGGCGGCGGTGTCGCTGGACGGTGCCGCGGCGCAGACGGCCGAAGCGCCGGACGGACTGGCGATCCAGGGCACGACGTTCAGCGGACGCGTACGCGTGCCGCTGACGACGCGGTATGGCGGACGCAACCAGATCACCGTCTCCGCGATTGATGCGATCGGACGTGAGAGCCCCATCGCGCGGATCGAGATTACCTGCACGGCCGAGCCCGAACGGCCGCCGGCGACGTACGTCGTCGCGCTTGGCGTTTCTCAGTACCGCGATCGCCGCTTCGACCTGCAGTATGCGGACGCCGACGCCGCGTCGATCGCGAAGCTGTTCGCCTCGGCGCCGGCGCGCCCGTCCGGATCGCCCTCCGTGCAGACCCTCGTGTTGAAGAATGCCGACGTCACGCGCGATGCGCTCGAGCGGGTTCGCGGCTTCCTGAGCCGCGCCGGGATCGACGATACCGTCGTCCTGTTCGCCGCAGGCCATGGGCTGCTCGACGCCGACGGAGAGTACTGGTTCGCGACCTACGACACGGATTTCGCGGCTCCTGCCGCCAAAGGGATCGCGTACGAGGATTTCGAGTCGGTGCTGAGCAGCGTGCGCGCCCGTGAAAAGCTGCTGCTCCTCGACACGTGTCATGCGGGGGAATCCGACCGGCCTGAGGCGCTCGGCGCCGTCGCGCCGGCGCCCCCGCAGCCCGGCGTGACGGCGCGGTCGGTGCAGATCGCGCCGCAGGCGGCCCCCGGCGCCGGAAACGCCACGGCCGTCGTCGAGGAGCTGTTCACGAATCTCTCGCGCGGCTCCGGCGCGCAAGTGATCGCCGCCGCGGCCGGCGCCGAGTTCGCGTTCGAGCGGAGCGGCCACGGTGTGTTCACCGCGTCGGTCATCGAAGCGCTGCAGGAACGCAAGGCCGCGGCACAGGCGCGCGATGCGATCACCGTGTCGGCGCTGCTCGACTACGTGATCCGCCGCGTGCGCGAAGCCACAGGCGGCCGCCAGACGCCGACGGCGCGGCGGGCGAGCAGCGATTTCGACTTCCCGATCTATTAGTCCGTCGCCTTCCCGAGGCGTGTCTCGGCATCATCGGTCCGCGGCTGCCGACCTCCGCAGGCTGGCTGTGTCGCCCTCCGCGGCTGCGAGGCGTCCCGGCGGCGCGCATGCTGTTCGGGCCGATGCGGCGACCGCTCAGGGAGGGCTGTGCCGCTCGCCGCGGGCGTCGTCAGTCCCCGGCGAGGAACGCAGCGTTTCCGCGCGGCGCCATCCGGCCGCGGCGGGCGGCACAGCCATCCCCTTGCGGTCGTGCAGACGTGGACCGACGATGGCCGCGCCGCCGGGGCGTTCTTTCGTCGAATCGCTGTGGAATAAGAAGCTGCGAGACGTTATCCGCCGCGGCCGCCCCTCGCCGGCGCGCGCGCGCCGGTCCCGAACTTCTCGATGCGGCGGGTCTTCATGTTGTAAACGTCGCCCGCCGAGAGCACGTAGTACGGCTTCTCCCACGGCTGATACACGCGCGTGTTGTCGTGGATCGCGACCTTCCACGCGCCCATCACCTCGAAGCGATCGCCGTGGACGACGATCGCGGTCACCTCGGAGAGGCCGATGCCGAGCAGGTCCGGATACTTCTGGATGACGGGGATGAGGTCGTCCCAGCGGTTGCGCGTATTGATGTGCTGATCGATGGCGGTGTGCCGCAGAAAATTGAAGCCACGCTCGTGGTTCGGCTCCGGCGTCATCATGACCTGCGGCCCGGCGACCGCGCCGCGGACGAGATAGTCCCCTTGAATCGTCGCGCCCGCGGAGCTGCCGCCGATCACGCCGCCGCGCGCGAGCACGTCGTGGAACTCGCGGTACGTCCGCGTGTTCGCGTACGAATCGACGATGTTCCACTGGCGGCCGCCGTTGAACCACACCGCGTTCGCCGTCCGCAGCGGCTCGACGAACGCGTCCGTGTCGGCGACCTTCGGGTTGCCCGTGTGCAGCATGCGCACGTGCTTCAACCCGCGCTTCACCCACGACGCGATCACTTCGTCTTCCGTGTAGGCGATCACCGCGCCCTCCGCGTTGCGGTTGCCTTCGGCGGTCGGCACGATGACGAAGTTCTTCTCCGGCCCGCCGGCCAGCTCGATGAACTTCTCGAGGATCCCCGACCCGTCGAGGCTCCCGCCCCCGACGATCACGAGCGCGCCGTTCGCCGGCCCGTACTCGGGGACGTCCTTCTGCGCCACCGGCGCTACCGCCGCAACGCCGGCCAGTACCGCGCAGGCAAGCGCGAACGATGTCTTCATGGATCACGGTCCTCGATCCCGGTTCTCAAAGACGCGGATTATAACGCGAGCGCAGCAGCACTTCGTCATGCGCGATGTCGGTGGACTCGAGGCAGGCGTCGATCGGTCTGGCGCCGAGCACGCGCAGTTGATGCGTCGCCGGATCGTGGTCCACTTCGACCGCGGCCGGCCTCGAACAGACCGGACGCCGCGATCGACGCGAGGACGCTGGTGCCGAAATCGCTCGCGCCGCGCGTCAGGACGTACACGGCGGGCGCCATGCGGGCGAAGTCGGCGAGGAAGGCGGCGCACCCTTCCGGCGGCACGTGCTGCAGTCGGCGGGCGTGGGCGTCACAGGTATTTCCAGTTGCGCGGCTTGCCCTCCGCCATCCACTCGACGGCGGTTTCGAGACGGCGCGTTCGCGTTTCCTCGGTGCGCGCGTCGGTGATCCAGTCGACGTATTCGCGCCGCATGCTCTGGCTGAAGCCCTCGTACGTCGCGAGCGCTTTGTTGTTCGCACGCAGCGCCGCCATCAGGTCCGGCGGCGTCTTGACCGGCGGCGTCGCGCGCTTCTCGCGCACGACGCTCACGCCCTCGTCGTTGAGCGCGGCCGCCCGCTTCACCAGCTTCACGAGCGCCTTCTCGCCGGGAAGATCGCTCACGGACGTGATGCGCCCGAACTGCCCCATCGCGTCCTTCGTCCTGGCGCCGTTCCCTTCGAGGAGGGACCCCTTCCAGAATCCGAACGCGCAATGCTCCTTGAACGACGCCATGCTGCACAGCATGCCCTTGTACATGAAGTGCGGAAAGCTCCACTTCATCGTCTCCTCGACGTCGGGGCAGCCGGCGTGCACCGCCTTGCGGATGTATGTCAGGATGGGTCTGGCAAACGGGGCCGACTTCGCGATGTAGGCGTCGATGCGGGGATCGCGGCTGCTCATGGGTCCTCCGGGGAATCCCATAAACTAACTTGTCCCGAATCCCGTCTCAAGCACCATGGCCAATCTGAAGTTCGCGTTCCGGCGGTTGTTCAAGACCCCCTTCGTCACGATCGTCGCGATTCTCTCGCTCGCGCTGGGGATCGGGGCGAACGCCGCGATTTTCTCGCTCGTCAACGAGGTCCTGCTGGCGCGCCTGCCGGTGCCCGAACCGGATCGGCTCGTGAACCTGTCGGCACCGGGACCGAAGCCCGGATCGCAATCGTGCGGGACCGCCGGCAACTGCAGCGAGGTCTTCAGCTACGCGATGTACCGCGACCTCGACAAGATCCAGACGGTGTTCACGGGGATCGCGCTCCACGTCGGCTTCGGCGCCAACGTCGCGTTCAGCGGCCAGACGGAAAGCGTGCGCGGCATGTTCGTCTCGGGCAATTACTTCCGCGTCCTCGGCCTGACGCCGGCGCTCGGCCGGCTGCTCGACGCCAACGACGATCGCGTGACGGGCGAAGCCCACGTCGCGGTGCTCGACCATGCGTACTGGCAGAAGCGATTCGGCGAGAACCCGGCCGTCCTGAACCAGACGATGATCGTCAACGGCCAGCCGATGACCATCGTCGGGGTCGCGCCGCGTGGATTCGACGGCACGACGCTCGGGATCAAGCCGGCCGTCTTCGTGCCCGTCACGATGAAGGAGGTGCTCCAATCGGGCTGGAAAGGACTCTCGCGCCGCCAGACGTACTGGGCGTACCTCTTCGCGCGTCTGCGCCCTGGCGTTTCGATCGAGCAGGCGCGCGCGTCGCTCAACGCGCAATACCACGCGATCGTCAACGACGTCGAGGCGCCGCTGCAGAAGGGCATGAGCGACCAGACGATGGCGAAGTTCCGCGCGAAGCCGATCCTCGTCGAGTCCGGAAAGCAGGGACAGAGCAACGTCCGCGGGGAGGCGCGCACGCCGCTCAACCTGCTGCTCGGCGTGACGGCGCTCGTGCTCGTCATCGCCTGCGCGAACATCGCCAACCTGCTGCTCGCGCGCGCCGCCGCGCGGGCGAACGAGATGGCGATCCGGCTGTCGATCGGCGCGAACCGGCGTCAGCTCGTCGTGCAGCTCCTGGTCGAATCGCTCGTGCTCGCCGTCCTCGGCGGCCTCGCGGGGCTCGTCGTCGCGCACTGGACCCTGAATTTCATCGCCTCGCTGCTGCCGGCCGAAGACGTGGTGGCTTTCCGGTTCGGGCTCGACCCGGCCGTCCTCGCCTTTGCGGCGGCCGTCACGCTCGGCACGGGCATCCTCTTCGGGCTGTTCCCCGCCCTCCACAGCACGCGTCCGGACCTGGCGTCCACGCTCAAGGGGATTGCGGGGCAGCCTTCCGGCGCGCGCGGCGCGGCGCGGTTCCGCACGGTGCTCGCGACCGCGCAGATTGCGCTGTCGCTGATGCTCCTCGTCGCGGCGGGCCTCTTCACGAAGAGCCTCTTCAACGTGAGCCGCGTCGACCTCGGCGTGAAGATCGACAACGTGATCACGTTCGGCGTGTCGCCGAAGTTGAACGGCTACAGCTTCGACCGCGCGATGACGTTCTTCAAGCGGCTGGAGGACGAGTTGGCCGCCGTCCCCGGCGTGACGGGCGTCACCGCGAGCCTTGTGCCGCTGCTCGCCGGCGACAACTGGGGAAACGACGTCTCGGTGCAGGGATTCACCTGCGGGCCCGACACCGACTGCAACTCGCGGTTCAACGAGGTCGGGCCCGGCTATTTCCGGACGCTCGGGGTGCCGCTCATCGCGGGCCGCGAGTTCACTTCCGCGGACGAAGGCAAGTCGCGCAGGGTCGTGATCGTCAACGAAGCGTTCCTGCAGAAGTTCGGCCTCGGACGGGACGCGGTCGGCAAGCTGATTGGGGAGCGGGGCGGCAAGCTCGACACGGAGATCGTCGGCATCGTACAGAACGCGAAGTACAGCGAGGTCAAGGACAAGATTCCACCACTCTACTTTCGCCCGTACCGGCAGGACGACAACATGGGCTCGCTGTCGTTCTACGTGCGCTCGTCGCTGCCGCTGGATCAGACACTCGCGGCGGTGCGCCCGGCGGTCGCGCGCCTCGATCCCAACCTCCCCGTCGAAGATCTGCGGTCGATGCCGCAGCAGGTGCGCGACAACGTGTTCTTCGATCGCTTCATGACGCTGCTCTCGGCCGCGTTCGCCTCGCTCGCGACGCTGCTCGCGGCGATCGGGCTCTACGGCGTGCTCGCCTACACCGTCGCGCAGCGGACGCGCGAGATCGGGCTGCGCATGGCGCTCGGCGCCGCGCCCGGACGCGTGCGCGGCATGGTCCTCCGGCAGGTCGGGTGGATGACGCTGGTCGGCGGGATCATCGGCCTCGCGGCGGCGGTCGCGGTCGGCCGCGCGGCGCGGTCGCTCTTCTATCAGCTCGAATGGTACGACCCGTCCGCGCTCGCCGCGGGGGTCGTGCTGCTGTCCGGCGTCGCGCTCCTGGCGGGCTTCATCCCCGCTCACCGCGCGTCACGCATCGATCCGATGACGGCGTTGAGGTATGAATGACTGGGGCGGGCGCTCTTCTGTATAAACACAAACCGGGCGGTGTCGCGCGTTGCGACACTCGCCCGGCGACGACAGCGTTCTAACGGTTGAGATTCTCGCGATTGCCACCCGGTTGCGGTTCCGAATCCGGTTCATTCGGATTCCCTTCCTTCTCCTCCTTCTGATCTCCTTCTCGTCCCGACGTGCCGGTCGGTTTCTGCTGCTCGTCGCCGAATCCCTGGCCACCCTGACTACCCTGGCCGCCCGTGGTTCCCTGGGTGCCCTCTTCCTTCTTCTGCCCTCCGACCTGGTCGCGGTCGTCCTGATTCATGCAGACCTCCAAGGGCCGCTCTATGCAAGGTTTGCAACGTCAGCCACAGGATGAGGGATGAGGGATAACGGATGGCGGATGGCAGTTGGCGGTTGGCGAATCCGTCATCCGTCATCCAGCATCCACCATCATCATCTGTATGCCCGATTAACATGAAGCGTGCGTGAACCCATCGTCCGGGCCGCCGGGCTCGCCGTCGTTGTCGCGTACGCGGGATTGATCGTCTGGGTGTATGCGCGCCAGCCGCAGACGCTGGCGCAGGTGACGGGCGGGCTCGCCTCGAGCGTCGGCGCCTACCACGTGGAC
>Ga0066710_100006930_pt1 | contig 10718 bp, 12 predicted proteins | sample GraSoiAngelo_159_FD_79666 | JGI IMG/M metagenome (GOLD analysis project Ga0066710, IMG submission 79666) | Grasslands soil microbial communities from the Angelo Coastal Reserve, California, USA - 14_1009_16_40cm | ecosystem: Environmental > Terrestrial > Soil > Grasslands | place: USA...
GGGCACGGCGGCGTTGCCAGTGACGGGACTAACATGTTCGTGGTTACGGGGAACACGTTTAACACCGCTGGCAACTGGATGGGAGGCGAAGCAATCATCCGGTTGCAAGCAGGACCAATCTGGCGCGGCCAGCCTGCCGACTACTGGGCGCCTACTAATTGGTTCAATCTCGATATAAGCGATACGGACTTGGGCGGGGTCAGCGCCACAGTCATCGACGTACCCGGCGCTACGCCATCTGAGCTTGTGCTTGCCCTAGGCAAAGATTCGAATGCCTACCTGCTTGATCGCAACAATCTAGGTGGCATCACTTCGCCTGTGACGCAGGCGAATGTCTCGGGTATTAACAGAGGGACGTCAGCTGTCACGTATCACACCCGTCTAGGAACGTATATCGCTTTTCATAACGAAGCAAACGCGATCAGGGCCTACAAGGTTACCGCAACAAGTCCGCCCACGATCATCTTTGCTTGGAGCCAAACTCAGAACGGACGTGGCTCGCCTTGGGTAACAACGATTGATGGCACAAATAACACGATTGTGTGGGTAGCGGGAACTGGAAGCGGAGGGGACGAGCGCCTGCACGGCTATGATGGTGATACCGGCGCGGTGATCTATGCGGGCGGCGGTCCTAACGAATTAATGACAGACACGCAGCAGTGGAATACTGGAATCGCCGCTCGCGGCCGCATTTACTTCGGCGCCGATAACAGAGTGTATGCGTTCACGCTGGCGCGCGGCAGGCCTACGCCGACTCCTAGCGCAACACCTACACCTTTGGGGACTCCCGAGGCTACACCAAGACCGACCCCTACGCCCAGGTCCGGCGTAACACCGCGGCTGCGGCCCACACCGGCGCCGCACCCGGACGCGCCGCGCGGGTGATTGGGGAGCGCACGCGCATCGCGTGTTGGTTTCGGCGTCGCGCCGAAATAATCTGTGCAAACGCATGGCAACTGACTCCGGATTGAGAGAACAAAAAAAAGTCCGCCATGGCGAGGACGCCATCGCCAGCACGCGGGACGCGGCCGCTCCCCGGAAAGTGGCTGCGCGCGAAAGACGGGTACAAAGTTATTGACGACTTCGCGTGTTGTGGGGTAGAACCGACTTGGGTGGCTGTGATCACGAATAGTCAACGATAAGCTGGGTACTTCCATGATCACAAACCGAAACCGCACATCTGGGGCGCCACGATTGCGATCTATGCTTTGCTCGCTCTTCTTCATCGCGGCTAGCATTGCTGTGGTAGGAGCAATCGGCTCGTCGCATCCCATCGGAGAGCGCTAGCATTCCGCTCATTTTCGTCGGCATGTTGCTCGCCAGCCGACCAAGATCGCGCCGTGGGTAATCGAGCACACGGCCAACGGCCAACAAACAGAATTTTTGGTCGTGCTTGCAGATCAGGCTTACGTGAGCGGGGCAGCGACGCTGGCCACAAAAACTGAAAAGGGTTGCTACGTGTACGACGCGTTGCGAAGTAAAAGTCAGACCACACAAAGACCAATTCTGCAATGGCTCCGCGAGCGCGGGATCGAGCATCGTTCCTTTTACATCATCAATGCGATCTTGGTGAAAGGCAGTCGTGAAGTAGCTGAACTGTTGGCTATCCGGCAAGACGTGGCGCGAATCGAAGGCAACCCGCACATTCAGAATTCGCTGTTTGAGCCTGCTGCGTTTGTTGGCCGCTCGTGCCAAGCGCAGAAGCCGGCGACGATTGAAACGAACATTAGTTACACCCACGCACCGGATGTGTGGGCACTGGGATTCACGGGCCAGGGAATTACGGTCGGCGGCGCAGATACTGGTCAGCGTTGGACGCACAACGCGCTGAAGCCTCACTACCGGGGCTGGGACGGAGTCGCGGCCGATCACAATTACAACTGGCACGATGCCATCCACGACAGCATTGGAAATCCCTGCGGCAATGATTCGCCTTTTCCTTGCGACGACATTGGCCACGGCACGCATACCATCGGGACGGCGGTTGGCGATGACGGCATGGGCAATCAGATCGGAATGGCGCCCGGAGCGAAGTGGATCGGTTGTCGTAACATGGACCAGGGAAACGGCACACCGGCAAGGTACCTCGGTTGCATGGAATGGTTTCTTGCGCCTTATCCGATATGCGGCGGGCAGGGCGACCCGCTCAAAGCTCCCGATATCACGATTAATGCTTGGCACTGCCCGCCTTCCGAAGGTTGTTCGGTCGATACGTTGCAAGCTGCTGTCGAAACTCAAGCCGCTGCCGGCATCATGATGATGGTTAAGGCTGATAGCACGGGTCCTAACTGTTCAACTATGGAAGATCCACCGTCCATCTATGCAGCATCGTACACAGTGGGTGCCTTGAACACGGGCACATGCAACGTGGCTTCGTTTAGTAGCCGCGGCCTGGTAATAATCGACGGGAGTAATCGGATAAAGCCTGATATTAGCGCCCCGGGCACAAACATTCGCTCAAGCTACAACGGCTCCGACAATGATTATGCAAGTCTTAGCGGCACGTCGATGGCGGCGCCGCATATCGCCGGCGCAATGGCGCTGCTGTGGTCCGCTCGGCCGGAGTTGTGTCACAACATTTCCGATACTCGGACAGTCTTGAATGAGGCAGCTTTCTTTCTCGCTTACAAGCAGTGCGGCACGCCCGGCCCTCCGAACAATGTTGTTGGTTGGGGCCGGGGTGGACACCTCGGTCGCTGTTCCCACTCCACCACCGAATCCTTCGTGCACGCCCTTTCCCTGTTCGCAACCGGTGGAGTTGAGGGAGCATTTTGACAATGTCACTCCGCCTGGATTGCCACCCGACTGGATAGCAACGAATGCCCAAGGGCCGCCGTCGTTGTGGGTCACATCTGCTTCCGGAGTGCCAATCCTGCCCGCGGATACGCTGCCCAATGCTGCATTTATCGATGACCCAGCCGTGGTGAGCGACAAGCTGCTCGACTCGATATCCATCTTCCTTCCTCCGGCGCCCTTATCGTTGACCTTCCGACACAACTTCAATCTGGAAGCGTCGGACGAGGATCCTAACCTCGGCTTCGACGGTGGGGTCTTGGAGCTGAGCACTGACGGCGGAAATACCTTAGATATTCTCGCGGCCGGCGGGGACCTTTGTCATAGGAGGTTATAACCGCACGGTCAGCGCTGATCGCGGTAGCCCGATTGCAGGTCGTCAGGCTTGGAGCGGCAATTCTGAGGGATTCGTCACGACCGTGGTCAACCTCCCAATTTTTCTTCCCATAGGCAGCAGGCTGCGCTGGCGGATGGCCAGCGACACGACTGGGTCCACGAGGGTTGGCGCCTTGATACAATCGATATTATTGGTTGCGCACCGTTTCCGTGTCCCACGCCGACGGCGACTCCCTCATCTACGCCTATTGCTACACCAACGGCCACAGCTACGGCTAGTCCTACACCAACGGCGACAGCTACACCTACCCCCGACAATTACACCTAGACCAACGCCCACTGCCAGGTCCAACGTAATACCGAGATCGCGTCCCACACCGGCGCAGCGTCCGACGCCTTGGTGGGTAGCGCACGCGTCACGACTGACTCTGAAAGAGTCAACACGAAAAGTCCGCAATGGCAAAGATGCCATCGCCAGCACGCGTGACGCGTGCGCTACCCAAGAGCGCGGCCACTCTCGAACCGAGACGACGTCGTTGGATTGACTCGATATGTCCACTCACGCAAGCGTCCGATTGATGAATTTACATCGCACAACACCGCATCTACGACCGCGCGATTTGGCGACAGTGTGCAAACCGGGTCCGTGTTCGCAGCGTTTCCAGCCAGCAACGCAGCCTGACACCGGCAACCGCCAAAATCGATTTCCCTTTGCGGGCAACTCCGGCACGGCTCCGGCATCCATTCCGTTCCACGGAATCGGTTAAAGCTTTCCGATTGGCGCCAAATCCAATCGAGATCGCGAGCCCGGACATTTTCGAAACGCAAATGGGGAATGGCTGACGAGGCAGTCGGGCAGGGGAGCACGTCGCCGATTGGATTGACGGTGAGATAGCGCTGGCCCCAGCCGTTGAGACACGGTTTTGGACGCGTCTCATAATAATCCGGCAGCACATAAAAGATGTCGATCTTGCCGGCGAGCCGCGCCTTGGCTGCCGTCGCGATGTCACGTGCGCGATTCACCTGTTCGCGAGTGGGGAGTAACGCTGCACGATTGCGAAACGCCCAACCATAGAACTGCACGTTTGCCAGCTCGACTCTCTCGGCGCCGAGCGCTTCCGCCAGGTCAATCATTTGCGGGAGTCGATCGATGTTCCGCCTGTGAATCACGAAATTGAGGCTCAGCGGAATTCCGGCTGCGCGAATTTTCGCAGCGACGTCGAGCTTGCGCTCATGCGCACGCGCGCCGGCGATTTCGTCGGCCAGGCTTGATTCATCCGACTGAAAACTTAGTTGGATCGAATCTAATCCAACATTACGCAACGCACACACGCGATCGTCATCCAAGCCGATGCCGCTGGTGATGAGGTTAGTGTAAAGCTTTGCCTCACGCGCCGCGCGAATCAGTTCGGCGAGATCGCGCCGAGCAAGCGGTTCGCCTCCGGAAAAACCGATTTGCAGAACGCCGAGCGCGGCGGCTTCACGAATGACTCGTTTCCATTCATTGGTGGGGAGCTCTGCGTTGAGGTCAGCGGATGCTACAGCACCAACTTTTGTAGGGCGGGCGCTTCGCCTGCCGAGTCCTGGATCAGCAACCGAAGCGGTTGCCTCACAATAGTGCGTCGGGTTTGAGCAATACGGGCAATGCAGTGGGCATCGGTAGGTGATCTCCGCGAGCAATGCGTATGGACGCGGCACCGTCATGTCACTTTGATCAGCTTACGTCGCTGCAAATCCGAGAGCGTATCGCGTACATCCGTGGCGAGCGCGCTTGAGTCCGCCTCGTATTCTTCGGCCAAAGCCTGAACGATCTCGGCTACCGTTCGCCCATCGCAGCGGGAAAGAATTTCGTGCGCTGTTTCATTTAGTTCGACAATACCTTCGGGGTAAAGCAGAACGCTTTTGCCCTTGGTAGAATCGATTTGTAACCGAACGCCTTTCGCCAGGCTCGGCCGAGCCAAATCAGAAATTGTCGTGGCGCGCATTTAAGCAGGAGCGGCGATGTCCAACCCGCCGTAGGCGTGATGAATTGCGTCGAGCATGGCCCAGAGCACATCGCATTTGAACTCGAGCGCGCGCAGCGCTTCGCGCTGGAGTTCGGGGGTATTGCAATACTCCAGCGTAATCGCAAGCGCTTTGTCAGAATCGCGCCGCGCCTGCGTGACTCGGCAGCGAAAATAGTCAAGTCCGCGAGGATCAATCCACCGATAGAATTTTTCGAAGGCTGCAAGCCGGGCCGTCATCAGATCCGGCGCAAAAAGCTCGGTTAGCGACGACGCGATGGCGATCGACCACGGCTTACTGCGCGCGAAATTTACGTAGGCATCCACGGCGAACCGCACTCCGAGCAACAGATAGTGATTATCCAGTAGCTCGTCACGTGATAGCCCGCACGCTTCACCAAATCGCAGCCACGCTTCGATGCCGCCTTCGTTTGCTGTAGCATGCGCTGTCCTCAGCGCATGGGGCGCCGCGGATTCTCCGCTGAGGACAGCGGACTCTACAGCCCGTGACGAATCCCCGTCGTGGTCGAGAACGCGATGAATCCAAGCCCGTCGCACTTCGCGCACCGGGCAGTTGGCGAGAATCGCGGCATCTTTAATCGGAATGTTTCGCTGATAATAGAACCGATTCGCGACCCACCCGCGTAGCGCTTCCGGCGAAAGCCGGCCTTCGTTCATCGCGACGTGGAACGGATGTTTATCGTGATAACCGCGCACGCCGATCGCGCGCAGTTTTTCAATAAACATTTCGCCGTCCCAAAGCCCCGTGATCATACAACGATTTCTAGTCCATCGCACGCGACCTCGATCCCGGCCTGCTCAAGTTGTGCTCGTTCCGGAGACCCAGGTGCCAGAATCGGGTTGGTATTGTTTATGTGGGTGTAAATCTTCCGGCGGGCGGGCGATTGGCGCAAGAACTCGACACTGGCTCCGCTGATCGGCAGATGATGCATCTCGCGCGCTGTTCGCGCGCCGGGCCGCACGGCTGCAAGTTCATTATCGATCCAGAATGTGCCGTCGAACAAAATCACGTCTGATTCACTAACCGCATCTGCCAGTTCACGAGTAAGCTCGTCAACGGCTGGCGCAACCAGCACCAGCCGATCGGCGTGGTCGCGAAATTGAAACGCGACGCTGTGTGGCAATTCGATCGCGCGAAACCCGATACTGCCGTTCAATCGTTGAAAATCTGAACTGATCTTCCGCCATTCGATTCCGCAGAACCGCGCGAGAGTGCGGTCAAGCCACGCGAGCGCAGCTCGGGCTTCGTCCGCAGCGTAAACGACGAGGGGATTTTCCTGTTGGCGCAGGAGCAACAGTCCCAACGCATGATCAATATCTGCATTGGTCAAGAGAACACCTGCGATCGGAGTGTTGCGCGATGCATTGCGGCTTGGCTGCAATCGCGTCGTGCTATCGATTTGCCGTGGCAGATCAGGCGAGGCGTTTATTAACCACCAACTCTGAAATTCTTCCGGGTCGTCGCTGATCGCGATGCATGATTGCGTCTGCGGGTCAATTTTTCCATCGCGCGCTGCGAGGCAGTTCGCACAGGCGCAATTCCATTGCGGCAAGCCGCCACCGGCTGCGCTCCCGAGAATATGGATCCGAATCAACCGGAGTTCCGCAGTGCTTTAATCCCGTCCGATCAGACCGCGCTCGCGTAACACGTGCATTCGAAAAAAATTGGCACGGTTTTCAGCATAGGTGTGATCCAGCGCTTTTTGGTTCGTCTCATGAGTCCCATAGGTCATACGTGTCTGAGCGATCACGGTCAAATCATTTTGTGATGAAGCTGATGTCGCCGCTTCGTTCAACGCGGGCAACTCGAATCTTCGAGAGGTCGTTGATGTGTACGCTAAGACGCATATCCTCGTCCAGATCATGCATTGAGACGTGATTGCGCCGCATCGTGGCTAAATCGCATTTTCCATCGCGCACGATCACATCGGGCTTGCCTTTGACCAAAATCCCAAACCCATGGGAATAGAATGCCAGATACGCGAACAGGCGATGAATCACCACCAGAACCACGCCTCCGCCGAGTGTGGCGAAAAAGGCTGCTGAACCGTTGATCGCGCGCGAAAGCACTGCGGCAAGAATCACGAGGAGCACGGCGTCGAACGGAGTCTTGCGCGAGAGTGAGCGTTTGTGTCCAATCCGCACTGTCGCCAGTGTCACAAGAAAGACAATGATTCCACGCAGAGAGATTTGAACGAACGTCAAATCCTTCGGCTCCACGCCCAACCCGAGTAACGTTTGAAACGAATTCCAGAGTGCATTCATAGCTCGCATTGTATCGTGACAGGCAATTCTCCGCCCGGCTCGGGCTTGTTGTCATGTTGAGCGAAGGACTGCAACGAAATGCGAAGCATGAGGCCAGGCTTTCAAGCATCTCTGGCTAGTCGGTTTCGCCAACGCGTTAGAAACAATGAACTGAGATTGAAGGCCTGGCCTCGCGGACTTCATCCGCTGCGTTGCAGCTTCGCTTCGCTCAGAATGACCAGAGTAGGTTATGGGTGTTTCCGGCGCTTGCGCGAGAAACCTTCGCGTGGCATAAGACCCACGCTCCGGGTATCAAACTGATCCAACACACGACGTTTATGCCAACAGCTGCACCTCCATCTCGCGATGTCGCATTGGAAACGCGTGTTTTTTGGGAGCGTTTCAAAAAACCAATTATCGCGGTCGCGATCATCGTCCTGCTCGCAGCTACTGCGTTTACCGGGTATCGATTTTATTCCGATCGCCGCGCGGCGGCTGCATCAGCCGCGTTGGCGAGCGCGGATACCGCGCAAGACTACGAACAAGTAATCGCTCGTTACGCCAATACGCCTGCCGCTGCCGATGCATACATTTTGCTCGCCGAAGCGCAGCGGAAGGAAAGCAAATTCACTGAGGCGAACAAAACGCTCGAAACGTTCATCGCGAAGTATCCCAAGCATGAGCTTGTGAGCACAGCGAAGATGGCAATGGCGGCTAATCTGGACTCGATGGGTAAGTCAAATGAAGCGCTGGCAATGTATCAACAGATCGCATCAGCTTACCCCAACAGTTACGCTGCGCCGCTCGCCATGCTTTCGCAGGTCTACATCCTGAAGGCGAAAAATCGGAACGACGACGCGCGGCGCATCTGTGAAACCATCCTCACCCAATACCGAACGAGTTTTTGGGCGGGCGAAGCGATGCAGCAACTGCGCTTGCTGAAGCCGATTACGACATCGACGCCGCCAGCGGCAGCAGTGCCAACGGTCCCGCCAATGTTGGCGATTCCTGCCGCGCCAGCGCCGCAAGCTCCGCCCGCGCCGAACCAGCCGCAGAGCGTGCCATCGCCAAAGAAACCGTAGAGCGAGGGATGTGTGCTGTAGCCACCGCTCGGTGGCCGGTCTTTGGCTGCTCTGCTTATGGCAGGCGAGACGGCCCGCAGGACCGTGGCTACAGGCGCTTACGCTACTGATTGGCCTAACGTTTGGAGAACTGGAACCGCTTCCGCGCGCCGGGTTGCCCGGATTTCTTTCGCTCTTTCATGCGCGGATCGCGACGTAGCAAGCCCTCGGATTTGAGCGGGGCTCGCAAATTTGTGTCGACTTGAAGAAGCGCTCGCGCGATCGCGAGTTGTGCCGCGCCGGCCTGACCCATAATGCCGCCGCCGCTGGCGTGAATGAACAAGTCGTAAGTGTTAACCGCCTTCGCATTCTGCAGAGGTTGCAACACTACATTCTGCAACGGCGCAGTCGGGAAATAATCTTCGAAGGTTCTGCCGTTGATATCTATTTTTCCGCTGCCGGGCATCATGCGAACGCGTGCGACTGATGTTTTGCGGCGACCTGTGGCGATGAATTCCTCAGCTTGTGGCATAGATGGGGACCTCTAAAGTTTGACAGCTTCGGGCTGTTGTGCGGCGTGCGGATGCGAATCGCCGCGATACACTTTCAGCTTACGATAAACATGACGACCCAGCCGATTGTGGGGAATCATTCCGCGGACGGCCCGTTCGACCAGCAATTCAGGATGGCGAGCGCGGCGCGCCCGAACGCTCTCAGATTTGTGTCCGCCGACGTAACCAGAAAAACTCATATAACTTTTCTGTTCTTCCTTCTTTCCGGTGAGCCGGACTTTTTCGGCGTTGATGACAATAACAAAATCTCCGGTGTCGACGTGTGGCGTGAAAATCGTTTTCCCTTTCCCGCGCAGCAGGTTGGCAGCCTTCACCGCGACGCGGCCGAGCACCTGGTCTTGGGCGTCAATGACCCACCACTTGCGCGGCAGTTCGGTCGCTTTGGCGGAAAACGTTTTCATGTCAGAAAAAGGGCACGAAAAGTATGGGTGGGACAAGGGGATGTCAACCCAAGCAATGACTGATTAAAACAGCTCTTGGCGGCTGACACAGCCGTCCTACAATTGTGGGGCGTTCGCCGATTTCATAATGGCAACTTCATCAAACCCAAAGACTGCGATCTCGCCGCGGCGCGACGAAGATTTTCCGGAGTGGTATCAGCAGGTGATTCGCGCCGCCGAATTGGCTGAACCTTCGGACGTGCGCGGTTGCATGGTCATTCGTCCGTGGGGCTACGGGATCTGGGAAAACATGCAGCGTCAGCTCAATGCAATGTTTCGCGCCACTGGTCATCGCAACGCCTATTTTCCGCTTTTTATTCCGCTGAGTTATTTCGCGAAGGAAGCGGAACACGTGGAAGGCTTCGCTAAGGAATGCGCCGTAGTCACGCACACGCGGCTCGAACTGGAAGCAGATGGAAAGTTAAAACCGGGCAGTCCGCTGAACGAACCGCTCGTTGTTCGGCCGACTTCCGAGACAATCATCGGCGCGAGTTACGCGAAATGGGTGCAATCGTACCGCGATCTTCCGATTCTTCTGAATCAGTGGGCCAACGTGGTGCGGTGGGAAATGCGGCCGCGTTTATTTTTGCGCACGACGGAATTTCTCTGGCAGGAAGGTCACACTGTTCACGAAAACGAGCAGCAAGCCCGCGCTGAAGCGAATTTGATCCTCAACGTCTACGAACGATTCGCCCGCGAACATCTTGCCGTCCCGGTCTTTACCGGCGCGAAATCCGAAAGCGAAAAATTCCCCGGAGCGGTCGAGACGCTAACGCTCGAAGCGATGGTGCAGGATCGGAAAGCGATTCAGGCTGGCACTTCGCATTTCCTCGGGCAAAACTTTGCCAAAGCGAGCGGCATTCAATTTCAAAACCGCGAAGGCAAACAGGAGTTTGGCTGGACGACGAGCTGGGGAATGACCACGCGGATGGTGGGAACTGTCGTTATGATGCACAGCGACGACGACGGTCTCGTTTTGCCGCCGCGAATCGCGCCAACGCAAATTGTAATCTTGCCGATCACGCCCAAGGAAGATACCCGCGCGAAAGTCTTAGAAGTATGCGATGTGCTAGCGATTCAATTGCGAGGAAAGCGCTTCGCCGACGCTCCGCTCGAAGTAGAAGGCGATCGGCGCGATCTCGGAGGCGGCATTAAAAACTGGGATTGGATCAAGAAGGGCATACCCATTCGCGTCGAGATCGGGCCTCGTGATCTGGAAAAAAATTCAGTCGAAGTCAGCCGGCGTGA
>Ga0066710_100006931_pt1 | contig 10717 bp, 10 predicted proteins | sample GraSoiAngelo_159_FD_79666 | JGI IMG/M metagenome (GOLD analysis project Ga0066710, IMG submission 79666) | Grasslands soil microbial communities from the Angelo Coastal Reserve, California, USA - 14_1009_16_40cm | ecosystem: Environmental > Terrestrial > Soil > Grasslands | place: USA...
CCCGCCACATCTGGTCGAGGACGGTGCCGAGCGCGTTCTCCTCGGCCGGGGTCCCGAGCAGCACCCGGGAGACCTCGAGCAGGCTCTCGTTCAGCACGCGCCGGTCCTTTTCCCCGCCGTAGATGCGGACGTTCTCCAGCGCCAGGCCGACCGGGCGGGCGAGCGTCACGAGGTCGCGGGCATCGTCGGCCGTGAAGCCGCCCGGCTTGTTCAGGACGTAGAGCAGCGCCACTACCCGGCCTTCGCGATGGACGGGCGCGGTGAGGACCGAGTGGACGCCGCGCTCCTTGATCGACGGGTCGTAGAGCGGATCGCTCTGGGGGTCGTTCGACAGGTGCGGCTGCTCGGTCTCGATGACGTGGGACGACGCGGCGGAGGCCTCGAGCGGGAAACGGTACTGGGGGACGCTCTTGGCGCGCTTCGTGTAGGCCGGCCGGCGGGCCACGACCTCGCGCCGCGTGCTGTCGTAGAGGGCGAGGTGGCAGCTCTCGGCCCCCATCGCCGCCGCGACGCTGCGGGTCACGGCCTCGTAACAGTCCCCGACCTCTTCCCGGAGGAGGAGGAGGGACGGGTCGGTCAGCTCCAGGCGAGCATCACAGCGCGAAGGCGTACGCCTGTCAAGCCGGCCTCCGGGTGGACTTTTCCCTGCCGCTGTGGCAAAAATCTCCAGGGCCCATGCCCACCGCCCTTCCCCGGCCGTCCGGGGAAGGCCACGAAGAGCCAATGAACTGGAAACCCATACTGAGCCTCTCCGCTTTCCTGGTCGTTCCCTGCCTGGCCGGTGCCCAGGCCATCCCCCCGGCTCCCGCGCCCTCGCCCTCCCCGGCCGCCGCGACGCCCACCTTCCCCTCCCAGATCGAGCTGGTGACCGTGGACCTCGTCGTCACGGACAAGAAGGGGGCGCCGATCCCCGACCTCACCGCGGCCGACTTCGCGCTCTCGGAGGACGGCGATCCCCAGGCAATCGCCAGCTTCGAAGCGGTCCAGCTGCCGGCCGCTCCCTCGGCTACCCCGCGGCCCCGGCCGGTGATCTCGACCAACACCGCCCCCGAGGTGCACACCGGTCGCACGTTCATGATCGTCTTCGACGACATCCACCTCGCCCCGCCCCAGGCCCACCGGGCCAAGGGGGCGGTGGCGGAGTTCCTGAAGAGCGGGGTGCGGGAGGGCGACCGGGTGAGCCTCGTCTCCACGAGCGGCAGCGCGTGGTGGAGCGCGCGCATGGAAGCGGGGCGCGAGGAGCTGATGACCCTGCTCAAGCGCCTCGACGGCCGCTACATCCCCGACATGTCTCCCGACCGGATGTCGGACTACGAGGCGATGCGCATCCACGTCTACCACGACCCGCAGGTGGAGGACCGCGTCTCCCGCCGGTTCGAGCAGTACGGGGCGTCGACGCGGCAGGGAACGACCGACAGCAGCAACAGCTCCTCCTCCGGCTCCGGGCTCGGCACCGGGGGCGATCCCATGGTGGAGGGCAAGGCGTCCGAGGTCTACTTCCAGGCGGTCACGCGGAACCGCATCACCTTGCAGATCCTGGAGCGGGTGCTCACGTCGCTGGCCGCCACCAAGGGACGCAAGTCGCTCATCCTCGTCTCCGAGGGCTTCATCTATGACCCCAACCTCGACGACTTCAAGCGCGCGGTGCAGGCCTCGCGCCGCTCCAACGTCGCGATCTACTTCCTCGACACCCGCGGCCTGACCGGCATGCCGGACTACTTCACGGCCCAGTTCGGCCCCCCCATCGACACCCAGGACATCGGGGCGGCCTTCACCGAGAACCTCGAGGCCTCGGAAGGCTCCGAGTCCCTGGCCGCCGACACCGGCGGCTTCACGGTGAAGAACACCAACGACCTCGGCAAGGGCATCCAGCGCATCGCGGACGAGTCGCGGGTCTACTACCTCATCGGCTACAACTCGACCCACACCCAGCGCGACGGCCGCTTCCGCAAGATCGAGGTCAAGATGCCGGGGCGCAAGGGGCTCCAGCTCCGGTACCGGAAGGGGTACTTCGCGCCGCTGGAAGGCGGCAAGAGCCCCCTCGACCGCCGCGCCGCCGGGCCCGGCGATCCCGACATCCAGGCCGCCCTTGACGCTCCCTACGACGAGGGCGACGTGCCCATGCGGATGACGGCCTACGTCTTCGACGAGACCATCCTCGGCAAGGCGAGCGTGCTGGTGGCGACCGACGTCGACCTCTCGTCCTTTTCCTTCCAGGAGAAGGAGAACCGCTTCCTCGACACCCTGGAGTTCCTGCTCGTCGTCGCCCACCGCGAGACGGGCGAGTACTTCCGCTACGACCAGAAGGTGGAGATGAAGCTGCAGGCCGCCACGCGGGAGCGGCTCGTCAAGTCCTGGTTCCCCGTCGTGCGCGACTTCGAGCTGGCGCCGGGCGGCTACCAGGCCAAGATCGTGGTCCGGGACAAGAACAGCGGCCGCATCGGCACCGTGGTGCACGAGTTCGAGGTGCCCGACGTCTCTCAGTTCCGCGTCTCGACCCCCGTCCTCAGCGACACGCTGCAGCCGACCCCCGAGGGGCAGAAGTCGGCGCCGCGCCCCTCCCTGCTCGCCCGCCGGACGTTCGCCTCGGGGACGATGCTGTACGCGGAGTTCGACGTCTACGGCGCGGCCAAGGACAAGGCCAGCGGCATGCCGAAGGTCACCGCCGGCTACGTGATCCGCCGCCTGGACGGTGAAGTGCAGACGATCGCCAATCCTTCCCGCATCCAGCCGACCTCGCTCGGCAAGCTGTCCCGGCTGGTGGGCGCGCGGCTGGTGGGGGCGGAGCCGGGGGAGTACGAGTTCGTGCTCACGGTGCGCGACGAGATATCGGGCAAGACGCTGGAGCTCAAGGAGCCCTTCACCCTCACCGCCGCGGTAGCAGGCAACTAGCTCCGCGCTAGAGCGGCAAGGCGGTGTGCCGCAGCCACAGGTCGTGCGCCGCGGCTGCGAGCGGAGCGGGATTCACTCCCCTGGGCTGCGAAGCGGGCCCGCTCAAATAAGCGGCGGCGAATCTACTCCGCCGCCGCGGAAGACGCGAGCGGGGGTTCCAGGGGGTGCGCCGCTAGCACCCCCTTGCTCAATGACGACCGGGCGGCGCCGAAGCAGGAGCCGCGGGCGCCGCGGGAGCGGTCGTCCGCGGCGCGGGGGCGGCGGACCGCGCGGGTGAGGCTCCGCCCGCCGGCGCCTTCACCGTGTCCAGGATGGTGCTCGCGTGCGGACGCAGGATCGAGAGGGCCAGGCTCGTGACCATGAACACCCCGGCCAGCACCGTGGTGGCGCGGGACAGCACGTTGGCCGAACCGCGGGGACCGAAGGCGGTCTGGGTGCCGCCTCCGCCGAACGCGCTGGCCAGGTCCTGGCTCTTGCCCTGCTGGAGCAGCACGACGCCGATGAGGAACAGGCACACCAGCACGTGGACCAGGATGATCGCATAGTAGACGAAGGACATGACCCTCTCCGCGGCGGTCGACTCCCGCCCGAAACGCCGAGTATACCACTTTACAAAACTTCATCCGGCGGAAAGACGCCGGAAAAGCGCGCGCCCTATCTTCTGATGGTGAGGCCGTGGAGCCACGGCCGGAGTGGAGGAGGACATGGAGGACAAGACCGAAGCCACGGAGCGGAAGCGGCCGATCTTGCGCCGGGGCATCCTGTACGCGCTTTTGGGCGGCGCCGCGCTCGTCGCGCTCGTCGCCGCTCGGCCGATCGCCGCCGCCATCCAGGACGTCGGCGGCTTGCACCGGCGGTGGGCCGGGCACTGGGGCCATCACGAGATGAACCCCCAGGCGGCCAAGGAGCACCTGCAGACCGCCGCCAAGTGGGCGCTGAGGGATATCGACGCGACCCAGGAGCAGCAGGATCGCGTCAACGCCATCGTGGCCGGCGCCGTCGACGACCTGTTCCGCCTCCGGCAGCAGCACCAGGAAAACCGGGAGGCCTTCCGCGCCCAGCTCGGCGGCGCCACCGTCGACCGCGCCGCCCTGGAGGAGATCCGCAAGTCCGAGATGGGGCTGGCCGACCAGGCGTCGAAGCGGCTCGTCCAGGCGCTGGCCGACGCGTCCGACGTCCTCACCCCCGAGCAACGCCAGGCCCTCGTCGATCGCATGCACGATCGTCATAGCCGCTGACCACTCGCCGGCTTCACCGCAGAGGCGCGCAGGCCCCCTTCGCCGGGGCCCTGCGCCCTCCACGGCAGGAAGGCCGAGGGCGTACCATCGGCGCCGATGGCGGACCCCATCCTCATGATCGAGGACGATGAGCACCTGGCCGCCATGGTGTCCGAGTACCTCTCGTCCAACGGCTTCGAGGTCACGGTGGCGCCCGGCGGCGAGCGCGGCCTCTCCCTGTTGGCCCGGGGCGCCTTCCAGGCCGTGCTCCTGGACGTGATGCTGCCCGACCTCGATGGCTTCGAGGTCTGCCGCCGGATCCGTGCCCGGGGCGACATCCCGGTGCTGATGCTGACCGCGCGCGGCGACGACACGGACCGCATCGTCGGCCTCGAGCTAGGCGCCGACGACTACCTGCCCAAGCCTTTCAACCCGCGGGAGCTGCTCGCCCGCTTGAAGGCCATCCTCCGGCGTCGCCGCACCGGCCCCGACCGCCGGCCCGTGATGCGCTTCGGGCGGCTCGAGATCGACCGGGAGGCGCGCGTGGTGCGCCTGGACGGACGGGAACGGCCGCTGACCAGCCACCAGTTCGACCTGCTGACGGCCCTGGCCGAGAGCGCCGGCCGCGTGCTCTCGCGCGACGCGCTGATGGAGCGCGTGCGCGGCGACGCGGTGGAGGCCTTCGACCGCAGCATCGACGTGCACGTGTCCCGCATCCGGGCCGCGATCGAGGATGATCCGCGCCACCCGCGCCGCATCCTCACCGTGAGGGGCGCCGGCTACGTCTTCGCGCGCGTCCAGGACGGCGACTGATGCGCCGGCTGTACCTCCAGATCTATCTCGCCTTCGTCGCGATCCTCCTCGTGTTCGCGGTGCTGGTGGGCGCCGCCTGGCATCGTGGCGGCCTTTCGCCCCAGGGACACGAGACCCTGGAAGGCGCGGCTGCGCTGGTCGCCGATCGGCTTCCTTCCGGCGGAGGGCCCGCCGAGCAGCAGGGAGCCCTGCGGGCGCTGGCCTCCACTCTCGGGCTCAACCTCACGCTCTGGAGCGCGGACGGCCGCTTGCTCGCCTCGGTGGGCGAGCCGCTGCCGTTTCCCGGTCCCCAGCGCGCGCAGAGCGGCTGGGTGCCGGCTCGAGGCGGACCAGCCGGCGCGTTGCGGTTGCCGGACGGGCGCTGGCTGGTGGCCCGCCAGTGGCGCCCCCGGGTGGTCCACGGCGGCCTCCTCCTCGTCCTGGCGCTGCTCGCGGTGGCGGTCGCGATCGGGGCCTATCCGGTGGCCCGCCGCCTGACGCGCCGGCTGGAGCGCCTGCGCGCGGGCGTGGAGGGCCTTGCCGCGGGTGACCTGGGCGCGCGGGTCCGGGTGGAGGGGCGGGACGAAGTGGCCGATCTGGCGACGAGCTTCAACCGCGCCGCGGACCGGATCGAGGCCCTGGTGGGCGCGCAGCGCACGCTCCTGGCCAGCGCGTCGCACGAGCTGCGCTCGCCGCTCGCGCGGATCCGGGTGGCCCTGGAGCTGATGGGCGCCGGGCGCCCCGACTTGCGGGAGCGCGTGGCCGAGGACGTCGCGGAGCTGGACGAGCTCATCGGAGAGCTGCTGCTGGCCAGCCGCCTGCAGACGGTGGAGCAGCTCGACCACCGCGAGGAGGTCGACCTGCTCGGTCTGGTGGCCGAGGAGGCCGCGCGCGGTACAGCCGAGGTGACCGGCGAGCCGATCGCCGTCCACGGCGACCCGCGGCTGCTGAGGCGGCTGGTGCGCAACCTGCTGGAGAACGCCCTGCGCCACGGGGCACCCCCGGTGGAGGCGAGCGTCCACGCCGCCGCCGGCCGCGTGTGGCTGCGGGTGTGTGACCGCGGCCCGGGCGTGCCGGAGGACGAGCGGGAGCGGATCTTCGCGCCCTTCTACCGGCCGTCGTCGCGGCCGCTCGGGGACGGCGGCTCCGGGTTGGGACTGGCCCTCGTGCGCCAGATCGCGCGCCGCCACGGCGGCGAGGCGCGCTGCCTCGCGCGCGAAGGCGGCGGGAGCTGCTTCGAGGTGGAGCTGCCGGCCTTGCCGCCGCGCTAGCGCCCCTTGCGGATCACCACCTCGACCCGGCGGTTCTTCTGCCGGCCGGCGTCGGTGTCGTTGCTCGCCACCGGCCGGCTCTCGCCCAATCCCCGGGCGCCGAGCCGGGACGGATCGAGCCGCTCCCGGTCGATCAGCCAGCGCCGGACCGACTCCGCCCGGCGCTCGGAAAGACGCTGGTTGTAGGCATCGTCGCCCTTGGAGTCGGTGTGGCCCTCGAGGTTCGCGCTGCCGGAGGGATAGGCGCGGATGATCGTCGCCACCTTGCCGAGGGCGGCCGCGGCGTCGGAGCGGATGTCGGCCTTGTCGAAGTCGAAGAGCACGTCGGCCGGCAGCTCGACGTGGACTTCGAGGTCGGTCTCCTTCGCCCCCAGGTCCTGCATGGCTTGCTTGACCTGCTGGACCGTCGCCGTCACGCCGGCGGTGAGGCCGATCACCGTGACCACCGCCCCGTTCACGTCGATCGCGCGCCGGGCGCCCAGCCGGGCGACTGCCGCCTCGGCCGCCGCCTCGGTCGCCGGGTCCCAGGGGCCTGCGTAGGGGGGATCCGCGCTGGCGGCGAGGACGGGGACGAGCGCGAGCGTCACCGCGCCGAGACAGCGGCGCCCACGGCCAGCGGCCATCAGAAATCCTGGATGGCGAGATCGTCGAAAGGCGGGACGCCGGGAAGCTGGAGGGTCACCGCCTTCACGTCGGCCGGGGGGGCGGGAAACTTCATCCAGACCACCATGTCCTGGCCCGCGGGAATGTGGTCGTACCAGCGGTCCTTCCAACCCTGGCGGAGCGCGGCGATGTACGAGCCGTTCTCGTCCTTGAGCACCGAGTACTTCTTTCCGGCCGCCGCGTCCATCAGGTAGGCCTCGGCGTAGTTGATGTCGGGCTCCGGAGCCGCGGTTCCCTGGTTGCGGAAGCGGACCTTGGCCGTGAGCGTGTTGCCCTTGCGGCGGAACTCCGTCACCTCGGCGACGACGCCCGGCCACTTCGTCTCCTCGCGGGCGAGCACTCCGGCGGCCGGCGCGCCGGCCGGCGGCGCGGCCGCGACCGGAGCCGCGGCGGGAGCCGTGGCCGGCGCGACGGTGGCCGCGGCGGGCGGGGCGGCGGCGGAAGCCACGATGCCGGGGGCTGCGGTCGGCGGAGGCGCGGTCGCGGCAGGCCGGGCCTCCGGCCCGCCGCAGGCGGCGGAAACGGCGAAGCCCAACGCGACAACACCGGCAGCCTTCCAGTCCATGGGCGGCCTCCTCGTTTTCGTGGTGCCACCTTCATACACCGCTCGAGGCGGGCAGGCAACGTCAGGACGTCTTGTAGTGGACGATCCTCAGGAAGGATTCGGCCTTCAGGCAGGCGCCGCCGACGAGAGCGCCGTCGATGTCGGGCTCGGCCATGAGCCCGTCGACGTTGTCGGGCTTGACGCTGCCACCGTAGAGGATCCGCATCGCGGCCGCCGCCGGCTCTCCGTGGGAGCCGGAGACGCGCTGGCGGATGACGGCGTGGACCTCCTGGGCCTGGGCGGGAGTGGCGGTGCGGCCGGTGCCGATGGCCCACACCGGCTCGTAGGCGACGAGGATGCCGCTGGCCTCGTCGAGGGTGAGGGCACGCAGCGCGCGCTCGAGCTGCCGCTCCACGACCTCCAGGGTCCGGTTGGACTCGCGCTCGGGCAGCGTCTCGCCGACGCAGACGATGGGCGTCAGGCCCTGATCGACAGCCGCCCGCACCTTTCGCGCCACCATCTCCTCGCTCTCGCCGAAGATATGGCGCCGCTCCGAGTGGCCGAGGATCACGTGGCTGCAGCCGACGTCCTTCAGCATCAGCGGGGAGATCTCGCCCGTGAAGGCGCCCTCGCGCTCCCAGTGCATGTCCTGCGCGCCGAGCAGCACCCCGCTGCCGCGGAGCGCCTCGGAGACCGCGCTGAGCGCGGTGAAGGGGGGCGCCACCAGCACGTCGCGGTCCGGGAGGGGAAGAGCCAGGCCGGCGCGGATCTCCTGGGCCAGCGCGACCGCCTCCCGCACCGTCTTGTACATCTTCCAATTACCCGCCAGGAGTGGCCGTCTCATGCGTCTTGCAGGCAAGCGACCCCGGGCAGCTCGTCGCCGCCCAGGAACTCCAGGGAGGCGCCGCCGCCGGTCGAGACGTGGTCGATCTGGTCGGCCAGGCCCATCTGGGTGACCGCGGCCACGCTGTCGCCGCCGCCCACGATCGAGGTCCCTCCGCTGCCGGCCAGGGCGCGGGCCATGGCGAGGGTACCCTCCGCGAACGGCTTCATCTCGAAGACGCCCATGGGGCCGTTCCAGAAGACGAGCTTCGCCGGTCGCACCTTCTCCGTGTAGGCCGCGACGGTGGCCGGTCCGATGTCGAGGCCCATCCAGTCGCCGGGGATCTGGTCGACGGGCAGCGTGCGGCGCTCGGCGTCTTCCCTGAAGGCGGAGGCCACCACGTGGTCCGTGGGCAGACGCAGCTTGGGTCCCGCCTTCTCGAGCAGGCGCCGGGCCAGCTCGACCTTGTCCTCTTCGACGAGGCTCTTGCCGGTCAGGAGGCCCTCGGCGCGCAGGAAGGTGTAGGCCATGCCGCCGCCCACCAGCAAGGCGTCCACCTTGGGAAGCAGGCTTTCGATGACCGCGATCTTGTCCGAGACCTTCGCTCCGCCCAGCACCGCGACGTACGGGTGGGCCGGGTTGTCGCGGGCCATGCCCAGGTAGCGGAGCTCCTTCTCCATGAGGAGGCCGGCCACCGACGTCCTCACGTGGTGGGAGACGCCCTCGGTCGAGGCGTGGGCGCGGTGGGCGGAGCCGAAGGCGTCGCTCACGAAGACAGTCGCCCCGGTGTCGGCGACGAGGCGGCCCGCGAAAGCGGGATCGTTCGCCTCTTCCTCCTTGTGGAAGCGCACGTTCTCCAGCAGCAGGACCTCGCCGTCGCGCAGCGTCTCGGCCAGCTTCCTGACCTCGGGCCCCACGCAGTCGGGGGCCATGGCCACCGTGACCCCCAGCAGGTCCTGCAGGCGGTCCGCCACGGGCTTCAGGCTCAGCTCCGGGACGGGTCCCTTCTTGGGCCGGCCGAGGTGGGAGGCGAGGGCCAGCCGCGCTCCCCCCTTGACCAGCTCGTCGAGGGTGGGAAGCGAGGCGCGGATGCGCGTGTCGTCGCTGATCTGGCCGTGGTCGAGGGGAACGTTGTAGTCGACCCGCACGAAGGCCCGCGCGCCTTTGAGGTCGTGGAGGTCCCTGATCGTACGCTTTGGCATGCCCAGGACCGGCCTCTTAACGCAGAGATCGCAGAGATCCGCAGGGACGGAGAAGGATCATCTTGGGTTCTCGGCGAACCTCTGCCGTCCTCTGCGTTTGAAAGCCTTTCTAAGCGCGGTCGCGGGAGGCCATGTAGCGGATGAGGTCCTTCATGCGGTTCGAGAAGCCCCACTCGTTGTCGTACCAGGAGAAGACCTTGGCCAGGTTGCCGTCCACGACCTTGGTCAGCGGTGCGTCGACGATGGACGAGTGGGGGTTGCCGCGGAAGTCGACCGAGACGAGCTGCTCGTCGGTGACGTCGAGCACGCCCTTCATGGGCCCGCTGGCCGCCTTCTTGAAGGCGGCGTTGATGTCCTCGGCGGTGGCCGGTTTGGCCAGCTCCACCGTGAGGTCCACCAGGGACACGTTGGGCGTGGGCACGCGGATGGCCACGCCGTCGAGCTTGCCCTTCAGCTCCGGGATGGCCAGGTAGATGGCCTTGGCCGCTCCCGTCGAGGTGGGGATCATCGACACCGCCGCCGCCCGCGCCCGGCGCAGGTCGCCGTGGGGCAGGTCGAGGATCTTCTGGTCGTTGGTGTAGGAGTGCACGGTCGTCATCTGGCCCTTGACGATCCCGAAGCGGTCCTGGAGCACCTTGGCGATGGGACCCAGGCAATTGGTGGTGCAGGAGGCGTTGGAGACGATCGTGTGCTTCTTAGGGTCGTACCTGTCGTCGTTGACGCCCATCACGATCGTGATGTCTTCGCCCTTGGCCGGAGCGGAGATGATCACCTTCCTCGCCCCGGCGAGGGTGTGGGCGCGCGCCTTCTCGGCGTCCGTGAAGAGGCCGGTGGACTCGACCACGTACTCGACGTCGAGGCTCTTCCACGGGAGCTGGCCGGGGTCCCGGACGGCGAGGACCTTGATGCTGCGTCCGGCCACGTGGATGGCGTCGCCCTCGGCCCTCACGTCTTCGGGAAGGTTGCCGAGGATCGAGTCGTACTTCAGCAGGTGGGCCAGCGTCCTCGCGTCGGTGATGTCGTTGACCGCCACGAAGTCGAGGTCCTTGTCGTGGAGGGCGGCCCGCAGGATGTTGCGCCCGATGCGGCCGAAGCCGTTGATCCCCACGCGAATCGCCATCGTCCCTCTCCTCTCGATCGTCGAACGCCCGAACACTCAGTCTATGCGAGGCTCCGCGAGAGCGTCAAGACACGAATGCGGCGCGCTCCGCTCCGCGCTCGTCATCATAAAGCGTCCGGCGTCGGAGTGAATCCGCCGCCGGACGACATCGGAGACGCTCCGCTGCGCGCGCCGAACGCCACGAATGCGGCGC
>Ga0066710_100006932_pt1 | contig 10717 bp, 11 predicted proteins | sample GraSoiAngelo_159_FD_79666 | JGI IMG/M metagenome (GOLD analysis project Ga0066710, IMG submission 79666) | Grasslands soil microbial communities from the Angelo Coastal Reserve, California, USA - 14_1009_16_40cm | ecosystem: Environmental > Terrestrial > Soil > Grasslands | place: USA...
CAGGCCTGGGATTGCAGGTGGAAGTCCGCCGACGCCGGTGCTGCCAAGGCGAACGAACCCAGGAGCACCGAGGCAGCGACCACCGAGCCGAATCGCTTCAATTTCCCAACCCCCCGCTTCAATGAGTCCGAACAAATCGTATGTTTCGCCGTAATTCCCCCAAATCCTTCCCACCGACGACTGTCCGCAGCTTCAGCGCTGCCTGATCTCGCTCGGCGGCTTCCGCGGCGGGCTGACGCGGCGGGGGACGACGGGCTTGGCGCCGGGGCCGAACAGGCCGGAGACGATCCGGCGCACGGACGGGAGCGTGCCGTCGGCGACGAGGACCGTCTTTCCCACGGTCCCCGGAAGCGTGATGGCGCCCAACTGGTAGTCGAGCAGGAGCTGCTTTCCCCCTGTCTCGACCGGTTCGGCGAGCCGTGAGCCGGTGGCGTTCAACCAGTCGCGTACGACGTCGGCTGCTGCACGGAACCGCACATGCCGGCCGTCGGCGGTCACGACCTCGATGTCGGCGCCGATGTTGACGGCGACGTCGGAGGCAGCCCGCGACGCGTCGGCGCCGACGAGGAGATAGGTCACCGGTCCGGCACCCACCTTCGTCCGGAACTGCTCCAGCCGGCTGACGGCGTAGTCCTCGAGGGGAGCGGGGACTTCGTAGACGAAGCGCGTCCCGCGCTCGGCGGTGCCGACCTGAGCCACGTACACGCCGAACCCCGTCGGCGCCACCCGTCGCGCCGCGCCGCTGGACCTGCACGTCGTCGCCGTGAGGATCAGCGCGACCGCCACCATCGTCGCCCGCCGCACCCCCATGGGCGCCGACTGTATGACCCGCGCCCCTCCCGGCCACCTTGGCCCGACAGAAGGGACATTCCGCCCCTCTGTCGAATGTCTTGAGGCAGGAGACGTCTGACGGGGGTGGGGTTCGTGACTCGACGGTGGCGCTGGATCGGAGTGCTCGTTGGGGTGGCGGCGCTGTGCGGCTCGGCGCTGCCTGCCCACGCGAGCGTCGGTCTCGACCACGGCTCCACGGTCGAAGCCGGGTGCGGCGCCTACTACTCGGCCACGCCCGACCCCGCGACCACGTCCGACCAGCTGACGCTCACGCTGTCGTTCGCCTGCACGCAGTACCAGTTCGTGACGTACCCGGAGGCGGACCTGTACGTCGGCCCGGGAGCGTCGCACGGCGGGCAGGCCGTCATTCTGCCTCTGCAACAGGTGAGCCCGACGAGCTGCTCCACGGGGTTGGACGGGAGCGTGACGTGCGTGTTCCCACCGCAGGCACCCGGCGTCTACACCGCCGCGTTCTACTGGGGCCTCGGTGAGGGTGGGACCGGCTCCCTCGGCAGTCCCGGCAACAAGTGCTGGGAGTGGCCGGAGGGCGGCTACAGCTGCTGGGCCACGCTCGAGGTCGTCGTCACCTGAGCGCGGGCGCCGTCGGCCTCCGCAACCCCACACCGCACAGGGCCAGCGCGCACCGGACGCAGTAGGGGCCGAAGCGCGTGCCCTGGGGCCGGCTGAGACAGCTGGTGCAGAACAGGTACCCGCAGCGCCAGCAGCGGGTGTCGGCCGCCTCGTAGGGATGTCGCTCGCACCGCCCGGCGACTGTCTCCGTTCCCATCTCCCCCCGAACTCCCTCCGTGGTGACCGCCGTCCCCAAGCGGTGTGGTTTGCCCTGGATTATGGGGTTTTTGGCCATGCGCGTGCCACTCAGCGTGTGGGCGTCGATGGCTTCTGGGGCTTTTGTGGAGAAGAGGAGGAATTGCGACGTGGAGTGGCGAAGATCGGAGCGTCCACGGAAGGGGGGCTCGGGTGGCCCGTTCGCGTCGTTCCCGTCTCGGGCTGGTGGTGGTTGCGGTGGCCATGGCGGCCGCCCTCCTGCCCGGCTTGGCCCGAGCCGCCCCCACGCCGCCCACGCCCGAGCCCAACTTCGCCGGCGCGGTGGCCCCCAAGCCGTGCACGCCCGAGGCCGACGACTACACGCCTGGCTACGACGCCAATGCCTGGTACGGCGCCGCCTGCCAGCGCTTGCGGTTCACCTACGGGCCCATCCACATCCGGCCCGGCCAGGACGACGTCCTGCTGTCCCCGATCACCATCGAGAAGCCGGCCTACGACGGCTACGTCGTGCGCTTCCGCCCCAATCTCCTGGAGGCCGACGGCTCGGTGCCGCCCATCGAGAAGATCCACCTCCACCACGCCGTCTGGCTCACCCTCGGCGGCCAGTTCGGCAGCCGGGGCCAGATCGGGCCCGACCCCGCCACCGTCGAGTTCAACAACTACGGCAACAGCGCCTTCTTCGCCTCGGGTGAGGAGAAGACGATCTTCGGCGCGCCCCAGGGCTACGGCATGCCGGTGCGCGGCACCGACAACTGGCAGCTGCTCTACATGGTGCACAACCAGATCCCCACACCCGACAACGTCTGGATCACCTACGACATCGACTACGTGGCCAAGTCGGCCGTGGCGCCGACCACGATCAAGCCGACGTATCCCGTCTGGCTGGACGTGCAGCGGGACCATCCCTACCCGGTCTTCAACGTCCAACGCGGCTTCCCGACCGCAGGCTCGACGGCGTGCACCTGGCCCGATCAGCAGTGCGCCACCTTCGGCCCCTTCGGCCCCGGCAAGGAGCCGCTGGTCGGCCAGGACAACGCCCATCCGGGCACCCCCGGCGACAACGGGCCGTGGGCCTACAAGCTCCCTGCCGCCGGAGCGCCCTACGGGCGCATCCCGAACTTCCAGGGCGGCACCCTCATCGGCATCGGGGGCCACCTCCATCCCGGTGGGCTGACCGACAACGTCGACCTGGTCCGCGGCACCCAGCGCACGCGCATCTTCACCTCCGAGGCCAAGTACTGGGACTGGACCAACCCCGGTGTCACCGGCGGCCCGCCCAACTCGTGGGACCTGTCGATGACGGTCACCAGGAAGCCGCAGTGGGCCGTGCGCGTCGAACCCAACGACATCCTGCGCATCAGCGCGACCTACGACACGACCCAGCAGTCGACCTACGAGAACATGGGCATCGCCGTCGCCCAGCTGGCGCCCGACGACACCAGCGGCCTCGACCCCTTCGCCGCCCCCCACGACGCCTCTCCCGACTGCAGCTCCGGTGGCCTGGCCGCGGGCGTGCTCTGTGAGAAGGGCTTCGCGACCCACGGACACATGGCCGAGGCCGACAACCACGGTGGCCCCGACGGCCCGCCTCTCCCGACGCAGCCCGGTCCGGCCGTGAACTCAATCAACATCACCGGCTTCACCTACTGGCCCGGCACCCAGGGGAACGAGGGCCTCAACGGGGGCATCCCGACGGTGAAGGCCGGCAACAACGTCACCTTCAACAACGAGGACGCGTCGGCCGACATCTACCACTCGATCACGGCCTGTCAGAACCCGTGCAACGGAGCGACCGGCATCGCCTACCCGCTGAGCAACGCGTCGATCAGCGGCGTTCCCCTCAACTTCGACTCGACGACCCTCGGCTACGGCCCGCCCGGGCTGGGGGCGCCGTCCAACACCTACAGCTACCTGCTGCAGACGCAGGGCGTTCCCGCGGACACGACCCTGACCTTCTACTGCCGCATCCACCCCTTCATGCGCGGCGAGCTCCAAGTCGTGCCTTGAGGCGGCGCCGACTGACGAGTCTCGGCGCCGCCGCCGTTCTGGTGGCGGGAACGGCAGCCGCCCTCGCCCCCCACGTGGGCGCCGCGCCGGCGACATGCGCGGCGGCCAGTGTGGGCGGGGGCGACTGGCCCACCTATGGCCACGACCTGTCGAACACCCGCGCCCAGGACCAGGAGAGCCAGATCACCCCCGCGGCCGCGCCCACGCTGGCGCCCGCGTGGACGTTCTCGTCCGCAGCCGCGGGGGGGACGGGCTCGTTCAGCGGCACCCCCGTCGAGGCCGACGGCTGCCTCTACGTCGCCACCGACGGCGGGTGGGTCTTCGCCCTCAACGCCGACAGCGGCCAGGTCGTATGGAGCCGACACCTCACGCCGGCCACCGCGAGCATCAACGGCACCCTCGCCGTCGACCCGGCCGCCGGCCTCGTCATCGGCAACGTGTCCAACGCGCCAGATCCGCCCTACACGGTCGCCCTCCACACGGCCGACGGCTCGATCGCTTGGCAGACGACGGTGGACACCCAGCCCGGCTCCGACCTGTACTCGAGCCCCGTCCTCTACAAGGGCACGGTCTTCGTGGGCGTGTCCGCGGGCGCGGCCGAGATCGGCGATGACAGCGGGACGGCCAACCGCTACGCCTTCCAGGGCAGCTTCGTGCTCCTCGACGAGACGACGGGTGCCGTCCTCAAGAAGACGTGGACGGTCCATCCGCCCACACCGCCGGGCCAGCCGCCCCCCGACGACCTGGCAGGGGCAAGCGTGTGGTCGACGCCGGCCATCGACCCCCAGACGGGCAGGGCCTACGTCGGCACCGGCAACCCCTTCCAGCCCTACGCCGAACCCGACAACGCCAACTCCATCCTGGCCATCGATGTCGACCCCGCGTCGGCGACGTTCGGTTCCATCGTCGGCCACTACAAGGGAACCCCCGACACCTACGCCAAGACCGTCGACCAGCTCCCGTGCGTGGTGTTCCCGATTGCCGGCCGCTATCCCCAGGGCGTGGGCTCGTGCGGCGACCTCGACCTCGACTTCGGCGCCGCTCCCAACCTCTTCACCCCGCCGGGCGGCAGCCTGCGCGTGGGGGACGGCCAGAAATCCGGCATCTACCACGCCGTCGACCCGGCGAGCATGACCTCGGTGTGGCAGTCGACGCTCGGGCCCCCGTCATCGGTCGGCGGCATCGTGGGCTCGGCCGCCACCGACGCCACGACCCACTCGATCGTCGGACCCATGACCGTGCCCGGCTATCTGTGGTCGGTCGACCAGGCGACGGGGAACCCGAACTGGGTGGTGCCCACGGCCGACGCCGTGCACTGGGGCGAGGCCGTCTCGACGGCAGCCGGCGTCGCCTACACGGTCGACACCAAGGGCTTCCTCGACGCCTACGACCTGGCCTCGGGTGTGGCCCTCCTGCACCGTCCCCTCCAGGCCGGCTCGAACGTGAACACCGTGGTGGCCAACCTCGGCGGCGGCGTGGCCATCGCCCGCCACACCGTCTACGCCCCCGGTGGTGGGTTCATCGTCGCCTTCCGGCCCCAGGGCTCCGTGCCCGGGCTGCCGGCCCCGCCCGGCATCCCCGGGCCCGGCCCGGTTCCGGCCGGTGGCGTGGTGGCCGCCGGCCCGGGAAGCTTCGCTGCGACCTACGCCACGCCGGCCGCGGTCATCCCCCAGGGGGGGACGCTGAGCTTCGCCAACGGCGACGTGGCCCCCCATGACGTCGTGGAGGTCGTGGGGCCCGGGCAGACGCCCCGGTTCTCGAGCGTCCTGATCAGTCTCGGTCAGACGGCGGAGGTGAGCGGCGTCGGCTCGCTGGCGCCGGGGCAGTACCGCTTCCACTGCACGCTGCACACGAACATGACGGGGACGCTCATCGTCGGCTGACGGCGTCCGGGTCACGCGCCCCGGCGAGGAGGGCGGCGGGGGTGCGGGCCAGGATCCGGAGATCGAGCCACAGGCTCCAGCGGTCGATGTACTCGTTGTCGCGGTCGGTGCGGTCGTGGAGCGACGTCTGGCCCCGCAGCCCGTGCACCTGGGCCCATCCCGTCAGGCCCGGGCGCATGCGGTGGCGGTCGCGATAGCCGGGGATGTGGCGCTCGAACTGGGCGGCGAAGGCGCTGCGCTCTGGACGGGGCCCGACGAGGGCCATGTCGCCCTTCACCACGTTGACGAGCTGGGGCAGCTCGTCGGCCCCCAACCGGCGGAGCATGCGCCCCACCTTCGTGCACCGGTCCGGGGGCAGGTCGGGCTCGGGCAGGCCCAGCTCGGCCGCCGCCCACGCGACATCGGCCTCGCCTTGGGCGATGTCGGTCTCGACCATGGTGCGGAACTTCAGGATCGTGAACTCGCGCCCGTGGCGACCGATCCGCCGCTGGCGGTAGAGGACGGGCCCTGACGAGCTCAGCCAGACGGCGGCGGCGATGGCGATGAGCACCGGCGACGCCAGCACCAGCAGCACGAAGGCGCCCAGGCGATCGAGCATCGCTTTCACGATCAGACCGGGAGCCAGCCGATCGGCGCTCTGCGGGGCGACGTCGGCCACGATGGCGGGTGCACGGAGGGCGGCCGCGAACGGCTGCGCTGTCTCGGTCATCCTCGCGGTCGTGTCGTCGCTGTGCAGTATCTCTTGTCCCAGCTCGTCGGTCCGCCGCCTCCGCCTCTGAGGCGCCGTTTGTCACCCTAGAGCCCCAGGCGTGGCCTTCGCGGGTAGGAGGAAACCATGGCCTCCGCGCTGACCAAACCAGTGGAGATCCAGCAAGGCGGCTCAGCGGTCCTTCACGGTGACTTGAGTATGCCCGCGGAGGCCGTTTCCGTAATCGTCTTCGCCCACGGGAGCGGCAGCAGTCGCCACAGTCCGCGCAACCGCCAGGTCGCCGGGTGCCTGCAGGACGCCGGCCTTGGCACTCTGCTGCTCGACCTGCTGACCGACCGGGAGGAAGGCATCGACGCCCGGACGGGGCAGCTGCGCTTCGATATCGAGCTCCTTGCCGCGCGTCTGGTCGAGGCCGTCGCCTGGCTCGAACGCCAGCCCGGGTTCGAGGGCGTCGGCGTCGGCTACTTCGGGGCCAGCACGGGCGCCGCCGCCGCCCTGGTCGCAGCCGCCCGCCAGGGCGAGCGCATCGGCGCCGTCGTCTCCCGGGGCGGCCGGCCCGACCTCGCGGGAGGGGCCCTCGCCGCCGTGCGGGCGCCGACCCTGCTCATCGTCGGCGGTCGTGACGAGACCGTGCTCGAGCTCAACCGCCGGGCCTCCGAGCGCATGCGCTGCGAGCGACGCCTCGAGGTCGTCCCCGGCGCCACCCACCTGTTCGAAGAGCCGGGCGCCCTCGAGCAGGTGGCCGACCTGGCCGCCGCCTGGTTCACCGAGCACCTGTGCTGAGCGCGCGGGCGACAAGGGTGTGGCTCGTGGCCGACCTCGACGAGTTGCGGTATCTTTTCTGATACCATGAGCCCTGTGGAGGTCGCGGAGCTCGTCCGTGAAGCCCGGAGGCGCTCGGGCTTGACCATCCGCCAGCTGGCGCGCCGGGCGGGTACGTCGCATTCGGCGATCGCCGCCTATGAGTCGGGCGCCAAGTCGCCGAACACAACGACGTTGGCTCGCATCGCCGAGGCGTGCGGCTTCAGTCTGCGGTGCGAACTCTCTCCCGTTGCACCGTTCGAGGACAGGCCTGCCCGGGGCCGGGAGCTCGTCGAGGTCCTCGAGTTGGCCGAGCTCTTCCCCGCGGAGCACGCCCCCACGATCTCCGGCCGTTTTCCTTCGTCGTGACTGTCCTGGGCGACAAGGTGCTCGCCCTGCACGCGGCGTTGGACCAAGCAGGCCTTCCCCACGCATTCGGCGGTGCGCTGGCTTTGGGTTGGTGCACTCGTCAGGCAAGGGGGACCAACGACATCGACCTGAACATCTTCGTCCCTACTACTGCGGTTCGCCGGGTACTGAAGGCATTGCCGCCCGAGGTCGTCGCGACCGAGAAGAACGCAGCGGAGCTTCGGCGAGACGGACAGAGCCGCTTGTCCTGGGGCGCCACCCCCGTTGACATCTTCCTCACGACCGACGAATTCCACGAGCACGTCAGCACCCGTCTCTCCCTCGAGCCCTTCGAAGGCGTGCTGGTCCCGTTTCTCTCCTGCACCGACCTGGCCGTGTTCAAGGCCTTCTTCGACCGTCGCCGGGACTGGGCCGACATCGAGGAGATGCTGGTCGCCCGTACCATCGACGCCGACGCAGTGGCGGCCGTCGTCGCCGACCTCCTCGGGCCCGAGGAGGTCCGCATCTCGAAGCTGCGAGAAATTCAGAGCGAACTGAGCTGAACGACTCTCGCCCCCGCCAGCTTGCCGGCGGCTGCGGCTTTGCAAGAAGGAACCCGGCTCCAGGCGTCGAACTAAAAGGCGGGCCGGCGCCTTCGTCGCCTTCGAAGTCGCCCGCGGCGGTCCCAGTGGGGAGATCGGAGAGCGGGTGCCCGCCCCGAGCGGTTCGGCCTTCTCGCTGCACAGGCCTCGCCACCCGCGTGGAGGTGGCGCTCGTGCGTGTCCGGGTTGCGACGATCGGCTTGGTGAGTCTCACTCTTGTCTGCCTCAGCCTCGCCAGCGCCCAGTGGAGCGCAGCCACGGGTCCCCTCACGTTCAAGGCGTCCGCGCTGGACGCCGGTGGTGTCGAGAACGCTCTTGCCATCGACCCGGTGAACGGCGTCCTGCTGGCGGGCGGGAACGTGTCGGGCATCCATCGCTCGACCGACTGGGGCCAGACCTGGCAGCCCGCCAACCGAGGCATCCAGGTGATCGGCATCAACGACCAGGGCGTGGCCTCGCTCGCCTTCGCGCCTACGAACTCGTCGTTCCCCGGCCGCGCCTTCGCAGCCGTGGGCGCGAGTTCGAAGACGGGCGGCTTCCCCGGCTTCTTCACATCAGGCGGGGTCTACGTCTCGGACGACCACGGTCAGAGCTGGACGCTGGGGCCCTCCGGGTGCACCACGGGAATCCCGGATTCGCCCCACTTCAACGGGCCGGACTGGCAGGGGGGCAACCTCTTCGCCTTCGGAAAGACCCCGAGCGGGACCGGTGACCGCGTCTTTGCCGGCTCGTATCCGCAGGGTTACCCCAACGGCCCTGACCCCGGGGGTCTCACGGTGTCCGGCGACGGCGGGTGCACCTGGTCGTCGATCAAGGACGGCGCCGGTCACATGTGGCAGATCACGTCCATCGCCCTCACGGAAGCCGTCGACGGCCTCGGCGTGGTGCACGACACGGTCTACGTGGCCACCTGGGCGAACGGCATCTTCAAAGTCACAGATGCCAATAGTCAGGCGCACAGCGTCACTCCGATGCAGCCCATCCCCGCTGCCCAGAGCGTCGGCGGCATCCAGGCGACGCTGAATCCCACCCCTGTGGAGGAGCTTGCGATCGTGAACAACGCCGGGGGCCAGCCGGTGCTCTACGCCGCAGCCGGGACATCGGGCGTCTTCTCCATCAATCTTGCCGACTCGACTTCGACGTGGACGGACATGCAGCCGCCCCTGGACCACGAAAGCCAACCAGCGCCGCTCTACTTCCGTTCGATCGCCGGATACCGGGACTCAGTCGCGGGGACGGTGATCCTGGCTGGAGCGTGGCGCGACAAGAACGCGCCGAATGGCGCCGGGCAGTCCGTCCTCAGATGGGACGAGGCAACTCCGACATGGCGCTCGGTTGTGGCTCCCGGTGGCAGCAATGTCTTTGCCAGGGAGGGAGGGCCGAACCCGTCGTATCCCAATCCTCGGGACTGGTGGAGGTGCGATATCAGCACATCGACGCCCGACGGTTGCCTCGGCGCCTACGCGATGGGCGGCGCCTTCTTTGGCGCGAACGACATCGCGCTGGACGTCGCCAACGGCAGTGTTCGCCACGCCTTCGTCTCTGGAGATGTCGCGGTTTGGGGTTTCGACGCCGCTTGGGGGAGCGCCCCCTTCGACAGATGGCATCCGATGGTCCGCGGCCTGAACTCGATGGTGATGCACGCTGCTGCCGCTGTCAGCGGATGTGCCTTCGCGGGTGCATCCGACTTCGCCGAGCTTGCCTCGTCGGATGGCTTTGACGCGAACGTTCGCATCGGGACTGCTGTCGGAGGGCAAGGCCGTTCCCTCGCAGTGGATGCGACGACGTCGAAGGTGTACGCCGGTGCCGGTGACAACGGAGGCGGCACGTCGTCGGGCGACGTCTACGTCAACAGCTTCGATGCCACCAATGGGAACTGTCTCAGTGGCGCCTGGACGTCGACCCGTCTGGCCAATTTCACGTCGGTCAACTCCGGGAAGCGTCCGCTCGCCGTCGCCGTCGGGCGCCCGGGCGGGCAGAGCGCGCCAGTTCTGCTTGCGACGACCTCCTGCCCGACGCCGACGAACACGACGACCCAACCTTGCGGCGGTGTGTGGCGCATCGACAACAGCTAACCGAGCCCCGTGTGGCTCGATGTGAGCCCGAAGCAGCCTGCGGGCGAGCTAGGGGTTCCGACGAGCCAGGTGCTCGATGCCGAGTCGATCGCGTGGCCGTCGGGTTCCAACTACGTCTACCTGTACGACAAGGCGACGGGCCTCTGGCGATCGAGCGACGCCGTCGGCCACCGCGACCCCACGCACGGGCACCTGTACGAATCGGCCGCGTACTTCCCGACTGACATTGCCGTGGGTCCCGACGGCCGCGTCTACATGACGCTCGACGGAATCGGCATGCTCGTGGGCACCCCGAGCCCGTAGGAGCTTTTCGTTCTCGGCCCGGGCGTGCACATGAACGAGCTCGAGTCCTGGACCGAAACCGAGTTGGCGGAGGCCGTCGACCTCTGCACCTCGGACGGTCGGTTGAACCGATCTGCGGTCGGATGGTCGCGCCAGCCGGTACACCAGTGTGCCCTTCCCGGATCGTGGGGGCGCCGGAAGCGGTGGGACTACTGGTGCGTCGCCACGCGCAGCCACGTCCTCAGCCTCACGTGCGCCGACGTCGATTATCTCGGGCTGGCGGACGTGTGGTTCCTCGACACAGCCACAGGTCGGACCGCGAACCGTTCGGCGGTCTCGCCGATGGGCCGCCGCTTCTCGCTCCCCGACCGAGTGGCCGGGGGGAGGATCTCG
>Ga0066710_100006933_pt1 | contig 10717 bp, 13 predicted proteins | sample GraSoiAngelo_159_FD_79666 | JGI IMG/M metagenome (GOLD analysis project Ga0066710, IMG submission 79666) | Grasslands soil microbial communities from the Angelo Coastal Reserve, California, USA - 14_1009_16_40cm | ecosystem: Environmental > Terrestrial > Soil > Grasslands | place: USA...
ACCTGAACGGCACGACGCTCGACTACGTCCAGCAGGGGCTGACGGGAGGCTTCACCTTCGTCAACCCCAATGCGAAGTCGAGCTGTGGATGCGGCACGTCGTTCTCGGCGTAGCCGGGGCGCGAACCACACGGAACGGGCCCGCGGAGGGCCCGTTCTCATTTTGGGGAAGGCGCATGAAGGGGAGGACATGAAGGGGCGCGGCCTCGATCACTTCGAGGTCTTCGGGTTGCCGCGACGGCTCGGCATCGACACCGCCGAGCTCCAGCGAAAGTTCTACGAGCTCTCGCGCCGCGGTCATCCCGATTTCCACCAGGGCGCCTCGCCCGAGCGCCAGGCAGAAATCCTCGAAGCGTCCGCGCGCCTCAACGCCGCATACCGCGCGCTGCGCGATCCACTGGCGCGGATCGAATACCTGGTCCGCCTCGAAGAGGGCCGCGACACGCGCGAGGGCGCCACGGTGAAGCCGAAGGCGCCGCCCGAGCTGCTCGAGGAGATGTTCGAGATCCAGGAAGCGCTCCAGGAGGCGAAGTCGGCCGGACAGACCGGCGGGCTCGAGGCCGGCGCGAAGGAGACGCTCGCGACCCAGCGGGATCGGCTCCGCGAGCGATACGAGCAGGAGGAGGCCCGCCTGCGGGGTCGGCTCAGCCAGGCCTGGGACTCGGCAGGACCGGCCGACCGCGCCGGAGCGCTGACCGCCTTCAAGGAGTCGCTCGCGGTCCGGGCCTACCTTCGGACGGTCATCGACGACATCGACGAAGCGCTTGGAGGATCCCCGGAGGGCTATGTCTCGCATCGTCGGCATTGATCTCGGCACCACCAATAGCCTGGTCGCGTACGTCGACGACAAGACCGGTTTGCCCCGCGTCATCCCCGACCGTGACGGCCAGGTGCTCCTGCCGTCGATCGTCTCGTTCACGCGCGAGGGTGTGCTGGTGGGCGCGGCGGCGAAGCGGCAGCTCGTTCGCCGGCCCCAGTCGACGGTCTACTCCGTGAAGCGGTTGATGGGGCGGGGCTACGACGACGTCAAGGACGAGCTGGGCTACCTGCCGTTCACGGTGCTGCCGGCTGAAGGGATCGTGAAGATCCAGATCGAGGGCCGCGACGTCACCCCGCCGGAGGTGTCGGCGATCGTGCTCAAGTCGCTCAAGGAGCGCGCCGAGGCACACTTCGGCGAGCCGATCGAAAAGGCCGTCGTCACGGTGCCCGCCTACTTCAACGACAGTCAGCGCCAGGCGACCAAGGACGCCGGCCGTATCGCCGGGCTCGACGTGGTGCGCATCGTCAACGAGCCGACGGCGGCCTCGCTCGCCTACGGCCTGCAGCGCATCCGCGAGGGGCTCATCGCCGTCTACGATCTCGGCGGCGGGACGTTCGACATCTCGATCCTGAGAGTGAAAGACGGGATCTTCGAGGTCCTCGCGACGAACGGCAACACGCACCTCGGCGGAGACGACTTCGACCGCGCGATCGTCCTGGCGCTGCTCGAGGACATCCGCGCGAAGCACCGTGTCGATCTCGGGCGCGATCTCGAAGCGATGCAGGAGCTTCGGCTCGCCGCCGAGGCCGCGAAGGTCCGCCTGTCGGCCGAAGAGCGAACGGCGCTGACGATCCCGTTCGACGACTTCACGTATCACCGAGAGATCACACGGGCCGAGCTCGAGGCGCTCATCGGCCGGCTGGTCGAATCGACCATCGCGCCCTGCCGGATGGCGCTCGCCGACGCGGGGCTGGCCCCTGCGGACATCGACGAGGTGGTCCTGGTCGGGGGATCGACGCGCGTGCCCCTGGTGCGGCGGCGCGTGCAGGAGCTCTTCGGCAAGATGCCGCACAGCCAGCTGAATCCCGACGAGGTCGTCGCGCTGGGCGCCGCCGTCCAGGCGCAGATCCTCGCCGGCGGCATCACCGACATGCTCCTCCTCGACGTGACGCCGCTCTCCCTGGGGATCGAGACGCTCGGCGGGATCGTCAGCGTGCTCATTCCCAGGAACACGACCATCCCGACCAGCGCCCGCGAGCTGTTCACGACCTCGGTCGACGGCCAGCACGTGGTCGACATGCACGTCGTGCAGGGCGAGCGCGAGCTGGCGAAGGATTGCCGGTCGCTCGCCCGCTTCGAGCTTTCGGGGATCGACCCGATGCCGGCGGGGATGCCGAAGATCGAGGTGGTGTTCCTCATCGACGCCAACGGCATCCTGAACGTGACGGCGACGGAGCTCAGGAGCCAGAAGGCCGCCGCGATCGAGGTGAAGCCGACCTACGGGCTCTCGGAGGCCGACGTCGAGCGGATGGTCGAGGACTCGTTCACCTACGCCGAGGCCGACGTGGAGGCGCGCCTCCTCATCGAAACGCGGAACGAGGCCGACACCGTCATCACCCACGTCGAGCGTGCGCTCGCCCAGGGCCGCCGGCTGATCGGCGACGACGAGCACGCGTCGATCGTGGCGGCGCTGACCGCGCTGAAGGACGCGCGGGGGAGCACCGACCGCGACCGGATCCGCGAGGCGACGACCGCGATGAACCGCGCGAGCGAGCATCTCGCGGAGCTGATGATGGACGCGGCGCTCAAGGGGGCGCTGGCGAGCCGGCGCGCCGACGAGATCATGGAGAAGTAATGGCGGTCCACAAGGTGACCTTTTTGCCCCTCAACGTCACCGTCGAGGTCGACGACGCGAAGTACCCGCTCGCCGACCACGGCAAGCCGGGCTCCTTGCTGGACGTCGCGCTCGCGAACCAGATCCACCTCGAGCACAACTGCGGTGGAAGCTGCGCCTGCACGACCTGCCACGTCATCGTGAAGGAGGGCGAGGAGAACCTCTCCGAGATGCAGCCGGACGAGGAAGACCGGCTCGACACGGCGGAGGGCCTCACCATCCACTCGCGCCTGGGCTGTCAGGCGGTCGTGCGCGGCAACGTCGTCGTGGAGATCCCCAAGTGATCGGGTGGCGGGACACCGAGGACATCGCGATCGCCCTCAGCGAGGGCCACCCCGATCTCGATCCGCTGACCGTGCGCTTCACCGACCTGCACCGCTGGGTGACGGAGCTACCGGGGTTCACCGACGACCCGAAAGGATCCAACGAGAAGATCCTCGAGTCGATCCAGATGGCCTGGCTGGACGAATACCGGAACCGATGACCCCAGCGATGTCCGGCGCGCGCCTACCAGCTCACGACCTGGTCGGCTTCGAAGATCAGCTCGAGCAGCTGGCCGTACGAGAGATCACCGTCGAGGTGATGAACCAGAACGCCGGCCGGCAATCCCGATGCCGCGCCACCCGGCAGGACGACCACCGTGACGCGGTCGCCGTCGCGAAGGTTCCGGTCGAGCACGGCGCGTGCGAGCGCGGTGTCAGGACTCTTGAGCAGGTGGAGCACGGCGGTCATCAGAACACCAGGAACCGGCGACCGCGCTGGACGAGGCCCGCGATCTCCGCGCGCGTGACCGGCATCACGGAGTGCCCGTCGGCGTTCCAGGTCGGATCGCTGGGCACGGCGTCCTTCTCGACGTGGAACGGCACGCCGAGCGCCTTGAGGTTCGCGCGGAACTTCGCGATGTCGTCGCCGTCGACGAGGTCGTCGGTGTCCTCGTCGAGGAGGTGGACGCCGGCGCCCAGCAGGACGAAGGTGACGTCGTTCTCGCCCGCGACGATCCCGAGGCCGATGCGCATCGCTTCGTTCGCCCGGTGGGACGCGCGCGGATCCGTCGAGATGAGGACGATGACCGGTGGGCTGGCGGTCACGGAGTCAGTTGAGCGCGATGAACCGGTCGGTGGCGTTGATCAGGTCCGTCAGGACGACGAGGCCGCAATACGTCACGGTGTCCGCGTCGCGCAGCGGAATACGGCGCTTCTGGCAGCCGTAGGCGCACACGAACAGCTTCGCGCCGCGCTCGGGCAGGGCGCGGACGCGCGGATCGTCGAGCGCCGTGACGCCGTCGTCGATGAGGTACAGGTACAGATCCGCGCCGCGGTCGAGCGCCGCGCTCGAGAGGCCCACGGCCGTCTCGAGATTCGGGTGCTCGAGCCCGGTGGAGAGCAGCACGCCGAGCTTCTTCTTCGCGAGATCCATCGCGAATCGAGCGTAGCATCGTAAAAAATGGAGAGCAAGCCGATGAGCCGTCGAGTCTATCTGGACCACAACGCATCGACGCCCGTCCACCCCGAAGTGCTCGCGGAGATGCTGCCGTATTTCTCGGACGTGTACGGAAACCCGTCGAGCATCCACGGATTCGGGCGTGAGGCGCGGGAAGGCCTCGACCTGGCGCGAGAGCGCGTCGCCAGGTTTCTGAAGGTCTCGAGTCAGGAGATCGTCTTCACTTCGGGCGGCACCGAGTCCGACAATTTCGCGGTCAAGGGCCTCGCCCTGGCGAAGGGCAAGGGGCATCTCATCACCTCGCAGGTCGAGCACCACGCGGTTCTGAGAGCCTGCCGGGCGCTGGAGGCGCAGGGCTTCGACCTGACGTGCATGGGCGTCGACGAGCTCGGGATGGTGGACCCGGACGAGGTGCGGCGCGCGATTCGCCCGGACACCCTGGCGATCAGCATCATGCACGCGAACAGTGAGGTCGGAACCCTGCAGCCGATCGAGGCGATCGGCCGCATCGCGCGCGAGCACGGCGTCCCGTTCCACGTCGACGCGGTCCAGACCTTCGGCAAGCTGCCGCTCGACGTCGAGACGCTCGGCATCGACGTGCTCTCGTTCTCCGCCCACAAGATCTACGGTCCAAAGGGCGCTGCGGGCCTCTACATCCGCAAGGGCACCAAGATGGTGGCGGTTCAGCACGGAGGCGAGCACGAGCGCCGCCGCCGGGCCGGGACCGAGAACGTGGCGGGGATCGTGGGTCTCGGCAAGGCGGTCGAGGTGCGCGCGCGCGACATGGCCGCGGAGGCCGAACGGCTGACGGTCCTGCGCGACCGGCTCTGGCACGCCATCCGCGAGCGCGTCCCCGACGTGCGACTGTCCGGCCATCCGGTCCGGCGCCTTCCGGGGACGGCGAGCCTCCTGTTCCGCCACGTGGAGTCCGAGTCGATCGTGCTCGGTCTCGACCTGAAGGGGATCGGGGTGTCGGCGGGCTCGGCCTGCACCTCCGGCAACGTCGAGCCCTCGCACGTCCTGGTCGCGATGGGCGTCTCGCTCGACTGGGCGATGGGCGCCGTCCGGTGCTCGCTCGGGTGCTCGACCAGCGCCGACGATATCGACTACGTCGTCGAGTGCGTCGAGCCGCTCGTCCGCAAGCTCCGGCAGGCCATGCCGGTCGGTGCGGCGTGAGCCGCCGCGTGCAGGCCGGGCAGCGCTGACAGTGTTCGCCGAGCTCAGGCGCGACGTCCGGGCGGTGCGGGAGCGGGACCCGGCGGCCCGGTCCACGCTCGAGGTGCTGCTCTGCTATCCGGGCGTGCACGCGCTCGCCTTCCATCGCTTCGCCCACGCGATCTGGCGCCGCGGCTGGACGGTTCCCGCGCGATTCGTGTCCCACGTCGCGCGCTTCCTCACCGGCATCGAGATCCATCCGGCGGCCAAGCTCGGCCCCGGGCTCTTCATCGATCATGGAATGGGCGTCGTCATCGGTGAAACCGCGGAGGTGGGCGAGAACGTCACGCTCTTGCAAGGCGTGACGCTCGGCGGCACGAGCCTCAAGCGCGAGAAGCGTCATCCGACCCTCGGCAACAACGTCGTCGTCGGCGCCGGGGCGAAGATCATCGGAGGCTTCACGATCGGTGACGGCAGCCGCATCGGCGCCGGTTCGGTCGTCGTCCGCGAGGTCCCGACGAACTCCGTTGTCGTGGGCGTTCCAGGCCGGGTAACATATCGGGACGGCCAGCGGGTCGCCGGGGGCATCGATCTCGATCAGACTGACCTTCCGGACCCGGTGAGCAAGGCGATCGAGCAGCTCGTCGAGCGGATCCGAATCCTCGAGGGCGAGCTCGAGACGATGAGAAAGAAAATCGAGGAGGAACGCACGTGAACCCGAAGGACATGCTGAGCCTCAAGGAAGCGTCGACCTATCTCGGCATGGACGAGCGCGCACTCGTGTCGCTCGCCACCGAGCGGCAGATCCCGTCGTTGCAGCTCGACGGCGCCTGGATGTTCTCCAAGAAGTCGATCGACAAGTGGCGGGGTCAGCAGACGCGACGCGCGTGATCTCGCGCGACCAGGCCTGGTCGGTCCTCACCGAGTTCACCAAGAGCGACAGCCTCCGCAAGCACGCCCGCGCCGTCGAAGCCTCGATGCGCGCCTACGCCGGCCGCTACGGCGAGGACCCGGACGCGTGGGGCGTCGCCGGCATGCTCCACGACTTCGACTACGAGATGCACCCTCGGGCGCCGCATCACCCCGTCAAGGGCGCCGAGATCTTGCTGGCGCGCGGGGTTCCCGAGCCCATCGTGCACGCGATCCTGGCCCACGCCGACTACTCCGGCGTTCCCCGCGTCTCGCGGCTCGACCGGGCGCTCTACGCGTGCGACGAGCTCTCCGGCTTCGTCCACGCCGTGGCCCTGGTCCGGCCCGGCCGCGTGATCAGCGGCCTCGAGCCGCCATCGGTCAAGAAGAAGCTCAAGGACAAGGCCTTCGCGCGCACCGTCAACCGCGACGACGTCTACCGCGGCGCCACCGAGCTCGGCGTCGACCTCGACGCCCACATCGCCTTCGTCATCTCCGCCCTGACCGAAGTCGCCCCCGAAATCGGCCTCGCCCGCACCTAGGCCCGCGAGGCGAGGTGGGGGCGCCTCCGATGCCTGGGCCAGACTCTCGACGCGCTGATCGCACTAGCGCCGACCGAGTGCCGCGGGGGGGGATCGACTACAACCTCGCGCGTCGTACATCGGCGCCGCGGGTGGTCCGCTAGCGTGGTCGCGAAAGGGACCCCCGCCCGCCCCCCCGGCGGCACGCAGACGACGAGTCGAGCGATCACGCACGTCGACATGGACGCGTTTTACGCAGCAATCGAGCAGCGCGACCGACCCGAGCTTCGTGGCCGTCCCGTGATCGTGGGCGCGAGCCCGACCGGCCGCGGCGTCGTCTCCGCCGCCTCGTACGAAGCCCGGCGGTTCGGTGTGCACTCCGCGATGCCGATCGGGCGCGCGGCGCGGCTCTGCCCGGAGGGGGCGTTCCTTCCGGTGGACATGCAGAAGTACCAGCGCGTGTCGGTTCAGGTCATGGGCATCCTCGCCGACTTCTCGCCCCTCGTGGAGCCCGTCTCCGTCGACGAGGCCTTCGTCGATCTCACCGGCACCGAGTCCCTCTTCGGGAGTCCGCTCGACGCGGTCCGCCAGATCAAGCGCCGGATCCTGGCCGAGACCGGCTTGACGGCATCGGCCGGGCTCGCGGCCAACAAGTTCGTCGCGAAGGTCGCGTCCGATCTCGAGAAGCCCGACGGGCTCGTGGTGGTCGCGGCCGGCGACGAGGCTCGATTTCTCGGAGCCCTGCCGATCGAGCGCCTCTGGGGTGTCGGGCGCGTCATGGCGAAAGAGCTGCGCGAGCTCGGCTTGGCGACGATCGGCCAGCTCCAGCGCGTGCCGCGCGCCGTTCTCGCCAAGCGGTTCGGCAAGCACGGCGACGCGCTCTACGACCTCGCCTTCGGGCGCGACGACCGTTCGGTCGAGTCGTTCGGCGTGCCCAAGTCGATCGGCGCCGAGGAGACGTTCGGATCGGACTGCACGGATCATCAGAAGCTCAGGACGACCCTGCGGGCCCACGCGGAGCGCGTCGCGGCCGAGCTGCGGGAAGGGGGCTTCGCGGCCAGCCGGGTCACCGTGAAGCTGCGACTGGCGCCCTTCGAGACTCACACGCGCAGCGTCACCGGCGAGCCGACGCAAGACGGGCTCGAGCTCTACCGCCGAGCCCTGGCGCTCCTCGAGCGTGACCCCGTCACGCGGCCGGTGCGTCTCATCGGCCTCTCCGCGGCGCGGCTCGGGCCCGCGGGGGCGGGCCAGCTGGATCTGCTGGATCCCGGGACACTGCGCCGCGAGCGGCTGGCTCGCGTGGTCGATCGGTTGACGGCACGATTCGGACAGGGCGCGGTCGTTCCCGCGACCTTGCTGAACCGCAGGCGCGACGACGACTGACGGGGCCGGGGAGGAGTCGGCGCGATTGGGCTCGCCGACTCCTCCGCCGGCTGGGTTTGGGACCTAGTGGCTGAGGGGCTCGGTCAGGCGCACCCAGCGCCCGCCCTTGACGACGGCCAGGAACGCCGAGCTCGCGCCCTGGTGCTTGTCGGGGCCGAAGCTCGCCTCGGGCCCGTTGAAGATGTCCTTGTAGCTCTTGATCGACTCCATGCCCCGCACGAAGTTGTCGGTGGTCAGCTCAGGGCCCGTCTTCTCGAGCCCCACGGCGGTCAGATCGGCGGCGACCCAGCCGTACACCGCCCCGATGTTCGGATCGACCTTGTAGCGCTCCTTGTAGCGATCGAACCACGCCTGCGCGGTCGGGCTGAGGGTGTCGCGGTAGGGCATGTCGGTCAGCCCCATGGCGTAGAGCCCTTCGGTCACGCCGCCCTGCGCCGCGGCGACGAAAAGATCGTAGCTGGCCGTCGAGCCGAAGAAGTCGACGTCCCAGCCGATCTTCCGCGCGGTCGCATACGGCACGATCGTGTCGCGCACGATCGTGCCGAAGACGACGAGATCGCAGGCGGCCGCCTTGAGCTTGGTGATCTGCGCCGTGAAGTCCTGGTCGGTCGGCTTGTGGGTCGTGGTCTCGACGATCTTCAGCTTCATCTTGTCCGCCTGCGCCTGGACGCCGTCGAGCACCTCCTTGCCGAAGTCGGTGTCCTGGTACATGACGCAGAGCGCCTTCTTGCCCTTCTTGGTCACGAAGTAGTTGATGCCGGCGCGCACCTGGTCGACGTAGGAGGCGGCGCTGTAGAATTTGAGCTTGTGGAAGGGCTCGTACATCGACCGCGCGGCCGACAGCGGAAACAGGCTCGGCACGTTGGCGTCGAACATGTCCTTGAAGAGCGCGTTGTTCATCGGCGTCCCGAGCGCCGCGACCATCGCGAAGATGTGGTCGCGGTTGATCAGCTTGGTGCCGGCCTGCACGGCGCGCGGCACCTGGTACTGGGTGTCCTCGACCACCAGCTTGATCCGGCGGCCGTGGATGCCGCCCTTCTCGTTGAGCTCGTCGAACCGCATCTTCACGGCGTTCGACGACGAGACACCGTAGGTCGCGGCCGGGCCCGAGAGGTCAGTGTGCATCCCCAGCACGATCTCGGTCTTGCTGACGCCGCGGGTCTCCTTCTGGGCCGCCGCCACACCCGCCAGCGCGACCGCGCCGACCAGCACTCCCGCCCCAACCAGTCGCATCCTCATCGTTCGCTCCTTTCGTCGTGGCGCCATGTCCGGGCATCGCCGCCGACGGGCGACGCTACGCCTCGGCGTACATGGCGTCGATCACGTCCTTGTACTTTCGGTTGACGAACGCGCGCTTGAGCTTCATGGTCGGCGTGAGCTCCTCGTCCTCCGCGGTGAGGATCTGCTCGATCAGCCGGAATTTCTTGATGGTCTCGACGCGTGCCAGCTGCCGGTTGACCCGGTCGATCTCGCCGCCGATCAACCGCTGGACTTCCTCGGTCCGGCACAGCGAGGCGAAGTTCGTGAACGGCACGTTCCGCTCCTGGGCGAACTGCGCGACGGTCTCGTGGTCGATCATCACCAGGCAGGAGAGGAACTTGCGCTTGTCGCCGATGACGACGGCGTCGGAGATGTAGGGCGAGAACTTGAGCTGGTTCTCGATCTCCGACGGCGTGACGTTCTTGCCGCCCGCGGTGATGATGATGTCCTTCATCCGGTCGGTGATCCGGACGAAGCCGTCGTCGTCCATCACGCCGACGTCGCCGGTGTGGAGCCAGCCCTCGACCACGGTCTCCGCGGTCTTCGCGGGGTTCTTGTAGTAGCCGAGGAAGACGTGGGGCCCCTTCAGCAAGATCTCTCCGTCGGGGGAGACGCGGACCTCCGTGCCGGGGCGGGCGAGGCCCACGGTGCCGAGCTTGATGTGGTCGACCGGCATGGCGGTGGCGAGGCCGCAGTTCTCGGTCTGACCGTACACCTCGCGCATGTCGACGCCGAGGGCCATGTACCACTTGATGAGCTCGGGCGCGATCGGCGCCGCACCGGTGGCGGTGCCGCGGGCGCGATGCAGCCCCATCGAGCGCTTGACGTTGTCGAGCACCAGGAAATCGGCGACCCGGAAGAGCAGACGAAGCCCCAGCCCCGGCCGGCGGCCGGCGATCCGCTGCTCGGCCACCCGCGCGCCGACGGAGAGCGCCCAGTGATAGGCGAGCCGGCCCACGCGGGTCGCGTCCCGCATGCGGAGGGCGACCGCCGAGTAGAACTTCTCCCAGATCCGCGGCACCGCGAAGAACAGGGCGGGCGCGACTTCACGCAGGTTGTCGGGCACCGTGTCGATGCTCTCGGCGAAGTTGATGGTGGCGCCGGTGCGCAGCGGGTTGAAGACGCTGACCGTGCGCTCCGCGATGTGGCAGAGCGGCAGGAACGACAGCTGCTGATCGCCCTCGTGCAGCTCGGTGACGTAGTCGGAGTAGTCGATCTGGAACAGGATGTTGCGGTGGCTCAGCATGGCCCCTTTGGGGGGCCCGGTCGTGCCCGACGTGTAGACGAGGATCGCCAGATCGTCGGGCCGCGCGAGCTCGATCATTCGCTCGAACGCGCCAGGATTCTCGGCTTCGTAACGCAGGCCGAGCTCGAGGAGCTCGTCGAACGACATCAC
>Ga0066710_100006934_pt1 | contig 10716 bp, 9 predicted proteins | sample GraSoiAngelo_159_FD_79666 | JGI IMG/M metagenome (GOLD analysis project Ga0066710, IMG submission 79666) | Grasslands soil microbial communities from the Angelo Coastal Reserve, California, USA - 14_1009_16_40cm | ecosystem: Environmental > Terrestrial > Soil > Grasslands | place: USA...
CGTGTCGCGCAGGCACGCACCGGGCCGTCGCGTTTCACGATCGCCACCAACGCCGTCTGGGTTCTGCTGATGATCGCGGGCTTCGCGTTCGCGAGGCGGAACATGCGGCTGGGGCGCGCCGATCACAAAGCGGCCGCGCGGCTCGCCTGGTTCACGCTGCTGATGTTCGTCGGCTCCTGGGTCGTCGGCGCGCGGCATTACACGGAAATCGACGTGGAACGCTCGCAGGCGCTCTACATCCTTCCATACGGCATGTTCGGCGCCGGACTTCTGTGGGTCTTCTACATCGCGCTCGAACCCTTCGTGCGGCGCTACTGGCCCGAAATCCTGATCTCGTGGACGCGGCTGCTGGGCGGAAGGATCCGCGACGCGCGCGTCGGGCGCGATCTGCTGATCGGCGTCGCCGTCGGGATCGCCCTGGCCCTCCTCGGTCAGTTGTTCTACGCGATCCCGCCCCTCCTTGGGAGGCCGCCGCTCGAACCTCGAACCGGCAATCTCGACTTCCTCCTCGGCGCGCCCGCGGTCATCTCATATATCCTCAGAATCGTGCCCAACGCGCTGCAGAACGCGCTGCTCGCCACATTCGTGTTCGTGGTCCTGCGTGCGGTGCTCCGGAGCACGGCGCTGGCCGCGTTCGTCTCGCTCGTCGTCTTCGGACTGTTCGTGATGAACGAGATCAACAAGGATCCGTTGGGCGTCGCGGTCCTGTTCGCGATCGCATTCGTCGCGCTGCTCGTCGCAACGCTGCTCGCGTTCGGGCTGGTTGCGCAGGCGACCGCGTTTCTCGTCAACCAGTTGTTGAACAACGCGCAACTCACGGCCGATTTCTCCAAGCCGTACGCCACGACCAGCGCCTGGCTGATCGCCGCGTGCTTCGCCCTCGCGGCGTTCGGCTTCTACGCGTCGCGCGGCGGACAGCCGCTCTTCGGCAACCTGCTCCCGAGGGATTGAGCCGCGTCCATTCCACTCCTCAGGCGGACGATTTCCTCTCCCGCCGCCGCACGCGCAGACGGATCGGCGTACCGAGCAGGCCGAACGATTCCCGCAGCCGGTTCATCAGAAATCGCTCGTACGAGAAGTGGAACTTCGTGGCGACGTTGGTGAAAAAGACGAACGTGGGCGGCGCGACCGCCGTCTGCGCCGCGTAGAGAATCCGCACTTCTCGCCGTCCCGGGCTCGCGGGCGGGTGCACCGCGGTCACCGCCTGGACGAACCGATTCAGTTCCGCCGTCGGGATCCGCTGCGTTCGCGCCTCCGCAACCTTGTCGATCGTCTCGAGGAGACGCGGGGTGCGCTCGCCGGTCGCCGCCGACAGGTGCAGCACGGGCGCGTAGTCGAGGAACTTCAGTTGCTGGCGCAGCTTGTCGTCGAACTCCTTGACGAACTCCGGGCCGCGTCCCTTCATCAGGTCCCATTTGTTCACCGCGATGATGATCCCGGCGCCCGCCTTGTCCGCCTCGCCGGCGATCGCGGCGTCCTGATCGCTCGCGCCTTCGACCGCATCGATGACCAGCACCGCCACGTCCGCCTGCTCGATCGCGCGCCGCGCGAGGAGGACGCTGACGGCCTCGACCTGACCCGCTCGCGCGACGCGGCCCGGGCGCCTGATGCCCGCCGTATCGACGATCCGGAACGCGCGCTTGTGCCACCGCAGCAGCGCATCCACCGTGTCGCGCGTCGTCCCCGGCATCGCGCTCACGATCGAGCGCTCTTCGCGCAGCAGGCGATTGAGCAGCGAGGACTTTCCGACGTTCGGGCGCCCCACGATCGCGACGGCCACTTCGAGGTCCGGTTCCGACGCGGAACGTCCGTCGCGCCGCTCGGGCAATCGGGAGACGACTTCGTCGAGCAGGTCCGCCACGCCCTCGCCGTGCTCCGCCGCAATCTCGAAGACCGGGTCGAACCCGAGGCGGTAGAACTCGAGCGCGCGCCCGCGCGCGCGGCGATCGTCCGTTTTGTTGACCGCGAGGATGACGGGGCAGTCCGCGCCGCGGAGGGCGGCGGCGATCTCCTCGTCGGCCGGCAGCAGCCCGTCGCGGCCATCCACGACGAACACGAGGACATCGGCCGTTTCGACCGCACGGCGGCCGTGGGCGACGACCAGATCGTGGAGCGGATCCTCGCTCGCCCCGAACATCCCGCCGGTATCGACGAGGGTGAACGGGGTACCCTGCCATTCGGCGGGCTTCGCGATGACGTCCCGGGTCGTGCCCGCGATTGGCGTCACGATCGCGCGACGGGAGCCGGTGATTCGATTGAACACGGTAGACTTCCCGACGTTCGGCCGGCCGACCAGCACGACCATAGGACCACCCGCAGGGTGCTTCAGGGGCATGGCAGAAGTTCAGTTAGGACGGTGCTTGACAGTGTAAGTGACGGTGGCTATGCTATTTAGACATCCGCAGGAGCGCCTAAGCATGATCAAGGTCGACATCGTCAACGAGGTGTCGCGCATCGCCGATATCACCAAGGTCAAGGCCGAGGTGGCGGTCGATGCCGTATTCGAGGCGATGCGGCTCTCGATGCAACGAGGTGAACGAATCGAGCTGCGCGGCTTCGGCGTCTTCCAGGTGAAGCCGCGGAAGCGCGGGATCGGCCGTAACCCACGGACCGGCAAGGAAGTGCGCATCCCGCCCGGCCGCACGATCCGTTTCAAACCCGGCAAGGATCTTCAGAACATCGGCGGCTGATTCGCTCCGCCGGACCGCTTTGTCCGAAACGCCTGCTCCGCCCGTCCCGTACGAACCGATCTTTGTGCCGGTGCTGCCGCGCCGGTTTCGTGACCGCGTCTGGCTGCACGCCGTCCTCTTCGCGCTCGCGCTCGCGACGACGACGTTCGTCGGTGTCGGCCATTATGCCGCGTTTCTTTCCGATTTCGGCAGGCGCATGGTGGACCTCGAGCCGCGCCTGCTGCTCGACGGTCTCTGGTACAGCCTGACGATCGTCGCGATCCTCGGCGCCCACGAGATGGGGCACTATCTCGCGTGCCGCTACTACCACGTCGATGCCTCGCTCCCCTATTTCCTGCCGTTTCCCTTCGGGCCGACCGGCACGCTCGGCGCCGTCATCCGCATCCGCGAACGCTTTCCCACGAGACGCATTCTGTTCGACATCGGGGTGATGGGACCGCTTGCGGGATTCGCGGTCCTCGTGCCGGCGCTGTTCCTGGGACTTCATCTCTCGACGATCACCGCCAACCCGACGGGCCCGACGGAAACGCTCGGGGAGCCGCTCCTCTTTCAATGGGCGGCGCGGCTGATGTTCGGCGAGTTCCCCGACGGCTACACGCTCAACATGCATCCGATGGTGTTCGCATCGTGGTTCGGCATGCTGGCCACCGCGCTGAACCTGTTGCCGTTCGGACAACTCGACGGCGGGCACATCACGTTTGCGACGCTCGGCCGCCGCGCGCGCATCGTGTCGATGGCGACGTTCGCCTCCACCGCGCTGATGGCGGTGTTCGTGTCGATCGCCGTCTGGGGCGTGCTCGTCCTGCTGATGGCGGTGATGATCAGGCTCGTGGGGCTCGGTCATCCTCCGGTCATCGATGACACCGAGCCGCTCGGCGCCACACGCATCGCCATCGCGCTCGTCGCGCTGTTCGTGTTCATCGCGTGTGCCACGCCCACGCCGATGGGCTTCCCCTCACTCCGGGAGCTTCTGGGTCAATAATTTCGCGCGTTTTTAGAGGACCGACATCGGATCGACGTCAACGATCGCGCGCCTTGCGATCTCGGGGCGCGACCCGAGTACCGTCAGCAGCGCCTGGCGCATCGACGTCCGGTGCGTCCCCTTGATGAACAACTGCGCCCGGTGTTCCCCCTTGAGCCGCACGAGCGGCGCGGGCGCCGGCCCGAGGACGCGGTAGGCGCCGGGCCCGGGGACGCGCAGGGCTTCGACGATCGTTCCGGCATCCTGCATCGCGGCCTCGCGCGTCCTCGCCTTCACGACGACGTTGATCAGGGCGACGGCGGGTGGATAACGCATGGACTGCCGGAACGTCAGCTCGTCGCGGTAGAACGCCGCGTAGTCCTGCCGGCACGCGTGCCGGATGCTGTAGTGATCGGGATACAGCGTCTGCACGATCGCTTCGCCGGCCAGCTCTCCGCGTCCCGCGCGTCCCGCGACCTGCGTCAGGAGCTGGAACGTCCGCTCGGCCGCCCGGAAGTCCGCGAGGCCGAGGCCGATATCGGCGCTGACGACGCCGACGAGCGTCACGCGCGGAAAATCGTGTCCCTTCGCGATCATCTGCGTGCCGACCAGCACGTCCAGTTCTCCCGCGCCGAACCGCGCGAGGAGATCCGCAATCGCGCCGCGGCGCCGGATCGTGTCGCGATCGACGCGGCCGACGCGCGCCGACGGAAACACGCTCCCGATTTCCGCTTCCACGCGCTCGGTGCCGAAGCCGAGCTGCTCGAGGTACGGCCCGGCGCACTTCGCGCACGTCTTCGGGACGCCCGTCGAGTAGTTGCAGTAGTGACATCGCGCGCGTCCCGCCGCGCGGTGGACCGTGAGCGACACGCTGCAGTTCGGGCACTCGAGCGTGTCGCCGCACTGGCGGCAGAACACCGCGCTCGCGAAGCCGCGCCGGTTCAGCAGGACGATCGCCTGCTCGCGGCGATCCAGCGTTGCGCGAAGGGCGTCCACCAGCGCGCCGCTCAGGATGACGTCCGGTCCTTCGGCCGCGTACTCGGTCCGCATATCCACGATGCGCACGTTCGCAAGCGGGCGATCGAACACGCGCCGCTCCAGCGTGAGCCGTCGATAGCGCCCGTTCTCCGCGTTGTAATAGCTCTCGAGAGACGGCGTGGCGGAGCCGAGCACGACGACCGCACCGGCCGCCCGCGCGCGGACGATGGCGACGTCGCGTCCGTGATAGCGCGGGCTCTCGTCCTGCTTGTACGACCCGTCGTGCTCTTCATCGACGACGATGAGTCCCACGTCCGTCAGCGGCGTGAAGACCGCGCTCCGCGTGCCGACGACGACGTCCACGTCGCCGCGACGGATCCGGTGCCACTGGTCGTAGCGTTCGCCGTCGGAGAGCGCGCTGTGCTGAATCGCGACGCGCCGGCCGAACGCGCCGCGGAAGGCGGCCGCCGCCGCGGGCGTCAGCGCGATCTCGGGGACCATCAGCAGCACGCGGCGGCCGGCGGCGAGCACGTCGCGCGCGAGCCGCAGGTAGATTTCGGTCTTGCCGCTTCCCGTCACGCCGTGCAGGAGGACCGGCGCGAATGTGCCGGTCGCCGCGATGCCGCGCAGCGTGCCGAGCGCGCCTTCCTGTTCGGCGGTGAGGTCGAACGCCGCGGGCGCGACCGCCGGAGCCGCCTCGAACGGGTCGCGCTCGACGCGCCGCCGCTCGATCGAGACGAGCCCGAGGCGAGCGAGGCGAACGATCGTCGCCGAGTCGACGCCGTCAGCGGCGAGCTCGGCGGCGGCGAGCCCGTCGGGCGCGGCCCGCAGCCGCCCGAGCGCCGTCCGCTGCCGCTCGCCGAGACGCGGCGTTTCGAGCGACGCGGGGTCGAGTCCCTGCGCCGTCGCGTGCACGACGCGCACGGTCCGGGACGCGTCGGCGCGCCCCTTCAGCGGCCGCGTCAGCGTGACCAGGCCGTCACGCTCGAGCGCCGCGAGCGCCGCGTGCGTGCCCCGCGACGCACGCGCGATCGCGCCGACCGACGTCACGCGGCCCCCCGTCAGCCGTTCGAGCACGTCGCGCCGCAGCCCGCGCTCGGTGAGCAGCCGCGCCTCGCCGGCGTCGGTGATCGCCGCGTGCCGCTCGCTCTCCACCCACGCGCGCGGCGGCATCGCGGTCGCGATCGCCTCCCCGACGCCGCACGCGTAGTACTCCGCCACCCACTCCGCCAGCCGAACGATCGGCTCCGGAAGGAACGGCTCGGCATCCAGCACGTCGACGATGTCCTTGGGATCCGTCCGCCTGAAGGCGGAAGCCACGAGATCTTCATTGTTGTCGCCGCTCCCGGTTTCAGGTTGCTGCAGTTGTTGTTGCTCCTGTTTTGTTTCGTGGCTTCCGCCTTCAGGCGGAAGAACACAGCCGGTGACAATCCGGTTCCCGAGCGGAACGAGCACCCGCATTCCGGGTGATGGCATCGGCATCCCGTCGGGCACGTTGTATGTGAGCGAATCGAGGGTGGGAACGGGGACCGCGACGGTGATCGGACGCATCGCTTCTCGAGCGGCCCTAGTCGTCGTCCCCTTGCAGGAGGACGCGGACCTTCTTCATGTCCTCCCACACGTCGCGCTTGCGCTCCGGGCTGCGCAGCAGAAAGGCCGGATGGAACGTCGGGATCAGCTTGGCGCCGCGGTAGTCGTAGACGCGGCCGCGCAGCCGCGAGATCGGATCCTGAGTGCGCAGCAGCGTTTTCGCCGCGAACGTCCCGAGCGCCACGATCACCTTCGGCTTGATCACGTCGATCTGCTGGAACAGAAACGGCTCGCAGGTCTCGACCTCGTCCGGATCGGGATTGCGGTTTCCCGGCGGACGGCACTTGATCACGTTCGCGATATACACGTCGTCGCGTTTCAGGCCGATCGCTTCGATGATCTTCGTCAGGAGCTGCCCCGCGCGGCCGACGAACGGAATGCCCTGGATGTCTTCGTCGCCGCCGGGCGCCTCGCCGACGAACATCAGATCCGCGTCGGGATTGCCGACGCCGAACACCACCTGCGTGCGCCCTTGTTTGTGGAGCTTGCACCGCGTGCAGTCGCCGATGTCGGCGCGGATCGCGGCGAGCGCGTCGGCTGACGAACGCGCGATGGTAATGCGCTGCGCGGCACCTCCTGGCTGGGAGCCGGGAGCTGGCGGCTGGGAGCTTCCTCGTGTCCGCCAGCGCGCGTCCCGGCTCACACCCGTGACGCCCAGCTCCTGATAGAACCTGAGATGCTCCGAGAGATCAGACACGGGCGGAGTGCGCGGCGAGCAGACGCTCGAGTCGATCGAGGATGGTTGCGGCGAGCTCGGTCTTGAGCTGCACGGGCGTCTCGACTTCATCGTCCGGCGAAATCAGGAACGCGGCGTTCGTGTTGGTTTCGAAGCCCGCGCCGGGACGCGACACGTCGTTCGCGACGATGAGGTCGAGGTGCTTGGCGCGCAGTTTCTCGCGCGCGCGGGCGCGTGGATCGCCCGTTTCGGCGGCGAAACCCACGAGGATGGGCAGCGGCGCGTTCCCGCGCGCGCGCCCGAGGTCGGCGAGAATGTCGGGCGTGCGGACGAGCGTCAAATCCATCGGGGCGTCGCGCTTCGCAATCTTGGTGTCGTGCGGACGCTCCGGCGTGTAGTCGGCGACGGCGGCGGCCATCACGATGGCGTCCACCGTGCGCGCGTGAGTGGACATCGCACGCGCCATCTCGGCGGCGCTGCGCACGCGCTCGATCCTCACGCCGGGGGGCGCGTCGAGCGTCGTCGGTCCCGAGACGAGCACGACTTCCGCGCCGCGACGCGCGGCCTCGGCGGCGATCGCATAGCCCATGCGTCCGCTCGAGCGATTCCCGACGTAGCGGACGGGATCGATGTCTTCGTACGTCGGTCCGGCGGAGATCAGCAGCCGCCGGCCGAGCAGCGTGCCGACGGGGCGCACGAGACGATCGGCGGCTTCGACGACCTCCTCAGGCTCCGCGAGGCGTCCCTTGCCAATCCAGCCGCAGGCGAGGAATCCTTCACCCGGATCGACGAACCGGACGCCGCGCGACGCCAGCGTCTGCAGATTGGCGCGGACCGCCGGGTGCTCGAGCATGTTCGTGTTCATCGCCGGCGCGATGAGGACGGGCGCACGCGTCGCGAGATACAGCGACGACAGGAAGTCGTCGGCGATGCCGTTGGCGAACTTGCCGATGACGTTGGCCGTCGCCGGCGCGACGACCAGGAGCCCGATGTCGGATGCGAGCGCGATGTGCTCGATGTCGGCGTTGGCGCCGGGCGCGAACTGGCTGGTGATGACCCTTCGCCGCGTGATCGCTTCGAACGTGACCTCGCCGACGAACCGCCGCGCCGACCGCGTCATCACCGCCACGACGTCGTGGCCGCGCTTCTGCAGCCCGCGCACGACCTCGACCGCCTTGTAGGCGCCGATGCCGCCGGTTACGCCTAACGCGATCAACATCCCGAATTCACCAAATCCACCAACTCACCGATTCACCGATTCACGAATTCTCTCGACCTTCCCCTCTTTCACTTCCTTGACGGCGAGCTTGATCTTCTTCTCCGGCCCGGTCGTCTTCGGCGTGCAGCCGCGCAGCAACTGGTGCGCGCGGGCGCCCGAGATGACGACGAATTCGAATGTGTTCACACGATTTCCTTTCGACTGAACGAGTCCACGATCCTGGCGACGACCGGCCGCATGGCGGGAAGCCGCGCGCGTTCCGCGATGACAATCGCGCGCAGCCGCTCGACGCACGCGTCCAGCTCGTCGTTCACGACGACGTAGTCGTATTCGGCGAACGCGGCGACCTCGGCGCGCGCGGTGGTGAGCCGGCGCCGGATGTCCGCTTCCGCATCCTGGCTGCGCCCGCGGAGCCGCTGCTCGAGGACCTCGAACGACGGCGGCATCACGAAGATGCCGATCATGTCCAGGCCCCGGCGGCGCACCTTCCGGGCGCCCTGCACGTCGATCACGAGCACGAGGTCCCGGCCGCTGGCCAGCTCGTGCTCCGCGTCCGCGAGGCTGGTCCCGTAGAGGTTGCCGAAGACGTCCGCCCACTCGAGAAACGCGCCCGCCTCGATCATCTCGTCGAATCGGGCCCGGGCAATGAAATTATAGTCCACCTTGTCGCATTCCCCGGTCCTGGCGGGACGCGACGTATACGACCGCGACATGACGAGGCCGGGCACGACCTGGACGAGCCGTTCGACGACGGTCGTCTTGCCCGTGCCGGACGGGGCCGACACGACGAACAGCAGCCCGCGCCGCTGCTCACTCGACATTCTGGACCTGCTCCCGCACCTTCTCGAGCTCCGCCTTGAGCGCCACCACCAGTTCGGGGACGCCGGGGCCTTCGGCCTTCGAGCCCAGCGTGTTGACTTCCCGGTTCATCTCCTGAAGCAGGAAGTCGAGCTTGCGTCCGCACGGCTCGGGCGACTCCGACAGCGCCTGCCAGTGGTCGAGGTGGCCGCGAAACCGTACCGTCTCTTCGGTAATATCGGATCGTCCGGCGAATCGCACGATCTCCTGCGCGATCGACGCCTCGTCGGCGAGCGATTCGGCGCGGAGCTCCCGAATGCGCTCCGCGAGCCGCACGCGCACGCCCTCGAGTCCGGCCTCGGCCGCCTGCGCCGCCCGCTCGAACAGATCGCGCAACACCTCGCGCCGCGCGTCGAGATCGGCGCGGAGGTGCTCTCCCTCGCGCACCCGCATCCCGTCGAGCTCCTCGAGCGCCGTGGCCAGCGCCCCTTCGGCCTGCGTGGCGACGATCGCATCCTGGGCGTTGGGCTCGGTCCGCTCGCGCACGGTGACCGCCTGCGGGACCCGGAGCAGATCGCCGGGCGTGAGCGTGCCGCTCACGAGGCCGCGTTCGCGCGCACGGTCGAGCGCCGCGCCGACGGCGTCCAGGATCGCCTCGTTCACCTCGACTTCGACCGACGGCACCGCGCGCGATTGAATCGAGATCGACACTTCGGTCCGTCCGCGCGCGATTCGCTGCTGCACGAGCGCGCGCAGCCGGGGCTCGATCGTGGCAAGCATGGACGGCACCCGCAGCTGGAGGTCGAGGAACCGGTGGTTCACCGTCCTGACCGTGACGCTGATGGTCGCGTTCTCGTCTTCGCGCGTCAACGAGGCGAAACCGGTCATCGACTTGATCATGATCTCGGTGCTGGGGGCTGGGTGCTGAGACAGCCCCCAGCACGGTCTCTATGCCCCTCTCTCCGCCGGTTCGCGCCTCTGGTCGAAAATCTGCAGCGCGTAGAGCTTCGCGTACACACCTCCCGGCCGGGCGAGCAACTCGTCGTGACGTCCGACCTCCGCGACGCGGCCGCGCTCGAGCGTCACGATCGAGTCGGCGCGCCGCACGGTCGAAAGCCGATGGGCGATCACGAATGCCGTCCGGTTGCGCATCAGGTTCGCGAGCGCATCCTGGACGAGCAGCTCCGACTCGGCGTCGAGCGACGAGGTCGCCTCGTCGAGGATCAGGATGGGTGAATTCTTGAGCAACGCCCGCGCGATCGCGAGCCGCTGGCGCTGTCCGCCCGAGAGCCGCTGACCGCGCTCGCCAATGCGCGTGTCGTACTTCTTTGGCAGCGTCTCCACGAACTCGTGCGCGTGCGCCGCCCGCGCCGCCGTCTCGATGTCGCTCCGCGACGCCCCCGGGACGCCGTATGCGATGTTGCTGGCAATCGTGTCGTCGAAGAGGACGGTTTCCTGCGTCACGATCCCGATGTGCTCGCGCAGCGACTTCAGCGTGACGTCGCGAATGTCCACGGCGTCGATCAGGATCGCGCCCCCCGTGACGTCGTAAAACCGCGGCAACAGGTTGACGAGCGTCGTCTTGCCCGCGCCGCTGAGGCCGACGATGGCGATCACCTGGCCGGCGCGCGCGCCGAACGACACGTTTCTCAGCACCGTCTTCCCCGCCCCGTCGTCGTAGGCGAAGCTGACGTCCCTGAACTCGATGCCGCGCGTCAGCGGGAGCAGCGGACGGGCGCCCGGACGTTCGACCACCTCCGAATGCGTGTCGAGCAGCTCGAAGATCCGCGTCGACGCGGCGATC
>Ga0066710_100006935_pt1 | contig 10716 bp, 8 predicted proteins | sample GraSoiAngelo_159_FD_79666 | JGI IMG/M metagenome (GOLD analysis project Ga0066710, IMG submission 79666) | Grasslands soil microbial communities from the Angelo Coastal Reserve, California, USA - 14_1009_16_40cm | ecosystem: Environmental > Terrestrial > Soil > Grasslands | place: USA...
GACATTGGGCGACTGACAGAGGGCGCCGATGGTTCAGCCGACTCGCCGAAAACCGTATGCTGATCCGCTATGACAATCGCGGCTGCGGGTATTCGAGCGGCGACCTCGTTGACTACTCCCTTGGAAGCAGGTTGCGTGACCTCGAGGCCGTCATCGAGCGACTGAAGTTGGACAAATTCGTCCTTTTTGGCTACTGGCTGTCCGGGCTGGAGGCGATCGCCTACGCCGCCGATCATCCCGACAACGTCTCTCATCTGATTCTCTGGTGTGCGTCCGCCCTGGGCACCGACTTCTACAGAGGAGAAGACGTCGACCGCGCGATGTCCGAAGTTGCCGCGAAGGACCCCCGCTTTTATGCGGAGATGATGTCCCACTCCGCTTGGGGCTGGACTGGAAGCGAAGAGGCGCGTGTGTCGGGCGCGGACATCTTGGAAAGGATTAACGCGAAAACCTTCGAGGCAATCACGCAGTCCACACTACGCGATGACGTCAGCGACCGTCTCGCCGCTATTCAGGCCCCAACGCTGGTGCTTCATCGCCGCGAGCGAGACTTTCCAAGAGAGGAATCGGCCCGGATTCTCGCAGCGAGCATCCCGGACGCTCGACTGGTTATTCTCGAAGGGGACTCCGTAGGCCCCTACGCCGGGGACGTGGGATCGGTCCATCAGGCGATCGACGAGTTTCTTGGCGACGCTGAAGCTGCGGCCGCACAAGTGCAAGTATCGACCGAGGAGGTGCGGGCCGGGTCGGAGTCAGCAATGGTTTCCGGTACCGCCGTCATCCTCTTTGCCGACATCGTCGACTCCACCGCCCTCACCGAGCACCTCGGCGACACCGCTTTCCGCGCCAAGGCCCGCGATCTCGACGCCGCCCTCCGCACCGTCATCCGCGAGCACGCCGGCACCCCCATCGAAGGCAAGCTGCTGGGCGACGGGGTCCTCGCCGTCTTCACCAGCGCGCGCCAGGCCATCGAGGCCGCGCTGGCCTGCGGCCGCTCCGGAAACGACGCCGGCCTGCCCCTGCACCTCGGCCTGCACGCCGGCGACGTCATCCGCGAGGAGAACAACGTTTACGGCGGCGCCGTCAACATCGCCTCGCGCATCAGCGGGCTGTCGGCGCCGGGTGAGGTGCTGGTATCGGAGACGGTGCGCTCGCTGGCGCGGACGTCGGCGGGCGTGCGCTTCGAGGACCGCGGCGAGCAGGCGCTAAAGGGCGTGGGGGAGAGGATGCGGGTGTGGGCGGTGCGCGAAACGGAGTGATGCGGCCGCAGCGGTGCTACAATCGCCGCACAATGACCGAACAGCGGGCGAGCGCGCTCACGACGATCCTCTTCACGGACCTCGTGAACTCCACGCAGCTCATACAACGCACGGGCGACGAGGACGCACAGCGCATCTTCAAGGCGCACTACCAACTGCTACGTGATGCCGTCAGCGCTAAGGGCGGGTCCGAGGTGAAGTCCCTGGGCGATGGCCTGATGGTTGCGTTCGCCTCGGCGGCGGACGCCGTACGCTGCGCGATCATGGTGCAGCAGGCGTCGCGGTACGGGCGGCGAGCGGCTCGCCGTGAGGTTGGGCATCAACGCCGGGGAGGCGATGAGCGAGGGGGACGACTACTTTGGCACGCCTGTGGTGGTCGCGCGGAGGCTATGCGACCGGGCGGGGCCCGGCCAGATCCTCTGCAGCGGCGTCATCGAGTCCCTACTAGCGGGCCGGCAGGCGTTCTCGTTCCGCGACCTCGGCGCGCTTGAGCTGAAGGGTATCGCTGCACCGGTCGAGGCGCGCGAGGTGACGTACGAGACGGGGCGCGCCGGCGTCCTGCTGACTCGCACGCCGTTCGTGGGGCGTGGCAAGGAGATGGCCCGGCTGCGGGCAAAGCTCGATGAGGCGCGGGCCGGGCACGGTGGCCTCGTTATGCTTGTGGGCGAGCCGGGCATCGGCAAGTCGCGCACTATCGAGGAGTTCACGGAGCAGGCGCGAGCCGGCGGCTCTCTTGTGCTCGCGGGTCGCTGTTTCGAGGGCGAATGGGCGCCGCCTTACGCCCCCTTCGCCGAGGCGATCGCGGGCTATGCCAAAGAGGCCGCCCTGGACGTCCTCGCCGCCGACCTCGGCTACGGGGCACCGCCCGTTGCCCGCCTCGTCCCCTCGTTGCGCGAACGTCTGCCCGACATCGGAGAAACCGTCCCGCTCAACCCGGACGAAGAGCGCTTTCGCCTGCTCGACGCTGTCTCGCAGCTCATCATCGCCACGTCGGCGCGGGCGCCTGTTGTGCTCGTGCTCGACGACTTGCACTGGGCCGACGGCGGCACGATCGCCATGCTGCGCCACGTGGCGCGCTTCCTCCCGGGGCAGCGGACGCTGGTCCTCGGCGCCTACCGCGACGTCGAGCTGGATCGCCAGCACCCGCTCGCCGACGCCCTCGCCGCGCTGCGCCGTGAGGCCGAATACGAGCGCATCCTCATAAAAGGCCTCCACGAGGGCGATGTCCGCACACTCCTGACGGACATTGCCGAGCACGACGTGCCGGACGCCTTCGTTCAGGCGATCAGCGCCGAGACGGACGGCAACCCGTTCTTCATCCGCGTCGCCTCCGACATTCCGAACCCGATGAACCGTTCCTTGTACGCCTCAAAGGTGGTCTGTTGAAAGCGTATCTCCTTGCCGAGTACGTTCGACATGATCTCGGCCATCTCGTTGAACGATATGTCTGCCGGGCCGAGCAGTGGCACCTCATCGAACCCGTTCCACTTGTTGTCTAACAGGAGACGTGAAGCGGCAGAAGCGATGTCGCGGGTTGCGACGCTCGGCAGCTTGCGATCGCCATCAATTGGCGAAAAGAACATACTCTGGCTGGCGATGGAGGGGACCTGACGAGCAATGTTGTCCATGAACGACGGATTAGTCAGTGCCCGGTAGGCGACGCCGGTGCTGGCGATCAGGTCGTCCATCGCCAATGAGCCGGTGACGAACCCGGCGCGAGAAGCGTAAGGCGTGCCGCGGCCGAGCGCCGAGATGCCGACGACGCGACCGACACGATGTTTGCGGAACGCCTCTGCGGCCGGCCGGGTGAAGTCTACGTAAGCGATCTCAACCGACGGTGCGTGCGGGTTCGGTGGCATAAGCCAGAACACGGCGTCCGCGCCGACGAATGCCCTGTTTACGATCGCCGCGTCGCTGTGCGAGCCTTCGATGATCTCGACTCGCTCACGAGCGCCTGCGCCGAGCGCTGAGGCGTCGCGCACGATGACACGGAGGTGTTCGCCGCTGGCCAGCAAGTTGTCTAGAACCTGGTGGCCAATCTGACCGCTGGGGGTGGTTATGACGATCATGTCTCCTCCTGGGGCAGTTCTGTTGCAGCATTCCTCTCTGCCTCATGTTCGAATCCGGCGTCTGCAACGTGCGCTTCTTATCAGACTCCGGCAAGAACCTCTGCAGGCCGCAATCTCACAGCAGTCCGGTCTGAGTCCTGGATAAACCAGTGGCGTCGTCCAAACTCAAACCCGCCGCCGAGGCCACATCCACACGCGCCTTCACTGCCAGGGAAATATCTTACGCTTTCATCGCCGCCCGCTCGTGCTCCCAGTACTGTCGCTCATCGTTCGTAGCACGGACGCGCGCTCCGCTGCCAGAGCCTCGTCGGTTAGCCGCGACAAAATCGTATCTGGAGCGGGAGACGGAGTCCGAACCCGCGACCCTCTGCTTGGGAAGCAGATGCTCCGACGGGAATATTATTGGGCTTTCGTGCGTGCGCTCTCGAGGAAAGCTTCCAAATCTTCGGGGCGTATGCGCCATAGCCGCCCTAGCTTGAGCGCCGGCAGCCTGCCGCGACGCAGCCATCCATAGACGGTCCGCTCCGTCACCTGCAGTCTCTCCGCCACCTGTTCTGGCGTCAGTAATTTCTCGTTCATGAACCTAGGTGCTTTTATACCGAATTATAACCCAATAACTTCTTGTGACTTCCTCTCAATTCCTGTAATCTAATGCATGAGAAGTGCCGTTATCCTGCATTCCTCGGGCGCCCAAGATGGGGGTGGGATCACGCTTCCTTCGAACCAACAGGCCAGCAGCGACGAGCAGTTGCTCAAGCTGTGGTTGCACGGCCGGAGCGCCAATACGCAACGAGCTTACGGTACTGATGCGGCACGCTTCCTGACTCACGTGGCCAAGCCGCTGCGGTATGTCACGCTTGCGGACCTCCAGGACTTCGCGGACTCCTTGCGGGGGCTTGCGCCGGCGAGTCAGTGTCGCGTCCTGTCCAGCGTGAAGTCGCTCCTGTCCTTCAGTCATCGCCTCGGGTACCTCGCCTTCGACGTTGGACGACCGCTCCGCTTGCCGGCGAACCGAAACCGCCTCTCAGAGCGCATTCTCGCTGAAGGCGTCATCCACAAGATTCTGGCTCTTGAGCCGAGCCGACGCAATCGATCCCTCTTGCGGCTCCTTTACGCTGCTGGCCTGAGAGTCTTCGAACTGTGCGCACTGACCTGGCAGCATCTGCAGGAGCGAGATGACGCTGGGCAGGTGACCGTTCTTGGCAAGGGCGGAAAGACGCGGACAGTGCTCCTTTCCGCGGCCACCTGGCACGAGCTTCGGGGACTAGGTGGCGATGGCGATGCCGCTACCCCGGTCTTCCGATCGCGCAAAGGCGGAGCCCTTAGCCATTCGCAAGTTCTGCGCATAGTTCGCGCCGCTGCGCAGAGCTGGGATCCAGGCACCGGTGAGTCCCCACTGGTTGAGACACGCCCACGCCAGCCACGCGCTCGAGCGAGGATGTCCCATCCATCTGGTGCAGGCCACACTTGGGCACGCTTCGGTGGCCACAACTGGACGTTACTTGCATGCGAGGCCGACAGACAGTTCGGCTCGCTATCTCGCCGTGTGAGCATCACGAAACGACGGCACTCTTCACCGCGATTTGAACCGCTACTAGCACAGGCTCTCTCGTTAGGGCCAGAGAAAGGGGCCACGAATGGACAATCCAAACAATCCTGAGGTAGGAGCAAATCAGACGAACGCCGCGAGAGCGGGAGCAAGGCGCGACGAGGTGACACGTCAGGAGCGCCACGACACGGTTTGGTTACGCGACGCCTGATGATGGCCCACCAGAAGACATCTACCGACTGGCTGTGCCCATCTGGTGCGAGACGAACCACGAAGACTTAGCGGAGAGGTTGGGCCCGGAGTACGCATGCGGCGTCGCCTACGGCATTGAAAGGGGTCTCATCCTCGCTAATCTAAAGCCGGAATGGGCCCGAGCGTTCTATCATCTCCTTCGAACTCCCGGAGCCATCCGAGCTCGCGTTGACACCACGAGCCCACTGCGCTAAAACGACGGCGGAGGATTCACACCTCCCTTCGAGTAAGGCCGGTCACGAGTCACCCCTGCGGCTGGACCGGTCTAACATCGCCGGTTCGACGAGTCTATAGTTGACCGGCACAATATGGCAGAGGCCGCCGGTTCATCCTGAATCGGCCTTCTCTTTTCTGTGAACCCCATGTTAGCGAAAAGCTTGACACATTATTCCCGTCTGTGTATTCTGGCTTACTTGCCCATGGAGCGCAGGCGGGAAGACCTCAAACAGTTGCTGATGGAAATAGGGGCGCGCAGAGCCAGCCTTACTGACCCATCAATGGCGACGCGGATACGCGCCCAGGATGAGGTGCGGGCGCTCCTCGACATGATCAGTCGGCGGTACGGACAAATCGAAACGGAAGAAGCGGTGCGACTGTTCGAACTTCAGGGCATGTTGGAGCACGCGACTCGCGACTAAGCCGCGACCCGCCGGAGGTTCGACGATGCGCTTGCGCTACTTCTTTATGGGGATGCTGGTTGGCACTGTTGTGACGGTAGCAGGCTTTACGCTGGGGAGTGTGGCTTAACCGGGACCAGCGATGGAAACCGTCGCCGATCTCGTCGCGCAAGAAACAGACAACGACAGCCGCCTTAAGAAGTGCATCCATCCTCCGGGACGGCCCCCGCCTTTTGGCACGGTCGCTTCGGTTTCGCCCCGAAGGAATCGGCATTTGACGCCCCCACGCGGCGCGCTATACTTCGGGCTTCGCTTCAAGAAAGGACTTCTTCAGGTTAGGCGAGCGGGAGAGTGCAACCAATGAGGATGAGGCCAGACCGTATTAAGAAGAGATGAGTCTTGACCACCCGCATATCCATGCGGTAAAAACGACGGCGGAGGAAACTCACACCTCCTATAGCAGAGGCCGGTCGCACAGGCTGCCCCTTCGGCCTGACCGGCCTAAAATATGGCAGAGGCCGGTTGGCGTTTCGTTCGGTTCACCGACCGGCCTGTCTTTTTGCGGCTGGTCAAGCAATGGCATATCATCCGGCGGCGGGGAAACGAAACACGTACATTATCGTCGCTGTTCTGCTCGTCAAAGAAGCTCGCTACAGACGGGCAGCACCTCGCGGCGCCAAGAGCAGCATCGGCGGGATCGCCCGAGCACGCGGTGAGCGCCCACTTGCGGGGCGCCGGCCTGGGGCAGAAGGCGCAGCGGAGCATTGCGTCGCCTTTTTGACACAGGCGCTCGGAATCTCCTAGACCGAAGTAGCAATGAGCAGAGTAAGGAAGGTCGCCAGAATTATCCACTCGACATACAACAAGTATCGGATGAACCAACGGCGGCTATTGAACCAGTCGGCGAAGCGTCCGATCATTCGACCATCGCCAATACGTCGAGCGGGTAGAAGGTGGCGCGGCCGCCCGATCCGTCGGCAGGTAACCCCCGGCGCAAGAAGAGGGGAGGCCCTTCCGGGCCACCCCCCCCCTCGCTCGTACGGCGTTGGTGCTTCTACGTTCCGCCTCTAGTAAAACTCCCTCCTTGGCGTGTTGTGCCCCGCTCTATGGGAGGGCGTCGTGGACGCTGATGTTGCCGTGATCGACCGTCTCCGGGGTTGAGCCCGTGGTGGGCTGACACTTCGTGGCGGTTGGGGTCCAGTCGATGGTGTCTCCCATCCCACCCGGCAGGCCGGAGTCGAAAACATGCACCGCGATCTCAGTCGGCGGGAACACCGCCTCGTCGCTGTTAGCAAACAGGTTCGTTGTCTTCGTGACGGTGGCAGTGAGGGTGGCGCCAGAGCCCGTCACCGTTAGACAATCGACCTGCGCGCTCAGGTGCGAGGCCGTCGTGTAGGTGGTCGGGCCGTTTATATTCTGACTGGAAGTGCACTTCGGAATCGTGATGTTGAACGTCCCTGTCGCAGTGTCCGCGGCGGCACCCTCGTCGACATGGGCGCTGAGCGCGAAGTTGTCGTCCTGCGGAACAGGCGGGCTGCTACCAGGTTGACTGCAACGGGTTACGAAGGCCGCCTGACCGCCGCCGACAGCGTAGTCTTTGTTCGGGTTGCCGCTCGCGCTCGCTGGAGACGTATGCATCAATGGTATCCCCATGAACGTTGACGAGCTCATCACCAACGACTGGCTCAGACTACAGGCGAGCGCCGGATCGCCAGCCGGGTAGAGGTTGATCCCTGTGACGGCGTTGGAGAGCTGGGTGACCGCCGCCGTGTCGAGCGCCAAGTCGAGGTTGGTGCCATCAGAACACGAGAGGTTGATCGTGAGCGGCCGGCCCACGGTTAGGCCGGAGCCCGCTACGCTGGCAATGGCGACCGCCAGCAGGGCGGCTAGGATCAGAATCAATCGTCGCATTGGTTTGTCGCTCCTTTCTTAGGTGTGCTGGCTGCTCGCCCCCCGGCAGTAGCGGAACGAGGAGCCATCCGGTCGCAGAACTTGCAGGGCAGCGCCTAGCGTTACACCAGGACCTCCGTCTCGCCGTGTCGGGGGTGCCAGCTGAAGGCCTCGTCCGGCAGACCTTCTGGGCCGCAAAAAAAGCAGAAAGCCGACCGTTTGCGCGGTCGACTTCGCCCCGAGTTCGCCGGCGGTTAAGCTATTCCCGCCCGTGCGCCCACCACTACCTCGGCGCCATCATTAAGACGTGAAGTTCGCATGTCAAGCCCGCAGGAGGCGGAAGGCAATATTGCTTTGGAAATGAGAGCAATATTGCGATGGTAATGAAACGCCGGGCTAAGTCGTTGGCGGATTTGTTCTCGCTCAAGCTTTTCGACTGACTGCTGAAGGAGCACAACGCGATCGTGCGGGAGCAGATCAAAGCCCACGACGGCTTCGAAGTAAAGTCCGAAGGCGACGGCGTCATGGTCGCCTTCCAGTCCGCCCGCAAAGCCCTCGACTGCGCGATCGCCATACAGACAGCGCTCGCCCACCGCAACTCTCGACTCTCAACTGTCAACTCCGACGAACCGGTCCACGTCCGCATCGGCCTCCACGGCGGCGAGGTGATCAAGCAAGGCGAAGACTTCTTCGGGCGCAACGTGATCATGGCGGCGCGGGTGGCGTCGCAGGCGAAGGGGGGCGAGGTCCTGGCGTCGGGGGTGCTCAAGGCGCTGGTGACCGGGTCGGAGGTGTCGTGGGGGGAGAAGCGAACCGTGGAGTTGAAAGGTTGTCGGGCGGCATGAGATCTGGGCTGTGGAGTGGGGGAGCTGAGAGGCAGACTTACGCTGCCCAATTGGGATTGTGCGGTCTGTCGCAGCCCGTACAGCCGATTCGTCCTTCTTGACTACTTTGCAATTTATGAGAGCCTGCCAGTCCTCTAGCCTACGGCTTGATGCCGTTGACAACACCAACAGCGATAGACCTCAACCTCATTGCCAACGAGCTAGCGAAGGTGTACTGAACGAGCGACCGCTACAACGACGGCTACGAGCGCTATGATCAGCATGAGTTAGATGGACCGACGGTGATGCCGAAGGCCAGCGTGCATTCTTCGCTGTTTTAATCTCCGTCCGCGGCGGTTCACAATCCGTGGCTCCGTTGGAATTATAAAAGGTACGCGGCACAACATTCGTTGTACGAACCCGGGCCAGGGTACCGATATTCGTTCCCAGCGGCCCAAGTCTTGATCAGGCAGCCAGAGTCAGGGTCACCGCGTTGGGCCCGCGAATAAGGCGAGGGCAAGGTCTCAGTTGAGCAGAAGGTGGATCGATAGCCCTCACGGTCTTCCCAGTCCTGAGTCCCGCCTCATGCGCTGGCTTTGACCTGGCTGGCGATGACGCGGAATTTCTACCGACGTGACGATCTGAACTTGTACACAATCGTCTCGCCGACGCGCGGCTTGTTGATATAGTTGAGCACGTTGTAGCGGAGCTCGATGGGATCTGCCGGCTTGTGGCACCTCGAACACCAGCCTCACGGACACTCGCGTTCAGAGGCTCGCCGACGATCTCACCTGACTGCGCGACAACGCCACGGCTGCGCTTGTACGCCAGGCAATCGAGCACTTCTGTGCGTGGAAGTTCGCGGCAGGCAAGCAGCTGCTAGAGAGGGCTCTGCAAGAGCGGCAGAAGCACGAGCACGAGCCGCCCTCGTCGCCTTACTTCAACACTTGCGTGCTGGCAATCGCATGATCGGACGCTTCGCCGACTGGATAAACTCTCGGGGCTAGTTTATCCGCTGGCTGATGTTTGCTGAATATCTCCTTTGGGCCAGCTTCGCGATCGGCATCGTCGTACTCAAAGCCTAGATACGAACCGAACACCCGCGCTACTCAGGCGTGCGCTTCTTCCCGACGTCGTGGCCCAACCACCAGCGTTGATTGCTTCCCTTGCGTTTCTTGCCGACGCTGCCGGCATCCATCAGGATCTTCCAGCACCTGTTGCACATGGCCGCGAGTCCTCGTTCCCAAGCCTCTTCATCATTGCGATCCCCAACCAGCCGCGTGGCCGGGTGCAAGCCGCTGGCCAGTTGGGAACAGAACTCGCATCGGACCACGCCCTGAGCCTATGTCAAGCTTTGCATCATCGACTACGCTCGAATGACACTGATCGCGCGGCCCCGTGGGAGCTGCTCGACCGATGGTAGAATCTTGCGGTGCGAATCCTAGTCGCTTGCCTGGCACCGCTGCTGATCGTGACGGCCTGCGGCGACGGTTCTCCATCCAGCACCCAAACTCCTTCCCTCGCTCCGTCCGCGACCGCCTCACCGGTCACGCCGACCGCCACCTCAATATCCTCGGCAACAGGTGTCCAGTGCGGGGTAGAACGTTGGCCGATCAAGACGCTCAGCGACCCAGACGCTGCTCAAGTGAATTTCACACCAGTGCAGTCCAGCGTTACCGAATTGAGGAGCCTAGCGCCTCCGCCTTCCCTCCCGCAGTCCTCTCGCATAGCACCCACCGAGCTAACGGTGTTCACAGTGACCGCGCAGCTAGTTGAAATGAAGGCCGAGGAGGACCACGACATCCACCTAGTGATCGCGGAGCCAGGTAACCCTACCGCCACGATGATTACGGAGTTTCCCGACGCTGACAACTGCTCAGGCGCCGTGGCGTCGGCGCGTGCCCAACAGATGCGAACAGCACGCGCAGCGCTGGTCGCTGCTTTCGGTCAGCCATCGTCCTCGGAGTTCACGGCCCTGAATGGAACCGCGACTGTTACCGGCGTTGGCTTCTTCGACTTCCTGCATGGACAGACAGGCGTGGCTCCGAACGGGATAGAGCTACACCCTGTTCTAGGTTTCGCACTGGTATCGGGAGGGCCAGCGCCACCGCCACCACAATCGGCATTGCCGCCCGCGACGGCATGCGATCCCGTCAGATGAGAAGCATTACCTTCAGCTTGCGCCTGACCGGCAATCCCGTCCTCTTTACGGCTGTCCTCACCGCGGAACAACTCCTCTTTCTCTTGGGAGCGATC
>Ga0066710_100006936_pt1 | contig 10716 bp, 6 predicted proteins | sample GraSoiAngelo_159_FD_79666 | JGI IMG/M metagenome (GOLD analysis project Ga0066710, IMG submission 79666) | Grasslands soil microbial communities from the Angelo Coastal Reserve, California, USA - 14_1009_16_40cm | ecosystem: Environmental > Terrestrial > Soil > Grasslands | place: USA...
TGGCGGATCAGCGCCGACCGCGTGATGGCGCGGTACCGCGCCAGCTCGTCGGGCGGGCGGAGGGGCGGGCAACCGTGGATGATGGGATCGTTGCGATGGTAAATCGCCTTGATGTCGAGGACCGGTTCTTCGCGAATGTCGCTGCCGTAGTAGCCGGTCCACTCGCCGAATGGCCCTTCCTTTTTTCGCTTCTGTGGATCGACGAAGCCCTCCAGAACGATCTCGGCATTGGCAGGGATTGGCAGTCCGGTGATTTTGCCACGCACGACTCGAACCGGCTCTCCACGCAATCCACCCACAATGTCGTATTCGCAGATCCCATAAGGCGTCTCGCTGCACGCCATGAGAAAGGTCAGTGGATCCCCGCCTAACACAATGACGGTAGGCATCGGTTCATTGCGGGCCTGATACTTGTCGCGATGGATACGCCCGTGCTTTCCAGGCGAAATGTAGAAGCCGACCGACTTCGCGTCGTGGATCATGACGCGATAGGTGCCGAGGTTGACCCAGTTCTCTTCGGGATCGCGTGTGACGTTGAAGCTTCCCGTGCCGATGTAGCGCCCCCCGTCCGCTTCATGCCAGACCGGAGTTGGGAACTTCGTCACATCGACGTCGTCACCAATCATGATGTTCTCGAAGATCGGACCGTCGTCGACTTCCTGATAAGGAATCGTCTTCATCTCTTTGAGCGAGTCCTGTAAGAACGCCTCACTCAGCTCGAGCTTGTTCAATTCCAGTGGATAGCCGAGGGTCATGTTCTTGCGCTTGCCGCCGAAGAAGTTTGTTAGGACGCGGAAGCCCTTTCGACAGCCTGGGACTTCGTCGAAGATGACACAGGGGGCGGCGTCGGAATGCATGACGATGTCGGCGCACATCCCGATTTCTTCCTGCCAAGTCGCGCCCTTCACAATGCGCACTTCGCCGAGCTTGTCGGCCTCCGCGATCCATTCGCGGAGATCGCGATAACGGAAGTGATGCCGCGAAGCGCCGGGCTGAGACTCCTGCGGCTCAACTGCTTCCTTGACGGCCTGCTCCGGTCCGGATGATTCGTCGCCTGTGGTTGCTACCTTCATACGCTACCTTCCTTCGCCATCAGGATCTCGTCATTGTGTTCGCCGGCGCGAGGCGCTCTGGGGCCGGCGGGGATTCGCGAACCATTGACGATCGCGAATCCGCCGGGCGCCTTGATCGTACTGCCGGTTGTCGCATCGAGCACTTCACTCCAGAACGCTCGAGCGGCGAGTTGCCGATCTTTGAAGATATCGGCAACTGTGGAAACAGGATAGCCGAGCATCTCTCTCTGCAGCGCGGCCTCGAGGAATTCCTGTTTTGTCAGCGTCGCGAGGAACGCACCGATTGGCTTCTCGAGACGATCGACGTCTTGCTGGGTCAACGATGTGACGGTGAACGTCGACCAGTCGATCGCCTTGAGCGAATCGAGTGCGAATCCTTTTTCATCCATCCACGCCACGAGCTGCTGGTTCGTATGACGGCCAGCGGTGCCGCCGTAGATGATGAAGTTGATCCAGCCGTCGCGACACGGCCAGAGCGCGGTCATCTTCGCGCCGGTCACGCTGCGGCCCGTGACATAGATGCCGGCGCGCAGCGGATTGATTCGATTGACATCCCAGAACGCGGGGGCGTGCGCGATCGCCGACAGTACCGCCGCCTGGGCCGAAACGTCAACATGTTGACCTTTCCCGGAATTGGCGCGCCATTCCAGCGCCGTCAGCGCGCCCATGGCCGCCTCCACGCCCACCCACCACGCCGCCTGCGGCGCGGAGACGCGCATCGGCTCGCCGTCTTCTTCGCCGGCCAGCGACATTGCGCCGCTGAGCGCCATGATCTCGAGGTCCGATGCCTGGTAGTTCGCGTACGGCCCCGTTTGGCCGAACGGCGTGATGGAAACCATGATCAATCGCGGATTGAGTTTGTGCAGGTTCTGGTGGTCGAGCGTTCCGGGCTTGTAACTCTCGATGAGAAAATCTGCTTTCGCGATGAGACGCCGCAGCGTCGCGCGCCCTTCCTCGGAATCGAGATCGATCACGACCGAGCGCTTGCCGGCATTCGACGCGACCCAATAGAGATCGCGCGCGTCGCCGCCGGGCGGCTCGATCTTCACAACGTCGGCGCCGAGGTCCGCCAGCACTTTGCCGCAGACGTAGCCGAGCGGGCCGGTGAGATCGAGAACGCGATGCGGCGCGAGCAGCATCTCAGACCTTCCGCTTTCTCGTCGCCGCGACTGAATATTGTGGATACCAGGTCGAGTCCGCAGCCATGCCGGTGCGCGCGACCCGGACGTCGAGCAGATAGGGCCGGCCATCGCGTGTCGTGGCGATCGCGCGCTGAATCGCGGGCGCCAGCTCGCCCGGATTGTTCACGCGCTCGCCGCGAATTCCATACGCGCGCGCGATGTCGGTGAATTCGACATCCGGACTGCCGAGGTAGCAGATCATGTCTTTCTTCTGCTGTTGCGAGGCGCCGCCGCGCATGAAGATGTTGTTGCGCGGCTCGTCGTAGCTGCGATTATTGCCGATGACCGTGATGATCGGAACGTCGTAGCGCGACATCGACCACAGCGCTTCCGACTGTCCGAATAGAAATCCGCCGTCACCCTGCAGCGCGACGACCTGACGGTCGGGCATCGCGAGCTTCACGCCCACCGATGCGCCCACGCCCCAGCCTAACGCGCGGCCTAACGTGCGCCCGACCTTCATCTTCTTGCCATCCGCGAAGCTGAACGAGCGCAGCACCCAATCTTCGGTTCCGACTTCCTCGACGATCACGGCGTCGGTATCGAGCATCTCATTGAGCGTGAGCAGAAGCCGTGGCCAGGTAACTGGCGCCGTGTCCCATTCCTCATGCGCCGAATCGATGTACGCCTTGCGCATCGCGGCGATCGCGCGCGTGGCTTCGTCCCACCGGCGTTTTTTGATTGACACGAGACGCTCGGCGGTGGCCATCGACTTGATCGCCTGCACGAGCGAACGCGCCGTCTCTTTGACGTCGCCGACGATCGCAACATCGGTCGGATAGTTGATCCCGATCTGAGTGCTCTCGATGCGGCCGTGAATGATCTTCGCGCTGCGCGGCACCAGCGGCGGGCCGCTGCCCTGATCGGGCATCTTGACGCCGAGGTTTACGAAGAGATCGATCTCTTTGGGATAGCGCAGCGGATAAACGTAGCCGCCGAGGTAGAGAGGATGATCGGTCGGAAAATCGGCCGCCCAGCTCCAGCCCTGCGTCACTGGAATCGCGAGCAGCTCGGCCAGCTCGACGACGTCCGCGCGCCCGCAGGAGCTCCATACTTCCGATCCGAGGAACAGGATCGGATTGTCCGCTTCAATCAACATCCGCGCGGCGTCTTCGATTACCCGCGGATTCGGAACGAGATTCATCGGAACGGAGACGCTCTCCTTCGTAAAAATCTCGCCCGTGATGTCCTTTTGATAAAGAACGTTTCGCGGCACGCGCAGAAAAGCCGGGCCTCCAGGCGGCGTCGACGCAATCTTGAACGCGTGCGCGAGCCACTCCGGAATGCGGTGGCCCTCCTTCGCGATCCATCGCCACTTCGTGTACTGCTTGAAAGCCTCCAGCCAGTCGTCGATATCCTCGGCGCCATCGCGACCATCGGCGCCGGTATCGGTGTGATCGGTCATCACGACCAGAGGCGTGCGGTCCTTCATCGCATTGAACATGTTGGCGCTCGCGAGCGGTCCGCCGACGCGGCTGAAGCCCGCGAACGACGGCTGTCCGGTTGCTTTTGCATATCCGTCGGCGATCGCGACAGTCTGATGCTCTGACGGCGATTGAATGAACTGCATCTCGGCGCGATCCACGAGCGCGTCCGCCAGCGCTCCCATGCCGGAGCTGTTGGACACGAAGACGAATCGCGTGCCCATGGCGCGGAGCTGTTCGGCGACCAGCTCGCCCCCCGTTCCCTGAAAGGTGCGCGTCGATGGCGCCGTCGTGCGCACGACCGATTCCAGCGCGCCGGCGGCAGATTTTGCGGCCGCCAGGCTGAAGCCGGCGGCCGTCGACAGCCGCACGAAATCGCGGCGCGACAACTGCCCGTTCAGAAAATTGCGCGCGAGCTCTCGCATCGGGCTACTGACATCTCCCATCGCTGTCGCATCGAATCTTCGCATCGCTGAGCGGGAGGACGACCTCGATCGGCGGCGACGTCAGACGACTCACCCAGCTCGCATCGGGACGTGGCGCTCTGACGAGCTGAATGAATCGCTCCAGCCGCGTTCCTGAATTCACATTGCCGCCGGTCGTGGCGGCCTCATTGCCGTGGGACGGAATCACGGTGCGGGGCTTGATCAACTCCCTGACAGCAAACGCTGCTTCGTCGGGCCCCATTGTGGCAGTGTCGCCCATGTTGATGACGACTACCGAAGGCTTGTAATAGCGCTTCACAATGGCTTCCATGTCGCCGAACATCCCGGAGTCTGCAGTGAGATAAACGGAAAGGCCATTTGTGAACTGCAGGACCGCTCCGCCGTCATTGCCGCCATACGCAGTGGTTCCAGCCGCCACGCTGGGCGAATCTACGAGAGCGGCCGGGATGCCGTTGCTGTGAAACGCAGGAACAACGGCGATCTTGACGCCGGCGGTGGCGTTATTGAACCGCACCGTCCGGCTTCCACCCGGCCGCAGCGTGGCAGTGCAGGGGTCGGTTCTTGGAACAACAACCTCGCTGGTCAGGCCAGCGGCCGGGCAGGCGGCGGTGGCGCTTCCACGGATATTCTGGATTTTCCGCGCAACGAAATCCGACATTTCGCCGCCCGTGAAGACGACCGCATTCTTCGCAGCCGCGATCGACGCGGCATTCGAATTCGGCGCGGCCGACACCGTTCCGGGGGCCGCACAGGTTCCGGGCGAGGCCGAATTCTTCTTCACTTCGCCGATGTGATCGGAATGGACGCTCGATAAAACGAGCACGTGGATGTCGCCCAGGCGATCATCACTTTCGCCGGCGATAGTGCGGCCCGGATCCCACAACACGCGCACGCCGGTCGGATCCTCGAAGAGCAGCGCGCGATCATTCCGGCAGAAGTCTCCGGCATGACTGCCGAGTGGCGTGATGACGACAACCCCAGGTGTGGCGGCGACGAGCGTCACTGCGGTGAGGAAGACGATGATCGTCAAACTCTTCATGGCTGCCTCCCAAACGCCTTGGCGAGGTACTGCGTGACAGTCTCAATTTCACGGCCATTGAGCTTTGCGCCCAGGTGTGCCATGCGCTCGACCGACTCGTGCCACTCTTTGAGCGTCTTGCGCTGAGACGTCGTCGTCTCGAGGCCGTGACACTGCACGCACGTTGCGATGACGAGATTGCGGCCGTCGCCAGGGGGAAGTTTCACGCCGTCCCTCTCCCCGCTCGCGGGGAGAGGGGACGGGGTGAGGGGGGTGGATAAATAGCGCACGATGACATCGACGTCGCCGGGCATCAGCGGCGCGCCGCGCCAGACCATCTCATTGACGGTGCGTCGCCACGCAGCGTCGCTCTTATGCTGTGATTCGACCCAACGAAGATCGTGGCATTGAACACATGCGGTCAGGACGAGATCTTTCCCCGGCCCGGGATTCAGACCACCCCACAATAAAAGCGCCGCCGCGATCGTCTTCATCCCATCTCGATCTCAATGCCGAATTTCTTCAATTCCTCTTGGTACAAAGCGCGGATCGCGGGGTCCTCGTCCGGATAGTCGATCATGTTGCCGCCGTGATGCACGGACACTGTGCCTAACCGATGCGTCCTCCCGCCGCCACCCAGCCCCTCGGCAAAATACTTTCCGCCGATCCAGGTCGAGGCCATGTAGCGCGCGGGATCGGCGCCGGAATTGAAATGCTGATGAAACCAATGATCAGGCGGCACGAACATGCTTCCGTCGCTCCAGTCAACGCGCATCTGGATTCGGGAGTCGGAAAAACGCGGCGTGTCTTTCCACAAGAGCGTGTATCCACGTCCGCCGATCACCAGAACATGCGAGCCAGGGCCATGTCGATGCGCGCGCTTGTAGGTCCCGACCGGAAACTCAGACACGTGACATTGAAGAGTGTTGTCGGCGAGCTGAATCTCGGCATTGCGATTCTTACGGCCGCGCGCAGGTGCGTCGAACAGCGTCAGCGTTCGCGCGTCGGGGATCAGACTGCATTCGTAGCTATCGCGAGTCTTGGCGGCGCCGGTAACGCCCGGAGCGCTCCCTCCCTTGCGGATCTTGTGAGGTCCGCATTCGAAGAAATCCTTTTGACCGTTGTAGCGGTCGGTAAAGACAAAATCGTTATTGAAAATGAATCGGGCATTGTGAAAAAGATCCATCACGATGCGGAGGTCGGTCACTGAGATCAGTCGCGCTGGAACTTGGCCGCGATTCGCGTGCTCCCGCCATACATTCAGAGGGGGAGAGAACAAGGCCCCCTTGTTCCAGCGGAACGAGTATTTGTTTCCTCGATCGTGCCAAACCGTTGTCTCTCCCTCTCCCTCGAGAACGTAGATGACTTCCTCGAAGAGGTAGCGTTGAGGTTTTGTCTTGCCGCCGACCGGCATCTGAAAGATGTAAGAGGCGTCGGTCCCCTCCGCTCCTTCGAGGACGACATGCGCTCCTTCCGTTCCGAGTCGCTCCCAATTTCCGAGCGAAAGAGTTCGCACGTCGGCCATGTGATAGCCGGAGTGGATCGGAATGCCTTCGCTCTCGATCCACTGCTTGTATGGAGTCTTTTCGCTGTAAGGCTCGGCTTTGAAGTTCGAAACTGAATCCTGGATGGATTCCGAGGTCGCCCGGCCGTAGTCCATCTGCGTCAGGCGATTTGAAAAATCGCGCGACGCGATGCGACCTCGAAACAGCCGGGCGATCAGATTCCGCATCAGAACAACAACCTCAGAGCGAGCTGGAACGAGCGGCCATCGGTGACGGTCTGGAAGATCTTGCCGGCATCCGGGAGCTGTTTCTGCACCGGCTTTCCGGCCGCGTCGAGTGTACACGGACAGCTATAAATTGTTTCGCCGTCGGTCGTATTGGCAGGCAAATCGAAATTCGCGCGATTCAGTACGTTGAAGACCTCGAATCGCACCTGCGCCTGATAGCCTGCGGAAATTGCGGTCGTCTTCACAAGCGCCATGTCCAGCAGCCTGAGATCGGGCCCGCGCAGACTGTTGCGTTTTGCATTTCCGCGCGTGCCTGGCGCCGACGGCACGTAACACGCCGGGTTGAACCACATATTGGGACCGCGGCCGCCCGGTACGTTATTGGGATTGCAGCCCGGGACGAGATCGGGCCGGCTGATGTTGTCGGTCGATCCATCGCGGTCCTGATCACCGGCAATGACCGGCGTGAATGGAACGCCGCCGGCGTATGTGCCGATCATGTTGATCTGCCAGCCTTCGCGGAGTCGTCCTTTGCCCAATGGCAGATCGTACGAGGCATTCGCAATCAGATTGTGTCTAACATCGAAATCCGATGGACCCCAATCGAGGCTCTTGTTGAAGGGGTCGAACGTTCTCGCCTGACCGTTCTCATATTCCTGGCGGCCACCGGATCCCGATCGATTGTCCATGGACTTGCCGTATGTATAAGACACCTGGTACTGGAATCCTCGAGTGCGGCGCTCTTGCAGACCCACGTGCACGCCGTTGTACTTCGAGCCGAAGCCCTGCATGATCATGCGTTGGACACCGAAATTCGTATTGCGGCGCTTGGAACCGGCCGCGAAGAATTCGCTGCCATCGGGCTGAATGGTCGGGATCGCGATGTTGACATCGCCTTGTCCGAGCAGATTGATTCCGCGCGATCCGAAGTACCCGACCAGAAGTGTCGTATTGAAGAAGCCGAGGTCGCGCTGCAGGTTCAGGTTGTAATGCTCGGTGTAAATCGGATGGAGGTCATAGACGAAGACTTCCGTGTCCGAGACGCCAGTGGTCGCCACTTTGGTGATATCGATGGGCAGTTTCGGCGCGCTGATGGTGGCCCTGTCGACAAAGGGCAATCCACGGAAAATCGGATTGCGCCAGGTCGAGAAAAGCGGCTGGTCATAGAACATGCCCCATCCGCCGTGGAGCGCGGTTCGGCCGTCACCTGTCACGTTCCACACGAAGCCGAGGCGCGGAGCGATGTTCTTCTTAGTCGAATTCTTGAACAGCGGCCCGCCGACCGTCACTTGCGAATCCAGCGGATTGCGGAGGTTCGAGATCTTGCCGTTTGCTTCTGTTGGATCGGTGACGAACTCCCAACGCACGCCGGCATTCACGACCAGGCGAGGCGTGATCGTGATGTCGTCCTGAACAAATGTGCCGATGAGGTTTTGCCGATAATCGCGCGCAAAGTCCGATCCCGGCTTGGCGATCTCGAAGGTGTTCACGTTGCCCTTCAGAAAGTCGGACATATTTCTGAAGTTCAGCCGGCCGCGGCTGCGCGATTCCGAAAACCCGTTGTAGCGGAAATGCGCGAAGTTGAAGCCGGTCTTGATGTCATTTCGGGCCGAAACAAAGGAGACCGTGTCGGTGACCTGATATTCATCAGCGGCGAACTGTTTGGGATTTGTCCTGTCGGTTCCGACTTCTGTTAGGCCGGTGACATTGACCGATCCAAATGCCTTTCCGGGCACGAAGGCGATATCGCTATGCGGATCGATCGGATTGACATCCTCCACCGGCTTGGACTTATTGATGCCGACGCGAACCTCGTTCAGCGTCGTCGTCGAGAACATGTGACGCTCCTCGAGCGTCCCGACTGTCTTGTGATTGCGAACGATATTCGGGAAGGTCGGATAAAAGACCGGCTGATCGATGACGGAGGCGTCCTGCAGCAGCCGGACGAAGCCCGTGTCACGGTCGGAGAAATTCTGATCGAATCGCAGCATGCCGAAGTTTTGAGTCGAGGCACGCGGAGTGACGCCGGTAAAGACCGCCGTCCCGGTCGGCGCGCCCTTGCTATCCAGAATCAGAGGGCCGTTCGCGTGCGGGAAGAGCGCGAGATACGGCTGAATCAGTGGATTGACGGTGAACGGCGTCGCTCCCGGCAGAGCGCCGGTCCTGGCATTCTCGTCGGGAACTGTTGCCACAGTCGTGATGTCCTTGCGCTCGCGCAAACCCTCATAACTGCCGAAGAAGAACGTTCGATCGCGAACGAGCGGGCCGCCCAGCGCGCCGCCAAACTGATTGCGTCGAAAGTCGGGCTTCTCATCAGCGAAGAAGTTCTTGGAGTCGAGCTTGTTGTCGCGATGGAACTCGAACACCGAAGCGTGGAAGTCGTTCGTCCCCGACTTGGTAACGACATTGAAGACGCCGCCGCTCGCGCGTCCATACTCGGCGCTCATCGTGTTGGTCAGAACTTGAAATTCTTTGATCGTCTCGACACCGGTCATATAACCTTGCGCGCTCGCGGGCGTGTTGTTGAGGGCATCGTTGTAATCGGTGCCGTCGAGCGTGAAGAGGTTCTGATTGGGTCGAGAACCGGCGACCGAGATCTTTACGCCATATCCGACATCCGAAGATCCGACGCTGGCTCGGCTCTGGACGACCCCCGGCTGCAGCAGAATCAGCTGCGCATAATCGCGGCCGTTCAACGGAAGGTCGCGAATCTTTTTCTCGTCCACAACATAGCTGACGCTCGATTCGGTCGTGTTGACCAGCGGTGGTTCACCGCTCACCACGATCGCCTCGGTCACCTTCGCCACGCCGAGAGCGAAGTTGACGACCGCCTCCTGACCGACGGCGAGCGTGATTCCCGTCCGCACTCTCGTCTGGAAGCCCTCCAGCTCGGCGCGCACCTCATAGCGGCCGAGACCCAGCCCCGGCGCACGATATCGGCCACCGATGTCGCTCGTCACCGTGCGCGTCTCGCCGGTGTCGAGATTCTTCATTGTGAGCGTCACGCCCGGCAGCACCGCTTTCGATTCGTCAGTGACGCTTCCCAGGATCGTGCCGGTGATGACCTGGCCGGTCGCTATTGGAGTCAGGCACAAGAGTGCCAGGAGAATCATGAGAACTGCCGCGGTTCGCGACATGCGTTGCCTCCTTGGTTTCTGCGTTTGCGGCGCCATGATGGTTGGCTCGTCCTACCGCCCGGTACGGGCCAGCACCTCTACCCAACCTCGCATTCGTTCCTTAGCCTTTGAGATTTGTGCAGGTGTGAAGAATTTGAATGGATCAACTCTGTCGACCGGATAGACCGGCCGCTGGAAATCTTGTTCATAGCCAAACGGTACAGTGGCGTCGATTCCCATTCCGCCTTCGAATCGCGTGTTAGACGCGGTCCATTCTTTTTCGCCGGCCGTCATGCGTTCCGCGGGCTGGAATGTCTGGCCGATGCCGCCCGGCAGCGGATTGAGAATGTCGGTGTGCGGATTCACCCGCGTCGTCAAACACCACATGATGTCGTCCATGCTGCGGATGTCGACATCGGGACTCACGGCGATCGCGAGTCGCATTCCCTGATTACACGAGAGGATCGCGGCCAGGAAGTTGCGCTGCCACCCCTCTTCAATCCTGTTGCGCTTCTTGACCTGGATGATGACGCCGCCCCAATCGGTCAGACAATACGGAATGTGTACGTCTTGAACGATGCCGGGCTGCAGGCGCTCGCAAAGCTCGTAGATGGCAGCTTCGCGAACAGTCGTGTCGATGTTGCTGTCGTCGGCGGTATGTACGCCTAACGGGAAAATGATTGGGCGCGACGACCGCTTGCGCATTGTAATCGCCGTGACGTGGAA
>Ga0066710_100006937_pt1 | contig 10715 bp, 9 predicted proteins | sample GraSoiAngelo_159_FD_79666 | JGI IMG/M metagenome (GOLD analysis project Ga0066710, IMG submission 79666) | Grasslands soil microbial communities from the Angelo Coastal Reserve, California, USA - 14_1009_16_40cm | ecosystem: Environmental > Terrestrial > Soil > Grasslands | place: USA...
CGATCGCCACCGCGGCTATCACAATCGTGGCGATCCCCAGCTGCACTGCCGTGTGCCGCGCCGTTTCTTCCCACTCACCGCGCAGATAGATGTCCTGCGAACCGGCGGAGTGCGGAATGAGGTCGACGCCGTCGGGAAATCGGGCGGTATGGTGCCTCTCCCAGGTTCGGAGCGGGACCATGAGCCCGACCGCCCCTGCGATGGCCGCGAGCGTCGAGACGATAACGCCCGAGCGTCCGATCAGCATCGCGCCCGTACCGACGAGCACGAGCGCCGCTGCCGGCAGGAGTGCGAGCAGCCAGATCGTCGCTTCCGTCGTTCCGGACGGATCGGCGAGCTTCGCAACGGCCTTCCCGTGCTTCAGCACGTGGTGGACGGCCGGCTTTTCGAGCGCGAGCGACATCGCCATCAGCGCGACGAAGAACAGAGGCGTCGCCAAGATGCCCGCCACGGCGACCGGCGTCCTTGGTGCCTTGCGAAGCCCCCTCACGCCAGGAGCCGTCCGGCCTCGATGATTCGCGCAAGGAACTCACGTGTCCGCTCCTCGCGCGGGGACGAGAAGATCTGGTCTGGAGGGCCCTCCTCGAGGATGACGCCGCCGTCGAGGAAGCAGACCTTGTCGGCGACCTCGCGCGCAAAGCCCATCTCGTGCGTCGCGAGGACCATCGTCATTCCGGTGTCCGCGAGCTGTCGCACGAGATTGAGGACCTCGCCCACAAGCTGAGGGTCGAGAGCGCTCGTGATCTCGTCGAGGAGCATCAGCGTGGGGTTCATCGCGAGCGCACGTGCGATTGCGACGCGTTGCTGTTGACCGCCTGAGAGCCGATCCGGGAACTCGTCGGCCTTGTCGTCGAGTCCGATGCGTTGGAGCAGGTCGCGTGCCGCGGAGTCTGCCTCGTCTTTGGAGAGACCGCGGGCCTTGCGCGGAGCGAGCGTGATGTTTTGCATGACGGTCATGTGCGGAAAGAGGTTGAACGCCTGGAAGACGATTCCGATCTTTCGCCGCAGGACGTTCACGTCCACTTGTCCGTTCGTGATCGCCTGGCCATCGATCACGATCGTCCCCTCGTCCACCGGCTCGAGGAGGTTGAGGCAACGGAGCAGTGTCGACTTGCCCGAGCCCGAGGCGCCGATCAAGCACACGACCTGGTGGAGGTCGACGGTCAGGTCGATCTCCCGCAACACCTCGTTGTCGCCGAAGCGCTTGATGACGCCCCTGACGGCGACGAAGTGGTCGGTCTCGGTCACACGAGCTGCCCCCGCTCGAGTTGCTCGCGCTGCTTGATCAGGTGGTCGGTGAAGCGAGCGAACGGGATCGTGAGAATGACAAAGAAGACGGCGGCTAACGTGTAGCCGGCATAGGAGAAGAAGTCGTTCGAGTAGAACCCCGCCTGGGCCAATGCATCGGTCACCCCGATCACCGTGATGATCGCGGTGTCCTTCTGAAGGCCGATGAAGTCGTTCAGGAGCGGCGGGACGACTCGTCTGATCGCTTGCGGCAGGATCACGTACCGCATCGTCTGGGCGTAGGTCAGCCCGAGCGACCGCGAGGCCATCCGCTGACTCGGATGGACGGACTCGATCCCAGCGCGGTAGACCTCGGTGACGTACGCCGTGTACACGATCGTCAGTGAGAGGATCCCGTAGGTGATGAGCGACTGGTGTGAGACGACGGCGAGCTGAAGGGAGGGAAGGCCGAGCGCGAAGACGTAAGCGACGAGGATCAGCGGCGTGCCCCGGAAGAAGTCGGTGTACGCGACCGCAATCGCCCGGAGGGGGAGTGTGGACCGGCCCGGAAGCCCCCGCACGATCGCCACGACCAGCGCGAGGACGAGCACGAGCGCTTCGGCGATCACCATCATCTTGATGTTGGTCTGGAAGCCGTCCCAGACCTGGGGAACCGCGCGTCGGAGGCCGAGCGGGCTGAAGAACGCATGGAGGAATTTGCCCACTCGACCTCCGTCGGCCGCCGACCTAGACCATTACTTCAAGACGGGCGGGATCGGGTTGAGAAGCCACTTCTTCACCAGACGCGTGATCGTCCCGTTTGCCTTGAGCGCCTTGATCGCGGAGTCGAGGAACGGCTTGAACTTGCTGCCCTTGTCCATCACCGCCCCATAGAACTCGTGGGTGACGATCTGACCGGCGACGCCGCCGTATGCGCCCGGCTTCTTCCTGCTCTGCGTCGCGACGATCGGGACGTCGAGGATCAATGCGTCGCACTTCTTGGCCTCGACCGCGTCGAAGGCCGCCGTCGACGAGGCGGAGTAGACGAGCGGCTTCTTCTTCGGCCTGATCGTGTGCTGGATGTAGGCGAGCCCGGTTGTGGTCGCCTGCGCGCAGAGCTGGAGCTTCTTCAGGTCCGCGATGCTCTTGGGCTTCGCCAGTCCCTTGCGGATCAGAACGCCCTGGTTTGCGTTGAAGTAGGGAGCCGAAAAAGCCACGACTTTCGAACGTGCGGCCGTGATCGTCGCCTCCTCCATCGCATAGTCGAAGGGCTTCGGCGCCGGCGAGAAGAGCGTGCCGAACGGCGCACGCTTGTAGACGATCTTCGTGAGTCCCAGCTTCTTCGCGATCGCCCGGGACAACCCCGCTTCGAAGCCGTTCGGATTCTTGATCGACGTCCCTGAAACGTGACCGTTCCAGAAGCCGGGGGCGGGGACGTCGAAGCCCACCGTCAAGGTGCCGGCCTTCTTCGTCGGAACCGACGAACTCCCGGCAACGGCCGCCGTCGTGGTGGCCAGCCCGACGACGAGCGCGAGCATGATTGCCTTGATCACAGCGACCTCCTTGAGAACGTTCGCATCGGTGCGGAATCTAACCCACCGCGTCGGTGAGCAGGGGCCCTTGCGGTCAGCCGGAAGAGGGGGAGCATCGAGGCATCTCAGCCAGTGTTAACCCCAACCGCCTGAAACCGGTCGTGAGGCGATGCCGAAGGTGGGACTCGAACCCACACTCCCCGAAGGGAACCGGATTTTGAGTCCCACCCGCACACGAGACCAACCGAGGCCGACCGAGACGAACAACGGTGGAACGGGCGATCACCCCCAGCCCGGGCCGCTCGATCTCGGCTCGTCTCGGCAGGTTCTGAGGCCCCACTGAGGCCCCCGAACGGGACACCAAGCGCAAACGCCGTCGGCTCGAGCAGATCGGTAAAGGATCTTCGAGAGGAACCGCTTGGTTCGCTCCACCCGATCTCTCTCTAATCGGTCTCACCGAGATATGTCTTCCGGACCTGCTCGTCCCGACGAAGCGCAGCGGCGTCGTTCGCGAGGGCGACCTTGCCCGTCTCGAGGACGTAGCCCCGGTCTGCGATTTCGAGCGCCATCAGGGCGTTCTGCTCCACGAGCAGGATCGGCGTTCCCTGCTCGTTGATCTCCTTCACGATCCCGAAGATCTTCTCCACCAGGATCGGCGCAAGTCCCATTGAGGGCTCGTCGAGCAAGAGCAGCTTCGGCCGAGCCATCAAGGCGCGCCCGATCGCGCACATCTGCTGCTCGCCGCCCGAGAGCGTTCCGGCCTTCTGGCTCTTCCGCTCTGCGAGACGCGGGAAGAGCGAGAACACCCGGTCGATGTCCTCACTGATCTGGCCCCGGTCGTTCCGTTGAAAGGCGCCCATCTCGAGGTTCTCCATCACCGACATACGGGGAAAAAGCTTGCGTCCTTCGGGCGATTGGGAGATGCCCCGTTTCACGATGTCGTGCGGCGGCGTTCTCGTCACGTCGTCGCCCTGAAACACGATCCGGCCTCGCCGTGGATGATTGAGCCCGTTGATCGAACGCAACGTCGTCGTCTTCCCGGCGCCGTTCGATCCAAGCAACGTGACGATTTCGCCCTCGCCGACTTCGAGCGAGACGCCCTTCAGCGCCTGGATCGCGCCGTAGTAGGTGTGGATGCCGTCCACCTCGAGGACGCGCCGATCAACCACTCGACACTGCTCCCGTGCCTAGGTACGCCTCGATCACATGCGGGTCTGCGCGCACCTCGGTCGGCGCCCCCTCGGCGATCTTGGCCCCGTAGTCGAGCACCGTCACGCGGTCCGAGACGCCCATGACGACACGCATGTCGTGTTCGATCAGCAGAACTGTGAGACCGCGTTCCTCGCGCAGCTTGTGCACGAAGCCGATGAACTCGATTGTCTCCTGCGGATTCATGCCGGCGGTCGGCTCGTCGAGCAACAGCAGCTTGGGCTCGGTTGCCAGAGCCCGCGCGACCTCGAGGCGCCGCTGGTCGCCGTACGACAGGCTGCGCGCATACAGCTCGTCGCGGCCCGCAAGGCCGCAGTACGCAAGCAGCTCACGCGCATGTTCGCGCGCCCGCTCTTCCTCGCGCCTGAGCCGCGGCGTGCGGAGGATGCTCGCCAAGATCCCACCTTTCAGTCGTGCGTGCATGCCGACGAGCACGTTCTCGAGAGCGGACATCTGCTGGAAGAGGCGGATGTTCTGAAAGGTTCGGCCCGCCCCACGCTCGGTGATCGCGTGCGGAGGCAGTCCGGTGATGTCCTCGCCGTCGAGGACGACCTGCCCGCTCGTCGGCTTGTACACGCCGGTCAGCATGTTGAAGAACGTCGTCTTGCCCGCTCCGTTCGGACCGATCAGGCTGATCGTCGAGTCACGCGGAATCGTGAAGTCGATGTCGTCGACCGCCAGAAGCCCCCCGAACTCTTTGCGCAACCGCCGCGTGACAAGGATGTCGTCCCTCATCGGGTTCACGCCGTTTCGTCCTGAATCGGTGTGTCGTGCACGCCCGTCTCAAACTCGAGCTTGCGCCGCCGTTCGGGGAAAAGCCCCTGCGGCCGTAGCAGCATTACGAGCACGATGATCGCCCCGTAGATTCCGAAGGTCACGAGTGGCGCGTTGAGACAGCCACCGCTGATGACGGAGGACGGATTCTGCTTGTTGGGATCGCACACGAGGACGTGGTCGTTCATCCAGCCGTTGAAGTTGGAGATCCCTTCGAGATTGAGGTACTCGAGGAACGCAGCCCCTGCGATGACGCCCCAGACGTTGCCCATCCCGCCGAGGATGACCATCGAAAGGACGAGGATGGAAATGTTGAAGAAGAAGTCGTCGGGGAATACGCCCGTCTTGATCGTCGCGAACCACGCGCCGGCGATGCCGCCGAAGAACGCACCCGACGCGTAGGCCCATGTCTTCGTCCGCATCAACGGGATCCCCATCGCCGCTGCCGCCGTCTCGTCCTCGCGGATGGCGATCCAGGCACGTCCGAGACGCGAATCGCGCAGGCGGATGCTGCAGAAGATCGTGAGAAGAAGGAGTGCGAGTGCAGTCCAGAACATCAGGGTGACGAAGTTCACGTACGTCCCCTGCTCGCGCAGATAGCTGGCGGGCAGCCCCACGTGCGCATTCAGCCAGTGGCCGAAGCCCGGCGGATCCACCGGGTTGATTCCGGGCGGGCCCCCGGTCAGGTCGAAACCGAGACCGTCTCTGTCGCCGTTACGCGCGACCTGCGGGAGGATCTCACCGAACCCGAGCGTTACGATCGCTAGGTAGTCGCCGCGCAAACGAAGTGTCGGCAGTCCGATGATCACGCCGACAAGCGCGGTCAGGATTCCTGCCGCGATCAGCACCAGCCAGATCGTGAGATGGATGCCGCCGACCTGCAGGATCGGCTTCTCTGCCACGGAGCCGACGTCGAAGCTGATCCCGTATGCAGCGAAGTGCGGCGAGGCAAGCCACGCGGCCGTGTACGCGCCGATCGCGTAGAAAGCGACGTAACCGAGATCGAGCAGGCCGGCGTAGCCAACGACCATGTTCAGGCCGATGGCCATCATCGCGAAGATGATCATCGAGAGCATCGTGTCCATCGACGGAAACGCGTTGAACACGGGGACGTTGAACAGGAAGCGTTGATAGTCCGTTTGCTGGATGAAGAATGGGTAGGCGACGACCAGCGCGAATACCGTCAGTGGCACGGCGAAGCGGCGAACACGCCGCGGCAGCAGGTAAAGGACGTATGTGATCGCGAGCAGAACGAGCAATGCGGAATCGGGGGCCACGCCGGCCGCCCAGGCGAGCAGGATCACCAAACCCGCGATCACGAGCGGTGGAACCGCCCGTTGCACAAGCGGCCGCTGCCCGAGCCAGCGCCGCTGCGGGTCACGCACGCCCGCGCGCTCCAGGCCGGTCCAGAACGACGCACGGACGATCCCCGACAGGAACACCACGAGCACGACCGCGGCCATCAAGTACAGCTCGGGGCTGCGGTGGAAGATGCCCGCCCACGCGAGTCCGAGCAGAAGCCCTGCGACGAGCAGGGCCGGCACGACGCGCCGCATAGCTGGCGGCCACTGCCGCCACGCCGCCAAGACGTTGAGCCTGCTCAGCTACCCGCCCTCCGGCGTCCGTTCCCCGAGCAGTCCCTGGGGACGGAACACCAGGATCGTGATCAGGATCGCGAACACGATCGACTCCGTCCACTTCGGCCCGGGGCTGTGCCAGGCGAGACCCTCGTTGAAGTTCTGGATCAGACCGATCAGGAGGGCGCCGAGAACCGCTCCGGGGAGGTTGCCGATCCCGCCGAGCACTGCAGCGGTGAATGCAAACAGCCCGAGCTGGAAGCCGGTGTAGAAGCTGATCGTCGTCGCGTAGAAGGCGAATAGCACCCCGCCCGCCCCGGCGAGCGCGCCGGCGACGAGGAAGGTGAAGGAAATTGTCCTGTCGACGTCGATGCCCATCATCGCGGCGGCGTCTTTGTCTTGTGCCGTCGCTCGCATCGCCTTGCCGCGCCGCGTGAACTGCACAAGCCAGACCAGTCCGAGCAGCACCGGGACCGTGACGAGGAGCACGAACAGCCGGTCCCACGTGTAGACGACGTCGCCGATCCTGAAGATCTGACCGCCGTTGCCCGCCGAGAACTCGTTCGGAGGGAGATTTACCGGTCGCGTTCCCTTCCAGACGATCGCGATGTTCTCGAGGATGAACGACATCCCGATCGCGGTGATCAACGGAGCTAGCCGAGGCGCATTGCGTAACGGCTTGTAGGCGATCCGCTCGATGGCCATGTTGAGCAGGCCGCAGCCGGCCATCGCGCAGACGAGCGAGACGAGCATCGCGGCGACCAGGATCCCGAGGGCCGGCGTCTCCTGAGTGCTGAGCCCGAAGCCCTGCAAGGCGATCGTGGCCGAGATCATGCCGCCGAGCATGAACACGTCGCCGTGCGCGAAGTTGATCAACTCTAGGATGCCGTAGACAAGCGTGTAACCGAGCGCGACCAGCGCGTAGAGCGCTCCCTGCGAGATCCCGATGAGCAGGATCCGGCCGAAGTCACTGGGAGTCTTGACCAGATTGACTACCAGCCAGACAACCACGAGCAGGACGAGGAGGATCCCAAAGATCCGGCTCGCGATCGCGCCGAGATCCCGCCGGGCCTTGACGGGCTGAGCGTACGCCTCGGTGACCAGATCCGCCCTCCTTGACGCGACTGGGGAAGGACCCTAGAGCCCTTCCCCAGTCGATTCCAGCTGGACTAGTCCAGCTTCTAGCTCTTGACCTTCCGAAGCACCGCGAACACCGGGACGCCGCTGTTGCCGCGCAGCTGGTCGAAGCTGATCCACTTCAGCGGTGCGATGTCGCCGTTCTTGTCGAAGTGGAACGTCCCCATGATGCCGTTCTTGACTTTCGTCTTGAACAGCTGTGCCGTCACCGAGGCGCGCGTCCCGTTCGACCTCTTGATGGCCGCGAGCATGATCTGGGCCCCCTGCGCCTGATACACGGCGTACGGGGGCGGAAGGGTCTTGCTGCCCAGATACTTCTTGAACGCCTTGATGAACTTCTTGCCGGTCGGCGGAAGCTTCTCGAGCGGCTGACCGGCATAGCTGACGTACATGCCCTGCGCCGCAGATCCGGCGGCGAGCGTCGCCGAGTATGGCGTCCAGCCGTCGGGGCCGACGAATACGGGGCCGGAACCCAGCACCGCACGCAGGTCCTTCAGCAGCTTCGCTCCGTTGTTGCAGACGATCCCGCCCAGATACACGGCGTCGGCGTTCGTCCCCTTGATGCGATTCGCGATCGCTTCGTAGCTAGTCGCCTTCGCGTCCCAGGGCTCGAAGCCGAGCACTTTGATCCCCAGGCTCTGGGCCCGGATGCGGAACGCCTCGGCGACGCCTTTCCCGAACGTCTGGTTGTCGTGCAGGACATAGACGTCCTTGATCGGCGCGAACTTCTTGCCCTGAGAAAGCTTGAAGGCCTTGCTCAGGAGCAGGTCTGCCGCCGCCGGTCCTTGGTAGTCGTCGCTCGCGGCGACGCGGACGTAGTTGCGCTTCCCGGTCGGGTAGTAGATGCCGGGTTCGCCCGGGTTGTTCCAGGGCGCGTTGTGCGTCAGGCCGACGTTCGTGTTCGCAACGCTGAGCATCCCGAGCGGGCCGCCGGGAGCCCGGTTCGCAAGCGGGACGATCAGCTTCGCGCAACCCGAGTTGAACGTCCCGAGAACGCCCATCACCGAGGTGTTCGACGCGTAGGCCCGACCGTTCGACGTGCACTTACCGGCATCCCAACCGCCGGTCTCGGCCGTCGAGTCGTCGCAACCCTGGTAGCCGACCGTGTACTTGCCGACCTTGAAGTGGTACTGCTTGTCGAGCACGTACTGGATCGCCTTCTGCATGTCGATGTTCTGCGCACGGCCTGCCCCCTGCAGCGGCAGGTCAGAGGCGATCAGGAACTGCGGCTTGCCCTTCCCCTTGTAGAACACGGGTCCGCAGGCCGACGAGGGCAGGGGTGTCGCTGCTGCACTCGTCGCGTTCGCGCTGCTCGAATACCCGACGATGGCGGCCACAGCCGCAACCACGCCGACGAGCACCAGCAACAAGAGTTTTCTCACGCTCTTCCCTCCAGTCTTCCAGCCAGGTCGCTTTCGCGGAAGGAGTTAGGTTGCGCGGAAGTATTTCGCGCTCCCGGGCGGGCCGCAAGGGATCGGCGCGAATCCGAGGCGCTCGACGCGGGAAACTCAGGCCGTCAGAGCTCTGCGAGAGGAAACGAGCGGTGCCGGCGCGGGGGCACCAGGAAGTTCTGGCGGTGCGAGGTGCTCAGCACCGCGTTGAAGCCCTGGTTGCGGTCGCGACGGCCGAAAGCCAGGCGGGTGCCGTCGGGCAAGACGCCGTCCATCGCGAGCCGGTTTCGGCGAAAGTCGTCGCTCGTCGGGTTGAAGACGACGAAGTGGATCCCCGCAGCCGGGAGATCCTTCGTCCCGTCGCGTCCCGGGCTTGCGCTCCAGGCAAAGGGGTTGTCGAGCGTGTTGAAGTCGGCGCGTTGCGGCACCGCGGTCCCGCGCTTGTAGAGCGTGCCGTCGTCGGCGAGGATGTCGCGTTCGAGCCGAGACGACGATTGGATCGAGCTGCTGTGACCGATCCGGCCGTCCCGGCGGAAATCGCGGCGAACCGATGCGGCCGATGCAGCGTCCCCGGGCTCCTGCGAGACCGTGACGATCCCGGGCTTCGGCCTGAGGCCCGGCTTGAATGCGGTGTCGACGCGTTCCTGGAAGTCGAAGGTCTGATACCACGAAGCGAGGTCCTCGAACACGTGCGAGAGGTGCATGTGCGTCCCGTTGAGGAAGTAACGCCGCGGACCGAGGTCGACGAAGCCGAGCGTCTCGAAGTTCGCGATCCTGCGCGGACCGAGTGCGGCTTGCTGAGTGGAGGTGAACCCGAGAAAGAGCTGCGCGTCGTCCGGAATCAAGTCCGCCGCCTCGACGCCGGCCGCCTGCGCCATTCGCTTCGCCAGGCTCCGCCCGGAGCGAAAGTCGCTGCCGACGAAACCACGGCGAATGCTCGTCGCCTGGAGGATCTTCGACCCGCGGAACAGCGTTCGCTCTCCGTCCTCGATGTGCGCTCGAATGTCGCTGCGTAGGAGGACGGCGACGTCGTTGGCTTCGAGGATCGTGTCCGAGGGATCGCTGGGGAAGCGGATCGCGTCCGACAGCGCACGGACTCTGGCGCGTGTCGTCCGGGACGCGCGCAGGTCGACGGGAAGATGGAGCTGAGCCTGTTTCGGCACATGACGCCGAAAGTACGGGAGGCCCCAGGCCACCGTGACGCCGAGCCCGGCAGGCGTCGGCGGATAGCGATCTTCGAGATCCACGAGCGCGTCCTCGAGTTCCCGCTGCCCGCTAGGCAGATCGGCTGCGACCACTTTCGCCGTGACGACGGCGTGATGGAGCGGCGGGACCACGACCGCGACGCCGTTGTCCTGCATGACTGCGACGCCGTCGAGCAGATGCTGCTCGGGCTGAAGCCGGCCGTGACCGCGGTCGGCCGGCGACCCCGTCAGGCGGTCGACGAGCTCGTACAGACCGGCCGCGCCGAGGCCGCTCGTCGCCGCTCCAACGAGTACCTGCCGGCGAGTGAGACGCATCTACGACTTCGGAGAGACGATGACGAGGCCGCCGAGCATCCGCTTAAGGTTCTGGATCACCTGCGCATACGTGTACGGCGGGGCGATGTGCTCGCTGATGGAGTAGAGCGAGCGTCGGTGACGCCACGCGTAGAGCACGTGCCACTGGTCGGCGCCCTGGTTCGCGGTGTAGACGCGCGCCGTGATGTCACCCGCGCGCACGAGTCCCTTGGGATCCGAGAAGCACGGAACCGGCTTGTCGGTGGTGAGGTCGCTGCAGGTCGGAATCTTCGTGTTGCCGGGATAGCCGCGGAAGTTCACGTGCACCTCGCCGGTCCCCGGCTCGAGCCAGACGAAGCTGACGAGATA
>Ga0066710_100006938_pt1 | contig 10715 bp, 6 predicted proteins | sample GraSoiAngelo_159_FD_79666 | JGI IMG/M metagenome (GOLD analysis project Ga0066710, IMG submission 79666) | Grasslands soil microbial communities from the Angelo Coastal Reserve, California, USA - 14_1009_16_40cm | ecosystem: Environmental > Terrestrial > Soil > Grasslands | place: USA...
CGGCGCGAATCGACGTCATAGATGAACAGATCGACGGTCGCGTTCGCCGAGCCGGTCTTGGGGTACGCTTCGAGCTCGAGCGTCGACTGCACACGCGTCAGATTCGTCGCCAGGAAGTAATCGGGAACCTGAGACTCGTCGAAGCGGTAGTACGCGAGCTTGCGGCTGTCGGGCGACCACCACATCGCGGTTTTCTGCTCGAGCTCTTCGCCGTACGCCCAGCTGGCCGTTCCGTACTTCACACGCGTCTCGGCGGAACCATCCGTCGTGACGGCGGTCTCGCGCCCGCTTCCCACGTCGATCAGCCACACATTGCGGTTGCGATAGACCGCTTTCATCCTGCCGTCCGGCGACAGCGCCGACTCGAACTGGCGTCCGCGTTCCGGTTCCTCGTCCTGCGGCGGCCTTCGATTGCGAGCAGCGGTTCCGCTCAGCTCGGATGAGCGGCGCGCCGTCACGTCGAAGCGATACTGTTTTCCCCCCTTCATGTACTCAAAGGTCGTGTTGCCGGTCCACGTGACCGACAACGCACCGCTCTTGATCGCCGAAGGAATCTCTCGCGCCATCCGCTCGTACTGCTGATGCCCCGGCATCGTCTGCAGCCGGTCCTGAACGATCAGGGCCACCGGTAGCAGCGAGATTGCGAACCATCTCATGTGAATAGTGTGTCACACGGAACCCAGCTGTTCATCGAAGCGGTGAAGCGCGAGACCGAAGTGGACCGACGCTGCCGGACCCGCACAAGCGGCAAGCGGATTGCTGTGTCGATGTGCGAAGGAGAAGTGTTCCTATGAGATTGAGCCTCGTCTGTTTCGTCGCGCTGTTACTGGGCGCACCAGTCGCCAACGCTCAGGTCGGAACGACCGGCGACACCGACAAAGCGACGGCGACACGCATCGAGAAGCGGATAGCAGCCGATCCGATGCTGAAAAAGTACGACATCAAGGTGGTCGTCGACGGCGGCGTCGCGACGCTCAGCGGATCGGTCGCCACAGAAGCCGACCGCACAAAGGCCGCCGCTGACGCGAAGATGGCCGGCATCACGCGCGTCGACAACCAGCTCCTCGTCGAGCCCGACGCCGGCACGCGCGGCGTGAAAGGCACCGCCGGCAAAGTCGGGGAGAAGACGAAGGAAGGCGCCGGGAAGACCAAGGAAGGCGCCGGGAAGGTCTACGACAAGACGAAGGAAGGCGGCGGGAAGGTCTACGACAAGACGAAGGAAGGCGGCGGGAAGGTCTACGACAAGACAAAGGAAGGCGCGCAGAAGGCCGGCGAGGAAATCACCGACGGCTGGATTACCACGCGTATCAAGACCAAGTTCGTCGGCGAGGACGCGCTGAAGGACAGCGATGTTCACGTGTCGACCGATGACCACGTCGTCACGCTGACCGGCACGGTCATGTCGGCGGCCGGCCGAGCGAAGGCGGTCGCGCTCGCGAAGGAAGTGGAAGGGGTGCGCCGCGTCGACGATCGGTTGACCGTAGGACCGAAGAAACCGTAACGGTCAGAACGAGACGTTTCCATCGACATGAACGCGTGTCGATGAACCCCGACCGTGCGCCACGGCGATGTTGAGATGAAACATGGCGGCAGTGAACCACACGCTGCCGCCATATCCCTGCTTCCACGGCTGATCGTCGATCGTTCCGCGATCGGCGAAGGCGCTCACGCCCATTCTCACGATCCGCAGCGGTGAGGTGAGGGGCAGGATCAATTCCGTCGACGCTGCGACCAGCGTATCGCCGACCATGGTGCCGGCGGAGAATCCGCGTACGTTCGCGGCGCCCCCGAAGATCGGTTTCAGGTACACGGGCAGCGACGGATCCGCTGCAATACGCTGCGCGCGCACACCGAAAATCAGCTGGCCGATCAGCCCGACATATCCCCGGCCGTCGAGCTCGGTCTGAGCGCCGCCGGCCAGATGCGTCCACGCGGCGCGCGCGAAGACGGCGTTGCGCGGCAGCGCCGGGTCGACGCGTGTGTCGACGACGACGTCGGCGCCGAGGCGCGCGAAGGAGTCGTCGGCGCCGCCGAACGATTCGTGCTCCCAGCCGGTCGACACGCCGACGCGGAACTGCGGCCGGAACCAGTGCTCGCCGCGCAACGATAGTTGCTCGCGATCCTCGTCCTCCTGGAACACCGGATGCGTCCGTCGCAGCCACGATCCGCCGGCGCGGACGCGGTTGAGCAGACCCGCGTCGTTCGTCTTGTCGTACTCCACGCCCGCCTGCTTCTCGCCGCCCCACGCGAAGGGGAAGATCAACCGGCTGTTGCTGCCGAACGTTTCCGGAATCGCGACGCGCACGCCGTACGTCGACCCGTAGCGATCGTCGCGGCGCAGAATCGGTTGGTACATGAGCCGCGGCCACCGGTTGCGGACCGCGCGAAACGGATGCTCCGGGTCGCCGGTGCGCGCGATACGCACGCGTCCTTCGTCGACGATGATCACGATCACGATCTGCGATGGATCGGCGATAGACGCGAAGCGCTTCAGCACGTCGACGCGCTCGAACCGCTTCGCCGCGCGCAGCCGCTCGGCCACGGCGTCGATCAGCGACGGCTCGAACGGTGTACCGACGTCGACACCCGCGAGCCGCTTCAGCTCTTCGTCGGTCGTGACCAGATTTCCGTGCACCTGGACGTCGGCGATGATCTCGCTCGCCTGAAACGCTCGCGCTGCCGGTAGCACGAGTCTTTCAGCCGAGCGCGGCGACCCGGCGACGCCGAACAGCATCAGTGCCACGACGATCCACATGGCTAGGGGATCTTGATCTTCGACGTGACGTCCGCCTGGCGGTAGTCGTGGTACTCGAGGCCGTAGTGGAGATAGAACTGTCCGGACACGACCGATATCGCCGCGTCGATCTGGACGTCGCGCGGCAGCCACACGTCCGGGAAGGGCTGACCCATGTTCATCGACGCGGTCACTTCGTCGACGTGCATCAGCCACTGCACGGGCAGGAAGTCGAGCGCGACGTTGTTGAAGGTGTACTTGACGATCTGGTGCGCGTTCGGCTCGACCCACAACGTCACGAGCGCGACCTTGTTCATCAGGCGCCGGAACTCCTGATCGTACGCGCGGTCCTCGTCCGAGGTCGTGCGGCCGCGCCGCCGATCGGTGCCGCTGAACAGGCGCTCGGGGTAGTACTCGATGCGCAGCGTTTCGCGGCCGTCGAGCGTTTCGCGGCCGACCAGCGCGTACTTTCCTTCTTCGAACTTGAAGCGCAGGAAGTAGGAGAGCGAGATGAACAGCGGCTGCCGCGTCTGCTTCAGGACCGCATCGGCGTCGGCCGCCTCACCCGAGTCGCCCGGATTGACGTCGACGCCGGACGGCGAAATCGCGATCTGGCCGCCGCGCCGTTCGCGGTCCTGCTGCCGCTTCAGGTAGTCGGCTTCGTACTTCCGGCGATCCGCTTCCGGAACGGCCGCGCCGTTCGCTTTCACCGGGCTGCGGACGAAGAGACCGTTGCGGATGTACCACGTGTACTCGCGATGTTCGCCCCAGATGGGCCGCTGGCTCGGGCCGCGTACTTCCATCGCTTCCCGCTCGTCGAGCACGTACTGCTGCAGCTTCTTCCAGTTCTCGTCGCGCGTGCTCAGCACCTGCCGCATGAGCGCGTCGAGATCGCTTGAAACCCGTTGAGCGGCATCGGCAGGCCGAGTCGCTTGGGATGCGGCGGCGACGATCGCAAGAGCCATCGCAGACGACACCAGGAGACGCATCGTTTGAAGATACCAGATTGTTCAGGTGGCGATGGTCCGGCGTTTGCTCCTCAGTTTCACCAGCTCAGGAGGTCCGCAAATGCACGCGATCCTGTGGATGGCGGCGGCGCTGCCCGTGGTCGTCGGCCAACTGTCGACCGGGCCGCAGGCGCACATGACGGTCACCAACACGGCGAGCCAGCCCGTTTCCGCATGGGCCTTCGCCGTCGTCACGCACCCGGAAGCCGGCCGCACGCATCGAGAGGTCGAGACAATCGACGGATACCTGAGCGAAGCGACGCACGGCATCCAGGGAACGGCCGAGCGGCTCGAGCGCCTCATGCCGCAGCAGTCGCGTGTGATCCAGCTCGATCCGCTGCCGCAGGACGCGACGGTCGAAATCGTTGCCGTGGTCCTCGACGATGGAACCGCGATCGGCGAGGAATCGGCGATCGCGCCGATCTTCGAGCGCCGCGCGCGAGAGCGCGATGCGCTCACCGCGGTCGCCGCGGTATTCAGCGACGTCTTGTCGTCGCAACACGGTACGGCGGCGCTCGACAGCCTGAAGCAGCGGCTGGTGGCGCTGCCCGCGCGCGACGAAGTGCCGTGCCGCGCCGCGATCGACGCCGTCGACACATATCGTCAGCGCGGCGGCGCGCCGACGCCCGATCAGATCGACGAATCGCTGCGGACGTACGCCGCGTTCGTCAGCCGCGAGGCCGAGCTGGCGAAGCAGCACGCACAGCGGAAGGACCGATAGGGCAGGCGGCCGGACCGGCGGGACAATTATTTCGATTACGTACTATTCGAAATCGGACATAACCTTACACGATTTGCGTCTCCGCGTTCTGCGCTTCTTCACCACCCGACGGGCTTGCCGTCGAGTTGCGCATCCAGCCATTTCGACAGCGGCGCGAAGTAATCGAGGATCGCCGTTGCGTCCATCTGCCTCGTGCCGGTCAGCGCGTCCAGCGCGTCGGGCCACGGGCGCGACAGCCCCATCGACAGCATCGCGTTGAGCCGCTGGCCCGCCGCCGTGCTCCCGTGGATCGAGCAGCGATTGAGCGGCAGCTGGCAGCCGGCAATCCGCGACAGCGCGCGATGAAACTGGAACTGGAGAATGTCGGCCAGGAAGTAGCGCGTGTACGGCGTGTTGTCAGGCACGTGGTACTTCGCGCCCGGATCGAAGAACTGTTCGTCGCGCGCTGACGGTGGCGCCACGCCCTGATACTTCAGTCGCAGATCCCACCACGCTTTGTTGTAAGCCGCCGGCGCGATCTCGCCGGAGAACACCTTCCACCGCCACTGATCGATGAGCAGACCGAACGGCAGGAACGAGATCTTGTCGAGCGCGCGCGTCATCAGCAGGCCGATGTCGCGCGACGTGTCGGGCGCCTTGTCGAGCAGCCCGATCCGCACGAGGTACTCCGGCGTGACCGACAGCGCGATGGTGTCGCCGATCGCTTCGTGGAAGCCGTCGTTCGCGCTGTCGCGGAAGAGCACCGGCAGATCCTTGTAGGCGCGCTGATAGAAGTTGTGCCCGAGCTCGTGGTGGATCGTCGTGAAGTCGTCGGCCGTCTGCTCGATGCACATCTTGATGCGCAGGTCGCTCTCGAGGTCGACGTCCCACGCGCTCGCGTGGCAGACGACGTCGCGATCGCGCGGGCGGACGAAGAGCGATCGCTCCCAGAACGTGTTCGGCAGCGCGGCGAATCCGAGCGACGTGTAGAAGCGCTCGCCCGTTCGCACCATGTCGAGCGCCGGCATGTTGCGCTTCTTCAGGATGTCGGTGAGCGAGAAGCCCGGGTCGGCGTCCGGCGGCGCCACGAGCGGATACACGTTGGTCCAGTCCTGCGCCCAGATGTTGCCGAGCAGGTGCGCCGGAATCGGACCGTTCGCCGGCACGACCTCGCCGTACTTCTCGCGCAGCTTCAGCCGCGCGTACGCGTGGAGCTTCACGTACAGCGGCCGCACCTGATCCCAGAGCCGATCGAGCTCGCTGGTGAACGCGTCGGGCGCCATGTCGTACTTCGCGCGCCACATCGCCCCCGTGTCGGCGAACCCGAGCTCTTTCGCTCCCTTGTTCGAGAGCTCGACGAACCGCTCGTAGTCCTTTCGCATCGGCGGCGCGACGGTGTGCCACCCTTCCCATGCCGTCCGCAGCTCGCGTTCGTTCCTCGACGTCGCCATAATCCGCGTCACGTCGTCGATCGTTCTGCACGATTCCGGCTTGGACGGCTCGGGACACCACTTGCCCTTGCCGTACATCGACTCGAGCCGCGCCATGATCTTCGACAGCTCGTCCGACTCCTTCGGATCGGACGGCGACGCGAGCACGAGCGACGTCTTCAACACGGTCAGCTCGCGGCGTTCGCCCGGCGCCACGTCGACGTGGTCGTACTTCGTCGCCTCCTTCGCGAAGCGTGCGCCGGCATCGTTGGCCGCCTGGTTGGCGCGCGCGGCGAGCGCTTCGGTATCGTCGGTGATGTAGGTCTGCTGCACCCAGCCGGCGCGGCTCGCCTCGATCCCGAGCTTCATCGTCGTCTCGTTGACGGTTCCGAGAAACGCTTTCGCGTCGGCCGCGGTCGGCGCCGACGAGGACGCGCCGCGCGAGCACGCGGCGGCGGCGCTGCAGGCCGCGACGAGAAAAACCAGCCGGTTCATGGGTAAATTATAGGCCCCTCATGCGCATCGGCATCGATCTCGGCGGCACCAAGATCGAAGCGATCGCGATTGCGGCCGACGGCCGCGAGCTGCTGCGGCGGCGCATCGACGCGCCGCGCGGCGATTACGATCGGACGCTCGCCGCCGTCGCGGACCTCGTCGACGATGTGGAGCGCGAGACCGGCGAGCGCGGCACGGTCGGCGTCGGCATGCCCGGAACGATCTCGCCCGCCACAGGGCTCGTGAAGAATGCGAACTCGACGTGGTTGATCGGCCGTCCGCTCGGCGACGACCTGACGGCCCGCATGGGGCGTCCCGTTCGATTCGCGAACGACGCCAACTGCTTCGCGCTGTCGGAAGCGACCGACGGCGCGGCTGCGGGTGCGTCGATCGTGTTCGGCGTCATCGTGGGCACCGGCACCGGCGGCGGCGTCGTCATCGACGGACGCGTCGTGACCGGCGCCAACGCGATCGCAGGCGAGTGGGGACACAACCCGCTGCCGGCACCGCTCGCCGACGAGCGGCCGGGACCGCCGTGCTACTGCGGCCGCACCGGTTGCATCGAGACCTTCCTGTCAGGACCCGGGTTGGTGCGCGATTATGAATCGAGCGTGGGCCTGAAAGACCCGCGCCACATCGATGATGTCCCGCGCCACATCGAAGGGCCGAGGCACATTGAAAGAGCAGATGTGAGGCGGCCCTTTCAGGGCCGCCAGATCGATCCGCGCGAGATCGTCGAGCGCGCCACAGGCGGCGAAGCGGCTGCCGCCGCCGCCCTCGCGCGGTACGAATCGCGGATGGCGCGCGCACTCGCCAGTGTCATTAACATCCTCGATCCCGACGTCATCGTGCTCGGCGGCGGACTCTCGAACATCGACCGTCTGTACGAGAATGTGCCGAAGCTATGGATCGCGCATGTCTTCTCCGATCGCGTCGCGACCCAGCTCGTGCGCGCCAAGCATGGAGACTCGAGCGGCGTGCGCGGAGCCGCGTGGTTGTGGGAAACGGGCCGTTGAAATCGTTTACAAAAGGTATTAGCATCCGCCCGCTTCTTGGTCGTTTTGCTTTGCTGGAGGTGGAGGATGCAGGGTCGAGTGTCGATCCGACTGCGTGCCGCGCTGCTTGCGGCCGCACTGGTAGCCATCGCAGGTCCAGCCCTCGCCCAGTTCGACCGCGGGCAAATCGCCGGCATCGTCAAGGACGAGACCGGCGGCGTCATTCCCGGCGCGAGCGTCACGGCCACCAACGTCGAGACGCGGCTGTCGCGAACCGTCGTCACCGATGCGACCGGATACTACATCGTCACCGCGCTGCCGCCGGGTGGCTACGACGTCGAAGTCGAGCTGACCGGGTTCAAGAAATGGTCGCAGAAGAACGTGCGGCTCGACGCGGCCGCCAGGCTGACGCTCGACGCGACAATCAATCCATCGGCCGTCAGCGAGATGGTGACGGTCGTCGCGAAATCGACGCCGCTGCAGTTCGACACGCAGAACCGCAAGACGATCGAGTTGAAGGACGTCCAGGATCTTGCGCTGAACGGCCGCAATCCGATCAGCCTCGCGATGCTCAAGGCGGGCATCCGTCCCGGCAACGCGCCGAACACGTACCTCGGGGACAACCTGACGACCGGCGGCTTCAACATCAACGGCAGCCGCAGCGACGAGAACCTCATCACCGTCGACGGCGCGATCGCCACACGCACCCGATCGACCGGCGCGATCATCGGCGCGCTGAACGTCGACGCCGTCGAGGAAGTGCAGGTACTGACGTCCAACTACCTGCCGGAGTACGGCCGATCGTCGGGCGGGCAGGTTCGATTCGTGACCAAGAGCGGCGGCCACGATTTTCACGGCAGCGTGTACGAGTACGTGCGCGACGACAAGCTCGATGCGAACAGCTGGAGCCGCAACGCCGCGAACAACCCGCTCCTGTCGGCGCCCGCGCCGCTGAGCATCAACGACTTCGGCGGTTCACTCGGCGGTCCCGTCATCCTGCCGGGCTTCAACAAGCAGCGCGACAAGATGTTCTTCTTCTGGGGCGAGGAGGGCATTCGGTATCGGAGCAACGCGACGAACACGAATACGGTGCCATCGGAGAAAATGCGCAAAGGCGATTTCAGCGAGCTGCTCGATCCGTCGAACCTGTGGTTCGGACGTGCTGTCACAGTGCGGGACCCGGCGACCGGACAGCCGTTCCCGGGCAACATCATTCCGGCGGATCATCTGAGCTCGAACGGCCTCGCGCTGCTGAACGCGTTTCCGCTGCCGACGGCGGGATTTCAGCGCGGCAACCAGAACTGGATCGGCACCAGCCCGAACCCGCGCGACACGCGGAAGGACACGTTACGGATCGACTACGTCGCAAACGCCGCGAATCAGATCGTCGGTCGCGTATCACACTTCTCGTGGAAGGCGGTCGACGCGTTTCGTCCGGGGACTGGCTTCGACCTGGCGCGCACGAAGTGGAACCGGCCGAACACGACGTCCGCGCTCAGCTGGACAAGCACGATTCGATCGAACCTCCTGAATGAGTTTACCTTCGGCTACTCGCTCGACGAGGTGTACATCGACGTCTTCACCGAATCGGGCTTGTATCAGCGCAGCCGCTACGGGATCAACTACCCGTATATTTTTCCCGGCAAGGAAATCGAGGACAAGATTCCGACGATTTCGATCACGAACTTCACGGAAGTGGACGGCGGACCGTATCCATCCTCGTCCCGCGGACCGATCTATACGTGGTCGGACAACATCAGTTACTTGAAGGGTCGTCACTCCTTCAAGACAGGTGTCTTCGTCGAATACTCCGGAGAGGACGACTTCGATCAAATCAACGTCAACGCGCAGCCCGGCGACACGAACAACCAGAACGGCCGCTTCGAGTTCACCGACAGCCGCGCCGGCGGTACCGGTGTCGCGGTGGCGAACGCTGCGATGGGGCTCTTCACCAACTACGGCGAGATCGGCACAAGGTCGCTTACGAAATGGCGCGCGCTCGCGATGGACGCCTTCGTGCAGGACAGCTGGAAACCGGCCGACAAGCTGACGATCGAAGGCGGCGTCCGCTACGTGCTGTGGCCGCCGTGGCATGCGCGGCTGAACAACGCCGCGATGTTCGACCCCGCCTTTTACGATCCGGCACGCGCGGTGACGGTCGATCCGACGGGCGGGTTCATCGTCAGCGGCGACATCTACAACGGCGTCGTCCTGCCCGGGACCGGGTTCCCATCCGATGCGAACGGCGTCGTCTCCGCGGCGAGCATCCCCGGAATCGATCGGCTGTTCCATGGCCTCCCCGACGGGTTCTCGCAAACGCACGCGAACGTGTTCGAGCCGCGCGGCGGCTTGAGCTACGCGTTGAACGACAGGACCGTGGCGCGCGTCGGCGCGGGCGTGTTCCACAACCGCGTGACGCTCAACGACAGCACGCTCCTCGGCGGCAACCCGCCGATTCAGCTCAAGGTCGGCGTCACGAACGGCGTCGCCGATAATCCCACCGGTACGCAGGCGCGCACCTTCCCGCTCGTCATGACGATGCAGGACAAGGTGTTCAACCATCCGGTGGCGTACGCGTTCAGCGCCGGCGTACAGCGTGAATTGCCGTTCAGCACCGTCGTCGACGTCACCTACGTCGGCCGGCTCGGACGCAACCTGCAGCGCGAGCGCAACATCAATCAGCTGCTGCCCGGCACGCTGCAGGCGAATCCAGGCATCAACCCGAACGCGCTGCGCCCGTACCTCGGCTTCGGCGCGATCCGTCTGTCGGAGAACGAGGGCAAGTCGACTTACAACGGCCTGCAGATCAGCGTCGATCGCCGCTACCGCGGCGGCCTGAAGATCGGCGCCGCCTACACGCTGTCGCGCCTGATGGACGACGCGTCAGACAAGCGCAACATCATGTTCAACGCGTACGATCCGTCGTCGTACTGGGCGGTGTCGGACAACGATCGCACGCACATCTTCAACGTGCACTACATCTACGAGCTGCCGTTCTGGCGCGATCAAAACACGCTTGCTGCGAAGGCACTCGGCGGCTGGCAGGTGTCCGGCGCCACGATCTTCCAGTCGGGAGAGCCGCGGTCAGTGTGGCTGAACGACGATCGCGCCGGCGTCGGGGATACGACGAACCAGCCGTGGAATCTCGTCGGCGATCCGAACGTCGGCAATCAATCGTTCTCGAACGGGCTGACCGCCGATCAGAATTTCTGGTTCAATCCGCAGGCGTTCGCGCGGCCGGCGCCGGGAACGTTCGGCAATGCGGGACGCAATCCGGTTCGCGGTCCGCATCAACAGAATTGGGATTTCGCGCTGTTCAAGACGTTCGGCCCGCCGAGCGGCACGCGCATCCAG
>Ga0066710_100006939_pt1 | contig 10714 bp, 10 predicted proteins | sample GraSoiAngelo_159_FD_79666 | JGI IMG/M metagenome (GOLD analysis project Ga0066710, IMG submission 79666) | Grasslands soil microbial communities from the Angelo Coastal Reserve, California, USA - 14_1009_16_40cm | ecosystem: Environmental > Terrestrial > Soil > Grasslands | place: USA...
GCAATGGCGAGAGTATGTTCCGCGGTGTAGGTGAGAGCGCGAGTTTCAGTGTTTCGGTTGTAACCACCGATAATGTAAAGCGCCTGAAGCAGCACACCGAGCGCGACCAAATCCACCATCATGAACTCGAAAGGGCTGACAAAGAACGCATCGCGTCGCGCATAACCTACGAACCCGTAGAGCACGACCCAGCAGACGATATCGCACGTGATGAAGAGCAACGCGGTGCTCCAATCGTGACTGCGAATTTTCGGGAAGACCCGACGCTTTTCCATTGCTGCCGCCGGTTCCGGCCACATCGGCGGTTCGATCAAACCGTTAGCCAGCAAGCTTGGTCGAGCTTCCTTTGGCGACTGCTGAACAGGCATGAAATGACCCGGTCGTAACTTATCGTTAGGCTCCGACGTTAGAGTCATTCTTTTCATTTTTCTGTAGCCGATCGAACGTTATGGATCTCTAACCTCTGACTTTTAGTTGTTAATTCTTACTTTCTAGTTTCTCTCGCTCAATCAGTAGCCGGATCGATAATAACAATTCGGCGATAGTGCGTTGGCACACATGAAACCATCCCGGCCAACCATCTAGGAGCAGCCCCCGTGCAAAAAGCAGATAAAAAAGCATCAGCGGCGCAGCCAAGACAACCTTTCGACGCAGTCGGTCTGGGAAATTCAATTGCGCAACCGGCGTCGCTAGAAGATAGCGCGCCTCGATGGTGGCATATGGATCCTGGGCCCCGGAGCCACCCACTCCACGGCATGTGATCGTCGTGATAAACGGCGCCTGACAGTTGCCGCGTTGAACCCTTTATCGCCAATTTTTGAGTGTGGCCGTCATCGTAGCAGGTGCAGCGTTCTGTTCGAAACAAGATTGGCTGGGGCGGATATACGCAAGCGCGCAAATTGCCACCAAAGATTCGGAATTAGAATCGCGCCTCGTAGGCCGATACTTCGTCAGTTGGTTTGAGCTCCGCGATTTCACCGTTTAACTCGCGGGAAAGTTCGTAGTCCACATCGAGCGTGAGGACTCACGGCGTTCTGATTTGGGCCAGACCGAAGTTCCACTGCGTCGCATGCGTATCAAATCGGCGTTGCGCGAATGTTATGTTCGCGTGGCCGCTTTGGCGATCGCGATTGTCTCGTCCGTGCTGAAGCTATCAATGATCACGATCTGCTCGGCCCACGACAGCGCGGCCAGCGTTCGCCCGATGTTCTCGCGCTCGTTGAACGTGAGAATCAGTGGAGTGACATCGATCATACTGCGCGCTGTTCTAATTCAGCCGTCTCAGTAATCGATACGTCGAACTGATATGGAATCGGTTCGTGATTCAACATCGCCGTGTACACTTCGTGAGTTTTTCTGGCTGCCTGGTCCCAAGTGTAATTTTGAACGATAAACTCGCGAGCCCGCTGCCCCATCTCGCGGGCAGCCGGCAAATTCTCAATCAGGCTGGCCAACGCTTCGGCAAAAGCGGTCGCGTCGATTGGAACTTCCAGCGCGACTTTCGCCTCCGCAGCCTCCGGAAAATTGCAACCAGTCGTGACAACCGAAGGCAAACCCGCTGCCATCGCTTCCAGGACCGACATGCTAAATCCCTCGGAATAGGACGGCGCGACAAAGACATCGGCAGCCGCGAGAACGTCGGCTTTGTCCTGTCCCGTAACTATTCCAGTGTAAGTCACGGCCGCAGCGCATCCTGCCGACTCAAAAAAAAGGGATGCCGTTGACCAATAGCCGGTGGGATCAGGTCCGGTAATTATCAGATGAGTGTTGGGAAATCGATTGCGGAGCCGGGCAAAACTCTTGGCCAGTATATCCAGGCCTTTCTTTGGATCGACGCGATGCAGGAAAAGCAGACGGGTCTTATTCGCCAGCTCTGGATAACGCAGCAAGAATGCGTTGGCATCGCCATTGATCATCGATTCAAAATTGATGCCGTTCGGCACGATCACTTTCGGTGTTGTCACGCCCAAAGCAGCGATGGATTCCGCCTCGTGTTTCGTTAGGCAGTGAATCACGTTAGCCCGTTCCAGTTGTGGCTTTTCCAGCCAGCGAAAGTAAACTTTCTTCTTCCAGCCTTTGTTCGACATCGCCCAGGGCTCGAACATTCCTTGAGGATGAATGATGTGCGGCACATCGCGCCAGCGACATGCTTCGCAATAAATATAGGACGGAAAGTTAAACACGGACATGCCGTGAACGATGTCATAGTCAACGACGTGCCGGAACAACCATCCCATCAGCGCAGGACTAAACTTCACTTCGAAACGTCCCCATCGGCGGAAGTATCGTAACCGATGAGTCGATTCGGCGAGCCATTGATGAGGTTTGATGCGCAGATTGTACGGTCCCGCCGCGTTTGTCGTAACGACATCGACTCGGAGTCCTCTTCGACCGAGCGCTTCCGCGAGGCCGATCGAACTGAATGAAGGTCCGCCGTAAACTGGACTCAGCGCCGGAATGACCAGCAGGACCCTTAGTCGATCAGGGCGCAGCATCATGGCGAATGCGACGAAGCTCGCTCAAGTATCTTTGGGCTAGCTAAGCGAGCAAAAATCAACGAAGAGAGCAGCACCTTCGCGATTGGTTGTATCCTTCGCCTCGGAGCGCATTCCGCAGCCTCGACCGCGTCGCGCAGTCCATTGGCAAAACGCTCCGCTGACCACAAAGCAATAATTTCCCGTGATCTTCGCGCCATTCGTTCCCGTTCTGTATCCGGGAGAGCAGCCATCCGCAAAAGCAAATCCGCCAATCGGTCAGCGTCCTCCGGCGCAAATGAGAATCCATTTCTGCCTTCCTCGAGCAGCTCTGGAACACAGCCGCACCTGTTCGAGACGATGATCGGCAAACCCGATGCCATTGCTTCATTCACAACCAGCCCCCATGGTTCGCTCCTGCTCGCATGTACAAACGCGCCTGCGAGCGCATAGAAGACTGGCAACTCCTCATACTGTTTGAATCCGGGCAAGACGACGAAGTCGTGCAAGTCGAGATCAGAGATCAAACGACAGAGATCAGATCGCAATGGGCCGTCACCGAGCAGAACAAGGTCCCACGCACTCTCCCGCGCAGCCTTTCGGTAACCTCGATAGGCGCGAAGCAACGTGAAGAGGTTCTTCTTCTCGATGAATCGAGCGCAAGCGAGGAAATAATTCTCCGGTAACCCGTACTCCTTCCTCACCTCTGACCTCCGACCGCTGACCTCTTCTGCCTTCTGGCGGAAATAATCGTTGTCCACCGCGTCATATCCCAAAAAAATGTGGCGTGGCTCGAACCCCAGCTCAACGAGGTAATCGCGGTGGCGTGAGCCTCCCGTGAGCGCGGCCGGAGAAAGCGCGAGAATTTTCTTTTTTATCCACTCGCTCCAACGCGAGCGGCCTTTATCGATCGCAGTTGATTCGGACATGACGATGCACGGCACGTTGCGCGCGACGCACCAGCGCAGTGCGACAAGCGCTGCGAGATTGCTCCACCCAGGAATGGCGACTGCGCGGAGTGAAGAGATCGTGTTCAACGTTTCTGTGGCTCGCCGCCATAATTCTCTCGCAGTCACTCCGTTTCGAGTCGCGGAGAAGAGCGTGATCCGCCTTATCTCTGGGGGTGTCACGACCTTCTGCCAGGCGTACTCGGCGGTCTCGGCCGATTGCTCGATCGCAATAACCTCAAATATATGTGCCGCAGCTTTTAGTCTCGAGATGTGATACGGCCCCAACCGGTGAAAAATCACTGCAACAGCCGGCTTGTCACGATTCACAAGCGACTGGTTACCCGACTGTTTCAGCCGGCACTCTTAGAATGGCGGGTTTGCCAATCACAACCGGCCGTTCGCGGGCATAGAACGCCACAAGCGCAATGAACAGAGCGCTGTAAATAAATCCGGGTAGAAAATCTATCGTCTGGTGCGTAAGTGCGCGCATGGCTGAGGTTGTAACCTGAATGTAGAGAACCTGGGCCGCTGTTCCATTCGCCTGGCTGGCCGCAGCCCAGAGGTTTTTGAACAAGTAAGCCATCGCAGCAAAGAAGAGACAACCAAGATAGCTGAACTCATGAAACGCATCGCCGATGCCCGTCACTGTTGATCCGGGCGGCATCCTGTAACCAAGCTCATCCTCTGTAAAATCGCCAAGGTCGCGCTGCGTGCCTCCGACCATCAAGGAATTTTTGAAACTCTCGCCCACAAATTGTGCCGGGACGAACCGAAAGACTATCCGATTCCAATAACTTGCCCCATACTCATATGCGCCGGACTCACGCGTGGCGGCGATTAGCACGGTTGCGTTTTTTAATTCGCTTGTTGCATTAACATCGAAGTAATCGTTGAACTCTTGCACCACATCCAGTTGCCTCCACGCTTCGATCGGATCTTCTGCCGCTGTTTTCCGGTATTCCCCAATCGCGGGAATAATAAACATCGCGCCGATGACAGATCCGATCACCACTAACCGCGGCGCCTGTTTGCCTCTCAAAAAGAACAAACTCATTCCCAGCGAGATAAGAAAAAGCGCCGTCGGTTCGCGCCGGCCATAGAAGACCGCCGCTTGCAGAGGGATCCAAGCAGCGACCGCCGACATTGCCCATGTGAATAAACTTCGGCTCTTCAGGGCACAATAAAAGCAGATCGCAAACCCGGGATAGACCAGGCCGCCGAAGAAGAGATAAATCGTTCCAATTCCGGTTAGACTGGTTGCGATATCATCTTCGGGCAACGTGGCGAATTTGTACGTGAAATAGTAGCCGACAAGCACAAGCACGATCCCACCGTGCAAAAAGCGCGAAGTGTTTATGGGGACATTCAGCTTTTCCAAAATTGCCGGATGCGCCCGCGGCAAATAGCCCAACCAACAAGCTGCCAGGCAAAGGCAGCACATCAGCAACGTGCTTTCCAAATAAACCCCGCCCCATTCGTTGAGATAGAGGGCGTAGGCCTGAGGCAGAATGAACGCGATGAACGTTCCCGCCATGAAGTACGGAAACTGATAAATCAATCGCGGTCGCGCGACTGCCGCAGCAAACAAGAGCGCACAGGCAACGATGAAGGGGATAAAATAAAGAAACATTTCCGCGCGACCTTACTGTTGGATGTCAGAATCGGCTGAACTGCGCGCACAATCGTAAAACATCTCACGATACTGCGGCGCGATTACGGACCAACCGAACCGCTTACGCACACTTTCCCGTCGACGCGCTGCGATGTCGGATGTCGTTACTTCATCCAATGAAGCACGGATTTTTGTCGCGAGCGCGCGCGGCTGTGAGAGATCGACCAGTACACCCTCATCGCCGAGAACAAAGCGCATTACCGGATGATTGTGTGCGATCACAGGCAAGCCATGGATGAGCGCCTCGAGGAAAACGCGACCAAATCCTTCTCGTAATGAAGCGAGCGCGAACGCGTCTGCGGCGCGATAATATGTCGCTACGTGTTCGTGTGAGACAGATCGGGCCATGAAATTGCCCTCGCCGAGTTTTGCCCGCGCGAGCTCGATAATCGCTTCGCTTTGCTCATCCATCGAGCCCAGCAGGACGAGATAGGGGCGCGGCTGCGGCAGAGCGGCAACTTCATTCACGAGGTAATCCATCCGTTTCTGCTCAGCAGCAATCCAGCCAACTGATAAAACAATCTCGCGATCGACCGGCAAACCGAGCTGTTCTCGGACCGCCTGCTTTATCGCTTCGCTGACCTCCGGCGCTCCATTCGGGACGGAAATCCCATACGGGACCATTCGTTGCCGTTCCGGCGATACGCCGGCCGCGATTGCCTGCTCATAATAATACGGCGCAACCTGATGCACGTAATCAGTTCTTGGAAAGGGGGGACCAACTGGACCGCCATTCGAGAAAAGCAATCGAAATGGTACACCGATTTGTCTGCGCCAACGAAACAGTTGAAAGCCAAGATTCGAGTCGCTGTAAAAAACAATATCCGGTTGATGCTTCCGGATTGCCCACACTATTGACGGAAACGTCGAGAGCTGTTCAACCACATAACTGTTCCGGCGGATGCAGACGCCCAGAAATCTTGCGACGCGACCTGTGCGCGGCACGTTCCAGAGTACATGCTCATCCGGCTTCTCTTCGCCTGCACCTTTGCAAAGAGTAATGTCGAGACCTTCCATATCGCGCAACCCGTCAAAGGCTTCGCGAAAGAAAGTTTCTATCCCGCGATCGATGATGCCGGCGCCGCTACAGGAGAAAAAAATCTTAAGCGGTTGCATTGACCATGGTGCGCGGTTCCATCCACAACCACGACATCTTTTCCGGTCGCCATTCGCTTACAGCCCAATCAAGGTAACGACGCGGCAAAAGCGATGTTCCAAGTGTGTGGTATGGCATCTCCTCGTGATTGCGCGCTTCCTGCCAGATGCGCCGAACTTCGTGCGTCGGACTAAAACGCTTAACCAGGCGTTCGGTCACACCACGTAAAACGAAGTCGTGTGTCTCAACGAGCAATTGCGTATGCGCGAGAGCTGGAATTGCAGATGGATTCAACAACTTTTCTTCGTCGCCTTCGACATCGCAAATTACCAGCGCTCGATCCGAGTGCATTAGCACTGCCTGCAAATCTGCACAGTCGCATTTCTCGTGGATGTGGATGCGCGAAGCGACGCCATTTAGCGCGGCCATCTCTTGCAGAGCCGTGCGTCCGCGTTCTTCCATTTCGAAAGCGATTATCCTCGCATTCGGATTTCGCAACGACATGCCGACCGCATAATAACCTTCGGCCGCGCCAATATCGACGATAAGAGGAAATCTCGAAGCACAAGCCTGCTCGACGTAACCGGTGAGTTCACGCTCGTAAATCCCCAGTAGTTTTGGAACGTACGCGCTGCCAACGGAGTCACGGATGTAACGCATTCCGGAGAATGGTCCTTGCGGGATGCGCCCGTTGACCCGGTTGTACACCAAATTCTCGAGATAGCGAATAGGCCGGAACCGAGCGGGAATAATGGCGCGCAGGAGTTTCGCAATCACGCCTAAGCAAGCTCCTTTTTCAGTCGATCTAGGATGTCTGCCCGGATCGACTGAGGCTTGCCATCAGAAGGAAATCCCGGGCGCGTCCGATCCAGTATCGGTAAACAAAAGGCGTGGATGAACCGTTGTAGAGCGCGGAAAGGAAGCGCTGAAAGATGATTTGTTTGATGAACCAATTCGAGTTCGGTTCCTGGTTTCCAATACTTCAAGCCGGCCAGATCGTCGGGCGTAATAAACTTTCTCCAATCGCGCTCAGTCCACTGATGTAGTTCCGGGTGCGTCCAATTGCTCCGATTTTCCTCGTCTTCCATCATGATTGCGCGCAGGCGACACCGCCGCTCAAGCTGGACTGGATCGCGATGCGGGTAATGCCGGATCGGCAGACGCTCCCGCGCGACAAAACCGGCGTTGTACGGAAATGACACGGTTGGTGGCCACTGCATTGTTTCGCGATAGCGGCAAAGTCGCGGTTCGCTGTACTCACTTACTGTGTAGTGCCGGCGGCGCTCTTGGATGGGCCGTTGTCGATCCTGAAGTGTTTCTTCTCCACGATTCCAGGCATCGACTTCCGATTGAAGCAAATGGAAGTCGTAATACTGATGATAAGCGACCGTCTCATGGTTGCGCATCCAGTTCTTCACGAACTCCGGCGGCGGGATATGATGAAACTCGTCTGCATCGACTCGCAGGAACCAATCGCCCTTACGCATCTGCTGCCGCGCGACACGAAACATGTAACCTCGCAAGCCAGTTTCCGAAAAGTAAACTGGCTCCTTCTGCATCGCGATCACTCGTTTATCCCGAGCGGCGGACTCCTGAACAATCTGCCAAGTGTCATCGACACTTCCGGTGTCGAAAACATGAATCGCGTCCGCCCACTGAAGCGCATGCTGCAGACATTGACCGATGATGTCGGCTTCGTCGCGGACCGGAAGAAGAGCAATGAACATTGGTACAAGTAGATCCGACTTTTAATTCTGACCGGGTTGAACTTCGTGAGTCTTCGCACCCGACAGGTTGTTACAAGCTTTCGGCCAGTTTGTAATGGTGTGGCGCGCAAGCTTCATCCACCCATAGTAAATTCGCCAAGGAACCGGCGACCGATTTCGGAGACAGTTTGCAACCCCGCGCAAGCTGGACCACCACCAGAGGGGTTCGCGCACAATCCAGCTCAGACCTTCACTATAGGCGTATCGAAACTGTCGCCACATGCGGAAAAGCGCGACCGGAAAAACATACGGGAATGGGCAGCGGATGAATACGCTCCAGAGCTCGTTCCGGGCGTTGAGATGGTGTCGCCGTATTGGATCACGAGGGACCTGAGCCTCGTGGTGCCGAATGGTCAGGCTTGGCTCAAATCGTACCACATAGCCAAGTGCATAACACTGCAATGCATAGTCAGGTTCTTCGTACATGTGCCCGAAGAACTCTGGAAAGCCGTGTGATTGCCAATAAACGTGGCGACGCAGGGCCGCTGCGCAATGAGCATAAGCAGAAACCAAATGCGGCGGAGACAAAGGAGATTTGCTCGGATCCGCGCATTCTCCCTGATTGCGAATCTCAGGAAAAGATATCACGGCAGCGTCTGGGTGCTTCATGAACAAATCTTTAAGGCGGGCGATGAAGTCCCGGTCTTGCGGAAAACTGTCATCATCGAGACTGGCGACGATTTCACCTGTGGTCGCGCGAAGCAATCGATCGCGCGAGAAAACCGAGCCCCGTGAAGAATCATTCTCCAACAACACGCAACTCGGAAATTGTTCCTGCACCATTTCCGCAGTGCCATCCGTGCATCCGTCGGCACAGATCAGAATCTCATCCGGTGGCGGCTCTAGCGCGAATAATCTATTCAGCGTCCACCGTAACTCGTTGCTCCGATTGCGCGTCGTAATGATCACCGAAATCTTCATGCGCTCACCGACCCATCGTGTCTTGCCGCGAATGACTTCAGTGCGGCAACTAGTCGCTCACCGTAGTGCTCCCATGTAAACCCACATGCGCGCTCACGCGCGGCGAGAGCCATTTGCTGGCGTTTTTCCCGATCTTCGACGATCTCAGCGATCGCGTTGGCCAACGTTTCAGGATCACGCGATGGGATGATGCGTCCCTCGACCCCATCGCGCACAACAGATCCCGCTTCCGAGGTGGTCACAACTGGCAGACCGCACGCCAGCGCTTCATAAGTGACTTCAGCAGAACCTTCAGCGAGCGAAGGCAAAACGAATATGTCCGAAGCGGCGAATTCACGCGCCATCTCATCGCGTGGAACGCGACCTAGAAATGTCAGGTATCGACACTGTTTATGATTCGCTATCGAGCGCTTCACATCACCAGCGACGCGGAAGTTGTATTTCATCCCGTGGCGCGCTAATTTCTCCGCCGCCATCGCGAGGTAGTGGATACCTTTTCGCAGTTCCGCCGTGCCTGCAAAAAGTGTGCGACCGCGGACAGGTTGGTTTCGACTTGAAAATAGTTCCGGGATGATTCCGTACGGCACTACCGCGGTGCGTTCGTGCGCGAATCCGAAATTCTCAGTCAGATCATCGCGCACGGCTTCTGAGGGACAAATGGCGAAATCGCTGCGCGTGTGCAGGACATCCTCGTTGCCGAGTGCGCGGCGGATGCCGGCAAAATCGGGCACGTCCGGTTCCCAGTTCGGAAACTTTTGTCGTTCCTCAACAAGAATGCGTTCCGTGCTCAAAAGAATATAAATCTCTGAAACAACTTTCAGGCCACGCTCTTTTGCCGCGACGAGTAGCGGGCCGCATTCACCAAGCATCGAGTAGATGTGTGTGGCCTCGCTGGAGCCGCAACGCGTCATCGCCCGAGCGAGCGCATCTGAAAAACGAATCGACTACCGAAAAGTGGCAGCGGGATTATGTTTGATTGTTACGTGACGCACAGCGTGCATGAGGCGCAGGTATGGAAAAGTCGTCGTCTTCGCGCGGATATGATGCGGCAAACGCCGACCCATTAATCGTCGCGCACTCTGAGCCAAAAACGGCTGCGTTCTCACAGCGGAAAAGAATCTGCCAAAAGCGAAGTCGCCGGTCATGTCCGTATAGAAACGCTCAAGCATACCGGCTCTTTCAAGAACCGCTGGGACTGCGTAGCCGCGCCGCGAACCAATCTGGGCGACAATGAATTTCATGTAGTGATTAGAGACCGAAAAAACGCGAGCCACTTGGAACTTAGTGTTTCGTAACCGAAGTGTGCTCGATAGAAATTCTGCAGGCGTAAGCGATCGACGGCTTGCTTGTCGAGGCGTTCGCAAAGACTCTCAATTCCTCGAAGAAACGCATCCGAATTACTCTTTGACACAATCACGCAGTCCGAATTTGCGTAATCAGAAATTCCACCCGCGTCAGTCGCTACGAAGGGAACGCCGCATGCCATCGATTCCAGCAGCACCAGTGGGGCGCCTTCCGCCCCGATAGTCGGCATTAGAGTTAGGTCAAAGCTGGTGAGCAAATCCGTGTAGGCCTGCTCGTCTCCGTACGATCCGTGACAAAAAACAGAATCCTTCCATTGGTTCTTCAAAATTAAGCGCTGGATAAGAGCTTGCTCTGGCCCGGTGCCAAAGATATGCAACTCGCGCAGACTCCGATTCAAGCGGGGCCATTGCGAAACGAGCCAAGCCGCGCGCTTGTGTGGAACCCAACGGCCGAAGATCGCCGCGCTAGCCGTTGCAAATGGTACTCGACGCTGATGCGTCTGCGTAATTGGACTAATCAGTTCAAGAGAC
>Ga0066710_100006940_pt1 | contig 10713 bp, 10 predicted proteins | sample GraSoiAngelo_159_FD_79666 | JGI IMG/M metagenome (GOLD analysis project Ga0066710, IMG submission 79666) | Grasslands soil microbial communities from the Angelo Coastal Reserve, California, USA - 14_1009_16_40cm | ecosystem: Environmental > Terrestrial > Soil > Grasslands | place: USA...
ATCTCCCGGCTGCCGAACGCCACCTGGTACCCGGGCAGCGCGACCGCCTTGAGCGTGCGGCGGCGCAGTTCCCGCTTGGTGTGCTCGTCGAGGAAAGCGAAGCTGTACCCGGTCGCGTCGCCGACCAGTTCACCGAGCCGGCTCATGCCGGATCCTCGCTGCGCTGCGGTCCGGCATGAGGCACCCGGGCGCTGCAACTCGGATTCGCTCGCTGACGCTCGCTCATGCCGGATCCTCGCTGCGCTGCGGTCCGGCATGAGGCACCCGGGCGCTGCAACTCTGATTCGCTCGCTGACGCTCGCTCATGCCGGACCTCGCACGTGCTGGCGGATCGTGCGCACCCGGTCGAGGTCGGAGGCGAACGTCACCTCGTGCGGCAGCTTCATGTGCTCCACGAACCCGGCCGCCTCCACGCCGTCCACGTGTGCGAGGACGAACTCCTCGTCGGCCAGCGGGCTGTCGAACGGCGCGTCGTCGTTGACCCCGGACAGCACCGCGTCGAGGATCGCCATCGCGATCGCCTTGCGCTCGTTGCGGCCGGGGACGCAGCCGTACCCCATGCCCAGGGTTCCGTTGTCCCGGTCGGGTTTCTGGCCGATCGCCTCGGCCTCGGTGACCGGAAGCTCGCCGATGCACACCGGGTTGCCGGTACGCGGATGGGCCACCGTGAGCGGCAGCGCGCCGACCCGCAGTTCGGCGAGGGTCGGGTGGAAGGGACCGTAGCCTCGCAGGTTCGCGTAGGCGAAGGAGGTCATCGCGCCGGACTGGCCGCGCGCCAGCGCCTGCATCCGCGCCGATCGGCTCGCCGGGAACCGCAGCGCCACCCGGGTGATGTCCTGCGGCGGTTCGGCCGGACCGGGTTGCGCGACAAGCCCTTCCGCGCGGAGGTGCTCGATGACCTTGCTCAGCGGGCCGGTGCCGGCCCCGCCGGCTGGCGCCTGCGCGCCGGCTCCGCCGGCTCCGCTGGCTGTGGCGGCTACGCCGGCTGTGCCGGCGGTCGGACCGGCTTCGTCGGCGATGCCGGTGTCCGGCGTGGCGTCCGGCCGCTCGCCGATGTCCAGGTCGAGCAGTCGCAGCCCGTAGTCGTTGGAGGCACCGAGTACCTGGCCGCCGGGTACGTTGCGGAACGCCGAGCTGATCCGCCGATCCGGTACCAGTTCGGCGGTGTCCGCCCGGGCCGGTGCCCGCCGCGGCAGCGTGGAACGGTACCCCCGCAGCAGGAACACCGCCTCCGCCACGTCACCGCGCGCCTGGGTGAACGCGAGCGCCGCCAGGTGCGGTTCGTACACGCCGGCCTCGCCCTGGATCTCGTCCAGCACCAGGGGCAGGTGAGTGGCGAGCGCCTCGACCGTCTGCCGTCCGCCGGTGGGCCGGGCGAGCGCCCGCGCCGCGCGGATCGCCTCCTCGGAACCCTTGACCGCCAGGTATCCCACGGGCTATCCCTCCACAATGGACAGTGTGGTCGACCGGGGCAGGGCGGCGCACCGGCCGGTACCGTCGACGAGGATGACGTCGACGCCGCGCGGGAAACCGCTGCGGGTGCGGCGCCACAGAGCCACTTCGCTGTCGGGTACCCCCGTCAGATGCAGGGACCGCGGGCCCGGACCGACCCCCGGACCGGACACCGACAGCGCCAGCGGTCCTTCGCCCACCGCGTCGATCTCGTAGATCGCGGTGGCCCCGAGCGCCGGGTCCAGCAGCGTGCCGTGCCGTGCCCGCAGCAGCGCGCCGCCGGAGTCACCACCGCGGACGAGCACGAAGTCCGCGGTCTCCCACTGCGGGTCGCCGACCTCGGCGAGGCGTACCTCATGGTCGATCAGCGTGGCCAGCACCAGCGGCAGCCCCGGCGTGACATCGTGGACCGTCCCCGGGCCGGACATCGCGGCCAGCAACCCGCGGAAGCAGCGCTGGGTATCCAGCGGTGCGAACATCAGCCCAGCACCTCCAGATCCACCCGGGTGGCGGCGACTGCTCCGGCACGGCGCGCCCGGGCGCCGGCCAGTGCCGCGAGCGCATCCGCGACCAGCGCCTCGACCTCCGCGGCGAACACGTCCGCCTCGGCGGCCGCGTCGCAGATCGCCGCGGCCAGCGCGCGTTCCGGATCCGCGCCGAGGATCAGCCCGTCGCCGCGCCGGCCCGCCACGGTCACGCTCGCCTCGCTGACCACCACCTCGCACAGGTGGTACCGCTGCCCGGCGACCGACTCGGTCAGCTCGACGAGCATGGTGGCCGGCCCGGGTACCGACAGCAGAGTGACCTCGGCCGACTCCAGTACCCGTTCGGCCAGCGCCACCAACGGTTCCCGCGTGGCGACGGCGAGCGCGGCGAAACGCTGTTCGGCAGAGCCGTCCGCGAAGTCGGCACCGCCGGCCACAGACCGGGCAGCGCCGTCCATAGACCCGGCGGCGCCGTCCGCGGGCCCGGCACAGCCGTCCGCGGGCCCGGCGCCGCCGGCCACCGGCTCGCCGCCGCTCACGATTCCAGCGCCAGCCACTCGTCGACCCGTTGCAGCCGGAAGATGTCGGCCATCGGCGCGATGCAGTCCTCGACCGGCACGCTGGACCCGTTCGCGAGCGTCTGCCGCAGCGCGTGCCCCATCGAGCTGACCGATGCGCGCAGCGCCTGGTTGGCGTAGATGACCATCGACACGCCGGCCTTGGCCGCGTCGTCGACGTGCCAGGCGAAGTAGGTCGTCGGCACCACGACGACCGGCGCCCGGCACTGCCAGGCGTCGCAGAACTCCAGCACCTCGTCGGGCTGGCGGGACTTGGAGTGCATGAGGATCGCGTCCGCCCCGGCGTCGACGTACCGGTGCGCCCGGCGCAGCGCCTCGTCAACGCCGAGGCCGGCGATGGCTGCCTCGGTCCGCGCGATCACCAGGAAATCATCGCCGCGCTGGGTCCGTTTCGCCACCTCGATCTTGCGAGCGAACACGTCGGCGTCTTCGAGAACCTGTTCGGTGTGCACGAAACTGTTTCGCTTGGGGAAGACCTTGTCCTCGATGCACACGGCGGCGATGCCGGCCGCCTCGTACTGGCGCACCATGTAGGCCACGTTGACGGCGTTGCCGAACCCGGTGTCGCAGTCGGCGATGACCGGTACCCGGCACGCGTCGTTCATGTAGCCGGCCGCCTGCAGGTAGTCGGTCATTGTGAGCAGGCTCATGTCGGGCAGGCCGCGGGAGGCCGAGATCGCCAGGCTCGACGCCCATACCGCGTCGAAACCGACGTCCTCGGCCACCAGGGCGGACAGCGCGTCGTGCGCGCCGGCCACCCGGACCACGCCGGGCGCTGACAATCGGCGCCGCAACAGACCGGCCTTGCTCTCGTGCTGCATGCTGGATTCCCTTGCTCTGCCAGGCCGCCGTGGCGGCGGGTCGGTGGGGTTCGGCTCGCCGCAGGCACGCGACGATCACGCAGCGTTCCGGCGTCCGGACGGGAGCCGGATTTCTGGAGTGGATCCAGAATTGAGTACCGACGACGCGGAGCGCAAGTGCGCGGTCACCTCGGTCGCCATATGTCGCATCTTGCGCGGCGGGCGGTAGATCCGTTCGTGAGCGGTCGGCGCGGTGCGTCGAGCGGCGCCGGTACCGTCGGGATCATGTCTGACGTCGTACTGCTCACCGGCGCGACTTCGGGGCTCGGCCGGTGGCTCGCTCCGCGACTGGCTGCCGCGGGCCTGACCGTGCTCGTGCACGGGCGCGACCCGGCCAAGGTCGACCGGACCGTGACGGAGGTACGGGCGACCGGTGCGCGCGCCGACGGGTACGTCGCCGACCTGGCCAGCCTCGCCGAGTGCGACCGGCTCGCCGCGGAGGTCGCGGCGCGGGGCGACCTCACCGTCCTGGTCAACAACGCCGGGGTCGGCTTCGGGCCGCCCGGCGGGTCACGGGAGCTGTCGCGCGACGGGTACGAGCTGCGCTGGGCGGTCGACTATCTCGCGCCGGTGGCGCTGACCCGCGGGCTGCTCGGCACCCTGCGTGCCAACGCGCCGGGCCGCATCGTCAACGTCGGCTCGGTCGGGCAGGAGCCGATCGACTTCGCCGACCTGCAGATGGCCGGCGGGTACGACGGGGTGCGCGCGTACCGGCGCGCCAAGCTCGCCCTGGCCGCGTGGACCTTCGACCTGGCCGCCGACCTCGACGGTACCGGCGTCGTCGTCAACTGCATCCATCCGGCGTCGCTGATGGGCACTGCGATGGTGCACGAGTCCGGGTACCCGACCCTGTCCACCGTGGACGAAGGTGGCTCGGCGACCCTCCGGCTGATCCTCGACGTCGACAGCACCGGCGGGTACTACGACGGGCCCCGGCTGTCCCGGGCGCACCCCGATGCCTACCGGCCGGAGGTATGGGCGGCGCTGCGGGCGGCGACCGAGGCGGCGCTGAACCACGATCGGCGCAGCTGAACCGCGATCGGCCCGGCAGTGCTCGGCGGCCGGCGGTGCCCGGCAGCCCGGCGGCCGGGGCGGGTGTCTGGCGGGCGGGCGGGTGCCTGGCGGTCCGCGGCCCGGATCGTCAGCGGCGCGCCTCCGGCGGTGGCCAGGCCAGCCGTGACAGGCCGGACATGCCGCCGTTGACCACGTCCCGGTCGTGCGCGCCGCGCCTGCCCGGATCACCCGGCACGTACTGCCACAGCGCGAACGTCGTCCACCCGGCCGGCAGCTTCGGCGGCCCCTTGGCGTAGTTCGCGATGTCCAGCGGGTACCCGGCGAACGACGGGTCGTTGCCGGTACACGGGTTCCACCAGTACGCGTTCGTGTAGATCATCGGCTTGCGGTGGATCTCCGCCTCGATCCGGTCGACGAACGCGTGGATCCAGGCGCGCAGCTGTTCGGGGGTCAGGTTGTAGCAGGGGCCGGTGGACACGCCGGGGTACGGCCATTCGAGATCGACGAACGGCACCAGGGTCCGGTCGTCCCGCGTGAACCGGGCGTGGCGGAGAAAGTGTTCGGCCTGACCGACCGGGTCACCGTGATCCGGCCGGGCGTACACGTAGGCACCGACGTACCGGTGGGTCGCTCGGGCCGTCGCGTAGTCGGTGGCGAAGTGCGGGTTGACATAGGACGTGCCCTCGGTCGCCTTCACGTAGACGAACTGGCTGCCGGCGGCGATCTCCAGGCGCCAGTCCATCGGGTACCCCTCGTGGTCGTGGCTGGATATGTCGATGCCGCCGACCGGGTACCCGCTGGGCCGGGCGGCGGCGATCGCGGCCAGTACCCCCGGCGGCGGCGCGACCGCGGCGAGCTTCTTGTCGAAGCCGCGTGGCGCGCCGGCCGTGGCCCAGACAGGGCAGGTCAGCAGCGCCAGCCCGAGCACCACCGCCCGGCGCCGGCGCTGCGTCGCCACCAGCGCGCCCAGCCGCACCGTTCCAGTGTCCACGATCGGACACCGGCGGCTCAGCCGCTGATCACGTCGATGTAGTCGATCTTGTTGTTGACCGCGCCGGTGCCGTTGGTGACGGTCAGTCGCCCGTCGGACACGGTCACCGCCATGGTGCCCTCGATCCAGTGCCGGGTCGCGTCCGGGGTACCGGACACCACGAGCTGGCCGTCGACCGTGATCCGGTACACGCTGTCGGTCGTGCTGGGGTCGCCCGCGACGACGTGGACCAGGTACCGGCCGTTGGGCACCGCCAGCTCCCACTGCCGTGCGCCGCCCGGCTTCTGCAGGTGATTCAGGGTGTCGTAACGCTGGTCGGCAGAGCCGGACGCGTTTCGGTCCCGGGCGTTGGCGCTGTTGTCGACGTTCCAGCCGTATGTGCGGCCGCCGCTGCGCGGTCCGAACGCTGCGCCGGTGTCGGCGAGGTACCCCACCGGCCTCGGCGCACCGGCCGGCTGGAAGTTGACCGTCGCGCTGAACACCGGGGTGAGCAGGTACGCCCGCATGTGTCCATTGTGGACACCCGCGCCGACGATCTGGCCGCGGTCGTTGATCCCGTTGGCCTGCTGCAGCGTCCAGCCCGAGCCGGCCGGGATCAGCGTGTCCAGCGCGGTCATCGTGCCCGCCTGCCACAGCCAGGCGCGCGGCGCGGGGCACGGTACACACTGCGGGTCGGCGGTGCCGACGATCTGGCCGGCCGCGTTGACCGCGTTGGCCTGATTGCGCATGACGCCGTCGATCGCGCCGAGGCTGACCGGGTTGGTGCCCTGCCAGCGCACGGCGATCTGGGACAAGCCGGCGCCGGCCCAGCCGACCACCTGCCCGCTGATGCTGATCGCGTTGGCTGCGGTCGATCCGGTACCCGGGAACCCGGGCAGGAACCGGACCGTGCCGTTGCGCCAGATGTACGCCGGCGACCCGACGACCTGCCCGACCGCGTTGATCCCGGTGGCCGGGCCGAGGTTCGCGCCGAGGTCGACCCGGGTACCGTCCACCTGGTACAGGGTGCCCAGCGGGTTGCCCTCGGAGCTGTTCGGCCGCTGGCCGCCGACGACCCGGCCGGCCGGGTCGATCCCGTTGCCGACACCGAGCGCGTTGGTCACCGGGCCGCCGAGGTCGGTGATGACGTTGCCCGCGCTCCACCGCACCGGGTACCCGAACCCGCCCGGGATCCGGTCGGCGGTGCCGGCCACCTGGCCGGCGTTATTGATCGCGTTGGCCCGGCTGAACCCGCCACCGGGGTTGGTACCCAGATCGGTCAGCGTTCCGTTGCTCCACCGGAACGCATGCGTCGTCGTCGCCGTCGGGTTGCTGTACCCGACGACCTGACCGGCGTTGTTGACTGCGGTGGCGACGCTGAAGTCACCGGTACCCAGTGCACCGAGATCGGTGACGGTGTACCGCGCGGTGCCGGTCGCGGCATACGCCGCCGGCACCGCCAGGGCGGCAAGGACAAGCAGGGCGGTCGCCCCGAGTACCCGGTGTGCATGCATGGGACGCACGGTAGCCGTCGATACGACTATCCAACATCGTCGATTCGGCTCAGGCCGGCGGCTGGACCGCCGCGCCCGCATCCGCGTCGGCGATGACCGCGACCATGGCGGCGCGGGTCGGCACGTCGAGTTTGGCGAAGATGCGCCGCAGGTGCGTGGAGACCGTCCACGGGCTCACGTCAAGCTTGCCGGCGATCGCCACGTTGGTCAGCCCCATCGCCACCATCTGCGCGACCTCGCGCTCGCGTGTGGTCAACCGGGCCACGCCGGACCGGCCGGTGGATCTGCGCCGGGTGAGCTGACACCGCACACCGTCGACTTCGAGGTCGAGCAGTACCTCCCGGCCGGCGTTCGACTCGTCGTCGTTGGCCTCGCTTCGGCGCAGCAATCGGGAACCGGCCACGAGCCGGGCGATGAGGCGTCGAATCTCGAACTCGATGTCATCGGGAGTCAGCAGTGCCGGCAATGTGCCGCGTTGGCGGTCGGACTCCCACGGCCCGCTCTCCGCCGCGGTCTGTGTGGTCTCCGCGGAGGCAGCGGAGGCAACCAGAAGTGTTCCGTGGCTAGCTTCGGCGCCACCGGTCATCGTCACCCCCGAGCGCATACGTGGCAGCCCAAACGGCTGATGGGCGGTCAGGCCGACCGACACCTTGAGGGTAGTCGGCTTGTCCGCATTGCGTATCGCACGATCGGGCGACCAGAGTCTGTCGTACTTCGGACGTTGTGTTGTCCGGCCATGAACGGGGGACCGTGTTCAAGGAGCCCGCCAGCGGTGACTGGTGTATCGCACCACGCCGGGCAGACACTGCCGACATCATGACCGCACCGGCGCCACAACTCGCCTTGACGCCACGGATGGACCTTCGGGTCTATCCGTCGTTGCTCGCCGGTGCCGAACTTCTCGCCTGCCCGATCGAGGAGCTGGACGAGGTGATCGCGCGGGAGTTGGCCAGCAATCCGGCGCTGGATCGGGTGGACCGACCGATGTCTACCGGGTCGGCGGACGGCCTGAGTTCCGTGGCGTACCAGCCCAGTGCGGCGGAACTGCTGCTGAGCGAGGTCACCCCGCTGCTGCACCGCGACGACTGGTGGCTGGCCGGGTGGATCCTGGCCGACCTGGATCAGCGCGGGTTCCTCGGCCGCGACGCGCGCAGCCTTTCCGCCGAGCTCGGTGTCGACGAGGCGCTTGTCAGCACGGTCATCGACGCGATCCGGGTGGTCGGTCCACCGGGAATCTGCGCGGCGGACACCACCGAATGCCTGCTGCTGCAACTGGAGATTCTGGAAGCCGACGGCCGGGCACCACATCAGTTGCGCAAACTCATCACCTGTCACCTGCCCGATCTCGCGAAGGGTCGGACCGGTACCGTGGCGGCGGCGCTCGGTGTCGACTCCGGTGAGGTACTGGCGCTGCGCGACTTCCTGCGCACGCACCTGCGCCCGTGGGCGGTACTCGACGCACCCGCGAGCCGACCGGTACCCGCGGCGCCACCGGACATCGTCATCCGCGCCACGCCGGACACGCCCGACGAGTTCGAGGTGGTCGTCGCGAGCGGCTCGGCCACGGTACGGCTGGATCCGTTCTGGGCCGATCTCGCCGCGGACCGGCACGCGGCGATCTCACCGACCGAGCGCCGGCGGCTGCGCGAGTACCTCACCCGCGCGCGTACCTTTCTCACCGGCCTTGAGGAACGGGCCGCGACGCTGCTGCGGGTGGCCCGCCACGTCGCCGTACGGCAGCACCGCTTCCTGCGCGAGGGCCCGGCGGCGCACGCGCCGCTGACCCGGGCCGAGGTCGCCGCCGCCATCGGTGTGCACGAGTCGACGGTGAGCCGGGCGGTCGCCGGCAAGCGGGTACGGCTGCCCGACGGCCGGGTGGTCGGCTTCGCCACACTCTTCGGTGCGAGCGGCTCGGTACAGGCGACACTAAAGGCGATCGTCGCCGCGGAAACCCGGCCGCTGTCGGACACCGAACTCGCCGACGAGCTGCACGCGCGCGGGTACCCGGTGGCCCGGCGGACCGTGGCCAAGTACCGCGGCCAGCTCGGCATCTCCACGCACACCTGCCGGTAAAGACTCCCGAAGCCGGCTTCGGCGGCAGTGCGCCGATCCGAAGCGCGCTTCCGGTACCGGCGCGGCAGCCACCCTCGTGACCTGCACGGCGACCCTGGCACGCATCTTGCATCGCATAGGACAGGAGGACCACCACAGCGATGGGCCAGGAGGTCGCCCATGCACAACCTGGATCGCACCATGTTCGAGGCTCACGAGATCGGGCACGGTGAGACGGCCGAGCAGGAGCAGGAGGACTTCCTCGGGATCCTCGGCTCCCTGCTCGGGGAGAGCGGCGGTACGCACGAGACCGAAACCGAGACCGAGGCCGGCGAGACCGGCGAGCTGGAACTTGCTGCCGAACTGCTGGAGGTACGCGACGAGGCCGAGCTGGACCGGTTCCTGGGTGCGCTGATGAAGAGCGTCGCCGGTGCGGCGTCGGACTTCGCGCGCTCGCCGACCGGCCACGCCCTCGGCGGCATTCTCAAGCGGGCCACCAAGGCGGCGTTGCCGGTCGTCGGCCGTGGCATCGGCGGCCTGGTGTCGCCCGGCGGCGGCGAGGCCGGTGCCCGGATCGGCCGGGCGGCGGCGGACCTGTTCGGTCTGGAACTGGAAGGGCTGTCGGGTGAAGACCGGGAGTTCGAGATCGCGCGGGCGCTGATCCGCTTCATTCAGGAGGCGTGCCGCCAGGCGGCCAACGCCCCGTCCGATGCGCCACCCGTTGCGGTGGCGCGCCAGGCGGCACTCACCGCGGCGCGCCAGCACGCGCCGGGACTGGCTGCCGCGCTCGCACCGGGTACCGCGCAGCCGAACGGTACCGCACAGCCCGCACAGTCGGAGCCGGCGCCGACCCACCGGGCCCGCAGTGGCCGGTGGCAGCGGCACGGCCGGGCGATCGTCATCCTCGACGCCTGATCAGATTTGAATCGATGAGAGGAGCGTCTCGTGAGCGTCTACGAGACAAGCCAGTGGGAGAGCCCGGAACTCGAGTTCGGTGAGATGGAAACCGGCGAGTTCGGCGAGATGGGCGAGTCCGAGTCCAGCGAGACCGAGGGATTCCTGGGCGGGCTGCTCAGTTCGGTGCTCGGTGGCGCGATGGGCGAGTCCGGCCCGCTGACCGAGGTACAGGAGATGGAGGCGGCCAACGCTCTGCTGGAGGTCAGCAGCGAGGCCGAACTCGACAGGTTCCTGGGCAACCTCTTCAAGAAGGTGGCCTCCGGGGTCGGCGGCTTCCTGAAGTCCGGTACCGGTCAGGCGTTGGGCGGCATCCTGAAGAACGTCGCCAAGAAGGCGCTGCCGTTGGTCGGCGGTGCGCTCGGTTCGTTCGTCGCGCCCGGGGTCGGTACCGCGCTCGGTTCCAAGCTCGGTTCCATGGCGTCGAACCTGTTCGAGGTCGAACTCGAAGGCCTCGGCGAGCAGGAGGCGGAGTTCGAGGTCGCCCGGCGGTACGTCCGCTTCGCCAGCACGGCCGCCCGCAACGCGGCGACCGCGCCGCGCAACGCCCCGCCGCAGGCGGTCGCCCGGGCCGCCGTCGTCGCCGCGGCCCGCAAGCACGCGCCCGGACTGGTGCGCGGCACCCCGTACGCCGTCAGCCGCCGGCCGCGCGGCACGGCGCAGCAGCCGCAGCGGTCCCGCCCGACGGGGCGGCCGCGGTCGCGCGCGGCCCGCGGTGGATACGGGTACAGCTACGGGTACCCGGTCGAGGGCGGTACCTTCACCGGCGCCGACGCCGACGCCGACGAACCGTGGGGCGGCGACGACGCCGGATACGACGGCGACGGCGACGGC